>Ga0335072_10003425_pt1 | contig 23908 bp, 24 predicted proteins | sample Lox_Sample_21_FD_206725 | JGI IMG/M metagenome (GOLD analysis project Ga0335072, IMG submission 206725) | Soil microbial communities from Loxahatchee National Wildlife Refuge, Florida, United States - Lox_Sample_2.1 | ecosystem: Environmental > Terrestrial > Soil > Wetlands | place: USA... | reverse complement strand
GACGATGGGCCATGGGGACAACGTAACGCACCGAACGACCGGTCGGAAACTCGCGTCTGCCAGGTGCTGCGCAGCCGAGCGGCTAGGCGGGCTAGCAAGCGCTTGGTACGGTCGACTCGTGCGCGTAGCGAGTGGAGATGCGGTGCCGGCGGGTGACGGCCGGCCTCTGAGCGCCGCGCCAGCCGGCCCTGGCGAGTTCGCAGCCCTGGCGGGTGCGGCGCTCGTCCTCGGCGCCAGCGGCTCGCTCGGCTCGGCCGTCGCGGCGATGCTGCTCGCCAGGGGCAGTAAGGTCGCGATGACCTACCGGCGTTCCTCCCCGGTGGTGGCCGAACTCGCGGCCCGGCACTCCGGCCGCGCGCGTGCCTATCAGCTAGACCTGACCGACGCGGCCGCGTGCGCGCGGGTGGCTGCGAGCGTCGGCGCGGACTTCGACGGCGTGCACACCGTCGTCTACGCGGCCGGCCCGCACGTGCCGATGACTTACCTGAGCGCGGTCAACGCGGAGTCCTTCCGCAGCCAGCTCGAGCAAGACGCGATCGCGTTCCTTTTCGCGATGGTGCCGCTGATCTCGATGCTGCGCGCGAGCCAGGGCAGCGTGATAGCCGTGACCACTGCCGCAACCAGTCGGCACGCGGTGCGCGACGGGCTGTCGTCCATACCTAAGGCCGCGATCGAGGCGGCTGTCCGGGCGATTGCCGCCGAAGAGGGCCGCTACGGCGTGCGCGCCAACTGCGTAGGTCCTGGCATGCTGACCGACGGAATGGCCGCCCGCCTGATCAACTCGGGCGACCTGGACGAGCACGCGCTCGGCGTAGCCAGGCGTAACATTCCGCTGCGCCGATTCGGCACCGCGACGGATGTGGCTGAGGCGGTCTGCTTCCTGGCCTCCGACCGGGCCCGCTTCATCAGCGGCCAGAAACTCGACGTGGATGGTGGTTATGGCGCCTAAGGTCTGCAGATGACGGAAGTCCAGGATCGACGCGAGGTGATACTCTCCACCGCCGCGGAGATGGTTGCCCGCAAGGGACTGCGGGCGACCACGGTGCGCGGCATCGCGGATGCCGTCGGCGTCTTGTCTGGCAGTCTGTACCACCACTTCCCGTCCAAAGACGCCATCGTGGACGAGGTGCTGACCAGGTACCTCGACGCGATCAGGGCGCGGTACGCGGTGGTGCTGGCGAGCGGCAAGGATCCGGCTGACTGCTTGCACGACCTCGTTGTCACCTCACTTGAGATCGCCGAGGAGCAGCCGCACGCGACGGCCATCTATCAGAACGAGGCTCAGTACCTTCGCGAGATGCCGGCCTTCAGCAATATCCAGTCGGCGGCCGCCGAGATCCAGCAGGCCTGGCTGCAGGTAATCGCCGCAGGCGTGGCGGACGGCAGCTTCCGCGACGACATCCCGCCACGGGTGTTCTACCGGCTGATCCGTGACGCGGTGTGGCTGTCCGTCCGGTGGCACCGGCCGGACGGGCCGTACTCTACTGGCCAGCTTGCCGAGGACGTGACCTCTTTGTTCTTGCACGGTTTCGCCGCGACCGACCGCGCGCCGAAGAAGGCCAGCGGGTCCGTCAAGATCAAGGCGAAGAAGGGCTAGCCATGCGTCTGCGCACCATGCCCGAGGCCTTCATCGTGGACGCCGTCCGCACTCCGGTCGGCAAGCGCGGCGGCGGGCTCGCCGCGGTCCATCCAGCCGATCTCGGCGCCTGCGTGCTTACCGCGCTGGTGGAGCGCACCGGGGTCGACCCGGCGGCGGTGGAGGACGTGATTTTCGGCTGCGTCGACACGGTAGGGCCCCAGGCAGGCGACATTGCCAGGACCGCCTGGCTCGCTGCCGGGCTGCCTGATCACGTCCCAGGCACAACCGTCGACCGGCAGTGCGGCTCTTCGCAGCAGGCAGTGCACTTCGCCGCGCAGGCCGTCAAGTCCGGCACTGCGGATGTCGTCGTGGCCGGCGGCGTGCAGAACATGAGCGCGGTCCCGATCTCCTACGCGATGACTGCCGGACAGGCGCTGGGCTTCGCCGACCCGTTCCGTGGCTCGGACGGCTGGTTGCGCCGTTACGGCGACCAGGAGATATCGCAATTCCGGTCTGCGGAGATGATCGCCGAGAAGTGGGACATCAGCCGCGAGGACATGGAGCAGTTCGCGGTGACATCACACCACCGGGCGCTGCTGGCGGCGGCTGAGGGGAGGTTCGCCGCCGAGATCGTGCCGGTCTGCGGCCTGACGGCCGACGAGCCGCCGCGCCAGCCTGACTGGGCGAAAATCCGGTCGCTGCCGCCTCTCACGCCGGGCGGCAGGCTCACCGCCGCGGTGTCCAGTTCCATCGCTGATGCGGCGGCGGCGCTGCTGATCGTCAGCGAGGCCGGGCTGCGGACACATGGGCTGACACCGCGCGCCCGGATCCATCAGCTGTCCGTCCGCGGCGCCGATCCAGTGTGGATGCTGACAGCACCGATACCGGTGACGGCGCACGCGCTGGCCAGGGCCGGGATGTCGCTGGCCGACATCGATCTGGTCGAGATCAACGAGGCGTTCGCATCGGTCGTGCTCGCCTGGGCCGCTGAGACCGGTGCTGACCTGGCCAAAGTAAATGTCAACGGCGGTGCGATCGCGCTCGGCCATCCACTCGGTGCCACCGGAGCCCGGCTGATGACGACGCTGCTGCACGAACTCGATCGCACCGGGGGCCGGTACGGCCTGCAGGTGATGTGCGAGGGCGGCGGGCAGGCCAACGTCACGATCGTCGAGCGCCTCGGCTGACATGAACCGCGCAGAACAGACTGGACCAGTCGACTTCACCGGCGCGGCGGTCATCGTCACCGGGGGCACCCGTGGCATCGGGCGGGTCATTGCCGAGACCTTCCTCGACGCCGGAGCCGACGTCTTGATCTGCGGGCGAAACGAGCCCGAGCAGCTGCCAGCGGCCGGCGGGCGCCGGTCGGTGTTCACCGCAGCCGACGTCCGTGACGCGTCGCAGGCCAAGGCCGTCGTCGATGCCGCGGTCGAGAAGTTCGGGCGGCTCGACGTGCTGGTGAACAACGCCGGCGGGTCGCCGAATGCGGACTCGGCCACGGTCTCGCTGCGCTTTGTGGAGCGGGTTGTGGCGCTCAACCTGCTCGCCCCGTTCTATGTGTCACAGCCCGCCAACGCCGTCATGCAGCAGCAGAGTGACGGAGGCGCGATCGTCAACATCGGCAGCGTCTCGGCTCACCAGGCCGCGCCGCTGACCGCCGCCTACTCCGCGGCCAAGGCCGGCCTCCTGCAGCTGACCCGGTCGCTCGCGCTGGAGTGGGCGCCGAAAGTACGGGTCAACCACATCACTGCCGGGCTGATCCGCACGCAGAGCGCGGCAGAGCATTACGGGCAGGACGCCGGCGGCGGGGTTGCGCGGGTCATTCCCATGGGCCGGATGGCACTGCCCGCCGATGTCGCGTCGGCCTGCCTGTTCCTGGCTTCCCCGCTCGCCGCCTACGTCACCGGCGCTGATCTTGCCGTGCACGGTGGCGGCGAGATCCCCGCGAGGTTCATCGCGGCGCAGGACCCCAACCGAGAGTCGCCGTAACCGGAGGATCTGCGGGCAGCAGGCCAGCCGCCCGCCCGATCTCCGCGCGCAGCGCACTCGCCGGGCCCAGCAGCAATTGCGAGGACTTAGCACGCTTGAAATACCGGTGTGCCTCGTGCTCCCAGGTGAACCCGATCCCGCCGTGCAGCTGGATCATCTCGCCAGTTACCTGCAAGAACGTACGGGAGCAGTGCAGCGCGGCAAGCGGAGCCAGCGCTGCCAGGGCAGCGCTGTCGCTGTCGCCCGTGGTGTTGGCTCCAGTGTTGATGGCCGCTGTCCGCACCGCGGCGCGCGCGGTCGCGCGCGCTGACGATACGGCTACCGCAAGGTCGGCGGCTCGGTGCCTGAGTGCCTGGAATGAGCCGATCGGCCGGCCGAACTGCCTGCGTGTCTTCAAGTAATCGACGGTCACCTCGAGGCAGTACTCCGCGGCAGCGGCGCACTCCGCGGCCAGCAGGACCCGGTGCAGCGCGACTGCGGACGCCGCTGACCCGGCTGGCACGGCCCGGGCACGGTTCAACCGGATGGCTGCCTGGCCCCTGGTCTGGTCCAGTGTCGCCAGCGGCTCGACGGCAGCTTCGGTTGCTGCCACCGCGACCAGGTCGTCGCCGGCCCGCACCAGCAGAAGGCCGGCCATCGCGCCATCGACCACATTGCCGGCAACGCCAGTGATCGTGTCGCCGTCAACCGTCACGTCGGCGTCCAGGGCCAGCGCGCCGGTCATTGACCCGGCAGCGAGACCCGGCAGGTAGCGCTCGGCCGGCTCAGGACAGTCGGCGGCGGCGCGAGCCAGCGCGAGCGCGGCCGCCGCAGAGGAAAGGTACGGTGACGGCAGCAGCACCCGGCCGAGCTCTTCGACGGCGACGGCAACTTCCGCTGGTCCGGCGCCGGCGCCTCCGAAACCCTCGGGCACCGCGAGCGCGGTCAGCCCGAGTTCGGTACTCAGGCGTTCCCATATCTTCTGGTCGTAGTCAGGCGGGGCATGCCGGGCTGCGAAGGCGCGGACAACAGAGCGCAAGTCGGCCTGCTCAACGCAGTCGGTGAACTCCATCAGTGCGGCTCCCGCGGCAGGCCCAGCCCCCGCTCTGCGATGACGTTGCGCTGGATCTCGTTCGAGCCGCCGTAAATGGTGTCGGCGCGAGTGTAGAGAAACAGCCGTTGCGCGTTGTCGAGTTCGTACCTCGGCCCGGTGATAGTGGCCGCGGCACCGGCGACGTCCACCGCGAGCTCGCCCAGGCGCTGATGCCATGGCGCCCAGAGCAGCTTGCTTATGTTCGCCTCAGTCCCTGGCACATCGGTGGCCGCCCGCCCCAGCGTGGCCATGGCCGTGTAGCGCATCACCTGCAGGCCGACCCAGGCTTCGACGATGCGGGCGCCCAGATCCGGATCGTCGATGGCGCCGTTCGCCCGTGCTGTGGCCAGTACCGCCTCGAACTCGCGCTGGAAGCCCATCTGCTGGCCGAAGGTCGACACGCCCCGCTCGACCGCGAGCGTGCCCATCGCGACCCGCCAGCCGTCGCCAGGCGCGCCGACGATGTCGGCGGCCGCGGCCCTGGCATCGTCGAAGAACACCTCGTTGAACTCCGACGTGCCGGTGAGCTGCACGATCGGCCGGATCTCGATGCCCGGCTGGCGCATCGGCACCAGCAGGCAGGTCAGCCCGCGGTGCCGGTCGGCAGCGGGCTCAGTGCGAGCGAGCACGAAGCACCAGTCGGCGAACTGTGCCAGTGACGTCCACACCTTCTGACCGTCCAGATGCCACTGGCCGCCGTCCAGCCGGGCCCTGGTGGACACCGCCGCCAGGTCGGAGCCCGCGCCTGGCTCGGAGTAGCCCTGGCACCACAGCTGCGTCCCGGCCAGGATGCCGGGCAGGAACCTGGCCCGCTGCCCGGCGGTTCCGAACATCAGCAACGTCGGCCCTAGCAACTGCTCTCCGATGTGGCCGACGCGCGCGGGGGCGCCCGCGCGGGCGTACTCCTCGTAGAAGATCACCTGGTGCTGCCATGGCAGGCCGCGGCCACCGTCGGACTCAGGCCAGCCCAGGCCGATCCAGCCAGCTGCGCCGAGCCTGCGTTCCCACGCCATCCGCTCTTGGACGAACTCGTGCTCGCGGCCGGGACCGCCGCTGCCGACCAGTGGCGCGAAGTCACCGGTCAGGTTTGCGGCCAGCCAGCCGCGGACGTCGTTGCGGAAGGTGTCTTCGTCAGGGACCGGCACCTGTCAGTTCCCCTGGGTGATCATTGAGCCGCCTGTTCGTCCTGCTGCTGTTCGTCTTGCTGGCGCGCGTCTCGCATTGACCGTGCGTCGTGCCCGGCGAGCGAGTCCGTGCCGACCTCGGCGTTGTGCGCGTGCGCGAGGTGGTGCAGGCCGAATACCGAGTCCATGCCCACCTGCATGCCCATCGCGTCCTCGGCCTGGTTGACGGCCTTCTTGGTGAGTGCGAGCCCGAGGCGCGGCATCGCGCTGATCTTCGCGGCCATTGTGGTCACCTCATCAGCCAGCCGGTCTCGCGGCACGACCCTGTTGACCATGCCGAGTTCGCATGCCCGCGCGGCGCTGATCCGCTCGCCAAGGAACAGGAACTCCTTGGCCTGGCGCGGCCCCAGCACCCACGGATGGGCGAAGTACTCGACGCCCGGGATGCCCATCCGCACCACCGGATCGGCGAAGAAAGCGTCGTCGGAGGCCACGATCAGGTCGCAGATCCACGCGAGCATCAGCCCGCCGGCGATGCACGCGCCGTGGACCTGGGCGATCACCGGCTTGGGCAGCTCCCGCCAGCGCCGGCACATGCCGAGATAGACCTCCTGCTCACGGGCGAACCGGCTCTGCGCGCCCGGCTTGCCGACGTGGTCCCACCACAGTCCGGCCCGCCGGTCAAACGAGGTATCGATGTCACGGCCTGGCGTCCCGATGTCGTGTCCGGCCGAAAAATGCTTGCCAGCCCCCGACAGCACGACGACAGCGACATCGTCGTCGGCCGCTGCCCGGTAGAAGGCGTCGTCCAGCGCATACGTCATGGCCGAGTTCTGCGCGTTGCCGTATTCCGGCCGGTTCATCGTCACCCGCGCGATCGCGCCGTCAACCTCGTAGCCGACCACCTCATCAGCCACCGGACTCACCCTCTTCCTTAGCCAGGCCGAACGTGTTGCGGAGCCGGTCGGAGATTCCAGAGAGGTTCAGTTCGAAGGTGTAGCCCTGCTCGTACCGGTAGCTGCGCTTGACGTCCCGCGGGTCAATGCCGTTGAAGGCTTCCTTGGCCATCTTGATGACCACGGGGTCCTTGGCGGCAATCTGCTCTGCTACCTCGAAAGCGGCGGTGCGTAGCTGCTCGGCCGGCACCACGCGGAGCACCGAGCCGAACGCATGCAGTTCGGCCGCGGTCGCGGTGGCTGAGGTGTACATCATCGCCCTGGCTTTGTGCTGCGGCACCAGGCGCGACAGGTGCGTCGCCGCACCGAGCGCGCCGCGGTCGACCTCAGGCAGCCCGAACGTGGCGTCCTCGCTAGCCACGATGATGTCGGCGTTGCCGGCCAGTCCGATGCCGCCGCCGAGGCAGAAACCGTGCACCGCCGCGATCACCGGGACCGCGCACTCGTAGACCGCGGCGAACGCGGCGAAACAGCCCCGGTTGGCGGCGATCAGCGCGGTGAAGCCGGAGTCGGCCTGGATCTCCTTGATGTCCACGCCGGCGTTGAAACCGCGGCCCTCGGCGCGCAGGACTACTGCCCGCACCTGCTCGCTTGCCCCGGCGGCGAGCACGGTGTCGGCTAGTTCGAACCAGCCGGCCGCGGGCAGCGCGTTCACCGGCGGGTGATCGATGACGATCTCCGCGACGTGGCCGGCCAGCGTGCTGGTAATCACGTCGCCGCCCGCCCGGCAATAGCCCGTGCCTCGACGGCGACCGGGCCCTTGGTTGTCCGACTGGACATTCACACCTCCGTCACGGGTGCTGGCTGGAGACCGAGATGACCTCACCGGTCATGTATGCCGAATAATCGCTGGCGAGGAACACGATCACGTCGGCGACCTCCCACGGCTCCGCAGCGCGGCCGAATGCCTCCCTGGCTGACAGCTCGGCGAGGAACTCCTCGCTTGACACCTTCGCCAGATGGGGATGCATCGCGATGCTGGGCGACACCGCGTTGACGCGCACGCCGGCAGGGGCTGCCTCGATCGCGGCGCACCTGGTCAGTGCCATGACTCCGGCTTTGGCTGCGGCGTAGTGGGCCTGTCCGGCCTGTGCCCGCCAGCCGATCACCGAGGCGTTGTTGATCACAACGCCGGCGCCGCGGGGGATCATGTGCCGCAGAGCGGCCCTGGTGCACCTGAAGGTTCCAGTCAGCGTCACATCAAGAACCGTGCTCCATTGCTCGTCGGTCATCTCGACCAGCGGGGTGTCCCCGCCGAGGCCGGCGTTGTTAACGACGATGTCGAGGTAGCCATACTCGGTGACGGCGGCTTCGAAGAGCTGGTCGACCTGCGTTTGCGAGGTTACGTCGCAGACAACCGACAGCGGCCGCTCGCCGCTGATCTCGGCAAGCTGGCCGGCCGCCTCGCTCAGCCTGCGTTCATGCCGGTCACTGATGATGACACGGGCGCCTTCCTCGGCGCAGCGCCGGGCCGCCGCGAACCCGATTCCGGTGCCGGCCGCTGCGGTCACCAGCGCTGTGCGGCCTGCCAGTAGCCCATGGCTGCGATGCGGCCGTGGTGCTGGCCCCCGGGCGGAGCCGGTCATCTCGGTTCCTCGCGTCCGCCACCGGCGAGTGCATCGAGCACCCCGGTCGCCTGCGCGATGATCCGGTCGACAAGCTCTGCGCAGCTAGGCAGGTCGTCGATGACACCCGCGACCTGACCGCTTGCGAGCGTGCCCAGGTCAGTCCGGCCGTCCACCATGCTCGCGCGCAGCATCATCGGCGTGTTGGCTGCCATGATCACCTGAGTCCAGCTGAGCCCGTGGCTGCGTTTCATCGCCAGCCCCTCGGTAAGAATGTCGCGCCATGGCGTGCCTGACATCTTCTGGAACTCGACCGCATGCGCGACCGAACGCCGCAACCGCGCCAGCGGACCGTCGCTGACCAGGCGGTCGACAAGCGAGGTCCGCAGCACGCGTTGTGGCACGCCGTCCAGCACGGAGGTGACAACTGTGTCCGTTACCGTTCGCTTCAAATACTCGGCCTTGACCGCGTCAGGCACGGGGCTGTCGCTGGTAAGCAGGAACCGGGTGCCCATCGCGACGCCGGCTGCACCGTAGGCCAGCGCGGCGACCAGGCCGCGGCCGTCGTGGAAACCCCCAGCGCCAATGACGGGCACGTCGACTGCGGCGGTCACCTGCGGCAGCAGGATCGACGTCGGGACGCTGCCAGTGTGCCCGCCGCCCTCCGCGCCTTGCGCGACGACGGCGTCCACGCCCCAGGCCGCTACCTTCTCTGCGTGCCGCCTGGCTCCGATCGACGGCACCACGACCAGGCCGTCGTCCTTAAGCGAGCGGATCACCCGCTCGTCTGGCGCCAGCGCGAACGAAGCCACCCGCACCCCGTGCTTGACCAGCAGTCTGGCTCGCTCGGCCAGGTCCGGGGCGTCGCCGCGCATGTTGACGCCGAACGGCGCGCTGGTCAGCTCTCGGGTGTGACCGATCGCGGCGTCCGTCTCGGCCACTGTCAGCGTGCCACTCGCCAGGATGCCGAGCGCCCCGGCGTTCGCTGTGGCAGCGGTCAGTTCTGGCGTGGAAACCCAGCCCATGCCGGTCTGCACAATCGGGTAGCGCACGCCAAACAGGTCACAGATCGCCGTCCGCAGGGACGGGTGCGGCGCCTGCGCGGGCGGCAACTGTGGCTCGCTCATCGCCCTCACCCGCGCAGCTCTCGCTTCAGCACCTTGCCGCCCGCGTTACGTGGCAGCTTGCTGATGAACACGACCGCACGCGGCACCTTGAAGTTAGCCAGTCGCTCTCGGCAGTGAGCCACGACATCCTGCTCGCTGAGGGGCTGGCCTGCGGCTGTCACAACGTATGCCAGCCCGACCTCGCCAAGTCGCTCGTCCGGGGTTCCCACAACCGCGCAGTCGGCCACGGCGCTCAGCCGCATGATCACGTTCTCGACTTCGGCCGGGTACACGTTGAAGCCGCCGACCGTGAACATGTCCTTCAGCCGATCTGTGATCGTCAGGTAGCCGCGCTTGTCGAGGTGGCCCACGTCGCCGGTGTGCAGCCAGCCGTCCGGTTCGATCGCCCCGCGCGTCGCTGCCGGGTCATCGAGATAGCCGACCATGACGTTCGGGCCCCGGAGGAGGATCTCACCGTCCTCTTCTGGCGCCATCTCCTGGCCGTCTGCCCCGGCGATCCGGATCTCGAAGTCCGCGGTCGCGCATCCGGACGTGGCCGAGATCGTCTCGGCGTCGTCGCCGGGGCGGCACATGGTCACCACCACTGCCTCAGTGAGACCGTAAGCCGTGAGGATCGTCTCGAAGGTCAGGTCTTTCCGCATCCGCTCCACCAGTGCCACGGGGACCATCGCGGCGCCAGTCACGGCCAGCCGCAGCGAGGACAAGTCGTGCTCGTCCCGCTGCGGGCTGGCCAGGAGTTCCTGAAAGATCGTCGGCGGGCCGGGCAGGATCGTCACACGCTCCCGCTCGATCTGCTCGACCACGCGCTCAATGTCAAACGTCAGCTGAGGCAGGATCGTGGCTCCGCAGAGCAGCGCTACCACCCAGCCCGCCTTGTAGCCAAAGGTGTGAAAGAACGGCGCGACGATCAGGTAAACATCGTGCTCGGTAACCTCTGCGCGGTCGGCCCACGCGGCTGCGACCGCGACGGTCTGCCGGTGGGTTGACACCGCTCCCTTCGGCACGCCGGTCGTTCCCGAGGTGAAAATGATGTCGGCAACGTCGTCGGCCCGTACCCGGGCAGCCCGGTCGCGGGCGGACTGCTCGCCGGTCTCGCCTGCCCGCTCGAGCATGCGCTCCCAGCTAGCCACGCCGTTCGGCGCGGCTGGCTCGGCACCGCTGCCCCGAGCCTGATCCCGGCCAGCGAGCGGTACGTGGACAGCCAACTCGAGCTGAGGCAGTCCCTGGACCGGGCCTGAAGCGGTGGCAAAGCCCTGCTGTGCAGACTCGGACCGTGCAGGCTCCGACCGTGCAGGCTCCGACCGTGCAGGCTCCGAGTGGGCAGGCCCGGACTGTACAGCGGCTTCGCGAAGCGCCGCCAGGTAGTCCGCGCCGAGGAAGCGATCGGGCAAGAACAGCACCCGAGCACCTGTGCGCCGCAGCACGTCGAGCGCTTCGTAGCCGGTGTAGCGCGTGTTCATCGGAACGAGGCTCGCGCCGGCGCTGTGCGCTCCCAGAGCCGCGATCAGCCAGTGCGCAGTATTGGGAAGCCAGACTGCCACCCGGTCACCGGGCTGAACGCCGACCGCCATCAGCGCACGAGCCATCGCGCGCACCTCAGCTGCGAGCTCCGCGTACGACATCCGGAGCGCTCCGTCGATCACCGCGAGACGATCGCCATATCGCTTCGAGGACTCTTCCAGGAGGGCGCACAGAGTCTGCGGAGGGTCGGTCACGGCGCTCGCCTAGCTCTCGGGGAATCAAGGCCTCGGGGAATCAAGCAAGTGCTTGGTAGCCTACGTCAGCTACTCCCTGCAGGATCAGACGAAAGTTGCATGGCCGGACGTCAGGTTGCGCCGATAGTAGGACGCTTGGCCCCGCCGATGGCCCTGCCGGGCGAAGTGCCGGCTGGCGTCCAATGAGGACATGCAAGAAAACCTGGAATCCACGCCCCGCACCTCTCAACCGGTCTACGACGACGGCGAGGCCGGTTCGGCGGCAATCGCCTCTCAACTGTCCGGGCCGCTCACAGCCCTCGTCGGCAGCGCGTTCGTCAGCGGCCTGCTCTTTGGCCTAGTTGAGTTCCTGGAACGCTCGCCGGTCAGAGGAAAGCACATCGCCGGCACCGCCGCGTGGGGGCCGCACCTGGCGCTGGCGCTCGCTGCCATTGTTGTCGTGACTGTCGCTCACGCGCGTCATCGGCGGAGGCTCGGCACGCGCTCGGGCCGGCCCTGGTTCCGAGCGCCGTTCGGAACGCAGGCCGCGCTCCGAATTGCGCGTGCATTCGGTTCCGGCGGCGAACCCGTAAGGGCCGGCCGGCTGCTACTCGCGCTTCCGGCCGGCGCGCTGTTTCTGTTCTGCTTCTGGCGGGCAGGCGTGCAGCTGACCGCCGGTCTCGACCCGAACTTCACGATCAATTCCTGGGGCGGGCCCAGCTATGCCGGCGCATTGGCCTGCCACTACCTGGACCTGTTCCTGCTTGCCGCCGGCGCGACCTGGCTCATTGACCGCATCCTGCCGGCTTAACCGCGCAGGCCGAACCGGCAGTGCGGACGGGGTGATCACCCGGTTCCCCTGCGATCCGCTGGCCGGCCGTCGCGTAGCTAGGCTGGAGCGCGAAAGGGGGGAGCAACATGACCTTCTTGAATGTGCCGCAGACATCTATGCCATGTCCGGCATGTCACCAGGGCACCATGTACCCGACTGGCTATGCCGATCTGGCCGGCTCGCATCTCACCGGGTGGAAATGCAACTACTGCGAGTACGAGGCGATTACCGGGCAGCCGCTTGCCAGCACTGCGAGCCAGGCCAGCAAGTAGGCCGCACCCGGCCTCCCAGCTGCTAGCTGGATGTCCGCTGAACAGGCAATACAATCGGATTTGTCCGAGCACCAGTCAGTAAGAGTGCGGGCGAGGAGCTAGCAATGGCGCTGCTGCGTAGCTATGTAAGCGGGGACTGGGTCACGCCGGACGAAGACGGGCGTCCCGTGTTCGACGCGGTCACCGGAGACGAGGTCGTCCGGGTTTCCTCGGCGGGCGTGGATATGGCCGCCGCGCTGGCGTACGGGCGCGCCGTCGGCGGGCCAGCGCTTCGCGAGCTGACGTTCCACCAGCGCGCCAGCTTGCTGAAGGCGCTGGGTTCGTATCTCCGCGAGCACCGCGACGAGTTGTACGCGTTGTCCGCTCGCACGGGCGCCACACTTGGCGACGCCAAGTTCGACGTCGACGGGGGCATCGGCGTGCTGCTCGGCTATGCCAGTAAGGCACGCCGCGAGCTGCCCAACGACACCGAGTACATGGACGGCTCGCTGGAGCCGCTCGGCAAGTCAGGGCAATTCGCTGCGCAGCACATCATGACGTCCCTGCGCGGCGTCGCCGTCCAGGTCAACGCCTTCAACTTCCCGATCTGGGGACCGCTGGAGAAGTTCGCGCCTGCCTTCATCGCGGGCGTGCCGAGCCTGATCAAGCCAGCAAGCCAGACGGCCTACCTGACCGAACGACTCGTCGAGTTGATCGTGGACTCGGGCTTGCTTCCACCGGGCTCGGTGCAGCTGGTTTGCGGCAGTGTCGGCGACCTGTTCGACCATCTGACCGAGCAGGACCTGGTGTCGTTCACCGGATCCGCTGCCACCGCACGTCAGCTCCGGACGCATCCGGTCATCGTCAGCCGTGCCGTCAGGTTCAACGCCGAGGCCGACTCGCTCAACTGCTCAATCCTGGGCCCCGACGCCCGGCCCGGCACCGCAGAGTTCGACTTGTACGTGAAGCAGCTGGTTACCGAGATGACGGTCAAAGCCGGCCAGAAGTGCACCGCTATCCGGCGCGCCTTCGTGCCTGCTGGCGTTCGAGACGCCGTCGTCGAGGCGGTCAGCGAGCGGCTGGCCACAGTGGTCGTCGGCAGCCCGGCGGAGGAATCGGTCCGGATGGGCGCGCTCGCTAGCCTCGAGCAGCGCGAAGAAGTCCGGCGCAGCGTCAAGGGCCTGCTCGCCGCTGCCCGGCTGGTCTTCGGCGATCCCGAGCGCGTTGACGTCGTCGGTGCCGATCCCGAGCGCGGCGCGTTCATCTCGCCCCTGTTGCTGAGCTGCGACGACGCCGGGCGGGCCGAGCCGCATGAGATCGAGGCATTCGGCCCGGTCGCGACAATCATGGATTATTCGTCCACCGACGAGGTCGTCAGCCTGGCCGCGCGCGGTCTGGGCAGCCTGGTTGGCTCGATAGTCACCGCGGATGCCGACTTCGCCCGCGAGGTCGTGCTCGGCGTCGCGCCCTGGCATGGCCGGCTGCTGGTGCTCGACAGTGACGACGCGCCCGAGTCGACCGGCCACGGCTCACCGTTGCCACCGCTGGTACATGGTGGCCCCGGCCGAGCCGGCGGTGGCGAGGAGATGGGCGGCGTTCGCGGTGTTCTGCACTACATGCAGCGGACTGCAGTGCAGGCCAGCCCGCGGATCCTGGCAGCGGTCACCGGCACCTGGGTGCCGGGTGCCAAGCGCGACACTGACGGCGGGCATCCGTTCCGCAAGCCACTGGCCACGCTGCGGCCTGGCGACACCGTCGTGGCCGGACCGCGCCGGGTGACACTCGAGGACATCGAGCACTTCGCCGAGTTCACCGGTGACACGTTCTACGCGCACATGGATGAGGCGGCGGCACGGGCTAACCCGTTCTTCGACGGCAGGGTGGCGCATGGTTACCTCGTGCTGTCGTTCGCGGCCGGCCTCTTCGTGCAGCCCGACCCAGGGCCCGTGCTCGCCAACTACGGTGTCGAAAATCTCCGGTTCCTCACCCCGGTTTACCCGGGCGACGACCTGACGGTCACCCTCACCTGCAAGCAGATCATCCCGCGTGAAGATGCAGGGCACGGCGAAGTGCGCTGGGACGCCGACGTCACCAACCAGAACGGCGCCTCGGTGGCCAAGTACGACGTCCTCACGATGGTCGCCAAGCAGTGGCCGTAGTGCCGGAGCAGCGGCCGCAGCCCAGACGGAATGGGCAGAAGGCCACGTCTTCAACGCGAGGTAGCATGCAGAGATAGACGCTCCCGGGATCGCTGCAACCGGAGGGCACCATGACTATACGCACGAGCCCAGCAGATGTGTGGAAACTCCCTGCTGACGCGCAGGCAGTGCTCCAGGAGGGCCTCGAGGACGCGCTTTCGTTGCTGCGAGCAGACCGCGGCAACGTCCAGATCGTCGATCCGCTCAGCGGCTCGCTGAGAATCGCCGCGCAGGCTGGCTTTAGCGACGAGTTCCTTGAGTACTTCGCCGTCGTCACCGATGAGGACGGCTCGGCGTGCGGGATCGCGGCGCGGAAGCATGCGCAGACCGTCATCGCCGACGTGAACACCGATGCCCGGTATGCGCCGCACCGGGATATAGCTGCGGCGTCTGGATACCGGGCGGTCCAGTCGACGCCACTGCTTGACCTGCGGGGACATCTCGTCGGCATGCTATCGACGCACTATCCGTCCCCCTACCGCCCGCCCGATGCTGACCTGGAGCTCATGAAACGCTTCGGGAAGCTGATCGGACAAGCCGTCGAAGCGTGTCTGGAGGCCGACAGCCGAGCAGCGTGGTCGCAACACACGACCTCCAGCCCTGTCCCGATGGCTTTGCGCACCGGCTTCCCTGCGGCGTACTAGAGAACTGCCCGCATCCCCAGGCCGTGGCACGGTTCAGCCTGTGCGGGCTTGCCCTTGCGAGACTGGCGGGGACCGCCGGTATAATTACAGACCGAATGATCGGTAATTAAGGAGCGCTGGTGACTCAACCTGAGGAAGCCACTCGATCTGAGACAGGCACCGGCGAGCTCGAGTCGGACTTCGAGGACACGGTTGCCAGGGACCGGCGGGTCGAGCCACGCGACTGGATGCCGGATGCGTACCGGAAGACGATGATCCGGCAGATTGCCCAGCATGCGCATTCGGAGATCATCGGCATGCAGCCAGAGGGGAACTGGGTGACCAGGGCGCCGTCGCTGCGCCGCAAGGCCATCCTGCTGGCCAAGGTCCAGGACGAGGCAGGTCACGGGCTGTATCTGTACTCGGCGGCGGAAACGCTCGGCGCGGACCGGGCTGACCTTACCGACCGGCTGATCACCGGTCGGCAGAAGTACTCCTCGATCTTCAACTACCCGACGCTGACCTTTGCCGACGTCGGGGTGATCGGCTGGCTCGTCGACGGGGCCGCGATCTGCAACCAGGTGCCGCTGTGCCGGTCCTCCTACGGCCCGTACGCGCGAGCGATGATCCGGATCTGCAAGGAAGAGTCCTTCCACCAGCGGCAGGGTTACGAGCTGCTGATGACGATGATGCGCGGCACGCCAGCCCAGCGCGAGATGGTGCAGGACGCCACCAACCGCTGGTGGTGGCCGTCGCTGATGATGTTCGGGCCGCCGGACGCGGAATCGCCGAACACCGAGCAGTCGATGCGCTGGCGGATCAAGCGACACACGAACGACGAGTTGCGGCAGCGGTTCGTCGACATGACCGTCCCGCAGGCCGAGGCGCTCGGCGTGACCTTGCCGGATCCGCAGCTGCGCTGGAACGCGGAACGCGAGCACCACGACTTCGGCGAGATCGACTGGGCCGAGTTCAAGCAGGTCATCGGCGGGAACGGGCCGTGCAACGCCGAGCGGATAGCAGCCCGCCGCGCGGCGCACGAGGGCGGTGCCTGGGTTCGCGAGGCCGCGGCGGCGCACGCCGCCAAGGTCGCCGCACGCGCGGAGCCGGCGGCATGAGCAGCGGGAGCAATGGCATGGCAGATCAGCCGCGCATGACAGGGGAGCCGCGCAAGACAGCGGAGCCGCGCAAGACAGCGGAGCCGCGCATGGCAGATCAGCCGCGCATGGCAGATCAGCCGCGCATGGCAGATCAGCCGCGCAAGACAGCGGAGCCGCGCATGGCAGGGGAGGCGCGCATGGCAGGGGAGCCGCGGTCGAACTGGCCGCTCTTTGAGGTCTTCCTGCGCAGCAAGCGCGGACTCAATCACGTGCACGTCGGCTCGCTGCACGCCGCCGACGCCACGATGGCGCTGCACCACGCGCGCGACCTGTACACCCGGCGCAACGAGGGGGTCAGCATCTGGGTGGTCAAGGCCGCCGACATCACCGCGTCCAGCCCTGACGAGAAAGATCCGTTCTTCGCGCCGAGCGGTGACAAGGTGTACCGGCACCCGACGTTCTACCAGATCCCCGACTCAGTTCCGCACATCTGAGAGCTAGCCATGGGTTTCGATACCGCCTACGAGGCGATCACCGAGGACAGCGACAGCGGCCACCGCTGGGCGTTCGGCACCGGGTTCACCGACCCGCTGGCCGGAGTCGACACCAGCGTGCCGGCCGGCGTGGACGGCGCCGACCTGGCCGCCTATTGCCTGATGCTCGGCGACGATGCGCTGATCATGTCGCACCGGCTGCAGCAGTGGCTTGCCAGGGCGCCGGAACTCGAGGAAGAGACCGCGCTGGCGAACATCGCGCTCGACTTGCTCGGCCAGGCGCGATTGCTACTCACCAGAGCGGGAACGGCTGATGGCTCGGCGCGGGCTGAGGACGACTATGCCTTTGGCCGGACTGAGCGCGAGTTCCGCAACGTGCGGATGGCGGAGGTCACCGATGCCGACTTCGCCGGCCTGGTCGCGCGGCTGCTGATTTTCAGCACCTGGCGGCTTGCTCTGCTAGTCCGGCTGCAAGGCTCGGCCGACCCGGTGCTGGCGGCGGTCGCGGCCCAAGGCGTGAAAGAGCTCGCTTACCACCGCGATTATGCGGCCGAGTGGGTCATCAGGCTCGGCGATGGCACCGACTACTCGCGACAGCGGATGGAAGCCGGCCTGGTCGCCGTGGCGCCCTTGGTGGCTGAGCTGTTCGCGCCGTCAGCAGTGGAGGAGCGGCTCGCCCGAGTGGCGGTCAATCCGGCACAGCTCAGGCCCGAGTTCGACGGCGTGCTCGCTGAGGTGCTAGCCGAGGCCGGGCTCGACTGGGCAGACGCCGGCTGGCCGGATGCTGCGGGGGGATCCGGGGGGTCGTCCCCCTGTGCTGGCGCTGTCGGGCTGACCGGCCGGGATGGCGTGCATACCGAGGCGATGGGTTACCTGCTGGCCGAACTGCAGAGCGTCGCCCGGACGATGCCGGGGGCGACATGGTGAAGACGCTGGACAGGGCCATGCTGATGCGGGCGCGACAGGTCGCGCAGTCGGTACCCGACCCCGAGCTGCCCATGCTGACGCTCGCTGACCTCGGTATCCTTCGCGACGTTGCGGTGACGGGCTCGCGCGTGGTGGTCTCGCTGACGCCCACCTACTCCGGCTGTCCGGCGATTGCGGAGATCCGGGCGGAGGTGGCGAGCCGGCTCGGTGCGGCAGGTTTCGCCGATGTTGAGGTGCGGACGGTGCTCAGCCCGCCCTGGACAAGTGATTTCATCAGCCCCGAAGGCCGCCGCAAGCTGGCTGAGGCTGGCATCGCACCACCCCGTTCCCGCCCTGAGCCCAGCGGGCTGGTTGCGCTGACATTGTTCGCACGCGGCCCGCGGGTCGACTGCCCGGTCTGCGGCTCGGCCGACACGGTGCGGACGGCCGCGTTCAGCGGAACCGCCTGCAAGGACCTGTATCGGTGCCGGGCGTGCGCGGAGCCCTTCGAGCACGTGAAGGAAATCTGACGTGGCTGCGATTGCCCCGGAGGTAAGCCGGGCCGGACGGCGGCAGTTTCACGAGCTGACGGTCGCGCGGGTGGACCGGCTCTGCGATGACGCCGCCGCGGTCACCTTTGATGTCCCGGCCGAGCTGGCGGATGACTTCGCGTTTCAGCCCGGTCAGTCCTTGACGCTCCGGCGGGTCGTGAACGGGACAGACGAGCGACGGTCCTATTCGATCTGCGCGCCCGCCGGGCATCCGCTGCGGATCGGCGTGCGCGAGGTTCCGGGCGGCGCGTTGTCTGGCTGGCTGGTCAACGATGTTCGGCCAGGTGACCGGATTGAGGTCCAGCCGCCGGCCGGGTCCTTCACCGCTGACCTCAGCGAGCCCGGCCAGCACGTGCTGATCGCGGCTGGTTCGGGGATCACGCCGGTGCTGTCGATTGCCGCGTCGGCGCTTGCCGAATCGGGGTCAGAGGCGACTCTGCTGTACGGGAACCGGCGGGCGGAGTCGGTGATGTTTGCCGACGAGATCGCCGACCTGAAGGACTCCCATCCTGACCGGCTCCAGCTCGTGCACGTATTGTCTCGCGAGCCGCAGGAGGTGGAGTTGTTCAGCGGGCGGCTGGACGCTGACCGGCTGCGGCGAATGCTGCCCGCCCTCTGCGACGTCACGGGTACCGACCACTGGTGGCTGTGCGGTCCGTATGGCATGGTCACCGATGCCATGCAGGTGCTGGCAGAGCTGGGGGTGCCGGCCGGCCGGGTGCATCGCGAGCTGTTCTACGTAGAGGACGTGCCGCCTGAGCAAGAGCACCACGAGGAGAAGCCGCTCACCGGGGGGTGCGACGTCACGATCGTGCTGGACGGGCGACGGACGAGTGCGACGATCCCGGCTGACATGCCGGTCCTCGACGGCGCGCAGCTCGCCCGGCCGGATCTGCCGTTCGCGTGCAAGGGCGGGGTGTGCGGTACCTGCCGGGCCCGGCTCGTCTCCGGCGAAGTGCGGATGCGGCGCAACTTCGCGCTAGAGCAAGCGGAGCTGGACGCCGGCTTCGTGCTGACCTGCCAGTCGCTGCCGGTGTCCGAGGAACTCACGGTCGACTACGACGCCTGATCTTCTGGCGTCTAGACAGGTCGAATCGTGCCAAGTCTCGCCTTTCGCCCGGGGACGCCCGCCATGAGCGCGAATCCGGCTAGCCGTGAAGAGCCTGGACTTTCGGTGCCGCCCGACGGATGATAAGCGCGCCGTACGTCGGTGTTCGGGGTCTGGGGAGGGAACGACTGTGGCATTAGCATCGCTGAGCGCTCTTGATCAATTTAAGGCAGTGCCATTCGCGCCCGGATACCCCGATAACGCGCGAACTTTCTACAGCCCGGTCGATCAGGTGCATGCGGCGCTCAAGGCGCTGCTGGCCTCGACTAGCAAGAGCCTCGTTGTCAGCATGTACGGCTACGACGATGACGAGCTCGACGCGGCGATCAGGGACAAGCTGGAGTCGGACCAGGTTTTCGTGCAGATGAGCTTGGACAAAAGCCAGGCTGCGGGTGCGCACGAGAAGCAGATCCTCGCCAAGTGGCAAAACGACGGCGTGGGCAACAGCATCGCCATCGGCAAGAGCGAGCATGCCGCGATCATGCACATGAAGCTGGTCATCATTGACGGCCTGGACGTCATCACAGGCAGTACGAACTGGTCTAAGTCAGGCGAGTCCGACCAGGATAACCAGCTGACTGTCATTCGTGACCCGCTGGTCGCCGCCGAGGCGAGGGCGCGGGTGGATATCATCCACGACGACATGCTCAAGCAAATGGCTCAGGCGGCTCAGAAACCTGGCGGATAGCGGCAGCCTGCCGGTGGCCGAGGAACTGACGGTCGACTACGACGCCTGATCCTCTCGTTACTAGACCGAGCCGGGTCGCCAGTCGCAAGTTAGTTGGCCGGTCACGTCGACAGGAATCGACGTCGGCAGTACGTAGATGGCACCATCTAGGTCCGGCGTCTGGCGGATTCCGTCAGGCGACAGGACCGACGACGGCCCGCGCCAGAGCTGCCAGCCTCGCGAGGTGTAGAGGTGAGCGCCAGCTGGGCTGGCGCCGAGAGCACCGAGCTGGTAGCCGGACCTGACGATGCGCTCTAGCACGTCCATCATTACGTCGCCGTGCCCGCGGCGGCGGCGGTCTGAGCGAACCGCGACGGCTTCGATGTATCCGGTCCGCAGTGCCCGGCCGCGGTGAAGCAGGCGCCTCTGGACGACGCTTGCGTGCCCGATCAGGTCGTCGTCCTCGAATATGAGCGTGCGCATGCCGCCGAGGGCGTTCTCGAATGCGTCGTCCGAGAAGCCCTCAAACGAGGCGTCCATCAGGGCACGGATAGCTGTCTTCGTATCGCCGTCGAGGTCAGCCGTATGGGCTGTCCGTTGCTTGATCACGCCTTACGCTGCCCTGACTCGCTCGGGACGGCTCCACGTTTTTCGCACGGCTCGGACTCTATGAGATTCGCACGACACGCTGCACGGCGCGTTGCCGGCTAGACGGGGTATGGGTCGGGCTCGACGAAGTAGCTGCGGGCTGCTGGGGTGATCCAGCGGAACACGCCAGGCTGCGGCTGTTCTAGCTGCCAGCCGGGCAGGTGTTTCACCAAATGATGTGTCCGGCAACAGCCGCCCAAGTTGCACGGACAGGTGCGGCCGCCTTTGTTCCACGGCAGTGTGTGGTCGATGTCGGTCCGCCATGCGGGCTGCCCGCAGGGCCCGAACCGGCAGGTTTTGTCTCTGGCGGCGATGAACTCGCGCATTCGCCGCGGTGGCCGGTAGGCAGTCGACGCGGTGCTGTGCGCGCAGCCGCCGGCATCGCTGTCGCGTTCGGCTTCGGCGTGAGCGCGGGCCGCGGCTCGCGCAGCGACGCGCAGGACCATGGTGGCGATTCGGCGGAGAGGCAGCGGGCAAGCACTGGCTCCGCCCGTCGGCGCGGCGGTCGGCGAACTGAGCGCGCGGGCGCGGATGGTGATGGTGACCCGGCCGATGACCCCGGTGACGTTCGCTTCGTTGTCGCTGGCATGGGTGTGCCAGGGTGGTCGGGCGCGTTCGACCGCCAGGGCGCGGCCGTCATCGTCGGTGACGATGACCCGCCATTCAGTTCTCGGGCTGCGTGTGGCCAGGAGCAGCAGCTGCTGTGCTTGCATGCTGCTGACCGGCCCGATGCGGCCGAGGAAGCCCGGCTCGCGGCTGTCACCGGCGAGCGATGACCACGGGATCAGGACGTCGAGCAACCCGGCCCGCGCCCGCGCCGCGTCGTTGTGCGGCGGCATCTGGTCGCCGACTGCGGGCAAGCGCGCAGGCAATGCGGGCCAGTGCGGTGACGGCAGCAGCCAGCCATCATCATCAACGTCGTCCGGCTCGCTGCCGAGCGACGGCCCAGGCGGGTCATCGGTGTCCGGCGGCGCGTCGGCGTCGCCGGGGCACGGGACGTCAGGCCACCAGCCAGGCTGATCTTCCGCACTGGACAGGTCGCCGCGGCGACCGCTCAGGCCCGGACCGTGGCCGGGCGAGCCATCATCGGGACCTCCGGCCAGTCCTGCATCAGCGGGAAGCAGCGGAGCGTCGACCGGACCGCCGTCCGCGGGTAGCCGATCGTCTGCAGGCGGCGGGTTACCGGCCGGGCTGTAGTCGGAGGGCCGCTGCTGGTCGGTAGGCAGCTGATCATCCCAGGGCGGCGGGTCAGCCGCCGGGCTGTAGTCGGAGGGTGACTGCTGGTCGGTAGGCAGCTGATCATCCCAGGGCGGCGGGTCACCCGCCGGGCTGTAGTCGGAGGGTGACTGCTGGTCGGTAGGCAGCTGATCATCCCAGGGCGGCGGGTCACCCGCCGGACCGTGATCCGGGGGTGGCTGATCGCCGGGCGGAGGGTTGTCGGGCGGACCGTCGGCGGGTGGCGGGATGTACGGCAGGGTGTCCAGCAGCAGGCCGATGAAAATGTGCGCGCGTAGCAGGTCCAGGCCGCCCCCAGCGCCCGCAGACTTCAGCGCGCGAGCCATCGCAGTGATCCGGGCCATAGCGGCAGCGGCCTGCACGCCCGGCAACCCCGATCCGGTCAGCGTCGCGGTACCTTCCTCGCCGGAGTACAGCGAGATCTTGGCCTGGCGCTCGGTGTCCTTGCGGCGCTGCTCGGCACCATCGGGGTCGACGGCCAGTACCGCCCGGCGCACCGCAGCGCGCAGCTGTCCGGTGGTCCGCTCGGCTGCTGCGGGCAGCACCCGCTGCTCCACGGCGGTGGCATCCTCGTCGGACAGCAGTCCGGTGGTCTCGACGATGATGCGCGCCCGGGCCAGATCGATGGTCCCGGAAGCCAGCGCGGCAAAGGTGGCCGGCAGCCGCCAGCGCAGCTGGCAGCCCAAGTCCGTCCAGTCCGACGCACCGTATTGCGACATCCGCAACTCCAGTGCGACTTCCGCCGCAGCTTCGGGCGGCAGTTGAAGCGGCCGGCCGTCGTCGCCGGCGCCGATGTTCGGGTTCGCCGCGGCACGGCGGGTGGCGATCTCGGCGACCGCGGCCAGCTCGCGGGCCTGCGCCCACGCGGCGAGCCGCCGGTAACCGGCAGCCATCCCCGGCAGGTCCCAGTCCGACGCGTCGCTAGGAGCGTCCTGAGCCAGGACGGCCGCTAACCCCGGCCCGGCCGGCAGATGCTCCCCGATCCAGACTGGGCTGGCCGTGCTGCCGTGGGCGGCGGCCGTGCTGCCCTGGGCGGCGGCGGCCGGCTCGTCTGCGAACAACGCCTCGTGGCCGCCATCATGACCACGCCGACAGCCCGGCTGATCGGGCCCCTCGGGCTGATCGGGCTGATCGGGCTGATCGGGCCGGACGGCGAACAGGTTGGCCAGCACCGCCGCCTCGTCATCATCGAACTCCGCGGTCGAGTGCGGAACACTTAGGTTGTCAAGCAACGCCAGCAGATCCTCATCCGACAGCGAACCCGCTGACCGCCACGACAGCGCGGCGTCCTGCGGCGGCTGGCCCGAGATCCCGGAGGCGGCTGACCCTGGACTGCTAGCTGTCTCGCTCATCCGGCCACCTCCCCAGCACCTTCGCCATGCCCGCTCATCAAGCTTCTATCGAAAATACTAGCGAGGGCATCTGACAAAATGGGGGTCTCCTGCCGTATCCGTTGGTTAGATAGAAGATCATCTTCCGGGTAGTGGCGGCCGGAGGCCGCCGAGGGCGAGCATCGCGAGCGCGATCAGGGCCTGGGGGTTGCGGAACCCGAACGCCATCCGGGTGATGACCCTGATCTTCGTGTTCACCGACTCAACAAGGCCGTTTGACAGTCCGTGGTCGAGCGTGGCGTGAATGGCCGGGAGGTGGCGGCGGATCTTTCTGCCGAGCTGCACGAATTCGGGGATGCGGCACCGGGCTGCCCATTTCAGTCATGCATCGATGGCGGTCTTGCCTTCGGCACCTTTGAGCTGGAACGGCAGTCGCAGGCCTTCTTTGAGCAGCCACGCCCGGTACAGGTAGGGACTGGTCTTGGCGATCCATGCGAGCTTGGCCTGCTGGCTGGTGGTCAGGTTCTGCGGGTTCTTCCACAGCGCGTACCGGGCGTTCTTCAGGTCCCGGGCGCTGCCCCGGGAGATCTTCTTGGTCCTGCTGCCGTGCCGGACGAGGGCGGCCTGCCCGGCGGCGCGGGCCTGCCGCCAGGCCTCGCGGCGGACCTCGTCCAGGGCATCGGTGGCCCACGACACCACGTGGAACGGGTTATCCCGACGTCGGGATAACCCGTTTTATGGCGACCTCCGGGTTATGCCGATCTTGACGTTGCCGGGCCTGCTCAGCGCCCTGCCGGCCCACCCGGAGGCCGGCATAATCCGGGCGTGACCGGGATGCGTTGTGCCAGCGTTGCTCT
>Ga0335072_10003424_pt1 | contig 23909 bp, 21 predicted proteins | sample Lox_Sample_21_FD_206725 | JGI IMG/M metagenome (GOLD analysis project Ga0335072, IMG submission 206725) | Soil microbial communities from Loxahatchee National Wildlife Refuge, Florida, United States - Lox_Sample_2.1 | ecosystem: Environmental > Terrestrial > Soil > Wetlands | place: USA... | reverse complement strand
GGCCAGATACCGGGCGAGAAGATTTTCTTCGCTCAACTCGCTGACGCTCCCATGATGACACTCGACCTGCTCACCTGGAGCCGCCACCACCGCTGCCTTCCCGGCCACGGCGACCTTGACGTCACCGAGTTCGCCGCCATCCTCGTCGAGGCCGGGTACTGCGGCCCCTGGTCACTGGAGGTGTTCAGCGACCAGCTACGCGCTGCCCGTCCCTCACTGGCGGCCGCTGACTGCATGCGCTCCCTGACCGACCTGGTCGGTCAGCTCGGGTATCGCCAGGGTCCTTGAAGGTAGGTGCGGCCCGCCCTGGTTGTCCACCTTGTCCAGCCGGGCCGGGGCTTGGTGACCTGCCAGCCGCGAGACTGCTTGGCGCGGTGGCAGGACCGGCTGCAGGCATGGGCGTTGCAGGCGCAGGTGCGGCCGCCCAGGTGGAACGGGACGGCATGCTCGAAGTCCGACTCTCGGGCATGCCTTGCGCAGCCCGGGAAGGAGCAGGTCCCGTCCCTGACCTGGACCAGATGGCGAAGCCTGTCTCCCGGGTCATGCCGGGCGGACTCGAAGCGGTGGTCACAGTCGTCCGTGGGCACCGGGTCGATGTCGACGATCAATGGCAGCGGCAGGCCCGGCAGGGTGAGAATCCACGATCCGTACCCGCCGTCCGGACCCGCCCGGCCTGAGTGGGTGATCGCGCGGCCGGCCGTGGCACCGCGCAGGGGCTTGCAGCAGCCGTGCCCGATCGCGTGGCCCTGGTCGTCAGTGACCGTCAGGCAAAACCGGGTGTCCGGGTGCCGGGCGGCCGCCGCCGTAAGCTCACGGACGAGGGCCGGATCGAGGGCGCCGAGACCGTAGGCCTCACCGGGCCGGTCCGCCACGCCAAGCAGGGTGAGCAGCGGGAAGACCAGGTCCTCCCGGACAATCATGCGGGCGGTGGGACCGGTTCCATTGGGGCCAGTTCCGGTGGGGCCCGTTCCTAGCGGGTGCCGAGCGGCCAGCCCGGCGTGCTCGGCCGACCAGCCGACCAGCCATTCCAGGGCAGCTGCGGGAACCGTCAGGTTGACGCGACCAGGCAGGCAGATACCGTCGTCGGCCGCGGGAACCGGAGCGACGTCGGCTGCGGATTCCTGAGCCACGTCGGCTGCGGGATCGCTTGCCGCGTCGGCCCTGGGATCCCCGGTGTCGTCGGCCCCGGAATCCCCGGCATCGGCCGCTTGTGTCCATGCGGTTCGCTGGCTGACGGTAACGCCGTTGATCAGGTCAGCGAATGCCATCACGCGCAGGATGTCGGCCGGCCGTTTTACTCCCGCGTCCCGGTACTCCCGGACGCGGCCTTCGATGTGGGCCATCGCGGCGAGCGCCTCATCGGCGGGCAGGCCGACACCCTGGATCGCGCAGGTCCCGCAGCTTTCTCGCCAGAACCGCACCCTTGCGTGCTCTCGCTCGGCCTTCTCGCGGCGTCGCTTCGCCCCGCCCGGGTCCACAGCGATGACCGCGCGTTCCACCAGTCGCTCGAGCGCGCTCCAGGTCCGGCAATGCGGCAGCCCATCCAGGATGATCCGCTCGGCCATCGCGAACTTCAGCTCATCATCCAGGACGCTCGTGCCATCCACGATGAGCCGTGCCCGAGGCGGGTCCAGACGGCCTTCCTCCAGGGCTCTTCCGATGCCGGGCAGCCGGGTGTCCAGTGCCCAGGCGAGGTGAACCAGCTTCCCGGCTGTGACAGGCGAGATCCCGAGCGCGGCGCCCACCTCATGGTGCAGCTCCGGCGCCCACTCACTGGGCAGGCCGCTCGGCTCCCAGGCCTCATTGAGCGGGTGGCGGCGGATCAGTTCCCGCACTACGGTCAGCTTGCGGCTGAATGTCCAGGTCTCCAGGGCCTTCCAGGTACGCCCGATCCCGAGGACCTCATCGGTGGTCGCCTGCGCCAGCACCTGCGGTTGGGACACGTCGTCGGCCTGCAGTGCCAGCCAGGCCGACCCTCGGGCCTGATCAGCCCATTCGCCCTGACCGAAGAGGTCTAGCCGCTGATCGCGCCGGGCGGGCTCGTATTCCGTCTCGCCGGGCTGATGGGGCGTCGCGGCGGACTCATGGGCCGTCGCGGCGGGGGCGCTGGCGCTCCCCTGGAAGACGCTGTGCCCCTTGAGGACGTTGCGCCCCTTGAGGACGCTGTGCCCCTTGAGGACGTTGCGCCCCTTGAGGACGTTGCCCCTCTGGAAGACACGGTGGTTCCCGAGACCACCTTCTTCGAAGCCACCCATCGCGTGCACCTCCCCGGGGCCGCTAGCGATCTTTGATGAGCTATAAGTAATGCTACGCCCAGCAGATCGAACCTGCAAGCGATCGATGACATCAAAATGTCGGCGATTAGTGGCCGTTCCAGCGGGCCTTGCGCATGTCTACCCGGACTGGCGACCTGGCCGAGCGGAGCGGAGTGCCTTCCGTGCGGTAGTGCTCGAGTGCCGCGCGGTCGTGGCCGGGAGCTGGGGTGCCGTCGGCATGGATCACTCGCCACCAGGCGACGCTGCCGCCGTAAGTCGAGAGCACCTTGCCTACCTGGCGCGGGCCGCCCTCGCCCAGGTACTCGGCAATGTCGCCGTAGGACATGACGCACCCGGCCGGGATCCGCTCCACCACGTCAAGGACGCGGTCGGCGTACTCGCCGATGATCCTCCCGGATTCGGGGGCGGCCTCCTCCGCGCTCACTGGCCCGGCCAGCCGGGGTAGGGCGGCGAATCCCGGCGCGGGCGGGCATCGGGATCCGCGGGCTGCGGGGAGGCCGAGGTCGGGGGGTGCTGAGGGGCCGGCGGTCGTGGAGAGCCAAACGGGTACAGAGGGGCCTGCGGGTACGGAGGGGCCTGCGGGGGCTGTGAGGCTGGTGGGTCGGCCACCGGCGCGGCGTAATAGGCCGCTGGCTGGTGATGCCAGGGCGGTTCCTGGCGATGGGGCGAACCCTGGCGGCCAGGTGGGTCCTGGTGGTGTGGCGAACCCTGGTGGAGGAGTGGGTCCGGGTGGCCGAGTGGGTCCTGGCGGCGGAGTGGGTCCTGGCGGCCCAGTGAGTCCTGGTGGCGGAGCGCGGCCGGTCTGGGCTGGTCGGGGTACCGGGCCTGGTCGGGGTATCGGGCCTGGTCGGGGTACCGGAGCTGGTCGGGGTGCCCGGGCTGGTCGGGGTAGCTTGGCTGGACCGCGCTGGCGTACCCGCCCGGTACTGGGTAGCCGGCGGGGATGAAGGCCGGTTCGGCTCGGGTGCTGGCTAGCCGCCTCCACCCGTAGATCAGCAGGGCGAGGGCGGCCAGGCCGAGCAGGCCGTACAGGATGCCGGACCCGGCGCCGCGGGGCGCGACTGGCGAGGCGGGAATGGCGCCGGGGCCGCCGCCGAACTGTGCCGCGGAGGCCTCGGGCGAGCCGCTGGGCCTGGCCGCAGCCAGTTGCCCGGCCGCGCGCAGGGCGGCCGCCGCGTTGACGGTGCCGAAGCCGGTCTTCGGGTTGTACCCGGAGCCGGTGGCGGTGGACGTGAGGGCCTCGTCGACCAGGCCGGGCGACAGTCCTGGGTACTTGGACTTGATCAGGGCCGCGACCCCGGCTACCAGGGCACACGCCGGGCTTGTGCCGCTGACCAGCCAGTAGCCGCCGTCCCTGCCCTCGGCGGGCACGTTCACGCCGGGAGCGGCGATCTGGACGGAGAGGTTGTCGCTTGAGAAGCTGGCGACCGCGCCATCCTGGTTGACGGCCGCCACGCTGAGCACGCCGGGGTACTCGGCGGGGAAGGACACGGGGGCGAGGCTGCTCGACCGGACCTGGTCATCCTGGCCCGAGTTACCCGAGGAGGCCACGAGGACGACCCCGCGGGACTCGGCGTACTGCAGGGCGGCCCGAACCACGCTGCTCGGGGTCGAGTAGCCGATCGACATGCTGATGACCTTGGCGCCGTCCTTGGCGGCATCGGTGATGCCGGTGGCCAGCGACTGCTGGATCCGCGCCTCCTTCTCGGCACCGTAGGCGTGGTAGCCGGGATCGCCCTTGTCCGGGATCACCCGGATCGACAGCACCTTGGCCTGGGGGGCCACGCCGATGATCCCGTCGTCGCCGCCGTCGTGCCCGTGCCCGGCGACGATGGACGCCATCCAGGTTCCGTGCACTCCCCAGTCGGGGTTGCTCGGCTGGGTGCTCAGCCCGGTCAGGTCGGGGCCGGTCGTCACGCTGCCGGCCAGGTCGCTTACTGAGGGGTTAACGCCGCTATCGATGACCGCGACCGTCACGCCCGCGCCCTGGGTGACGTCCCAGGCGGCGGGAAGGTCGAGCATGCTCAGTACCCACTGCTGACTGGACCTGATCTCGTCGGACGGTGCCGCCTGCGCGGGCGGCACCGCCAAGGCGAGCGACCCGATCAGGGCCAGCGAACCGGCCAGGGCCAGCGATCTTGATCTGGGCAGGCCATGAGGCATTGGCACCCTTAGCATCCCGGAACTCCTGGACAGTGCGGCGCTGGCGGTGAGGCAGCCAGCTTGCTGGCGATGCTTTCCGCGAGGCCCTCGCCCAGGCTGGTCATTTCCGCGAACGTGTACCCGTCCCCGGCCACGGCAACCTTGGGCCGTCCATCGGTGTAGCCAATCGTGTACAGCACGACATAGGGTCCGGCGCTGAGGCTGCCATCCAGCTGCCTGCGGGCATTGGTGAACCCGCTGGCGAGCGTCCCCGCGAACGGCGCGGCCTGGACCCCCGGCGCGAGCGGGCCGGATTTCGCCGAGCCCGACGAGGCGGAAAGCTGCTGCTGAGCGGCGCTGGCCTGGGCGGCGCCTGGGAAGGCAGCCACGCCGATGGTCACCAGGAAGCTGCCGGTTCCGTCCACGTAGGTGGCGCGCAGCAGGGCCTCGCAGCCGGCCGGGCCGAGCACGGCGGCCGCGGCGGGGTCGGCGGCCTGCTTGCAGGTGGCCTGCGGGGCGATGCCGAGGCGCTGGGTGGTCAGCGTGAGCGGCCCGCCGTCCTCAAGTTGCTGAGGGGGCGGGTAGGTGGCGGTCGCGGGAAAGATCGTCCCGGCGGGGAGTTCCCGCCAGCGCGCGGCGACCTCCCAGGCCATAATCTGCTGCTGCTGCCCGGCGGTGAACGTCCTGGGCATGATCGCGGTGTACACCTGGTAGGCGGAGAAGACCAGGGCCACGGCCCCGATGGCCAGCAGGGCGAGCGCGAGTCTTCGCCTGCGCTGCCCTGGCGGGCTGGGGTCCGCGTGCCGCCCGCCGTTCCACGGCTGCCGGTCCCAGTCAATCGCCACATCGAAATGTTAGGTGCTGTGCTGCCCCGGGCGTGGGCGACAAGCCGGTTTAGTTCCTTAACGACTAATAACCGGGCCAGGCGATTCGCGCGCCAGCACCAGGATCGCAGGGGCATCTCGACGAGGCCGCTGGGGCCGGATCGCGTCATCAGCAGGGCGCGCAGCCGGGCCAGGCGGGCCTTACGGTCCTCGTCGGTGGCCATGATGAACAGGCTGTTGGTGGCCAGCCAGTCGAGCGTGTCCTCAACCGGGAGCGTCCGCGCGAACGTGAACGACGCGGCCTGCAGCGGGCCGAACGGCGCCTGGCCCGGCAGCACCACCGAATGATGCCGCTCAAGCTGCGCCCGCACCTCGGCGATCGTCTGCGGTTCCCCGGCGCGGCCGTCGCGGAGCACGTCAAGCTCGGCAACCCAGTCCGGCTCCCGGTCCCGGCTGGTCCACAGGACGCCGAGGCGTCCCTCGTCCTTCAGGATCCGGGCGATCTCCGCCGCGGCCCGGGCCGGATCGAACCAGTGCCACGCGGTCGAGACGAAAACCGCGTCGGCGAAGGAGTCGGGCAGCGGGATCTCCTCGGCCGTCCCGGCCAGCACCTGGACCCCCGGTGACCGCTGGGCGAGGACGCCGCGCATGCGCCCGTCCGGCTCGACCGCCACGACCTGGGGGACCCGCCCCTCAATCGCGCGGGTGAACAGCCCGGTGCCCGCGGCGAGGTCGACCGCGACCTGACAGCCCTCGGGCAGCAGCCAGTCAACGGCGTCCGGAGCTGGACCCGGACGGACGTTGTCGTAGCGGTCCGCTACCCGGCCAAACGAGGTGGCCTGCTGCTCCGACGCTGACATGCCCCCATTATCGGGGGGCGTAGGCTGACTGGTGATGTCGCACCAGGGAATGGACGATCATGACCTGCCGGTGCCTGAACCGCCCAGGCGGGACAAGCGCCTCTACTTCGCGCTCATGGGAACGTGCGTGGCGCTCATCATCGCGGCCTGGGAGGTTATCTACCGCTTCTCGCTACTGGCCGCGGTCATCATGTCGGCGGTGGCCCTGGTGATACCGCCGGCCGCGGCCATCATCGCGAACCGGGCGAGCGCGGTCGACCGCCGCCCGGGGCCGGGGCGGTTACTCTCCCACGCTGGCGATGAAGGCTTCGCCGGGGCCGGTGGCCGTAATCGTTCTGCTGGAAAAGGACAGGAAAGCGGACTCGCCACGGGTGATCTTCAGGGTCTGGCCGGCCGCATCCCGCAGGGTAAGCGTGCCCTCCACCACCAGCATGAGGCGCGGCCCCGGTCCGGGCAGCGTGACCTCACGGGGACCGAGCGAGGCCCGGTACAGCCGGAACTCGGGTGCGGGTGAGTCGTAGACCGCGATCCCATCGCCGAGGTCGCGGGGCCTGATCCTGGGCACGGGGACGGCCGGGTCGGCCAGCTTGAGCAGCTCGGGAATGTCGATGTGCTTGCCGGTCAGGCCCGCTCTGACGACGTTGTCGGAGTTGGCGAGCAACTCGACGCCGGTGCCGCGCAGGTAGGCGTGCAGGCCGCCAGCCGGGAGGAAGACGGCCTCCCCCGGCTCAAGGACCGCGTAGCGCAGCAGCAGGGAGGCGACGATGCCCAGGTCGCCGGGGTGGTCGGCGGCGATCCGCACGGTGGCCGCGCAGGCCTGGGCGTACGGCCCTGATCCGGCGGCGACCCGCTCGCAGGCGGCCACCACCGCGCTGGTCAGCTGGGGCCGGTCGTCGGCTGGCCAGCCGAGGATGCGGGCCAGCAGGCCGCTCAGGGCACTCGGGTCACTGGCGCGGGCCGCCTCGTCAAGCTCGGACGCGAACGCCGAGAGGGCCGGCACGCCCAGTTCTCGCAGCAGGCCCGCCGCGTCGGCCGGGTCGCGCATACCGGCCAGCACCTCGAAGCGGGTCAGGGCACAGAGGATCTCCGGCTTGGGCCAGTTGTCGACATAGTTGCGGCGCTTGTCGCCTGGAGCCAGGCCACGCTCGTTCTCGGCCTGGTAGCCCGCCTCGGCCTGAGCCCGGGACGGGTGTACCTGGATGGACAGCGCACTGCTGGCCGCGAGGACCTTGAGCAGGAACGGCAGCCGGCCGCCGAACCGGGCCGCGACCTGGCCGCCAAGCTCGGCTTGCGGGTCGGCGGCGATGATGGCGTCCAGGGTCGTGGGCTGGCCGTCTCGCTCCACGCCTGAAGGGGCCGACGGGTGCGCGCCCATCCACAGCTCGGCCTCGGGCCCTGGCGACGGGACTGGCCTGCCCTGGAGCTCGGCGATCGCCTCCCGCGATCCCCAGGCGTAAGGCTGCACAACTGGTTCGAGTAGGTCCACCCGCGCATGCTAGTGCACGGGCGGGCGCCTAGTCGGCGGCGCTTGTATCGACGGGGTGCTCGACGAGGGCGACGACCCGGCTGGACATGAACCGGGCGGTGCGAACGACCGTGCCCGTCCGGGTGACCTCGCTCACCTCGACGATTCCGCGCCCGGTGCTCACCTCGACACGCCGCCCGGCCCGGGTCGCGACGATCTCGTAGGACTGGGTCGCACCGTCGCCCGAGTCGATAACGACCTCCACCCGATCGCCTTTCACCGGCGGCTCCTCGATGCGGGGTGAACGCCCCGGGCTCCGCGATGCGGCGCCCGGGGCGGCTTGACTGCTTGTCGTCAGTAAGTCGGAAGGCTCGGGTCGACCTGGCTGACCCAGGCCAGCACGCCCCCGCCGACGTGAACGGCGTCCTTGAAGCCGGCGTCCTTGAGCACGGCCAGCACCTCGGCGCTGCGCGCGCCGCTCTTGCAGTGCAGGACGATCTGCTTGTCCTGCGGGAGCTGCGCCAGCGCCGCGCCGGACAGGAACTCGCCCTTGGGGATCAGGGTCGCGCCGGGGATCGAGACGATCTCGTACTCATTGGGCTCGCGCACGTCGACAACGTAGATGTTGTCACCGCGGTCGAGCATGCCCTTCAGGTCAGTGGCGGTGATGGTGGACCCGATGGCGGCCTCGGCGGCCTCCTCAGAGATGGCGCCGCAGAACGCGTCGTAGTCGATGAGTTCTGTCACCGACGGGTTCTTACCGCAGACCGCGCACTCCGGGTCCTTCTGCACCCGGACCGAGCGGTACGTCATCTCCAGGGCGTCGTAGATCATCAGGCGCCCGGCCAGCGGCTCGCCGATGCCGGTGATCAGCTTGATGGCCTCGTTGACCTGGATGGAGCCGATCGACGCGCACAGCACGCCGAGGACGCCGCCCTCGGCGCAGGACGGGACCATGCCGGGCGGCGGCGGCTCGGGGTAGAGGCAGCGGTAGCAGGGGCCGTAGTCGGCCCAGAACACGCTGGCCTGGCCGTCGAAGCGGTAGATCGAGCCCCAGACGTACGGCTTGTGCAGCAGCACGGCCGCATCGTTGACCAGGTAGCGGGTGGCGAAGTTGTCGGTGCCGTCCACGATCAGGTCATACGGCTCGAAGATCTCCATCACGTTGGAGGAATCGAGCCGATCCTGGTGCAAGATCACGTTCACGTACGGGTTGACCTCGGCGATCGAGTCACGGGCTGACTCGGCCTTCGACTTGCCGATATCCGCGACGCCGTGAATGATCTGCCGCTGCAGGTTGGACTCATCGACCGTGTCGAAGTCGACGATGCCGAGCGTTCCGACGCCCGCCGCGGCCAGGTAGAGAAGGGCCGGGGACCCGAGACCGCCCGCGCCGACCACGAGCACCTTGGCGTTCTTGAGGCGCTTCTGCCCGGTCATTCCCACGTCGGGGATGATCAGGTGGCGCGAGTAGCGCTTGACCTCGTCAACCGACAGCTCGGCAGCCGGCTCGACCAGCGGTGGAAGCGACACTGTGCAGCTCCAGTTACTTCAAAGTTTTCCCGTCATGGGCTGCAACCCGCAGGCCCCGGCCGGCATTCCCCGCCCGGCGGTTTAGGCCGGAACCCGGCGAGATCGCCGCGCGGCCGCGGCAAACTCCCTGAACTCGGTGGCGACCCGGGCCGGGTGCTCCATCTGGGCCACGTGGCCGGTGTACGGCAGGACAATAACGTGACTGTCGGGAAACTCCCGCGCGGCCCGGCCCGCCATCTTGGGGTTCACGAGCCGGTCGTGGCTGCCGTAGATGGCCAGGACCGGGCAGCTGACCGCGCGGGCGAGGCGCCAGGCGTTCTCGGCGGCCCGGGCTGGGCGCAGGTACTCGGCGGTGATCGCCCGGGCCGCGCCGGCCAGCGACTCGTTGGCATAGCCGAGGGCGACGCGGCGCTCCATCTCCGCCACGGCCTCACGGAACCGCTGCGGGTTTACCGCGGCCGCGTCGTGGAAGAGCGCGCTCATCACGGCCCTGACCCGTGACTCGGCCGGGAACTCGTCGGCCCGCCCGAGCATCCACTCCCCGATCTTGGGCAGGCCGAGCAGCGGGAACCTGATCACGGATGGCTGGATGAGCCGGTCGGGCAGCGCCGGCGACACGAGCGTCAGCGTCCGGACCAGATCGGGGCGGGTGGCGGCCACCCGGACCGAGATGAGGCCACCCATGGAGTTGCCGACCAGGTGGACCGGCCCGCGCCCGCGCTGCTCTATGACGCGGGCCACGATGGTGGCCAGCGAGCCGATCGAGTACCCGGCGACCGTGGCAGGCGGCGGGGACCAGCCAGAACCGGGCAGGTCAACGGCATCACAGTCGAAGTCGCCCGCGATCTCGGCCATGAAGTCGGTCCAGTTCGTGGCCGACCCGGCCATTCCGTGCACGCACAGCACGGGCTCGGGGGCCTGCGGGCCGGTGAGCACCTGGCCCGGATCCGACGTCGAGGCGACGTAGACGGGGGACCCGTCAGGAAGGTCAACGAGCCGGCCCGGCCAGTGCGGTACGAGGTGCCCGCCGGACATCATCTGTCCCTCACGGGTCATCTGCCTGCCTAGCATCATGTTCCCGCCCGGGGCGTCAGGCGGAGGCCCTGCGACGCGGGGTGGGCGGCTTGGCCTTCGGACGAGGCCGGGGCGCGGACTCGGCATCTTCGCCCGCGGCGGGGTCGCCATCGCCGACGGGGCCACCGCCCGGGTTGGCTGACCGGCTGGCCTTGGCCGCCTCGACGCTGGCCCGCAGCATCTCGGTGAGGTCGACCGGCCCGGTTCCCTCCCCGGAGGGGATGGCCGGGCCGCCCGGACGGACCACCTCGTTGCCCTCGATCTTGGCCCGCACGACCGCCTCGAGGGCCTCCCGGTAGGCATCGTGGTACAGCAGCGGCTCGAAGTCCTCGGTCATCGCGTCGATCAGCGACGCCGCCATCTTCAGTTCCTGGGTCTTGACATCAATGTCATCCTCGAGGAACGGGAAGTCGGGCGACCGGATCTCATCCGGCCACAGCAACGTGTCCATCGTGAGCACGCCCTCCCTGACCCGCAGGCCGGCCAGCGCCTCCCGCTGCCTGATGGCGACCTTGGCGATCGCGATCCGGCCGGAACGCTCCAGGGCGTCGCGGAACAGCACGTAGGCCCGCACGCCAGCAGGCTCGGGCTCCAGGTAGTAGCTCTTGTTGGTCAGGATCGGGTCGAGTTGCCCGGCGGGCGCGAAGTGGACGACGTCAATCCGGTGGGCGGTCGACAGCGGAAGGTCGGCGAGATCCTCGTCGGTGAGCACGACGACATCGCCGGTGGGCAGCTCGTATCCCTTGGCCACGTCGGCGTACGGGACCTCCTGGCCGTCCAGGGAGCAGATCCGGCGGAACTGGATGCGGCCACCGTCGCTGCGGTGCACTTGACGGAAGGCCACGTCCCGCTGCTCGGTGGCGGCATAGAGCTTGACCGGGATCACGACCATGCCGAACGAGATCGCGCCGGCCCAGATGCTGCGCATGTTCTTCCCCTACCCACGTCTCCGCGTCGCCTTACACCTAAACTGTTCCCGTTTTTCCAGTTCGGCAATGCTTTCGAAGGCATTTATTTGCCCCTGGGTAGTGGCGTACCGTGGGGGAGGAAGGCCGGGCTAGTCGCGAACATCCTCCGACAACATCGAGAAGCGGGCTGCCACGCGAGGCCGCGGACGGGCAGGGTAAGAGACGGGCAGGGTAAGAATTGCAGACGTAGTGACTGGGCTAGGGGATCCGCGGAAAGCACGCGGGATAGTTACGTCAACTCGGGAGGTCGACCGTGAGCGAGATGGACATCGAGACGCCGGGCGAGGACGCCGCCGAGCAGGCCCGCGAAGCGGCCGATGAGAGTAGCGAGGAACTGCAGGAGGTCCCGTTCGACGTGAACGAGGCCGACGCGGCCGAGCAGACCCGCGATGTCGGCTACGGCGACGACGATTACCGCTAGGACGGCCCAAGGGAACCGCCGTTAACTACCGGCGCCCCTCGCAACCTGGCCTACCATGAGTCGAATGCGGCGGAACTCGCCGCCGCACGTGAAATCCGGAAACCACTCCCGGATCCGAGACCCGGAGAACATCTTGACCGCGACATCAGCCGCCCGGCCACGGGGGACGCGGCTGCCCCGGCAGGCACGCCGCCGTCAGCTGCTCGAAGCCGCGCTCGAGGTCTTTGTCGCCCACGGCTACCACGCGGCGGCGATGGACGAGATCGCGGAGCGCGCCGGCGTTAGCAAGCCTGTCCTTTATCAGCACTTTCCTGGCAAGCAGGAACTGTACCTGGCCCTCCTTGACGAGAGCGTCGAGGAGCTCATCGAGACGGTGCGGACGGCCCTGCAGTCCACCGATGACAACCGGCAGCGGGTCTTCGCGACAATTCGGGCATACTTCGAGTTCGTCGCCGCGCAAAGCGGCACGTTCCGCCTGGTGTTCGAGTCCGACTTCACCAACGAGCCCGCGGTCCGCGAGCGGGTGGAGCGCGCCGATCGCAAGTGCGCGGAAATGGTCAGCGAGGTCATCAAGTCCGACGCCGGACTCGGGGACCAGGAGGCGCACTTGCTGGGCATCGCGCTAGTCGGCATGGCCCAGGTCAGCGCCCGCTACTGGCTCGGCGCGATGGGCTCGATTCCCAGGGATGCCGCCGAGCAGCTCGTGGCCCGGCTGTCGTGGCGAGGCATCAGCGGCTGGCCCCGTACGGGCGACACTCCCCCGGGCGAAACGACCGGAAGCTGAGGAGCACCGTGGAAGTTAAGATCGGAATTCAGTCGATTCCGAGAGAATTGGTGGTTGACACCGATACCCCGGTGGAAGAGATCGAGCGCGGGCTGGCCGAGGCGCTCAGTGGCTCGGGCGGGCCGCCGGTGTTCGCGCTTGACACGCTGAAAGGCGGCCGGCTGCTGATCCCGGCGGACAAGATCGCCTTCATCGAATTCAGCCCCGATCAGGCTCGCCGGGTCGGCTTCGGGAACATCGTCTGATCCTCCTGGTACCGTAGGCAACGGCTGGTACACAACCTGGAATGTTGTAATCCCAGCTCGCGTTGACCAAGAGGCTGCCGTCCGCAGGCTGACCTGCGCCCGAAGTGAGGCGCGAGCGGCGGGCTCGCAGTGCACGGAGGAACCCCTGACACCCCAAGAAGCAGAAGCGCTACCAGCAGAACCCACGCCGGCGCGCCCAGATGCCATCCCTTTTCGCGACCTAGGCGTCGCCGAGGTGATCTGCACCTCCCTGGAGGCCTCAGGCATCGTCACTACCTTCCCGATCCAGGCCCTCACCCTGCCGCTCGCCCTGGGCGGGCACGACATTATCGGGCAGGCCCGCACGGGAACCGGGAAGACTCTCGCCTTCGGCGTCCCCATCCTGCACCGGCTCGCGGCCGACCTCGCGACTGAGACGCGCAAGGCGCCGTTCGCCCTGATCGTGCTGCCCACGCGGGAGCTGGCGATCCAGGTTGCCGCGGAGCTCAACCAGGCGGGCAAGCTGCTGGGTGCCCGCGTCCTGACCGTCTATGGCGGCCGGGCCTACGAGCCGCAGATCGACGCGCTGAAGGCCGGGACTGACATCGTCGTCGGCACTCCGGGACGACTGCTCGACCTCGCTGACCGCAAGAACCTTGACCTGAGCCAGGTCCGCGCCCTCGTCCTCGACGAGGCGGACAAGATGCTCGACCTCGGCTTCCTCCCTGACGTGGAGAAGATCCTGCGGCTTACGCCAGGCGACCGGCAGACGATGCTGTTCTCAGCGACCATGCCGGGCGAGGTCGTGACGCTGGCCCGGCGGCACATGCGGCGCCCGACGAACATCCGCGCTGAGGGCGCGGACGAGGTCGCCCAGATCCCGCCGCTGACGACCCAGCACGTCTACCGGACGCACCACCTCGACAAGATCGAGATGCTGGCCCGTGTCCTGCAGGCCAAGGACCGCGGACTGGCGATGGTGTTCTGCCAGACCAAGCGGGCCGTCGACCAGGTGACGGCGGCGCTCGACGACCGCGGGTTCGCGGCGGCGGCGGTGCACGGTGACCTCGGCCAGGGCCAGCGCGAGCGGGCGCTGCGCGCGTTCCGCTCGGGCAAGGTCGACGTGCTCGTGGCGACCGACGTCGCGGCCCGTGGCATCGACGTGGACGACGTTACCCACGTGGTCAACTACGAGTGCCCGGACGACGAGAAGACCTACGTGCACCGGATCGGCCGGACTGGCCGGGCCGGCCGCGAGGGCGTAGCGGTCACCTTCGTGGACTGGGCCGACCTGCAGCGGTGGAAGCTCATCAACGCCGCGCTCGGCCTTGACTTCCCCGACCCGGCCGAGACCTACTCGACTTCCGAGCACCTCTACAGCGAGCTGACGATTCCGCCGGGCATCAGCGGCAAGCTGCCGGTCGGGCAGCGCGCCCGGGCCGGACTGGCCGCAGAGGCCGAAGAGGACCTCGGCGAGACCGGGCGGATTCGGAGCAAGCGGACCCGTCAGAAGGACGACCGCGACCGTGGCAAGCGGCGCCGGAGTACCGCGCCGGTCGATGACCTTGACCTGGGCGGCCCCGACGGCACGTCTGGCGACCGCCAGGAGGTCGCCGCGGGCCCTGGGCGCAGCCGCAAGCGTCGTCGCCTGCGCAGCGGGCAGGAAGTCGCCCCGGAGGACGGCCAGGAAACTGGCGAGACGCGTGCGACTGAGCCTGAGGTGACTCCTGGGCCTGAGGTGAGCCCGGCCGCCGAGGACGGCGACCGCCCGAAGGCGTCCCGCAAGCGGACGGCCCGGCGAACCGCGGGCCGCTCCGACGCGGCGCCGGCCGACGCTGCTCCGACGGACACGGACCGGGCCGACACTGGCCGGACGGACACGGACCGGGCCGACACTGGCCGGACGAACAGTGGCCGGATGAACAGTGGCCGGGCCGGTGCCGGCGATCGCGATGGCGGTTACCGTGACCGGCCCGACTTCGACCTTCTGGACGATGACCTGCTCGACGACCCGGACGACGCTCCTGTGGCCAGGCCGGTCGTCGCGTCGGATCCGATAACCATGCCCGCGGCGCCGGGAGTCCCTGCGGTGATCTTCCAGGCGCCCGTGTAGTCGTCGTGTCGACACCACTCTCCCTCGCCCTGCCGGCCGGGGTGCGGCGGACCACGGTGCCCTGCGCTCGTGGCAGCTTCGCCGTACTTGAGGCGTTCCCTGAGACGGGGGCCTGCGAGCAGGGCACCGCCCTGCTCGTGCCTGGGTATACCGGCAGCAAGGAAGACTTCCTCTCGATCCTCGGCGAGCTCGCTGACGGCGGCCGCCGCGTGCTGGCGATTGACCAGCGCGGCCAGTACCAGACGCCCGGTCCCGACGACCCGGCGGCCTACGACCTGGCCGAGCTGGGCAAGGACCTGATCGCCCTGATGGACGCGACTGGGGCGGTCCACCTGCTTGGCCACTCATTCGGTGGCCTGGTGGCCCGCGAGGCGGTGCTGGCGGCGAGCGAGCCGCCGACATCGTTCACGCTGATGAGCTCGGGTCCGGCCGCGCTGCCGGGCGACCGGGCCGGTTACCTGCGCTCGTTCCTGAGGGCGGTCGACGACGCCACCGGGACCGAGGACCTATCGGCGCGGGTCACCCAGATGTGGCACGGGTCCCTCAAGCCGCAGGCGATCGCCCGCGGCGCGGCGGCGCCCATCGTGGAGTTCCTCGAGGACCGGATGCTTGGCAACAACCCGGTCGCGCTGGTGGCGATGGCTCGCGAGCTGCTGGCGGCCGACGACCGGACCGAGGATCTGGCCAAGGCGGACGTCCCGGTGTTCGTGCTGTACGGCGAGAACGATGACGCCTGGCCGACCGACGTCCAGGAGGACATGGCGGCCCTGCTTGGCGCGCGCCGCGAGTGCATCCCTGGCGCGGCGCACTCCCCGGCCGTCGAGGCCCCGGCGACCACGGCGCACGCCCTGACCGACTTCTGGGACGCGGCCGAGATGACCGTGCTGCGCGCGCCCGGGTACTAGGGCAGGCTGGCCAGGCCGTCCCAGGGCTGCCTGGTAATGGCGGCGGCCCGGCCCGGCTCGCAGTGGCGAAGGTAGTCACACCAGCCGCAGGACGGACTGGGACGAGGCGGGAACACCTCGTCCCAGCGCGACTGGGGCAGCCCGGAACGCATCGCGTCGTCCGCCTCGGCGCACTCGGCGGCCACGTCCTCGGCCCGCCGCAGGTGCCGAGCCAGCGTCTCACTGGTGTGCCGCCAGGAGATGACCCGGCCGGTCGGCAGGTGATGCAGTTCTACCTGCGTGCAGTCACGGCGCAGCGAACGCGACGCCGCCAGCGCGTACAGCGCGAGGGCCATCGAGCTGCGGGCGTCGTCCGTGGTCAGCAGGTGGCGCCCGGTCTTGTAGTCGACGACCACGAGCTCGGGGGCGCCGTCGGGAGACGGCCGTGTGTCAAGGCGGTCGATGCGGCCGGAGACGGCGACCAGCTCAGTGCGGGTGGCGACCGTTCGCTCGACCCCCATCGGCTCGTCGGCGGGGTCCAGGGTGGCCACATAGGCCTCGACCAGTCCCCGGGCCCACTCGAGGTACTTGGCCGACTGGTCCTCGTCGGCGAACCCCTCGCCGATCCAGCCCCGGGTCAGCAGCGTCCCGGCGGCCTGGGGAGTGCGACCGGCGAGCGGGAGTCGCCACCAGGCGGCGAGCGCGTTATGAACGGCGGCTCCGAGGCTGTTGTGCGCCCAGGGTGACCCTTTGGGCGGAGCCGGGCGGTCGAGGTAGTTCATCCGGTACCGGCGCGGGCAGTCCAGCCAGTTATTCAGCCGCGTCGGCGTGCAGGAGTACAGCCGGCGTGGCATCCCGTCGAAGGCCAGCTGCTCCATCAGCGCCGGTCCCGCCTCACTGTTCCCGCTCGCCGGGACCGGCCGTCACCCACCCGTCGAACCGCTTGCTCGCGGCGGCCACGGTGATCTCCTCCCCGTGGCCGGGCAGAACCCGGGTCTCTCCGGGAAGGTCGAGGAGGTGCTCGCCGATGGAGTTGAGCTGCTTGGGAAAGTCGGGGAAGTCGCCGTCATGCGCGGCCGGGCCGCTGGCCAGCAGGGCGTCGCCGGTGAAGACAACCTCAAGCTCCGGGCAGTAAAGGCTCACGGAACCATGAGAGTGCCCGGGCGTGTGGATGACCTCAAGCGACACGTCAGCGACCTCAAAGGTGCCACCGTGGTCCATCTCGATCTCAGGCTCCTCATCGTGGGCCATGCGCCAGGCCACCCGGTCGGACCGGTGCAGGGCCACCGGGGCCTCATCCCGCTCCGCGACCTCGAACGCCGCAGCGACATGGGCCGCGTGCCCGTGCGTGCAGATCACCGCGAGCACCTCGCGGTCGCCTACGGCCGCCAGGACGGCCGACGCGTCCTCCCCTGGATCGATCACGATGACTTCCTCATCGTCGCCAATGACCCATGCGTTGACATCCTCGGCGATGACGTCGTCGCCCTCCTCAATGGCAGGCGCGCAAACTCGTTCAATCCGAGCGTCCAATGTGTGTCCTTATCGGGGTGGGGGATCGGCTCCGGCAAGCCAGCACTTCGGCCAGGATACTAATCAGAAACTAGACCTGCGACGTTTCGTCGCATCTGCGCAGGTCAGGCTGCGATTAAGGAACAGAGCGCCAGTTTTGCCTTAAATCGCCACGAAGGGGCTATCTCCGGTGGCGAGGGCGAGGATGCGCTCATACGACTCGGGCGGGGTGGTCTGGCTGCCGAGGCCGGAGTCGTTGAACGTGCCGTGGTCGTCGCTGCCCCCAGTGGCCACCAGGTCGAGGGAGGCGGCGTGGGACAGGAGGCGAGCCCGTTCTTCATCGTTATGGTCGGGGTGGTAGACCTCAAGGCCGACAAGGCCGGCGGCGGCCAGGCGGGTGATGGCCTCATCGGAGACCTCGTAGCCGGGCGAGCGGGGGTGGGCGAGGACGGGCACCCCGCCGGCCGCGCGGACCAGAGCGATGGCCCGGTCCAGCGGGACGGCATAGCGGTCGACGAAGGCCCGGCCGCCGTCGGCGATCCAGTCGGGGGTGAACGCGTCCTTCGGCTCGGCGACGACGCGGGACTCGGCCATGGCCCTGGCGATGTGCGGACGGCCCACGACCGCGTCACCGGCGATGCGGCTGACCTGCTGCCAGGTGACGTCGGCGCCGAGTTCCCTGAGCCTGGCGACCATGCCCTTGGCCCGGTAGACCCGGTCGTCGCGGATGCGCTCGGTCTCTCGTCCCAGCGCCGGGTAGCCCGGGTCGAACAAGAACGCGAGCAGGTGCACGCTGCGCTGCTGGCCTCGCTCATCATCGGTCGTGCAGGACAGTTCCATGGCCGGGACCAGCGTGAGGCCAGCGGGCAGCGCGGCCCGGGCCTCGGCCAGGCCGGCCTGGGTGTCGTGGTCGCTGAGCGTGAGGATGTCGACTCCGGCCTGGGCCGCCCGCCGCATCACCAGGGCGGGCGGGTCGGTACCGTCGGAGGCGCTGCTGTGGACATGCAGGTCAATGCGCACGCCGCCATGGTACGGGCTCTTAGGCTTGAGGCATGGACAGGCGGGTAATTCCGTGCGTTGGAGCGGTCATCAAGGACAGTGCCGGGCGACTGCTGCTCATCAAGCGAGGGCATGAGCCTGGCAAGGGCCTGTGGTCGGTGCCGGGCGGGCGAATCGAGCCGGGCGAGACCGACCACGAGGCGCTGGTCAGGGAGACCCGTGAGGAGACCGGGCTGATCGTCAGGCCTGGGCCGCTGATCGGCAGCGTACGGCGACCAGCCGGGCCGCCCGGCAGTGAGCTGGACATCCGCGACTACGCCGCGGACATCGCCGGTGGCCGGCTCGCGGCCGGGGATGACGCCGACGACGTGATGTGGGCCGGGCCAGACGAGCTCGACGCGCTGCCGCTGACCGCCGGCCTGCTCGACGCGCTGCGCGGCTGGGGCGCGATCTGACCGCGCTTATTCCAGGCCGGCCACCTGGCCGAGGGCGGCCACGCGCAGCGCCATCTTGCGTGAGGCCTCGTCGATCATCTCCTCGCCGAGCATCACCGCGCCCCGAGCGTCGTGAGAGGTCGCCTGCTCGTAGGCGTCAAGGATCGCGACGGCCCGCTGGTAGTCGGCTGATGATGGCGAGAAGACCTCGTTGACGATGTCGACCTGGCCGGGGTGCAGCACCCACTTGCCGTCGAATCCCAGGGCCGCGACCGACTGGGCCGACTCGCGCAGCCCGTCGGTGTCCCTGATGCGCCCGTAGGGGCCGTCGATGGCCTGTAGTCCGGCCGCCCGCGCCGCCACCAGGATCCGCATCAGCGTGTAGTGATGCGCGTCGTAGGGGTAGCCAGCCGGATGACCGCCAACGTCCAGCGAGCGCATGCCGACGCTGGCCATGAAGTCCCCGGGCCCGAAGACCAGCGCGACCAGCCGCGGGGACGCCGACGCGATCGCCTCCACGGACGCCAGCCCGGCGGCGTCCTCAATCTGGGCCTCGATCCCGGTTCGCCCGGCCGGCAGCCCGCAGGCCTGCTCGACCTGGCCGAGCAGCAGGTCCAGCCACGCGACCTGCGCGGGTGAAGACACCTTGGGCAGGACCAGCGTGTCGACCGCGCCGGGCGCGCTCTCGATGGCCGCGATCACGTCCCTGAAGGCCCAGGGCGTCGTCGCGCCGTTGACCCGGACGGCCAGCAGCCGGCCGTCCCACCCGCCGGCCCGCAGCGCGCCCGCCATCAGGTCGCGGGCCTGGCCCTTGGCGGCGGGCGCGACCGAGTCCTCCAGGTCGAGCATGACCTCGTCCACGGCCACCTCGCGGGCCTTGGCGATGAACCGCTCGCTGCTAGCCGGAACTGACATGATGGTGCGGCGCGGCCGGTAAGCGCTGGTAAAGCCGGTACTGTCCACCGCAGCAAGGTATCAGCCGGGAGCCTGGCGGGGCCGTTGCGCGGGGCCAGCGAGGCCGCGGGCCGAACAGCTCGTTATGCGCAGGTGAACGTTTGCCTCAGTCGCCCATCCAGGCTAAACGCCCCAAGGCAGGCAAGCCTATGCTTACTTCCGCTCGATCGTTCCTCGTCGACACCCCCGGGATAGCCATGCGAACGAAACGCCTCCTTGCCAGCGTCGTGGGCACGGTCGCGATCACGGCTGTCACGACGACCGTGGCGGCCTGCGGGTCGAGCGGCCCGTCTCAGCCCCCGAACACGATCACCGTCAGCGACAGCCAGTGCGGCGGGACCTGGCACGTCTCCGGTCCCGGCTGGCACACCTTCCAGATCAGCAACCAGGGCGTCAACGGGGCCGAGATCGACCTCATCGATCCGTCCACCGGGGCGATCTACAGCGAGATCGAGAACACGGGCCCGGGCACGGTCACCCCGATGTCCCTGGACCTGGGGTCGGGCAAGTACGCGTTCCTGTGCCAGTTCAACGACTCCAGCCCGCAGGCCGGGCCGACCGTCACCGTGGCCGGGAGCGTCAAGGGGACGCCGGCCATCGCGCCGATCACGTACAACGACCTGTACCCGGTGGCCAAGAAGTACCAGGCTGACCTGGAGGCCGGCATCAAGGTCCTGGCCAGCGAGACCGACACCCTCCAGACGGCGGTCAAGAGCGGAAACCTGACCGCGGCCAAGAAGGACTGGCTGACCGCCCACCTGCAGTACGAGTCGCTCGGCGACGCGTACGGGGCGTTCGGTGACTTCGATACCGAGATCAATGGCCGGGCCGACAACCTGGGCGTCACCAGCGCGCAGTGGACCGGCTTCTACCGGCTGGAGTACGGCCTGTGGCATGGCCAGTCGGCCACCGAGCTCACCGGCGTGGCCAACACGCTCGATCACGACGTACACGGGCTGCTGGCCTGGTGGCCGTCTCAGCAGATAACCCTGAGCGACCTCGGGCGACGTGCCCACGAGCAGATCGAGAACGCCCTGGAGTTCCTGCTCAGCGGCCACGACGACTACGGCAGCGGCACCACGCTGGCGAGCACGGTCGCCAGCATCCAGGCGTCTGAAACGCTGCTGAACCTGCTCAAGCCGCTGCTCGCCCCGCGCTACGCCGGATTGCCCCAGGTCTACACCGACCTGGGCACGCTGCAGAGCCTGCTTGAGAAGGAGCACCTCCCCAGCGGGTGGTGGGTCCCCGTGTCCGCCCTCTCCACGCCGACCCGTGAGCAGATCGACGCGGCTTGCGACCAGGCCCTTCAGGACCTCGCGCCAGTCGCCTCGCTCACCGAGCCCAGGAACACCGCTAATGCATTCTGAGTCGCAACCGACGGAGCCGACACCATCAGATCCCCCGGGGCGCCGGTCGTTCCTGCGCGGCCTGGCCGGAGGGGTTGCCGGCGGCGTGGTCGCCGGCGGCGCCGCGGGCGCGGCGGCCGGGTATGCCGCCCATCACCAGGCCCCGGACCCGGTGGCCGCCGCGAACGCGGCCGTCGTGGGGGGAACGGCCCCGCCGGTCCCGTTCCACGGCCGCTGGCAGGCGGGCATCCTCCCGACCCCGCAGCGGGCGACCGCGGTGGTGTCGTTCGGCGTGACCGCCGACAGCCGCGCCGATCTGACCGACCTCTTCCAGACCGTGACCGACCGCGCCCGGTTCCTGACCGCGGGCGGCACCCCGCCGGCGGTCGGCATCGGCGGCCCGCCCTCAGACTCGGGCGTGCTCGGGCCGACCGTGGTGCCGGATGGACTCACGGTGACCTTGGGTGTCGGGTCGACGCTGTTCGACGAGCGCTACGGGCTGGCCGCGGTCAAGCCGGCCCACCTGACGCCCATGAAGCCGTTCCCCAACGACGACCTCGACCCGGCCCAGACCGGCGGTGACCTCATCCTGCAGATCAGTGCGGGCAACACCGACACCGTGCTGCACGCCCTGCGGGACATCGCCAAGAACACCCGGGGCGGCATGCAGGTCAACTGGCGGATCGATGGCTTCTCGTCACCGGCCCGGCCGGCCGGGACCGTGCCGCGCAACCTGATGGGGTTCATGGACGGCATCTCCAACCCGTCGGTCACCAGTGCCACGCAGATGGACAGCCTGGTCTGGGTCCAGCCGGGCGCGGCCGGCGAGCCGGCCTGGACGGCGGGCGGCAGTTACTTCGTCGTCCGGCTGATCAGGATGCTGGTCGAGTTCTGGGACCGGGTGGACATCGGCGAGCAGGAGACCATGTTCGGGCGGCGGCGAGCCTCGGGCTACCCGCTCGACGCCGATGGCATCTACGCCACACCGGACTACTCGGCCGACCCGACGGGCGACATCATCCCGCTGACCGCGCACATCCGGCTGGCCAACCCGCGCACGTCGCAGAGCGCGAGCAGCCGGATCCTGCGCCGGGCCTACAACTACGACCGCGGCATCGACGAGGTCGGTAACCTCGACATGGGCCTGGTCTTCACGTGCTTCCAGCAGAACATCAAGCGCCAGTTCGAGGCGGTCCAGACGCGTCTGATCGACGAGCCGCTGGTGGACTACATCAGTCCGTTCGGCGGCGGTTACTTCCTGGCGCTGCCCGGGGTGACCGGCCCGAGTGACTACTTCGGCCGCGCCCTGCTGGCCTGAGAAATTCCTTGAGAAAGACTCATAGCCGGCTTAATGACATGTGCGACACTTGTGCATATAAGCAACTCATGAGGCGACGTTAGGCGTTCTCTATGCCTAGTTGCCATCCCTCGTTTGCTTGTTAGTCAATCAGGCCCCGCTGCACTGTAATTAACACGTGAAAAGTTTGTCGCCTGGATGCACGCCCGCGCGTGCCTAAGGCGGCCCGCGGGGGGCGCGCCCCGAAAGTTGTACAACATCCAACTCAGGAGGGTGACAATGGGCGAAGGCCCAATTGCACGGAGTCGCCGCAAACGGCTCCGGCCCTACATCGCGGCCGCCACAGTGGTCGCCTTGGGGACTGGTGCCGCCATCGGTGTCTCGGCGGCGACCGCGAGCAGCGCGAAGGCGAACGGGCTCGCCGGCTACACGGTCCCCAAGACCGTCTCGACGACCTTGTACCGCGCGCCGAACACCACGACGCCGATCAAGCACCTCGTGGTGATCTTCCCGGAGAACGAGTCGTTCGACCACTACTTCGGCACCTACCCGTACGCGGCCAACACGGACGGCACCCCGTTCGTGGCCAAGCCGGGCACGCCGACGGTGAACGGCCTGTACACCAAGATCACCAAGAGCGGCCCGGTGGGCCCGCTGCTGACGAGCAACCCGAACGAGTACAACCCGCAGCGGCTGACTCACTCGGAGGCTCTCACCTCGGACCAGAACCACTCCTACACGCCGGAGCAGGAGGCCGAGGACAACGGGAAAATGGACATGTTCGTCCAGGACACCGAGTCCGCGACCCCGTCCAACGGCTGTGGCGCCGAGTACTGCCCGCCCGGCATCGTCATGGACTACTTCGACGGCAACACCGTTACCGGGCTGTGGAACTACGCCCAGTACTACTCCATGGGCGACAACGACTGGGACCCGGCCTTCGGCCCATCGACCCCGGGCGCGGTCAACCTCACCTCCGGTGACACCGCCGGGGCGGAGGCGGTCGACCCGCTGGACAGCGCCACCCCGGGCACGCCGACGACCTCGAGCTCGATCGTCGACGCTAACCCCACTACCCACCTGGGCACGATGTACGGGGACATTGACCCGTACTACGACCAGTGCTCGGACAGCAACCACACCACCACCGGTGCGACTGGCATCCTGACCGGCCAGAACATCGGGGACCTGCTGAACGACTCGCACATCACCTGGGGCTGGTTCCAGGGCGGCTTCGCGCCGACCTCGACCAACTCGGGCGGCGCGGTCTGCGGCTCTGAGCACGAGAACATCGGCGGCGCCGAGGTGCAGGACTACGTCCCGCACCACGACCCGTTCCAGTACTACGCTTCGACCGCCAACCCGCAGCACCTGGCGCCGACCTCGCTGTCTGAGATCGGTTACACCGACCAGGCCAACCACCAGTACGACACCTCGGACTTCACCGATGCCATCAACGGCACCGGTGGCGCCCAGCTCCCGGCGGTCAGCTTCGTCAAGCCCCCGGCCTACGAGAACGCCCACCCGGGCAACTCCGACCCGCTTGACGAGCAGACCTTCCTGGTCAACACGATCAACTCGATCGAGAAGTCCAAGTACTGGTCCTCGACCGCGATCGTCATCACCTATGACGACTCGGACGGCTGGTACGACCACCAGGCGCCGAAGATCACCAACGGCTCCGACGACACGGCCATCGACACGGCCGAGTGCACCTCCGTGCCGATCTCCGTGGGCACCGAGAACGCTCGCTGTGGCGAGAGCCAGCGGCTGCCGTTCATCGTGATCTCGCCGTACTC
>Ga0335072_10003423_pt1 | contig 23911 bp, 30 predicted proteins | sample Lox_Sample_21_FD_206725 | JGI IMG/M metagenome (GOLD analysis project Ga0335072, IMG submission 206725) | Soil microbial communities from Loxahatchee National Wildlife Refuge, Florida, United States - Lox_Sample_2.1 | ecosystem: Environmental > Terrestrial > Soil > Wetlands | place: USA... | reverse complement strand
TCGAAGTACTTCGGTGATCGTACGTGCGCCCGGCACCGCGCCCGCTATCCTCTGATGTCGATGGCGGCGTCTTCGGCGACCGGGACGCCTTGACTGTCGCGCGCGATGAAATGAAACGTGATCGTGTACGGAATGCGCACGAACGGCGGCAGCACCGGCACGTGATACGCGCAGCCGAATTTCCCGAAGTCGTGCTTGATCAGCGCACGTCCGTCGTAGAAGGTGCGCATTTCCACGACCGCAACGTTGGTCGAGGCGGTCACGCGGATGCGCACGAGGTCACCGCCTTTGAACGTCTTGCCCGAGATCCAAATCGCTTGAATGATCGGCGCCGCCGCCGGCGCGCGCACGTCGGGCGTCACGACCGGCATCGTGCCGCCGTAGGAAACGGGAGCGTCGGCCAGCGGCACGCGCGGCGCCGAGCACGACGTCAAAGCCGCACATGCGAGCAGCAGAAGCAGCTTAGCCGCCATAGTGTACGAGCACGTCGCGCGCCAGCGTGACGATGTCGGTGACGAGATCGGCGGGTTCGAGAATCGTAACGTGCTTGCCCCAGGCGAGCAATTGTTGGATCGCCGCTCCGCGCGCCGGAAACTCGAAGCGCACGACGCACTGCGTATCGCTTTCATCGACGCTTTTAGGATTCCAATACGCGGTTAGCGTGTCGAGCATGCTGCGGTCGGCGCGAACCGTGACCGGCACGCGCTCGATCATCCCTTCGTAGCTGCGCGAGCTCTGCGACCAATAGACGTCCAGATCGAAGTCGCGCGGTCGCTCGAAGTGCTCGTCTCGTTGCGTTGCCGCAAGCACGCGATCGGCGCGAAACGTCCGCAGCTCGCGGTCGGAGCGCGCGACGACGTACCAAACTCCGGATTTCGAAACCAAACCGAGCGGATCGATCGTGCGCGTCGAGCGCACGCCCATGCGGTCCCGGTAGACGATTTCGATGCGACGATCGTCCCAGACCGCGCGGCGGACGAGCCCGAGCATCTCGGTCGGCGCGTCGTCTTGCCCCCAGCGCCGCTGATCGACGCGAATGCGAGCGCGCGCCTTTTCGGCGATGTTCTTCTGGCGCTCGGAAAGGGCCCCGGAAAGCTTTTCGCGCGCCCGCTGCAACGGCGAGCCGAATCCGAGATCAGCGAGCGGGTCGCTTCCGGAGACGTATAGGGCGTGAATCTCGTCCTCGTCCAGCTCGGCGATCGCGCGGCGGTAGCCTTCCATCAAGTGGATGCCGCCGTGCGAGCCCCGCGTCGCAAAAATCGGGACGCCGCCCGCACCCAGGGCCTCGACGTCGCGATAGACGGTCCGTTCGCAGACCTCGAGCTCGTCGGCAAGCTCCCGCGCCGAGCGCGGGCTCTTCGTTTGAAGCAGCAGCAAGATCCGCAAAAGGCGCGCCGATTTCATCCGTCTCAGCCTACGCTTTCAAATATGACAGCGGATGTCAGGTTTCGACTGCTACCCTTAATCCACATTTCCACCTCGACCAAGAACGGGAGCTTGAGATGGCAGTCACCCAAACCGTGGCGATCCGCGGGATAGACATAGCGACGTACCTCGTCAAGGACGCGGAACGCGCCAAGAAGTTTTACTCGGAAGTCATGGGCCTCAAAATGACCCAAGACTACGGCCCCAGCGGCGGCGAGTTCGCATTTGACGACGGCACGACATTCGGACTCTACAAGTTGGACGACGGCTCGTGGACTGCGAGCGGTTGGGTCCTTTTCAACGTCGACGACGCGCGCGCGGCGGCCGACTACTACCGGTCAAAGGGCGCGAAGATCGGCGAGCACCTCGAGGACACGCCGGTTTGCGTGATGGCCTTCGGCGAAGACAGTGAGGGCAACAATTTCATCCTGCACCAGCGCAAGAACGGGCGCGATTAGCGCCCTCCCTAAACTTCGCTCGGGATGACGAACGAAACGAACTGCGCTTCCCAGCGTTGGTTCGTCCAAAAGCGCTGGCCATCGTAGCAAAGTGAACGCGCTTCGAAGGGGACGCTCGCGAGATCGGTGATCTCGGGCGTCCCTTTGCGTGCATCGACTTTCGTAACGCGGTATTCCCCCGAATCGATTCCCGCCGACGTCGCGAGATAAAAGCAACCGCCGAAAATCGTCATCCCGGTAATCTCACGCGGAATCTCAGCGACGACCCGAATCTCGCAACCCTTGTCGTCGATCTCGAGAATTCGCTTGGCGAAGCGCTGGCTGAGATAGAGAAAATCACCGTCGTACGCGATGAACGATCCGGTGTCGTTCGGACACGCGAATTTATCTTTTTCTTTGAAGCCGTGTCCCGGAACGTAGCGGCGCACGAAGCGATTGTCTTCTTTACCGTTCTCGCTGCAGAGGACGCGCAGCTCATCCCCGACCATACACATGCCGATCGGACGGCCGGGCGCCTCGTTTTCTTCGAAGACGCGACCCTGGCGCGAGTCGACGCCGTAGATCCGCTTTGTCTCGAGCGACCCCATCCACAGCGTCGTACCATCGATGGCCAGTGCTTGCGGCGCCTTGGCCGGCGAGGGAACGCGATATAATTCTTCGATTTCGCTCACTGTCTGCATGGAATCGCCCTTCGGCCACGCTCGAGACAGGCCTTCGGATGGGGGCTGGGCACCGGGCCCGAAGGGGACGCGCGGCATGGCCAAATTCTGCTTCGTCATACATCCGCTCTCGTTCGACGACGTCGCTCGCTACGAGCCCGGTGCGGCCGGCAAAGGGCGCCCGATCATCGCCAAGATTTTGGAATGGATGCCCTCGTATGCAGCCGCGCACGTAACGGGCGTGCGCGCGCCCGACGGGCGGACGACCGAGGGTTGGTTTGTCGCGGCTCCTCTGCTGCCGGCGCAGATGCTCGAGTTTCCACGCGAAGAAGTGTACGCGCGCATCGTCCGCGCGATCGAAATCGGGATCGAGCTCGGCGCGCAGGTCGCGGGTCTTGGCGCCTTCACCGGTGTCGTCGGCGACGGCGGCGTGACGATTGCCGAGCGCGTTTCCATTCCCGTGACGACCGGCAATTCGCTGACGATCGCATCCGGCGTCGCGAGCCTCTTTCGCGGTGCCGATGAGATGGAGATCGACGCGTCGCAGGCGACGGCGGTCGTCGTCGGCGCGACGGGCTCGATCGGATCGGCATGCGTTCGCCTCATCGCGCCACGCGTTCGCGAAATCGTCTTGGTGGCGCGCAACGAGACGCGCCTGCGCAAGTTCCACGAATCGACCGCGGCCGAGCTTCCGTGTCCCTCTTCCTATACGACGGACTTGTCGGATGCGGTGCGCAAAGGCGATCTGATCCTGACCGCGACCTCGTCGACGCAGGAGATCATCCAGCCCGAGGATTTGCGTCCGGGCGCCGTCGTGTGCGAGGTCTCGTTACCGCACGACGTCTCACGCCGCGTCGCGACCGAGCGTCCCGATGTGCTCGTTATCGAAGGCGGCAACATGCGCATGCCGGGCGACCCGAAGTGGATGCGCGTTCGCGAGCCGGATCAGGAATTCGATCTGGGGCTCCCGCATGGAACGGCGCTGGCCTGCATGTCCGAGACGATGACGCTGGCGCTCTGCAATCGTCTGGAGTCGTACACGCTCGGCCGCGGGGTCGACGTCGCGAAAGTCGTCGAGATCGAGCGAATGGCGCACGACGCGGGATTTTCGCTCGCCGACCTCCGCGCATTCGATCTCGCCATCACGCCCGAGCAATTGGAGCGGACGCGAGCGGCAGCACGGGAGCGGTCCCTCGACTACGGTGCGCTTCGCGCACCTACGCTCGGGATGACAAGCTAATGCCGACGCAATCGTTGCCGCTCTGTCATCCCGAGCGTAGCGCCGAAGGCGCGGAGTCGAGGGACAGCGGCAATGTCGGCGATGTCTGTCATCCCGAGCGTAGCGCTCGTAAAGCGCCGCTTTGTCATCCCGAGCGTAGCGCTCGTAGAGCGCGTAGTCGAGGGACAGCCGAAATGGTGTGGGCATGAAGAGAATCGTTTCCGTTTCGTTAGGTTCCTCGACGCGAGATCACAAAGCGCAGATCGACTTTCTGGGCGAGCAGTTCAGGATCGAGCGGATCGGAATGGACGGCGTGCTTGATGCGGCCCTCGCGAAGATCAAGGAGCTCGACGGCAAGGTCGATGCGATCGGCCTAGGGGGCATCGACGTCTACCTTTATGCAGGCCAGGATCGCTACGCGCTGCGCGACGGATTGCGTTTGCTCGCCGCCGCAACCAAAACGCCGATCGTCGACGGCAGCGGCTTGAAGAACACGCTCGAGCGGCAAGCCGTCGTGTTCTTGCAGGACGATCTCGGTCTCGATTTGCGCGGCACGAAGGTCCTCATGGTCAGCGCGCTCGACCGTTTCGGCATGGCGCAAGCACTCGTCGATGCGGGCGCCGACGTGCTGTTCGGCGACTTCATCTTTGCGCTCGACCTCGACAAGCCGGTGCGCGGGCTCGAAGAATTCGAGACCCTCGCGCGCAAGTATCTGCCTGATGCCTGCAAGCTGCCGTTTCAGTTCTTTTATCCGACCGGCAAGAAACAAGAACGGCCTCCGCAGCCGAAATACCCGCGGTACTACGAAGAAGCGGCGATCATCGCGGGCGATTTTCACTTCATGCGCTCCTTCATGCCGGAGCGGCTCGACGGCAAGCTCGTCCTCACGAATACCGTGACGCCGCGCGACATCGACGACTTGCGCGTGCGCGGTGTCAGCCGCCTCGTGACGAGCACGCCGGATTTCGGCGGACGTTCGTTCGGAACGAACGTCGTCGAAGCGGCGCTCGTTGCGTTTTTGGGCAAGCCTCCCGGGGACATCGGTCCCGACGATTACAAACGTGCGATCGCGCAGCTGAATCTGCGGCCACGCTCGCTTCAATTGAACCTGCCGGCCCCAACTGCGTAGAGTCCTTTCGCTCTTCGACCTCTCCGTGCTCGCCTCGGCGTCGATGGGGCCGGCATTTTCGCTCGCGAGCACGCTGGGCGTCATGGTCGCAGCCGCCGGCGCGCTCACGATAGCGGCTTTGCTCGGCACGACGCTCGTGCTGCTGCTCGTCGCGATCGCATTCATGCAGTTGATCGCGCGCTTTCCCGACGCGGGCTCGTCCTACGGTTGGGCCAGGCGCGCATTCGGCGAGGGCATCGGCGCATACACGGCATGGATTCTGATCGTCGCCAATTTCTTCGCGGTCCTCGCGACGGCGATTCCGGCCGGGACGTACACGCTCGCACTCTGTGCGCCCTCGCTCGTCGACTCGGCGTTCTGGAGTGCATCGATCGGCTGCGCGTGGATCGTCGCAATCACGCTCGTGCTCTACCTCGGCATTCGCTCGTCGGCGCGTGTCGCGGCCGTACTGCTGATCGCAGAACTGATCGTGCTGGGAGCCAGCGCGATTGCCGGGATCGCGCATGCTCCCGCGCCGTCGCACGCCGCGCCGCCGGCGCCCTCACTCGGAGCGGTCGGCTTCATCGAGGCAATGGTGCTGGGCATCTGGATGATCGATGGTTGGGAAGTGACCGCCTCGACGTCTGAAGAGACGCGTCGAGCGCCGCGTGTCGCGGGTGTCGGCGGAATCGTAGGCTTGCTCGTGACGGCCGCTTTCTTGATCGCTTGCACGATTGCATACGTTCACGTCGGCGGCGTACGGGGAATTGCAGCGGACGAGACCGACGCGCTCGCGTTCGTCGGCGGACGCCTCGGCGGGATGTGGCGAACGCTGCTCGTCGTGACCGTGCTCGTTTCGTTGGCAGCAACGTTGGAAACAACGCTGCTGTATCTGGTACGCAGCGTTTATGCGATGGGCCGCGACGGCGTTTTGCCCAGCGCTCTGGGACGACTCGGGGCGCGGACGCGCGATCCTGATATCGCGCTCGTCGCCGTCACGGGCGCCTCGTTGCTTGCCATGGCGATCGTCGGGCTGGTTCCGAGCGCGAACGACCGTCTCACGCTCGTGCTCAATGGGTCGGCAGTTTTTCTGGGCATATTGTTTTTGACAAGCTGTCTCGCCGCGTTGCGCCTGTGTCGCGAGGACACACCTCTTTTCGCCGGCGCCGGGGCGCTCGCATTGGTCATTATCCTCACCGTCGCAATCGCGCAAGCGGCGCCCGCAACGCGCTGGTGCGTCGTCGTGGCCCTCGCCCTAGGGCTGCCGATTACGTTAGGATACGCCGTGCGCGAGCGCATGCGGAAGGGACAGAGCGCGGCCGCTGGGAACATCGGGGGCTGATTCGGAGGAATCCGTTGAACGACAAAGACATCGTCCTTACAAAAGAGGGCTTAGAAAAGCTCGAACTTGAGCTTGACGAGCTCAAGACGGTCCATCGTAAGGAAGTCAACGACCGCATTCGGCAAGCCAAAGAGTTTGGTGACATCTCCGAAAACGCCGAATACGAGGACGCCAAGCAAGAGCAAGCGTTCGTCGAGGGCCGCATCATTCGAATCGAGCAAATGATTCGCAATGCGCGCCTCATCGATGCTTCGGGTTCGGTCTCCGAGGACGTTCAGCTCGGTGCGTCCGTGCGCGTAAAAGATCTGCGCAGCGGCGACGTCTTCGACTTTTCGATCGTCGGCTCGGCGGAATCCGATCCGCCCAACAAGCGGCTTTCGAACGAGTCGCCGCTCGGCTTGGCTCTGATCGGCAAGCGCAAAGGCGATACGGTCGACGTCGAGACGCCGCGCGGCAAAGTGCAATATAAGATAGAAGCCGTCAACAAAACGACGAAGAAGGCAGCCGGCAAGAAAGCTTCGTGAGCGAAGGCGATCTCGTCAAGGCCCGCCGCGCCAACCTCGCGGAGCTGCGGGCGCACGGGATCGACCCGTTCGCGACCCTTCGTTATGAGGTCAGCGCGCACGCGCGCGACCTGCTGGTTCGGTACGCGCAATTAACGGTCGGCGAGGCTCCGGCGCAAGAGCATGCGCTGGCCGGCCGCCTGATGTCGATCCGCAGCGCCGGCAAGACGTTCTTCGCCGATCTGGTCGATCGCAGCGGCAAAATTCAGATATATATACGGAAGGATGAGCTCGGCGACGACGCCTTCGCAGCGTTCGCGACGCTCGATCGCGGCGATCTCATCGGCGCGCGCGGGCACGTCTTCCGTTCGAAGATGGGCGAGCTGACGCTCCGTGCGACCAGCTTCGACGTGCTCGGCAAATCGCTCGCACCGCTGCCCGACAAGTGGCACGGTCTCGTCGACGTCGAGAAGCGCTATCGTCAACGCTACGTCGATTTGATCATGAATGCGGAAGTCCGCGAGACGTTCATCAAGCGCAGCCGCATCATCGCCGAAATGCGGCGCTTCATCGACGCGCGCGATTTCCTGGAAGTCGAGACACCGGTCTTGCTGAACGTCGCCGGCGGGGCCGCCGCCCGGCGCTTCAAAACACACATGAATGCGCTCGATATCGACGTCGACTTGCGCATCGCGACCGAGCTGAATCTCAAGCGCCTCGTGGTCGGAGGACTCGAACGCGTCTACGAGATCGGGCGAACATTCCGCAACGAAGGCATCGACACGACGCACTTCCCCGAATTCACGATGCTGGAATTGTACGCGGCGTATTGGTCCAAAGACGACATGATGGCGTTCAACGAAGAGCTGATGGCGCATCTCGTCGAGCAAGTACACGGCAGCGACACGCTGGTCTATCGCGGCCGGCAAATTTCGTTCAAGCGGCCTTTTGCGCGCATCGGGTTTCTGGAAGCGCTCCAAAAATACGGTGGTCTCTCGCGCGAGCGGTTGCTTTCAGCCGAGGGCGCAGAAGAGGTCATGGGCGAGCTGGGCTTGGGCTTTTCACCGTCGCACGCGCATTCACTCGACAAGATATTCGAGAGCGTCGTCGAGCCGCATTTGCTCGATCCGACTTTCGTGTACGACTATCCGGTCGTGCTCTCGCCGCTTGCCAAACGGCTGCCCGGCGATCCGCAGCTCACCGATCGCTACGAGCTGTTCTGCCATCATTTCGAGATCGCAAACGCGTTCTCCGAGCTCAACGATCCCGACGATCAGCGCGCGCGCTTCGAATCGCAAGTCCTCGAGCGTGCCGGAGGCGATGAAGAAGTCCCCGATCCCGACTGGGATTTCGTAACCGCGCTCGAATACGGCATGCCCGCGACGGCGGGAATCGGTATCGGCATCGACAGGCTCGTGATGTTGCTGACCGACAACACGTCGATTCGCGACGTCTTGCTGTTCCCATTGCAAAGGCCGACGACGAACGATTGACGAATTGACCTTTTGATTGGCCGCCGTCCGGTTTTGTCGAATTGGTCTCTGCGCCGTCCTGCTGCTATTTACAGGATACAGCGCCGTCTCCGCATCGCCGCCGGAGAGCATCCGACAGAAGCAGTCGGACCTGCATGCACTGCACGAGCGTTTACGCCAAAAGCGTCAGCAGCTGGGCTTCGAAAAGCTGCGTGAGAGCGACTTCAAACGCCAACTCTCCGAAACATCCGACTCGATCGCGATGGTCCAAGAGCATCTCGGGGTTCTGCAACAGCGTATCGCCGGCTTGAGGAGAGATCGGGCGCACGAGCAACAGCGGTACGCGCTCGCTTCAGCCGCATTCGAGCGGCAACGCAACGTTTACTCAAAACGGCTCGTGGAGATGTACGAGCATCCGGCTCAAGACTATTGGTCGGTGCTCGTGGGCGCGACGTCCTTTACCGATCTCGCCGAACGCGTCGAGGACCTTCGCCTGCTGGTCGCCGAGGATCGGCGGGACGTCAACGCTCGCAACCTGCTCGTCGAGCGTATCGAAGCGATTCGCATCGCGCTCGACGGAGATTTTGCACGGCTGCAAGCCGAACGCCGGCAGGAAACGCAAACGCATGAACAGCTTGCCGCGCTCGTCGAGCAGCGTCAGGATCTCGTCGCGATGGCAGGCCGGCAACGGCAATTGGTCGCCGATCAAGTCACGAATCTCGAGGAAATCACAGCACAGGAAGAGGCACAACTCGAGGCGATGATCCGGCAGCGCGAGGCCGAGCCGGAGCTTCCTGCGCCTGCGACGGGAGCGATGATGTGGCCGGTGTCGGGTCCGGTCACCTCGCCGTTCGGGATGCGTCCCAATCCGTTCGGCGGCGGCAATATGGAGTTTCATCCCGGAATCGATATCGGCGTCCCCGTCGGCACTCCGGTGCTCGCCGCGGCCCCGGGAAAAATAATTATCGCGGGCTGGGTCAGCGGCTACGGCAATTACGTCGCCATCGATCACGGCGGCGGCATCTCGACCGGATACGGACATCTCTCGCAGATCTTCGTGGCAGTCGGTCAGGATGTGCAGCGCGGCCAGGCCCTCGGAGCATCCGGCAACACGGGAAGATCGACGGGACCACACTTGATTTTTGAAGTTCGGCGTGACGGTACGCCGATCGATCCCAACCCTTTCCTGGGGGGCTGACCCCGGGCGGGATACGGTTCACGCCGTCGCGTAACGGCGTCTGCATGAACGATCTCCACATGTCTTGGGTCGTCCGCGACGAGGCACCGCCGGCTGCAGAATCATTCGCGCACTTGCCGCTCGGCGGGATGCATTTCGGCGTCAAAGACATCATCGACGTTGCCGGATTTCCGACCTCATACGGCGTCGATTTTCTGACCACTCATCCGGTCGTCGATGCGTGGTGCGTCTCGGCGCTGCGCGCCGCGGGCGGAATTCCGATCGGAAAAACGCACACGACCGCGCTCGCATTTCGCGATCCCGCAGTGACACGCAATCCGCGCGATCCCGCGCGTTCGCCCGGTGGGTCGAGTGCGGGGAGCGCAGCAGCGGTCGCCGCCGGTGACGTGCCGTTCGCGCTCGGAACCCAGACACTCGGTTCGGTCGAGCGTCCTGCAGCGTATTGCGGCGTCGTCGGTTACAAACCCACGTGGGGTCGCGTCCCGACCGTCGGAATGGCGCCTTGTGCGCCGTCGCTCGACACGATCGGCATCATCGCCGCCGACGTGACCGTCACGCGCCGCGTTGCCGAAGCATTGTTCGCGCTCGACGGCGTCGTGCCAGCGGCGCCGCGGATCGGACTTGCCCTCGGATACATGGACAACATCATCGAGCCCGCAACGCGCTCTGCGATCGAGCGTGCGGTCGCGCGTTTGCGCGAGAGCGGCCTGAGCGTCAACGACATCGCGCTGCCCGCATCGTTTGAAGAAGCAGCGACGTACACCGCGCGATTGCAGGCTGCCGAGACCTGGATGTCCTCGGGACGGTGGCTGAGCGGAAAGCCCGTCCCGCAGTGGGTGGCAAAAGTGCTTGCGGACGGCAAAGCGATCGACAACGCGACGTACCGTTCGTTGCGCAGTTGGCGCGAATCCAAACGCCCGGAGATCGCGAACATGTTCGCCTCCGTCGACGCTGTCATCATGCCGTGCGCGAACTTGGCGCCGCAGTTCGGCTCGACGGGTGATCCGACGCCGCTTGCACCCGTAACGTTCTTCGGTTTGCCGGCGATTGCGGTTCCGATCGCCAACGACGCGGCGACCAATCTTCCGTATTCGATGCAAATCGTCGCTCCGGCGGGCGCGGACGGCCGTCTCTTGGAGATCGCGGCCCGCATCGAGCAAGGTCTTGCCACCTCTGAAACCGTCGCCGCCGCAGGCCGGTCGTAGGCGTCGCAATCTCTATCTCTTATCAACGGGAGTGACAATGGATCTCACGACTTCGTATCCACGCAGCGTCCGCGAGAAGCACCTCGGCTTGGTGCAAGTCGCGCGCACGATCGACAAAGGCAAAGCCTCGCTCGCCGGCAAGCTCGGCGAATATCGCTACGATTGCCCGATGGATCAGCACCTTTTCGAGTTTCTCGGCATCAAGGGCGACGCGTTGCTGGACGCCATCAAGAAAGGCGATGCAGCGACTGACGAGTTCTTCAAGGCTGCAATCGAGAAGAAGAGCGCGGGCGATATCGAGAAATTCAATCGCGAATGGCTCGAATATGGTCCGGCCCCGGGTTCCGACGGCGAGAAGTATTTTCTCGAGCTGCGCGGACAAGTTGCGCCCGAACGCACCGACGTGACTGCGTGGGCGGATCTCCTCGATCTCGACGAAAAACGTCCGGTTCCCCAGCGCGCTCACGCTTGACACGAAACTCGGGGCTTTCGTAGTGACGACGTATCGTCTCGTCGTCGAATACGACGGCACGGATTTTCACGGCTTTCAATTTCAACCGCAGCTGCGAACGGTTTCCGGTGTGTTGGAAGGCGCGCTCTGTTCGCTCTTCCACGCCGAGATTTCGGTCGCAGCTGCTGGACGAACCGACGCCGGCGTGCACGCGACCGGGCAAGTCGTGTCGTTCAAGTCGCAGCGTCAGTTTCCGATCGAACGTCTGGCACTGGCGCTGAACGCCACGTTGCCGCACGACGTCAGCGTGCGCGAAGCCGATTTTGCGCCGAAAGATTTTTCCGCGCGGTTCGATGCGTACGAGCGAATCTACGAGTACGTGATTCTCAATCGCGCCATGCCCTCGGCGGTCTTGCGCAGATGGACGCATCACGTCCATCGTCCGATCGACGACGCGCTGCTCGAGCGCGTCGGACAAGAATTCGTGGGGACGCACGATTTTCTCGCGTTCTGCGGCGTGCTGCCGGAGTTCGGCGGGACCGAGCGGACCGTCAACGCTTTCGAGGTTGAACGCGACGGCGACATCGTGCGCATTCGAATCGCGGCCGAAGGCTTTCTGCATCGGATGGTCCGCATTGCGGTCGGTACGGCCGTCGAGATCGCTACGCACCGCCGGCCTCCCGACGAGATCCCGGCGATCATCGCTTCCAAGGACCGTCGCCGCGCCGGCTACACTGCGCCCCCGGGTGGGTTGTATCTCGCGGGCGTGCGATATCACCAGTTCGATTCGTATCATCGGCCCGCGCTCGCTTATTCTAGTACTTAAAGCAACCTCTTGACGGTAGGGGTGCCGGTCCGTATACTACGTTGGTTGTCCATGCGCACGTATCAGCAGAAAACCGCCGAAACGAAGCACGACTGGTATATCGTCGATGCTGCCGGCGCACGCCTCGGAACGCTTGCCGTTCGCATCGCGCGTGCTCTTTCCGGCCGGCACAAGCCGACCTGGACGCCGCACATCGATGACGGTGACCACGTCGTGGTCGTGAACGCGTCGCAAATCGAGCTGGGCGGGCGCAAATGGGACCAGAAGCTGTATCGCCGCCACAACCAATATCCGGGCAACCTGAAGACCGAGACGGCGCGCGAAGTCCACGATAAGAAGCCGGAACGCCTGGTCGAGATGGCCGTCCGCGGGATGCTAGCGCCGAACCGCATGCGCGCCTCGCAGCTGCGCCGCCTCAAGGTGTACGCCGGTACCGAGCACGGGCACGACGCCCAGAAACCACAACCGCTTCCGTAATGCAGCAAAACGACGATACGTTTTTAGGTACCGGACGCCGCAAGCGTTCGGTCGCGCGCGTTAGACTCGCGCTGGGTTCCGGTCAGATTACGATCAACAAGAAGGCCCTGGACGATTATTTCACGCGCGACAGCCTCAAGCAGATCGTGCGCCAGCCGCTCGAGGTCACGCAGAGCCTCAGCCGCTTCGACGTGGTCGTGAAGACCGAAGGCGGCGGGATTGCCGGGCAAGCCGGAGCCGTGCGCCACGGCATCGCACGCGCGCTCGTTTCGATGGACGAATCCCTGCGCGAAGTGTTGCGCCGCAACGGACTGCTCACGCGCGATCCGCGCGAAAAGGAATCGAAGAAGTACGGACGCAAGCGCGCCCGCAAACGCTTCCAGTTCAGCAAGCGCTAATTTTTCCGTCATCCCGAGCGTAGCGATGCGGAGCATCGCGTAGTCGAGGGACAGCGACAATCCCGACACCTTGCGGTAATGGGTCTTTCGTACATTGCAGCGCATGGAAGCAAACGATTTTTCCGTGGCGGAGTCGCGTGCGCTCGAGACGCGCGAACGGTTGACGGCGCTCGCGCAAGCGGGCGGTAACGAGCGGCACATGGCCGAGATCGGCACGGCTGCACTTTTCGAAGAGGCGTTGCTCGGCGCGCTGCGGGCGCATCTCAACGAGCTCAAGATCGTGGCGCGATGAGCGAGTTCGACATTCTCGCCGCCGGGGCGTCCGGAATGGAGCGGCAGCGAACGCTGCTCGAGCTCTCGGCGCGCAACGTCGCTGCCGCCCAAGCCTCGACGCCCGGACACGAGTACCGGCGTTTGGTTGCAGATTTCGAAGACGACATTCCCTTCGACGACGGCGAGGCGCACGTCCGCGAGAGCGGTGAACCCGTCGACGCGCTCACCGAGATGATCTCGATGCTCGATGCGCAGCGTTCGTATGAAGCAAACGCATCGATCTTCGACGTCGGAAAACAGATCGCGGAACGCGCGATCGACCTCGATCGTCCATGAACGTCATCGATCTCCAGCCCGACAGCGCAGGCGGCGCTCCGGATGAAAGGCCGAGCATCACGCCGCTCGACGGGAGCCCGTTTCAAAACGTGCTCGACGGAGCAGGCGCTGCGCTCGATCGCGCCGAGCGCGCAGAGCACGCGTTTGCCGTTCAAGGTGGTGGGCTCGTCGAGATGATGGTCGAGCGCGCCAGCGCAGACGTTATGCTGCAGCTTGCAGCCGCTGCCGCACAGCGCACGACGCAGGCGGTCTCGACGTTGCTCGGGATGCAGGTGTGAATGTAGCCGAGCTCCTCGAGCGATGGAAGGCGCTGGAGCCGCGCCTGCGCATCGGAATCAGTGCGGCTGCGCTCGTTCTCGTCATCGCCGCTGCACTCGCCGTCCTTCTCGGGCGCGACACACGTGGAGCGCTCTTCGCAAATCCGCTCAAGCCGGATCAGCTCGCCGAGGTCGACGCGCAGCTCTCAGCGTGGAACGTCGCATTCGTGCCGAGCCAAGACAACGTTCGCGTCGCCGGCAAGCAGCGCAGCGCGCTCTTGGCGCGCCTCGCGCTCGCAGGCGTTCCACATGCGCACGTCATCGGAACGAGTGAAGCACTTGCGACGGTCGGGACGCTCACGCCGCAAGCGATCCTCGATGCGCAGGCGCGTGCCGGGCTCGAGGGCGATCTCGAAAAAGGATTGCGCGGTCTGGGCGGCATCGCAGAAGCCCGCGTCATCATCGCTCCGGCGCGAAGCGGCGTCTTCGCAGACGAATCGCCGACGCCGGCAAGCGCAAGCGTGCGTCTCACGGCGGAGCCCGGGCAAGCGCTGACGGCGCCGACCCTCGCGGCGGTTCGTCAATTCGTTGCATCGGGCGTGCCGGGACTCGACGCATCGCACGTAACGGTCGTCGACGATCGAGGGATTCTCGTTATCCCGAAGAGCGACGACGGCTCCGATCGCGAGCTGGCGCTCCAAAGCGCGCTGGACGCCGCGTTCGGAGCGGGTGCGACGATCGTGCGCGTTCACGTCGAACGCAACGCTGCCGCCAGCGAGTCGCGCGACGTGAGGCGCAGTCCGGGGCAGCAAGGTTCGATTTCGCGTCGCGATCTCGACGAACGCTTCAGCGGCGAGAAGAAAAACTATTCCCGGCGCGCGACTACCGAAGATCGCGGCAGCGACGTTCACGAAGAGCACTCGACGCTTGCGGCCGGGACGCTCGCGCGCGTGTCGATCGCAGTCATCGTCGATGCGCGCCGTTCCCTGGACGTCGAGAAGATTCGTGAGGTAGCGGCTGCTGCGGGCGGCTACGATCCGCACCGCGGCGATACGTTATCGGTTGAGGCCGTCGCGTTCGATCGGCCCTATGGCGTGACCCCGCAGCCCTTCGCGTATGCGCTCGGCGTGCTCGGAGAGGCGATTCCCGGCGTAGCGCTTGCGATCATGGTGATCGTGATCGTGCGCGTCGCCGCGCGACCCGGATTCGCGTTGCTGACGGAAACGCTGCGGCGCGCGCGTCTCGAACGCAGCGCGCAGTCTTCGGCTACGACGTCGCCCGACGCGATCTTTGCCGCGCTGCGCGGCGAGCCGCCGCACGTCGTGGCCGCGATCGTCGCGCGCCTTTCCTCGCCGCTCGCGACCGCCGTCCTCGAGCTGTATCCGCCCGACGAGCGACGAGCAATCGTCGCGCGCCTTGCGCGCAAGCCGTCCCGCCTGATCGCCGATCTTGACGTCGGGGCGGTCGTTCGATGAGCGCAGAGTTCAAGAGCTTGGCCGAAATCCTGCGCGACGCGCGCAACGCCGCGCCGGTGATCTCGCCGCTCATCGCAGAACCGCCGTCCGTAGTCGCGGAGCCACAGACTTCACCGGCACCCGTCGAGGACGCTGACGATCGTCTTCTGCAGGTGCGCGTGCTCGAACGATTCGAAGGCGCGCTGCAGCGATTGCTTCAAGAGATCGCTGCCGAAGTTCTCGGCCGTGAGCTGTTGCTCGCGCCGATCGATGTCGATTGCATCGTGGCGCGATTGAAGCGGCGTTTCGCGCTGGATTGCGGAGTGGTTACGAGCCGGGCGGGCGACGTCGTTATCGCCTTTGAGGATGCTGAAATCGACGCGTCGCTCGGCCGCCGCTTCGCTTCGGCGCTCGAGCGCGCGCTGGCATGATCGCCGTTCGCGGCCGCGTTACTGCAAACCGCACGCATCGCATCAATGCGTCGTTGCGTGGAGCATGTTTGGGGGATCGCGTCACGATTCGATCGCGTGACGCGAACGTTGCGGCCTCAGTTCTCGCCGTCGAAGGCAGAACCGTAGGCCTTTCGCCGCTCGAGGGCGCACGCAGCGTCGGTTTGGGTGACGCAGTCGAGTTGCTGGAATTCGGTGAGCGCACCGTTCTCGGGACGAGCTTGTGCGGGCGCGCGATCGACGGCATCGGACGTCCGCTCGACGGTAAGCCGGCGCCGCAAGGTTTGGCGTTTTCGATCGCGCGCTACGCGGCGGCACCGGAGCCGGCATGGCGACGCGCGCTCACGCGACCCCTTTGGACGGGGGTTCGCGCCGTCGATGCGCTCCTGACGCTCGCGCGCGGAATGCGGCTCGGCATCTTTGGTCCGCCGGGCTCCGGAAAGACATCGCTGCTCCACGCGATGGCGCAGGGCGTCGACGCGGACGCCGTCGTCCTTGCCTTGATCGGCGAACGGGGTGTAGAAGCCGAACGCCATCTCGCGATGCTCGACGCGCGCACCACGATCGTGTGCGCCTCGGCCGACCGCGCCGCGGGAGAGCGCGTTGCGGCCGCCCGCCTCGCGATGGCCCACGCAAATCGTTTGCGCGACTGCGGGCTCGACGTCGTGGTGATCTTCGATAGCCTTGCGCGGTACGCGCAGGCGCTGCGCGAGATCGCGCTCGCTCACGGCGAGACGCCGGGCCGCGGAGCGTATCCCGCCAGCGTGTTCGCGCATCTGGCGGAACTGTGCGAATCCGCGGGTGCGACTTCGTGCGGTTCGGTGACGCTGCTCGCCACGATTCTCGCCGACGCTGCGGATGCGTCCGACCCGCTGACCGACGCGGCGCGCTCGCATCTGGACGGGCACCTGGTCCTCTCGAGGCGCCGCGCGGAGCGTGGCGCATACCCCGCGATCGACGTCCCCGCCAGCCTCAGCCGCCCCATGCCCGGCGTCGTTGGAGCTCGCCAGCGAGCCGCAGCCGCGAGGGTCCGGGCGGCCATCGCACGGCTCGACGACTCGCGCGAGGCGCGGGAGCTCGGTCTTGCCCCGCGCGATCCCTCGGAACCCGGCCTCGAGGCGTTTCTCCGTCAAGATTCTCAACCAGAGCTTATCGCTCGGACCCTAGACGCGCTGTACCACCTTGCCGATAGACTATAAGCATGGATTTTGACTCCGGCATTCTGCGCATTCAGGCACGGATCGACCAGATTTGGGGCGTCGATCCGAACCAAGACAGCCAGCCTCCGGCGCCTTTGAACGTTCCGCAGAGCGGGCGCTTTGCGTCGATGGTCCAGGGGCAAATGGCGAACGAAGACGGCACTGCCGCGCCTCGAGCGACTCCGGCCATCGAACAGCTCGTGCAAGCAAACAGCGCTGCGCAAGGCGTCGATCCGGATCTCATACGAGCCGTCATGGCGAATGAATCGGCGTTCGATCCGAATGCGACGTCGAGCGCCGGCGCGCAAGGCTTGATGCAGCTGATGCCGCAGACTGCCGCGGAAGTCGGTGTCACGGACAGCTACGATCCTTCGCAGAACGTGGCCGGCGGAACGCGCTATCTGCGCTCGCTGCTCGATCGTTTCAACGGGAATCTGACGAACACGGTCGCTGCCTACAATGCCGGGCCGGAAGCCGTCGAGAAGTATGACGGCGTCCCGCCGTATCCCGAGACCGAGTCGTACGTCAAAAACGTTCTCGATACGTACAGACAGTATAAGACGGGACAATAATTAGGTAACATCGCGCGGCTACGATGCGTGTCATGCACGCAGTCGCTGCGAAATTCGATCTCGTCGCCGTTCGATCTGCTGGCGTCGACCGTCGCGTATTGTCGGAGGCGTGGTATTCGGCGCTGCACCTTGCCTCATGCCGTCGCATCGGCGGCCGGCAGGGTGAGACATCCTGCGGGAACGCGCAGCGCCGCGCCGTGCCGGACGTAGCGCCGGCGGCGCGTGATCGGAAGACCGTTGCGATCGCGCCGCCGCATCGCCGTCTCTCGACTGCGGCCTCACGCCGCGAGGGCGACGCTCGGATTGAGGAGAGCAGCCCGGTGAAACGCGTCGACCGAAGGCAGCGCGCTTCCAGCCTCGAGAGCGAGATTGCGGCGCGATTGCGCTCCCATCCCCAGGCAACGCGCTTCGTGCTCGAGGTTCCGAGCGGAAGAGTTTGTTTGTACGTCGTCCGTGGCGAGCACCGCTCGCAGATTGTGGCGTTCTGCCCGGCGGCGCTTCGCGATGTGGTTGAAAGGGCGTTGGCTCGAGTGAGGTACGTATTGTGAATGCCGGAATCGCGCGGGCGATCGAAAACGTCGAGCAGCGCGCGGACGACGTGCGCATGGTCTTCACCGGCGGAGCGCAGCCGAATTTCTCGGACGCGCTCAGACCGGAACGAGCAGAGCTGACGGGCGATCCGCTCTCCGTCGTGTTGCCGCCGGATGCCTACCTCGTTGCCGGCGATGCGGCAAAACCCGTATATACGCGTGACGGGGCGCTCGAGATCCGTGACGGCATTTTGAGCAGCAGCGACGGGACGCCGGTACTCGGCTTTCTCGAGGGTGACGAATCGCGCGTGCCACGCACCTTACAGATCGAGAAGAACGATGCGCTGCTCGGCCGCGCTTCCGATATTCGCGTCGAGCCTGACGGCGTCTTCGGTTACGCTCGCAGCGTCGTCGACCCGAAGACCGCGCAATCGAGCGTCGAGCGCGTCGTCATCGGGCGCATCGCGCTAGCGCGGTTTCCGGCTGCCAGCCGGCTCGAGCGCGTCGGTACGACGCACGTGGCCGCACCGCGTCACGTCGTTCCGTTCGTCGGCTCGCCGAACGACGGCAACTTCCTGTCGCTCGAGACGCAGCGTCGCGCACTCGGCAGGCTCGATTCGGACGCTGCCGTGGCGCGCCTGCAAGACGCCTACCTCGCGGTCCGCGCCTTGAGTGCAGCCGAGCGTTCGCAAAATGCCTTTGCACGCGGAGCATTCGATCTCGTCAAGTGATCGTTCGCGAGCTGGAGTGGAGATCGGATTCCGGCGACAAACGCATGCGCTATCCGCGATTCGAGCGGCGCGTTCCGTTCGATCTCCGATTCGCTATGGCAATCGCGCGCGCCGTTGAAGCGCGAATTTCCGATGTGTTCGCGACGCCGATCGCAGTCGAAGTCTTTCCACCCGTGCGTTTGGAGGAAAGCGTGTGGCTGCGTCTCTGCGACGGCAACTCTGTTTTCGATATGGGTGCCGATGCGGGCGATCTCAGCCTGGTATTGTCGTGCAATGCCGCGCGCAACATCGTCGGCGGAGCCTTCGGAGAGGACGCACCGGCGCCGGGCGACCGATTGTTTTCTTGCGTCGAGACGCGCGTTTTGGAACGCTTTGTCGCCGAGCTTGCAGACGGGCTTCAGCAGGTTCGCGGCTCGTGCAAGAATCCGCCCGCGCGCGCGCACGCTCCGGCTTTCCGGTCCGCATATTGCGAGTTGCGCTTCGCTGCGCCGCTGAGCGCCGTAATCGGCGTTGCCTTCAGCGAGAAGGCTCCGCAGATCGGGCCGGCGATCGCCGCCGAGGTCCTCGAAGATTGCCCGATCGAGTGCTCGGTACGGCTCGGTGTCGCGGCCCTCAATATCTTTACAATCGCGGGTCTGACAGCCGGAGATGTGATCCCCCTGGAAACCAAGGTGGGCCTAGACGCGACGCTGAACGTGGGGCCCGACCCCATCGCTGCGGGCGAAGGCGGCGTGCTCGGCGATCGATCCGCCTTCAAGGTGCGTGACTTGATATGAGAATCTCGGAGAACGGCAAGAATCTCGACCTGCTCCTGAACGTTTCGCTTCAGGTCACCGCTGAATTGGGCAAGGCCAAGATGAACGTCCGCGACATTCTCAAGCTCGGAACGGGTTCAGTCGTCGAGCTCGACCGGCTGGCCGGCGGCCCCGTCGATCTGCTCGTAAACAACAAGCTCGTCGCGCGCGGAGAGGTCGTCGCAATCGACGACAATTTCGGCGTCCGAATCACCGAGCTGATCGAACGGCCGGAAACGCCCTAGACCGGCTGGGGTAATCTCGGCGCAATTCGCCGTGGCCAGGATGGCACGGTGGATGATCTTTTCGCGCTCTTCGCACACACGCGCGCGTCGTTGCCGCTGGATGCGCTCGCGGGTTTGACGTTGCTTTCGATCGTCCCGTTTATCGCGGTGATGACGACCGCGTTCGTGCGCATCGTGGTCGTCCTCTCGCTGGTGCGCTCCGCGATCGGGTCGCCGACGGTTCCACCCAGCATGGTTCTCACCGGTCTTGCGATCGTTTTGACGCTCCTGGTAATGACCCCGACGATCTCTGCTATTCGGCGGGACGCGTTGGAACCGTACGTTCACGGACGTCTGTCGCAAAGCGCGTTTGCCGCGCGCGCAGCCGAGCCGCTGCGAAGGTTTATGATCCGCCAGACGCATGCAAAGGATCTTGGTTTGTTTGCGCGCGTTGCTCACCGCCCGTCCTCCGAGCTCACCGTCTTGATCCCGGCGTTCGTCGTCGGCGAATTGCGAAGCGCGTTTACGATCGGCGTGGCTCTGTATCTGCCCTTCCTGGCGATCGACCTGGCCGTCGCTGCGATCTTGATGAGTCTCGGGATGATGATGCTCAGCCCGCCGATCGTGTCGCTGCCGCTCAAGCTGCTGCTGTTCGTGACGGTCGACGGCTGGGCGCTCGTGTGTGCGGGGGTAACGACGAGCTTCCGCTAAATAATCCCCCGAGGGGGCTCGTAAGCACATTCGCATCACCGAGTCGCTCGAGCAGCGGCAGCCGTTTTTCTCCTTCGAATTCTTCCCGCCGAAGAATGACGACGGCGTTCGCTTGCTTTTCGAAGCGATAGCGCACCTTCGGACGCTCCAGCCCGCGTTTGTCTCCATCACATACGGCGCCGGGGGTTCGACGCGAGCCCGTACGGTCGAGCTGGCAAAGCGAATTCGCAACGAGCTGGGACTCGACGTCATGGCGCACGTTACGTGCGTGGGAGCCACCCGCGACGAGCTGCGTGAGCTTTTCGAAGACTTGGCAGCCGCGAACATCGAGAACATCATGGCGCTGCGCGGCGATCCTCCAAAAGGAGAAGAAGGCTTCAGCGCTGCGAAGGGCGGCTTCGCTCATGCGTCCGAGATGATCGCGATGCTCTCCAAAGAGTACGCGTTTTGCATCGGAGCGGCGTGCTACCCCGAAACGCACCCCGAGGCGTTCAACGCCGAGACCGATCTGCGTTACGCGGCGGAGAAGGTTCGCGCCGGCGCGCATTTTTTGACGACGCAGCTCTTTTTCGACAACGAACGATATTTCACGTTCGTGCAGCGCGCACGCAGCATGGGAATAACGGTGCCGATTCTTCCCGGCATCATGCCGATCACGGACTACCGGCAAATCAAGCGCTTCACCGAGATGTGCGGCTCGGAGATCCCGTTGCGTCTTCGCTCGGAGCTGGAGCGCCGTGCAGAAGAGCCCGAAGCGGTCGTGGATCTCGGCGTCGCGTACGCGACGCTGCAGTGCGCCGATCTGCTCGCCCGCGGCGCGCCCGGCATTCACTTTTACACGCTGAACCGTTCGCCGGCCAGTCGCGCGGTGTGCTCGGCGCTGCGCGCCACCAGTCGCTGGCCCGGCCTCTCGCTGACGGTATAGGCTGTCCCTCGACTTCGCTCGGGATGACAACGGGAGATGACAACGCGAGGATAACACCGAGGTAATCGCGGCGGCGTAGCCTCGTGGCGTGTCCGCGCTCGACGCGCTGCTGCGTGAAACGTACGTCGTCTGCGCCGTGCTTGCGTTACCGGCGGTTATCGTTGCGACGCTCGTCGGGACGGCGATTGCGGTACTGCAAGCAGCGACGCAAGTCCACGAGCAGTCGTTGACGTTGCTTCCGAAACTGATCGCCGTCGGCGCGCTGGTCGCCGTCGGCGGCGCGTTCGGATTGCGTCTGTGCGCCGGCCTCTTCGAGAATGCCGTTACGTCACTCCCGGCGCTCGTGCGCCCGTGACGGCAACGCTGCTTGCAATCTTTGCGCGCGCGCTCGGGTACTTTGTGCGCGCTCCGGGGTTTTCGCGGACGAACGTTCCGCCGGCCGTTCGCGTCCTCTTTGCCTTCATGCTTGCGATCGGGATGCTGCCGGGCGTGGGCAGGATGCGCGAGCATTCCGCGACGGCCTTTGCCGCGCTCGTCGCCGGCGAGGCGCTGACCGGCGCCGTCTTCGGTTTCGGCGCGACGCTCGTCTTCGAAGCCTTTGCTGCCGCGGGCCGCATGCTGGACGATCTGGTCGGATTGCGCGCCAGCATTCCGGGTGTCGGCATTGCGCCGGTGGGGTTCGGCGGTCTCTGGCTGCTCGTCTTCGTCGCCGCGTATTTTGCGCTGGGCGGAATCGATGCGCTGGTCGTTACGTTCGCAAAGACGTTCGACGCCGTTCCGCTCGGTACCGCAGTCGACGCACAAACGCTGCGCGCCGCCGGCTTCGAGTATCTGCCGCGCTTCGCGCGCTTATCGCTCCAGCTCGCCGCTCCGGCGATGTGCGTCACGCTTTGCGTTCACGCCGGTCTTGCGGTCCTCACGCGCGTCATCCCGCGTTTCGGTCACCTATCGGTGGCGTATCCGGCCGCGTACGCGGTCGCGATGCTGGTCGCGTTCGTCTCGCTTGCCGGTGTGCGCGAGCTGGCGCCCTACCGTTGAAATCATTCGAGCCGACGCCGTCCAGGCTCGAGCGCGCCCGGCGCGAGGCCGACCATCCGATTTCACGCGACGCCGTCGCCGTCGCGGCATTTTCCGGTTCGATGATCGGCCTTGTCGTCGTATGGAGCCTCCAGTATTCGGCGCTGCTTGAAGGGATGCGGGCCATCGCCGCACCCGGCGGCAGCGCTCGCGTCGTTACGGCCCTGTGCGCGGCCGTCGTCGCATCCGGAGCCGGCGGCATCCTGGCTGCAGCGCTTGCGACGTTCGCGCAAACGCACGGCCTCTCGCTGCGCGCGCTCACGCTGCGGCTGCAGCTCGCGCCTCCGCTCGGCATCGATGCGGCAAGCGGTGTGGCGCGCAGCACGCTCGCGATCGTTGCGGGCTTGGCGATCGTCTGCTGCGTGGTGCGGCCGGTTCCCGAAGCGCTCGCGCGCGTCGTCGAGGCGATGCTCGCACTTGGGACGATCGCCGCGCTCGTCGACATGTTCGTCGTCCGCAAGGCCTGGCGCCGGCGTCTTCGGATGAGCTTCGATGAGTTTCGTCGTGAGATGCGCGAGCACGACGGCGATCCGCAAGCGCGCGCACGGCGCAGGCGGTTGCATCGTCAGATGATGCGCGGATCTCTGCGCAACGTCCGGCGCGCCACGTTCGTCATCGTCAATCCGGCGCACCTGGCAATCGCGTTGCGGTACATCCCCGACGAGACGCCCGTTCCGATGATTTTGGTGCGCGCGGCGGACGACGCCGCGTTGCGCGTCAAACGGCTCGCTGCCGAAGTCCGCATTCCGACGATCGAAAATCCGCCGCTCGCACGACAGCTCTACGCGCACGATGCGCTCGGCCCGATCCCGCCCGAGCTGTATCTCGCCGTCGCGCAGATCGTCGCAGCCTTACAGCGAGGTACCTAGTGCGCTCGACATACGCATTTGCGGCGATCGTGCTCGGCATCGTTCTCGTCTTGGTCGTGCCGTTGCCGCCGCTGCTGCTCGATCTGCTCTTGGGAATCGACATTCTCGGCGCAGCGCTCGTCCTTCTGGTTGCGATCCGCATCGAAGAGCCGCTTCAATTCTCTGCGTTCGCCCCTGCGCTGCTGATCGCAACACTCTACCGTCTGGCTCTGGACGTCTCCGCAACGCGTCTGATTCTCACGCACGGCGACGAGCCGGGTGGGGCCGGTGCGGTGATCCCCGCCTTCGGCGCATTCGTCGTCGGTGGAAGCCCGATCGTCGGCCTGATCGTCTTTACGATTTTGATCACGATACAGTTCGTCGTCGTCGCGACCGGCGCGCAACGCGTCGCCGAAGTCGCGGCGCGCTTCACGCTCGATGCGATGCCGGGCAAGCAGATGGCGATCGACGCGGAGGTTCACGCCGGGACCCTGGAGCCCGAGGCGGCACGAGCGCGACGCGCGAGGATTCAAGCCGAAGCCGACTTCTACGGAGCCATGGACGGTGCGGGAAAGTTCGTGAAGGGCGACGCCGTCGCGGCGATGGTCATCGTGCTCTTGAATTTGGCCGGCGGGATCGCTATCGGCCTCACGCACGGCCTCTCGCCGTCGGACGCATTCGCGCGCTACGCGATACTTTCGATCGGAAACGCGCTCGTCACGACGCTCCCGGCCTTCTTGATTTCGCTTGCCATGGGCCTGATGGTGACGCGCGTTGCCGTCGAGCGTTC
>Ga0335072_10003422_pt1 | contig 23923 bp, 18 predicted proteins | sample Lox_Sample_21_FD_206725 | JGI IMG/M metagenome (GOLD analysis project Ga0335072, IMG submission 206725) | Soil microbial communities from Loxahatchee National Wildlife Refuge, Florida, United States - Lox_Sample_2.1 | ecosystem: Environmental > Terrestrial > Soil > Wetlands | place: USA... | reverse complement strand
CCGACAAGGCGTATCTGCGCGGCCGCTATCTTGACACGCCTCGCGCCGCGTTCCTGCAAGCTCTGGACATTTCCTGCTATTCCTTCACCGCCGTCGCCCAGCGCGCGGTGCCGATGATGCCGCCGGGTGGATCATTGCTGACCCTCACCTATATCGGCGCGGAGAAATGGACGCCGCACTATAACGTCATGGGCGTGGCCAAGGCGGCGCTGGAGGCGTCCGTGCGTTACCTCGCCGCCGACCTGGGCGCGCAGAACATCCGCGTGAACGCGATCAGCGCCGGGCCGATCAAGACTCTGGCGGCGTTCGGCATCGGCGATTTTCACTACATCCTGCGCTGGAATCAGCTCAATACGCCGATGCAGCGCAATGTCAGCATCGAGGAAGTGGGCGGCGCGGGCGTGTATTTGCTGTCGGATCTTTCGGCTGGCGTGACCGGCGAAGTGCACCATGTCGATTGCGGCTATCATATCGTGGGTATGAAAAATCCCGCCGCGCCGGACATCGCGATCGTGGAGTAGAAATCTTTCCCCTCAGGTTGTCTTCTCCGGCTGCTGGGCAAAGCGCGACAGTGCGACCCGATCGATCGTGCGTAGTTGGCCGGGTCACGCCCGGCCATGACGGGAGGTTTTGGCTCCTTACTTCTCGGCGACAGGTTTCACCACGCTGCTGATCGTATCGCGCAGCACCGTCACGCGGATGTTGGGCGCAATTTCGACTTCAATCTCGTTCGAGGCCACCTGCTTGCCGTCCTTGTCCTGCACCATCGGCACGCGCTGCACTGTGCCCAGGATGCCGCCGGCCGTCACCACCCGGTCGCCGCGCTTGACCGAGGCGATCATTGCCCGCGTTTCCTTCTGCTTCTGCTGCTGCGGGCGGATCAGCAGGAAATAGAACACCGCAAAGATCAGAATCAGCGGCAGGAACGAAGTCGCGCTGCCCAGCATGCCGCCGGCATCCTGCGCATAGGCGGGGGAAATCAACATACTCGGGGTCCTTGCGGTGATGGCGGCGGGACCATACTTTCCGCCCCCTTTGCGTCAAGATTGCCTCGGAAACCGCTGTATGGACCCGCGCCTGCCCGACCTCATCACCCGCATCGCCGAGGCGCTGGAACGCCTTGCCCCGCCACCTGCCCCGGCCGTGACGCTGGACTCGGCCGAGGGCTTCGTCTGGCACCCGTCCCCGCCGCATCTGGCACCTGTTCCGACCATATCGCGGGTCGATATCTCTCTGCTGCAGGGTGTCGAGCGGCAGAAGCAGATCTTGCTTGACAACACGTTGCGCTTTGCCCAGGGCCTGCCGGCGAATAACGCAATGTTGTGGGGCGCGCGCGGCATGGGGAAGTCGTCGCTGGTGAAGGCGGTGCACGCGGTCGCCAATGCTCAGCTCGCGAATGTGCTGGCGCTGGTGGAAATCCATCGCGAGGACATCCGGTCGCTGCCCGATCTGCTGAACGTGCTGCGCCGGCAGGGTCGCCGCTGCCTGATCTTGTGCGACGACCTGTCGTTCGAGCGGGAGGATGCCGACTACAAGGCGCTGAAATCGGTGCTGGAGGGTGGGATCGAAGGGCGGCCGGACAACGTCTTGTTCTATGCCACGTCGAACCGCCGCCACCTGATGCCGCGTGACATGATCGAGAACGAGCGTTCGACGGCGATCAATCCGTCGGAAGCGACGGAGGAGAAGGTGTCGCTGTCGGATCGCTTCGGCCTGTGGCTGGGCTTTCATAATTGCGACCAGGATACGTTCTTCGCGATGGTGGATGGCTATGCCGCGGCGATGAAGCTGCCGATCGATGCGGAGGCTCTGCACGCGAAGGCGGTGGAATGGTCGGTCACGCGCGGCTCGCGGTCGGGACGCGTGGCGTGGCAGTTCATGCAGGATATGGCGGGGGAACTGGGCTGTGCCGCCCGCTCCTGATGTTATTGCGAGGGGCGACGCGGCGAAGCAACCTGGCGCGTATTGAGCATTTCGCGACCGAGGTTGCTTCGTCGCTGCGCTCCTCGCAATGACATGAAGCGCCATTCTCGCGGTGACGCAGTGAGGTTCTACCCCGTCACCTGCCGCAAGAACGCATCCATGGCGACCGCCGCCCGATCAGCGACCGCGTTGGGAAACAGCGTGAACCCGTGCGCGCCACCGGGATACACCGCGAGGTCCGCTTGGTTGCCAGCCGCCACCCAGCGCGCATGCATGAACAATGTGTCGTCCAGCAGCGCATCGGCGGTACCGACCGAGAACAGGGCAGGGGGCATGTCGTGAAGGCGGGCATAGAGCGGCGAGATGTCGGGATCTTGCCGGTCGGGGACCGCGGGAAGGAAGGCGTTGGCGAACTGGACGATGTCGATCGTGCGCAGCACCAGGCGTTCGTTGCCAAACATGCGCTGGCTGGGCGTCATCGTCATGTCGTAAGCGCCATACACCAGGTTGGCGCCGCGGAAGCCGGTGAAGCCGTGGCGATCACGCATGCGCAGCAGCGTCACCGCGGACAGATGGCCGCCGGCCGATTCGCCGCCGATGGTCAGGACGTCGGTACCGAACTCCGCCTTGGCGTGACGCGTCAGCCAGATCGCGGCGGATTCGCAATCGTCGGGGCCGGCAGGATAGGAATGCTCTGGCGCCAGCCGGTATTCGACGCTGACGACCGCGAGGCCGGTGTTGTCGGCGATGCGTTCCAGCATGGGGTCCTGCATGTCGGCGCCGCCGAGCACCCAGCCGCCGCCATGGATGTGCAGATAGACGCCGCGTGGGTTGTCGGGGGCGATGATGCGCAGCGGGATTTCGTTGCCGTCCTTGCCGGAGATCATCCGCGTGCGGGCACGGTTTGATATGACGGGCGGCGGGAACGGGCCTTCGCCGCGCTTGCGGGCGGCGCGCGTGGCGGCCGCACCGGCGACCCACCAGTCCGGCGTGCCGGTCAGGACCTTGATCATCGCCTCGTTCAGCGCGCGCGTTTCTCGCGAGACGGCATCAGGTCGGAACCATGCGGGATCGAGCGTGCTGACCATTGTTGCCTTTCCTCAGACATGTCATTGCAAGGCCCAAAGGGAAGAAGCAATCCCCCGCAGGAGATTGCTTCGTCGCCATGCTCCTCGCAATGACAGGGGGCGGAGGCCTGTCACGCCAGTGACGAGGGGCAGGGGCTTATCACGTCGCGCCAAACATTGTCCCGACATTTGCCAGGACATCGCGCACCAGGGCAGCGTCATAAGGACCCGGCCCCGTTTCATGCAGCGTCCGATACACGTGGGCTTGCGCGTAGCGCCGTACGCCGATCGGCAGCGACGGCAGCCAGTCCGCGATGAGTTCTGCCGCCTTGCCGTGCACGCGTTCCCACGCGCTGCGGCCGGGACCGAAATCAAATTTTTCCGCGGCGCCGCGGGCCGCACGTAATTCATCACGACGGCATGCCGTGGCGGATTCGTCTGCCGTGCCGTTATGCAGCACCACGCCATACACGTCGTGCGCGCGCGGCTGTGACACCAGACCGGCAACCACATCGGCCGTCACCGCTGCGGGATCCCGTTCCAGCGGATCGCCGTAGCCACCGCCACCGCCGCTCCACATGCGGATATGCTCGCCCAGTTCGGGGCGGTACACCGTGCGCTTGCCGATATCGTGCAGCTTATCGCCGCGTTGGCCGGTATTGCCGTTGACGCTGCCGCCGCCACCGCCAAAAGCGCCCCAACTGCCGAATTTGAACCGGTCCTTGCCGCGCATGACCAACACGGCGCTGGGATGCCGGACCTCCACTTCGTATTGCGTGCCGAAGCCGCCGCGGTAACGGCCGGCTCCTTCGGAATCCGGAATCAGCCCGTATCCGCGTACCAGCACGGGGACTTCCGATTCAAGCACCTCCACGGGCACATTGCGCAGGAATGCCACGGAGAAATCCGTGCCGGACACGCCGTCGCGGTCCGGTCCACCGGCAGAGCCGCTGAGCACCGGATTCGCCACCACCACGCGCCCGCTGGCGCCGAGTTCAGACGTCGAAATATAAGATACGACCAGCGTGTTGCCGCCGCCGGCCGGCACCTGGCCGGGGAGTGCCTGCGACAGCGCGCCCACCACCAGGTCGTGCACCCGCATCGCGGTGGTGAAGCGCATGCCGCACGCCGCGGGGAAACGCGCGTTGACGATGGAAGCTTCCGGCAACACCAGGTCGATGCAGCGCAGGATGCCGGCGTTGATGTGAATCGCCTCCGACTTGGTCACGACAAAATTGGTGAGGCCCATGCACAGGAACGGATGATGTCGCATGCCGCCGGAGGGCAGGTTCAGCGCCGCGCGGACCTGCGGGTCGGAGCCGGTGTAGTCCAGCGTTACGTGGCCATCGCCGCGTGAGACCAGTTTCAGGGCGATACGCACCGGGACGTCGCTGATGTAGTCGTCCTCGAAGAACTCGGTAAAGCGATATTCGCCGGCGGGGACGCGTTTCAGCACATCGCGGGCAATTTGCTCCGTGCGGTCTAGCGTGCCCCTTATCGCCGCGGCAACCGCGTCCCGGCCGTAGCGTTGCGCCAGGCGCTGCATGCGTTGCTCTGCCTTTGCCAGCGCCGCGGTGCAGGCGGTCAGGTCGCCCCAGTTCAGCGACGAGATGCGGCAGTTGTCGGCGAATACATTCCACATTTCAGTGTTCAGTTCGCCGCGTCGGTACAGGCGGAACGGCCGCATGCGCAGGCCTTCCTGGAAGACCTCATTGTTCTGCATGTCGATGCTGCCGGGCGCGTAGCCGCCGACATCGGTGCAGTGGATGAAGGACCAGGCGAAGCACAACAGCGCGCCGTCGACGAAGATGGGCCGGAACAAGTAGATATCGTTGAGGTGCATCACCATGCCGCCCGTGGTGTAGGGGTCGTTGGTGAACAACACGTCGCCGGGTTCCCAATCGTCGAATGCCCGCGTGCCGGCGTGCATCGGTACGCCCATGATCGGCGTGGCACCGCTGCCGTAGGGATAGGCGAAGATTTCTCCCTCGGGCGTTACCAGGGACACGGCGAAATCCTGCGTCTCCTTCACGAAGGTGGTGTGCGAGGATCGCAGCAGAATCCACGCCATTTCATCGACGACCGCCTTGAACAGATTGGCGAAGATTTCGATGGCGGCGGCGTCGGTATGGGTGATGGCGTCGTTCATGGCTTGGCTCCGGCATAATGCAGGATCAAGGCGCCCGAGAGCGCGAGGCTCGCTTTCCAGCCGGGGGGGATCAGCGTGGTGGTGTCCATCTGGTTGACGATGGCCGGGCCAACCAAGGTTTCGTCGGCACGCAGCTCGGCGCGGCTGACAACCAGGGCGGTATATTCCTGGCCGTTGAGGCGAATGGTGCGCGTGGTGCGTGGCTGCGGTGCGTCGTCGCGCACCGCGCGCACGCGCTGACGCGGCATGGTGCCGATAATGTGCACGCGAAGTTCTTTCAGCCACACCTCGTTTTCTTCAGTGGCGTGGCCGTAGGTGGCGCGATGCGCAGCATGGAATGCCGTGGCGATGCGGTCGCGGTCGCCGTTGGCCAGCATCGCTTCGTCGAGATCGACGGCGACATCGTAGCCCTGGCCTTCGTAACGCATCTCCGCCGTGTAATTGAAACGCGTGGCCGTCAGGCCGGCATCGCCTTGTTCGGCGATCCATGCGGCGGCGTCCTGCGCCAAAGCACGATAGGCGCTGGCCAACGATTCCGCGGACAGTTCATGCAAGCGTGCATAAAGCGGGTGCACCAGATCGCCTTCGATATCGGCGCGCGCGGCGCCCAGCGCGCTCAGGGCTCCGGGAAAGGGCGGGATGAGGATTGTATCGATCGCAATTTCCTCGGCCATCAGTGCGGCCAGCAATGGTCCGGCGCCGCCATAGGCCACCATGCGGAAGCGCGGTGCGTCGACGCCGCGGCGTGCCAGCACGCGCGTGGCCTCGGCGGCCAGCATGGCCGTGGCGACACGGATCGCGCCATCGGCGGTTTGCTCCGGCGTCCAGCCCAGCGGGCGCCCGATCGTGGCCAACGCGGCGCGTGCGGGATCCAATTGCAAGGCCAGCTTGCCACCCAGGCGCTGGCCTGGGGTCAAGAACCCTGCCAGCAGGAATGCATCCGTCAGTGCGGGTGTCAGCGAACCGCTGCCATAACAGGCCGGTCCGGGATCGGCCCCCACGCTGCGTGCCCCGACTTTCAGAGATCCCGTGCTGTCCGGCCAGATGATGGAACCGCCGCCGGCACCGATACTGGACACTGCCACCGTCGGCACCAGCACCGGAAATTCGCCCACCACCTCTTCACTGCTCAGCACCGGCCGACCGTTGCGGATCACGCCGATATCCGAACTGGTGCCGCCGATATCCAACGTCATCAGGTCGGCGTCGGGCCAGCCCGCGTCCTCGGCCGCATCGGCTGCGCCGGCAACGCCTGCCGCGGGACCTGACAGCAACGCCACCACGGGGCGCTCGCGCATCGTGCGTGCGAGTTCCGCGCCGCCGTTGGAGCGCGCCACGCGGGCCGGCACCGCGAGGTCGCGCGCGCCCAGCCCATCGGTCAGCCGCCCGACATAAGCCTCGATAATCGGGCGCACACCGGCGTTGATCGCTGTCAGCACAGCGCGTTCGTACTCGCGCGCCTGCGGCCAGATGTCGCTGGACAGGTCCACACGCAACGGGATCGCTTCGGCTTCGATCAGCGCCCGCACGCGGCGTTCGTGCGCAGGATTGCGATAGCTGTGCAGCAGCGTGACGACGGCGATTTCGACCCCCGCGTCTGCCAGTTCGCGTGCCGCAGCCAGCACGCCCGTTTCGTCCAGCGGATCGATCTCCTGCCCGTCGGCACCAATGCGTCCTGCCACTTCGCGGACCAGATGGCGCGGCACCAACGGTGCGGGACGGCGGGAGTCGAAGCGCATGGGATGCGGAATCGCCAGCCGCTGCAACTCGAACAGGTCGCGGAAACCGATGGTGGCGATCATGCCGATGCGGGCACCGCGGCGCTCGATCAGCGCGTTGGTGGCGACGGTACTGCTATGGGTGTGGAATGCGCTGTGCCACGCGGCCGGATCGGGATGCAACACGGTGCGGACTTCTTCCACGCCGGTGAGGATGCTTTCGCCCGGACGCGACGGCGTGCTGGGCACTTTGAAGCAATGTGCTTCGCCTTGCGGCGTCACGAATACCAGGTCGGTGAACGTTCCCCCGACATCTGTCCCTATTGAGCAATGAGCGTCCGGCACCGGTAGATTCCGTTCAGCAATGAGTGGTGAGTGAGGGAAAGAACCACCCCTCCCGTTGTGGCGGTGAGGTGGGGCCTTGGCGCCGAACGTGCTTCCGGGCCGGCCTCATGGCAAGATTGTACGGCTCTTGCCCATGACGTTGGCCACATCATGGGCGGCGGCAATGGCAGATGTCGCGCCAATGGTCCGCGCCGGTGAAAGCAGATCCGATCCGCCAGTGCTCGCTCCTGTGTTTCGCGCAGCGGACGCGAAATGCGTATCCGTCCGCGGCGGACCGTCACCACGGCGTGTGGCAATTCCGCGCCGTTCCGGGCGAGCAAGTCTGCCATCAATGCGATCCGCGCGCCGGCCGGCCCATCGGGAAGGCGAACGATGCCTGCATGACGTGCATGGTGCGAAAACACCAACGTCGCGAAATCGCTATCAATCGCACCACGCGCGCCACAATCCATCAACCGGCCCGCACAGCTTGCAATGCCTGCCAGTCGAACGCGACGCCATGGCCGGTGCGGTCCGGTGCGATCGCGTTGCCGTCGCGCATCTCCATCGGCTGCGCGATGTAGCGGTCCATCCCGAACCCATGCACTTCCAGGTACGAACGGTTCGGCACGGCGGCCAGCAGATGCACCGTCAGGTCATGCGCGCCGTGCGAGGTCAGCGGCAGGTTGTACGCCTCGGCCAGATGCGCGACTTTCATAAACACGGTCACGCCGCCGCAATTCGTCGCGTCGGGTTCCGGGAACGTCACCCCGCCCGCCGCAATCATCTGAGTGAACTCGTGCAGCGTGTGCAGATTCTCTCCTGTTGCGATCGGCACACCGCCGTCGCGCACGATGCGCGTATGGCCGGCGATGTCATCGGGGATCGTCGGCTCCTCCAGCCAAACCAAATTCTGATCACGGAACGAACGCGCGGCGCGGATTGCCTCATCCACCGTCCAGCGCATGTTCGCATCCGCCATCAACGGAAAATCCGGCCCCAGATGCGCACGCATCGCCCGCACACGCTCCACGTCTTCGGAAAGCCGTGTCCGCCCGACCTTCATCTTGATGGCGCGGAACCCCTTCGCGAGATTTTCATCGGTCTGCCGCAGCAGCGCATCCAGCGTGAAATCCAGATCGATGCCGCCGGCATAGCAAGGCACTACCGGATCGAACCCGCCCAGCAGGCGCCATAGCGGCTTTCCCACTCGCCGTGCCTTCAAATCCCACAGCGCAATGTCGCACGCCGACACCGCCAGGCTGACCGATCCGCCGCGCCCGCCATAATGCAGCCGCCACCACATCTTTTGCCACAGCGCCTCGATCGCATCGCCATCCGCGCCCTCCAGCACCCCGCGCAGCCCTTGCTCCACCAGTGCATGCACTGCGCCGCCGCCGGCACCGGTGGTATAGGTCCAGCCAACCCCCTCGGCGCCATCCGCATCGCGCAGCCGTACGGTGACGAGTTCGAAATGCGTCATCGTGCCATGGGTCGAATCCGACAGCGGCAACGGCAACGCGATGCGATACAGACCCGACTCCACAGCGGCAATGGTCATGGCTGGCCTCCTTGCAACGACCCGCCATCCGCTCTACAGCCTCGCCACGGAAAAGCCAAAATCCGCGAAGAAACAAGGCGTTACACACCGCGTTGCGAAATATGCGGCAACAATGATTGAGTTGGTGAAGCGTCCAACCAACCCTAGCCTGACGTTGACCTCCCTGATCCGTTGCCTTCGAGAGACAGCAGAATGGATGCAGTAACCGAGACGCTCGTCCCCGGCATCGCCCGCTTGTCCATCCATCCCTCGGCGATCGTGTCGCCGCACGCGGAGCTGGGTGAGGGCGTCCGCATCGGCCCATACTGCACAGTGGGGCCGCATGTCATCATCGAGGACGGTGCCGAACTGGTTTCCCATGTCGTGGTGGATGGCCACACGCGCATCGGGCCCGGCGTGGTGTTGTATCCGTTCTGCACCGTCGGTCTCGCGCCACAGGATTTGAAATACAAAGGCGAGCCGACGCGCTGCGAAATCGGCGCGCGCACGCAAATTCGCGAACATTGCACGATCCATCGCGGTACCGTGACCGGCAAGGGCATCACCCGCATTGGCAGCGACTGCATGCTGATGGCGGTGGCGCATGTCGCGCACGACTGCACGTTGGGCAGTCACGTGCTGGTGGCGAACAACGTGGTTATGGGCGGCCATGTCAGCATCGCCGACCATGTGGTGATTGGCGGGTCTGCGGCGATCCATCAGTTCGTTCGCATCGGCCGCGCCGCGATGATCGGCGGCGTGTCCGGCGTCGAAGCCGACGTCATTCCGTTCGGCAGTGTGATCGGCAACCGCGCGCGGCTGGCCGGGCTGAACGTGATCGGCCTGAAGCGCCGCGGCTTCGAAAAGCCGCAGATCCAGCGCCTCCACACCGCCTTCAGCAGTTTGTTCCATCATGAAGCCGTGTTCGCACAACGCCTGGAAGAAACCCGCCGCCGGTTCGGCGAGGATCCGCTGGTGGCGGAGATCCTCGAGTTCATCGACGCGCCAAGCCATCGCGGGCTGATTCGCGCGGAGTAGCGGCGGTTTCGGGGAGTAACCGCGCCTGCGGCGAAGCGCGTTGGAAATGCGCATAGCCGCCCGCCGATGCCAAGTCAGTGCCCGTCCACCGAAAGCGCCAGGAGGACATCACCCGGCATTCCGCCGAACTGCGCGTAGCCTGAACTGACGTAAACCATGCCACCAGCGATCACCGGGCCCGGGCCGCTCAACGAGCCGCCATGCGCCGGTTCCCCATTCACGGTTGCGTATTGGCGATCGGTATCGAAATCCCAAACGATCTTGCCATCAGACGTCGAGTAAGCCCGTATGTGGCCATCCATCGACCCGGAAAATACGACACCGGGAATAGCAGTGATCGCCTGCGACTGCGCCGGACTGCAACCGATGAGGTGTCCGCACGCACTGGGAGGAAAGGTGCCCCAAATCTGTTTGCCCGTCCTCAGGTCCAGAGCGACCAGTCCGCCACCGTGGTTTGGACTTGGCTGTTCAATGCCCCGGAATCGGAGATCGGATACGGCGACATACAAATTGCGGCCATCGGTAGCCGAGCCCCACATCATCCCGCCCAGCTTGCCGCCCTCACCGACCCGCGTTCGCCATAGTATTGCTCCGTCTTTGTCGGGATCGAGCGCGTAGGCCACGCCGGACTTCTGGCCGATGACCAGTTCCCTGCGTCCTCTCCCGAGCGACACCAGGATCGGCGGCTGCCCGAAATCGAAGTCTGGTCCCGCTGGAGACGGACAATTTGCGCTTCCTAGAGTCACGCACGCCCGGTTGTACGCGTCGCCGGCGGTCACCTGTTGCCGCCAGAGCAACCGTCCAGTCCTGGCATCGAGCGCCAGCACTGCGTCGCTCGTCTTCGTCGCCGGGTACGAATAGTTGTCACCCGTCGCGACATACAGGCGATCTTTCTTCGCGTCGAATGTTGGCGTGGACCATACACCTGCTCCGGATGGGCCGTACATCTGCACGCCCCAATCGTTTGTCTCCGTCGGCTTCGGTGCCTTGGCGATTGTGTACGTCCGCCAGAGCAGTTTGCCGGTATCCGCCTTCAGTGCCACCACGCTGCCCCTGAACGTGCAGCATTGATAGGTGAGAGAGGTAGCCAACCCCTCTTCGAACGACGACACGCCGAAGTACAGCACGCCCTTGTGCAGCAGGGGCGCCGCCGTGATGATCGCGGCGGGGTGCCTGGCGATGGGAACTTCCCAGAGCTGCTTGCCCGTCGTCGCGTCCAGCGCGTAAGCGTTGTGGCCAGCGCCGAAATAGATTGCCGCGTGCTCTCCGCGGCCCGGTGGCCCGATCACCAGCGCGGAACGAATCGCTCCGGTGACTCGCGTCGTCCACGCGATGCAGCCGCTGCGCGCATCAAGCGAGTACACCGCACCGGTGCCCGTGCCGAAGAAAATCCGGCCATCGTCAACCGCGGGCTGCGACCTCGCACTGGTTTCGTGTCCCAATGCGAACGCCCACTTCAACGTCAGTTTCGGCACATCAGCGGCAATGAGCCCGGTGCCCGCCGCATCCTGAAAGCGCGCATTGGTTGGGCTCGTGCTCCAACCTGTCCAATTTGCCGGCGCCGACGAATATTGGAACGCAGAGCCGGACCGGCAAAACGTAGAGGCCGGCAGAGCGGCGGGGTTCGCCATCCCGGCGCTGGGATACAGCACCAGGGCGGTCAACGTCACCCATGGAATCAGAAACCTTCTCGCGGCGGCGACCGGACAGGCGCCAAAAACGGCGAGGGCCGCAATCGCCATCGAAGAGCATACGCGATTACGGCAACCGAACGGCGCAATGGAGCGCCGGCCTCCGGCTCGCAATCGATCACGACTTCCCAGTGTTTTCCTGCTACGCATCGTCCTTGCGTCTGTCGCAAAACCGCATTCTGTAAAGGCAATCGCTCGCCGATGAAATCTTGACCTTTGCACCCAATGCTTATCGCGCTGCGCGTCGGCGAAGGATTTCGGCAATCACCGCAGACAAGTCGCGCGATCGGCCGGCGGGCCGAAATCGCGCGGGCGCAGACCGGCATGCAGCCAGGTGATCAGCGAATAAATGTCATAGACCGGCAACCCCAGCACCTCGCGCAACGCGTGCGCGTAGGGCGGCATGTTGGTGCATTCCAGCACGATCGCGCCGATGTCGGGATGGCGAGCCACCAGCCGCCGGCCCGCGTCCAGGATATCGGCGGCAGCAAGCCCGATATCCATGTCCTGCGTCTCACCCAGGATCAGCACACGGAAGAATTCCCTGCCGTCTTCGGTCCCAATGATCGGCGTATCGGCCGGCACCCCGGCGGCTTCCAGATGCCGCGGCGTCAGCGACTTCGCCGACACCGTGATGATGCCCACGCGCTTCCCGGGTGGCAGCATGGCGTGCACCCAAGGCACTTGCAGCAGCGCACTGGTCGCCACCGGCACCCGGACATGCGCCGCCAGCTCGCGCTGGAACAAGGACAGAAAACCGCAGTTGGTGGTAATGGCCTCGGCGCCTTGCGAGACCAGGTCGGCGGCGGCGGCGAGGAAATCGTCGAGCAATCCGGCAGCGGCGTTCAGCACCACGCGTTCCGGGCTGGCGCCGCGCACGACACGATACAGCACCGGGAAGGGCCAGGTGGCGGCGTTACCCATGTCGCCGGGGATACGAGGAAACTTCGCCTCCAGCATCAGGATGCCCAGCGGCGCGCCGTAGATCGCCTTGCCGCCGCGCGCGATAACCGGCTGTCGTGTGATTCTGTCCATGCGCGCTACCTTGCCGGAACATGCTCCCGCGGGCGAGAGTGCGCCGCGATCCGCAGTCACAGGAGACCCGCCATGGCCGACCGGCCCTTCACCCAGGCAGACCTCGATCTGCTGGCCCAGTGGGACACACCCACCATCTGCAACGGGCTTGAGATCACCAACCCGGAACGCCGCCGGTTCGGCTACACCGTGGAACCCATGGTCTGCATCAATCCCAAGGCCAAGCCGATCGTCGGCCTGGCGCGGGTGGGGATGATCCGCTCCACCGAGCCGCCGCGGGGCAAGGTGACCGACCGGGCGGACTGGTACGACCATGTCCATGCCACCGATTTTCCCACCATCGCCGTGCTGCAGGATATCGACGGCCAGATCGGCTACGGCGCCTATTGGGGCGAGGTGCAGTCCAACATCCACAAGGCGCTCGGCTGCATCGGCTGCGTCACGAACGGCTCGTTCCGCGACCTGGACATGTGGGCGGAAGGGTTCCAGATGCTGGGCGGCCGCATCGGGCCGAGCCACGCACACGTCCACATGGTCTGTTTCGGCCAGCCGGTGAACATCTTCGGCATGCAGGTGGGCGAGGACGACGTGATCCATGCCGACTACCACGGCGCGGTGGTCGTGCCGGCCGAAGCGGTACCCAAGCTGCCGGCGGCGATCGATCTGGTGTCGCGTCGGGAGAAGGTGATCCTGGACGTGTGTCGCGCCCCCGATTTTTCCCCCGCCAGGCTACGGGATGCGCTGAAGCGGTCGGGCGAAATCCATTGAGTTAGCCTGGGCAACGCGGATTCTGAGTGCCGCGCTGCCGCCATGATGGCAAAGCAACAACGTGCGGGCGGCTTGCGCTCGGCCGCCATCGGGGCGGCAAAGCGCGCGACCGATTTTGGCGAAGCCGGCGGGAATGAACAGGCGGCGAACCGCGTCTACCCCTCCGCTGGTCTGGGAGGTCCCCGCCAGCCCGACCCAAGGTAAACTCGCGGCGCGTCCCCCGGGGCGCGCCGTATTTTTCTGCCACGCTGCCAATGATACACGCGCCGCCATGCAGATCGACATCGCCCCCGACGTATGGATCGACGACTCTGAACTGCACGAAGATTTCCTGCGTGCATCGGGTGCCGGTGGGCAGAACATCCAAAAGGTGGAAACCGCCGTGCAGTTGCGCTTCGACGTGCACCACGCGTCCGGACTGCCGGACGATGTGCGCGCCAGGCTGAAGCGTCTCGCAGGACGGCGGCTGACCAAGGATGGCGTCCTGGTGATTGCGGCCCAGCGCCATCGCACGCGGGAACGCAACCGCCAGGATGCGTTGGACCGACTGCTGGCGTTGATCCGAGCCGCCGCCGCGCTGCCGTCACCGCCGCGCCGGCGCACCAGGCCCACGGCCGCTGCGAAAAAGCGCAGGCGGGAAGACAAGGCGCATCGCGCCGCCACCAAGGCGATGCGTACCGTGCCGCAGCCGGATTAATCCGCTGGTCGCTTCCGGTACCTTTCCCGGCCGGCAAAGCCTCGCGGTTTCTTGACGCTCCGCAACATACGCGCGCCTTGTTTCGCCCGTTACCCTTGCACCCTTAACGACAACAGGTTCCGTCTCCATGCCTCTGCCGCGTTTGCCTTTGCAGCGACGCCCGGCACCAATCCCCGCGGCGCAGACCCCGGGCACATCAGGACTGCTGCTGCTGGCGACCAGCGTCGTTGTCGTCGCGGGCCTGTATCTCGGCCGCAGCGTGCTGATCCCCATTACGTTGGCAATTCTGCTATCTTTCCTGCTCGCTCCGCTGGTGGAGGTGCTGGATCGCATTCGCGTGCCCAATGCGCTGGCGGCATTGCTCGCCGTGGTTCTCGCACTGGCCGTTATTGTCGGCATCGGCGGTCTGATCGGCAGCCAGGTAGCCGATCTTGTCGGGCAGGTGCCGCAATACGCCAGCACCATCGAAACGAAGGTCGCGACGATTCAGCACTTCATCTCAGCGCATTTCGATGCGTTCCTAAACTATATCGCCCATCCGTTTGGCGAGGCCCCCGCCCGGCATGCCGCTGCCGGTGTGGCGTCATCGCAGGCACCGGCCAGCACCGGTCCGCAACCGATCCCGGTCGAGGTCCATGAACCGCCGACCGGCGCACTGACCATCGCGCAGAAAATCGTCGCACCGCTGATCGATCCGCTCGCGTCGCTGGCGATCGTGTTCATCATCTCCACTTTCATCCTGGCGCAGCGCGAGGATCTGCGCGACCGCGTGATCCGCTTGTTCGGTGCCAGCGACCTGCACCGCACCACCGTTGCGATGGACGAAACGGCGCGGCGGCTGTCACGCTATTTCCTGGCGCAGCTCGCGATCAACATGTCGTTCGGCACGGTGATCGGCACGGCACTGTATTTCATCGGCCTGCCGACACCGCTGCTGTGGGGCATCATCGCGATGCTGTTGCGGTTCCTGCCCTATATCGGCTCGCCGCTCGCGGCGGTGCTGCCCACCTTGCTCGCCGCGGCCACCTCTCCCGGCTGGACCGAGGTCGTGTGCACGGTTGCCCTGTTCGGCGGTCTGGAAGCCGTGACCGGCCAGGTGGTCGAGCCGCTGGTGTATGGCCGTTCCACCGGTCTGTCGCCCTTCGCCGTGGTGGTGGCGGCGATTTTCTGGACCTGGATCTGGGGACCGATCGGGCTGATCCTGTCCACGCCGCTGACGCTGTGCCTGATGATCCTGGGCCGCCACGTCGAGCGCCTGGAATTCCTCGACATCTTGCTCGGCGATCGCCCGGCGCTGCGGCCGGACGAAAGCTTCTACCAGCGCATGCTGGCCGGCGATCCCGATGAGGCGCGCGAGCAAGCGGAAGTGTTTGTGCGGGATGCGTCGCTGGGGAAATATTACGATGAGGTGGCGGTGCCGGGATTGCAGCGCGCTACCTTCGATGCCGGTCGCGGCGCACTGGCCGGGGAGCAATTGGAACGCGTCCTGGAATCCGCCTACGAGCTGATCGAGGACCTGGTTGATGAAGCCGACCCGGCACTGTCCTCCCCCGAGGCCTGGCAGGGAGAGCATCGCGTCGTTCTGTGTATCGCCGGCCGCGGGCCGATGGATGAAGCCGCGGCGCGCATGCTGGCGCAATTGCTCGGCGAGCGCGGGATCGCCGCGCGTGTCGTGCCCCATCGCGCCGTGTCGCGCGCCGAAGTCATGTCGTTGCAATCTCGCAATACAGCCATGGTGTGCCTGTGCTATCTCGACCTGGGCGGCGGCATCTCGCACATCCGCTACCTGTTGCGCCGTCTGCGCCGGTCCGTGCCCGACCGCGCCATCCTGGTCGGGCTATGGCCTGCCGATGCTCCGGCCATGCAGGACGAGCGCACGCGCGCTGCGATCGGCGCCGATCGCTACGTAAAGACGCTGCAAGAGGCGGTGGACGCCTGTCTGACCCTGGCCGGGCATGCCAAACCGGCGGGCGAGCCTGCCAGGCCTGACGAGGTGGCCTGAAACCACCGGTTGCATAACTGCCACTAGTGCGTGCATCATCCGGAGCTATGCGAACGCTCGGCAGGCTATTTCGGATGTTCGTTTGGACGGTCGCGATGGCGGCGGCGGTGCTGCTGTTGTTGCCTGCCGTGGCACTCGGCGCGCAACTGAAGATTGCCTCGTGGAACCTGAACTGGCTGACCGATCGGCCTGCCAATGATCCCGACTTGCCGAAAGACGTGCAAGTCCGCAATGGGGCGGATTTCGATCTGCTGCGCCAGTATGCGGCGCAACTGAACGCCGACGTCATTGCGATCCAGGAGGTGGATGGCCGCGCCGTCGCCGCCCGCCTGTTTCCGGCGGACCACTATTCCATTTACATGACGCATGACGACGTTGTGCAACGCGTTGGCATCGTGGTCCGCCGCGGGCTTGCCTACGACGTGAATCCAGACGTCACGGCACTGGATGTCGATCGGGATGAGAGGCTACGCAGCGGGGCCGATATTACGCTGCACCTGGGTGCCGCGAGGCTGCGCATCCTGGCCGTGCATTTGAAGACCGGCTGCCATGAAGCGTCGCTGTACGGCCATCCGCGCCGCTCCTGCGTCGAGTTGCGCGAGCAGATCAGGCCGCTGCAGGCATGGATTTCGGCGCGGCAGCAGGAGGGGGTGCCGTTCCTGGTGCTCGGCGATTTCAACCGCGACATGGATAGGGGGAAGGATCAGCTTTGGTCGGCGCTGCAGCGCGCTGCGCCGCTGGTACGGGCAACGGAAGGATATTCAAGCCCGTGTTGGGGCGGTGACCCGTTCATCGACCACATCATCGCCGGCGGGGCTGCGCGGGATTGGATGGACGTGGCGACGCTGAAGGTGCTGACGTACCGAGAGACGGGGGAGGAGTGGAAGGATCGGCTCTCGGACCACTGTCCTGTGTCGGTGTTGTTGCGCGTGCCGGCGGAGGGGAGTGGATAAAGGCAGTGGCGGACAATCCCGATGCGCGCGGCGTCTTTTCGGCCAACTGGTCGCGATGTCTTCCTGGTTGGCCCGAGTACTCGTTTCATCAAGGAGGAAGGAGGTCACGGAAGGGCTTGCCTACTACGGCACGTCGCCGCGAACTTCCGGCCGATCAGCAGTTACAATAAGTGGTATCTACCGCGGGTGATGCACATCGACGCTGCGGCAGTATCGGATCCCTCCGTGGCCCACCGCGGCCCTCCATCTTGTCTCCGTAATAAAACAAATACTGAAGCGAACCGCACTGACGGCGTAGCAGACGGTCAACCCGCGACGGCAGACGCATGCGCCTCAACGATCGTGTCATCGAGCAGCGAGGCAAGTTCTGTTTCATGCTGGTAGTCCGGCATCAGGCGACATAGCTCGGCATCCCGCGTTGCTGCCGGATGAAAATAGATTTCGCTGCCTCCATCCGGCAATTCGTGGAGCAAGCCGCGCACGCGATCAGCCGTCATGTGGCCGCTCCAGGCGATGCCGAAGCAATGGTCGTTTGCAATCATCCCCGCTGCTCGCACCTGGTGCCGCAGTAGTCGGGTCCAATGGTACAGGGCGTACCCACCCCAACCGAGTCGCGTGCCGCACCGGGCCAGCACCGCCGGCGGTTCGGCCGGCACGCGCACGGAACGCAGGCCGAAGTCGCGGCCGATGCGCAGCATCATCGCGCCGACCGTCGGATGCAGGTGCATGTGCTTGTGCGCGTTGGCGTGATCCAGCGTCAGGCCGGTGTCGGCGAAAGCGGCGAACTGCGCGCGGATTTCCGCTGCGAGTTGCCGGCGCGCGCGCGGGTGGAAGTAATATCTGAATCCCAGCCGCACCTGATCGGACGGAAACCAGCCCGCCGCGTCCACCAGATCAGGGATCATGGCCGAAGGCAGCACCGCGCGGCCTTCGATTGCCACCAGATGCAGGCCAACGCGAAGCCCCGGCAGTGCTCGCGCGCGACGCACGGCGTCAGCAGCGGCTGGGGCCGCCACCATCAGGCTCGCGGCATGCAGAACGCCCTCGCAATACGCACGTTCCACCGCCGCGTTGACAGATTCAGACAGTCCGAAATCGTCGGCCGAGAAGGTGACCCGCTTCATGCGGTTGATTCATATCACATAAATTCCCTTTCCCCTCGTGGAAGGGGGCTGGGGGGAAGGGCACGCACCATCGCACGTACTGCGGCTATGCGCACCCCTCACCCCTTTCCAAAACGGGCAGGGGCAAACCCTGAACTGAACCCCAATCCGCCCCTACGAGGTCTGCCGCCTCAGGAATGCCGGGATCTCCAGCGTCGTTTCCTCCGCGCCATTCGCCAGACGCACCGAGGCGCGAGCGCTCTCTGTGCGTTGCTCCTGGTGCAGCATCGGCTCGTGGCGTGCTGGCGCGGCCTCGGCTGGCGTCGCCGGCGCTATACGACGGCGGAACGCGCCGGTCACCGTATTGAACAGGCTGGCCCGAGGCGCTTCGGACGCGGGGACAGCGGCGGCGGGAACCGCCGTTGGACGCGGCGCCTGGTTGAACAGCCCGCTGTTGGACCGCGCTGGGAAAGCGGGGGCCACCCGCGGCGGCGTCACCGGATGCGCCGCCACTGCCGGAGCCACAGCGGTCACGGGGGTCGGCTGCGCCATCGCGTGCGCGTGCGCCTGAGCCTCCAGCGCCACGTTGCCATCGACGATCGTCTCGGCCTGCGTTTGCGCCACGGCTGCGGGGCGCAACGGCGTCGAGGGCTGCCGCAGCGGGGACGCGACGCTCATCATCGGGCCTGCAATCGGCTGTCCGGCGGCCTGCGCTGCTGCCAGTGCCGCGGCGGCGGCATGCGCCGGCACAGGGATCGGTTGCGGTGCCGGCATGGCGCCGCCACCCACCGCGACAAGCCGCGGGCGGGATTCAGTTGCAGCCGCCGGCGTGTCGATGCCGGTCGCAACCACCGACACACGGATGCGGCCGGACAAAGTCTCGTCGATCGCCGAGCCGAAGATGATGTTGGCCTCTTCGTCGACTTCCTCGCGGATGCGGTTCGCCGCCTGGTCCACTTCGAACAAGGTCAGGTCGTCGCCGCCGGTGATGTTGATCAGCAGGCCGCGCGCGCCGGCCATCGACGTATCTTCCAACAGCGGATTGCTGATCGCCGCTTCGGCCGCGCGGATGGCGCGGTTCTCGCCTTCCGCTTCGCCGGTGCCCATCATCGCCTTGCCCATCTCCGCCATCACCGTGCGGATATCGGCGAAGTCCAGGTTCACCAGGCCGGGCGCCATCATCAGGTCGGTGACGCCGCGGACCCCCATATAGAGAACCTGGTCCGCCATCTTGAACGCATCCTTCCAGGTGGTGCGCTCATTGGCCATGCGGAAAAGGTTCTGGTTGGGAATCACGATCAGCGTATCGACGTATTGCTGAAGTTCCTCGATGCCTTGCTCGGCGCAGCGTGCGCGGCGCACGCCTTCGAAGCCGAACGGCTTGGTCACCACGCCGACAGTCAGGATGTTCCGCTCGCGTGCCATGCGCGCGATCACTGGCGCCGCGCCGGTGCCGGTGCCGCCGCCCATGCCGGCGGTGATGAACACCATGTGGGCGCCGTCGAGATGGCGATACAGCTCATCCGCGGCTTCTTCCGCTGCGGCCTTGCCGATCTCCGGCTTCGCACCGGCGCCAAGGCCCTGCGTGATATGCGGTCCAAGCTGAATGCGCCGGTCCGCGCGGCTATGCATGAGCTGCTGCGCGTCGGTGTTGGCGACGACGAACTCGACGCCTTGCAGGTTCGCCGTGATCATGTTGTCAACGGCATTGGTTCCGCCGCCGCCGACACCGATCACGGTGATACGCGGGGTGAAGTCGGTGTGGACCTGCTGCGGAATGGTGAGATTCAGGGTCATAGGGACGTCCCTTCCACGCGACTCGAGTCGGCGATCAGTGTGTTAAGCAGGAAGCGCATCGATTCGAGAAGCATCAAACGCGCTCCCGCAGAAAATTGACGATGCGGCGGAACCAGCCGCTTGGCTGTGCGACTTCCAGATCGATGTCGTGCAACGTACGGCCTTCACCTGCGGCCCAATGCAGAAGACCAGCAGCGGTTGCAAACGCGGGACCTGATGCGGAATCCGGCAGCCCGCGTACCGTGTGCGGACGGCCAAGCCGCACCTGCCTTCCCAACATGCGTGCGGCCATCTCGCGCACGCCGGCAAGCTGGCAGGCACCGCCGGTCAGCACGACGCGATTGCCCGCGGCGCGAGTCAGGCCGGAACTTTCCAACCGGTCTTTTACATATTCGAAGGTTTCTTCCAGGCGTGGGCGGATGATGTTAACCACCATGCTGCGCGGCACCTTGGCGATCTGATGCTCTTCTTCGCCGACCAGGTGCACGGGCACCAGTTCCCGGTCATCGTCCGGTGAGGCATGAACGTTGCCGAACACGGTCTTTAACCGTTCCGCATGGTTCAGCGATGTGGACAGGCCGGTTGCGAGATCCTTGGTGACGTGGAATCCGCCGATTGGCAATTGTGCGGTATGCAGAAGCTGACGGTCGGCGAACACTGCCATTCCCGTCGTCCCCCCGCCCATATCGATCACCGTCGTCCCCAGTTCCTGCTCATCCGCCACAAGAGTCGCGAGCCCGGCGGCCATCGGCGCTGAGACGACTTCCGCGATATCGAGATCGCAGCGTGCGATGCAGGCACCGAGTGAACGCAGCGCCGTGGCGGCGGAATCGACGATGTGCAGTTTCGCGCCGAGCGTTTCGCAGAACAAGCCGCGGGGATCGGCGACGCCTTCGGTTTCATCGGCGGCGAAGGTGAGGGGCAGCGCGTGGATCACGTCGCGGCCTTCGGCGGCGGCGCGGGCGCGGCCTTCCATCACCACGCGGCGGATGTCGTTGGCATCGACCGCGCGGCCGTTCACTGGCCACTGCACATTGAACAAACGGGATTCGGGCTGGCCGCAGGACAGGTTCACGGTGACGGACCGCAGGCGCGTGTCGGCCATGTCCTCGGCCTGGCCGACGCAGGCACGGATCGCTTTTTCCGCTTCCTCGATATCGACGATGCCGCCGCCGCGTACGCCGCGGCCTCGGTGCCAGCCGAAGCCGAGCACGCGCAAGGTTCCATCGCTTTCGGTGCGGCCGATCAGGCAGGCGATCTTGGTGGTGCCGATGTCGAGTACGCCGAATGGGCCGGCGCGATGGTGCCGCGGGCGTTCGGGTTCTTCCGATGGCGGCATCGGCGGCGTCAGGACGCGGCGGGGGGACATTTCGTTCATGGCATTGCTCGCGGGGACCTGTCGCGCCCGTCATGGCCGGGCTTGACCCGGCCATCTACTCGGGCAGATCGGGCGGGGGTCGCCTGGTCGCAGTTCGGTCGAATTTGCGTAGATGGCCGGGTCAAGCCCGGCCATGACGGGGGCGCGTGGGTCATGTCGGCTTCTTCGGTGGTTGCGGTATCGGAACAGTGTCGCCGGGCTTGGGACGCAGCACCAGGCGGTCGGGCAGGCGCATGTCGATCGCGACCAACGGGCGATCCAGCAGGTCGTGGCCCTGCTGCAATTGCATCAGCCGGTCGAGCGCGGCGACTTCATGCCCTTCCGGCAGCATCACGTTGGCGCCGCTGGTCATCAACAGGTTCCAGCGCCGCTCACCCACGCGCACCGCCGCGACGACGTATTTCTGCAAGGCCGGTCGGGCCATCAGCGCATCGATCAGCGGTGCAGCGGCCTGTGGCGCGCCGGGACCCACCACCAGCGGCAGGTTGCGGAAATGCGCCAGGTCCTGATGACTGGCGACGACGTTGCCGTCGCGGTCGATCAGCATGAACTTGTTGTCATTCTGCCAGATGGCGAAGGGACGGCGTTCCTTGATGTTCACCACGATGGTGCTGGGCAGGCGGCGTTCGACCGTAGCCTGCTTCACCCAGGACAGAGTCTCGATCCGCTTGCGTGCGGCATCCAAAGAGAAGCCGAGAATCGGTTCGCCCTTGGTGACGCCCAGCGCGGCGTTGAGCAGTGGCTCCGGCGTATTCTGCCGGCCCTCGAATTCGATATGCTCGATGCGCAGGCCGGCGAAGGCGGTCAGGGTGCCGATGCGCTCGCGCATTGACTCCAGCGAGTTGCCGGCGGTGGGTACGGCAGAGCGCAGCAGGCCAATCAGCAGCATGGCGACCAAGAAGGCGCCCGCGACCCAGGCGGCGGGGCGCAGCAGGCGCCTCTGCCGGCGCAGCAGCAGTTTCAGCCACGCGGGGCGGTCGTTGACCGAATTGCGCGGGGTGCGGGTTACGCGCGGCATGCGGCGTTCTCCACCATCCAGGCGCAAAGCTGCGCGAAGCTCATGCCGTGCCAGGCGGCTTGTTCGGGCAGCAGCGAGGTTGGTGTCAGCCCGGGCTGCGTGTTGATTTCAAGTAGCACCAACCGGCCGGGTTCACCCTTGGTGTCGTCGTAGCGGAAGTCGCAGCGCGTGGCGCCGCGGCAGCCCAGAGCGCGATGCGCCGACGAGGCAACGTCCAGCGCGCGTTCGTAGATGTCGGGATGGATGGCGGCGGGGATGATGTGGCGCGATCCGCCGTCGGCGTATTTGGAGTCGTAATCGTAGAAGCAGCCGGCCTGGGCAATGATTTCGGTGACGCCTAGCGCGCGGTCGCCCATCACGCCGACGGTCAGTTCGCGGCCGGGGATGTATTCTTCGACCATCGCCGCCTTGCCGAAGCGCCAGGTGCGGGCGATGTCGGAGCGCCGGTTGTCGCCGGTGCGGATGAACTCGACGCCGACGGAGGAGCCCTCGTTCACCGGTTTGACGACATAGGGCAGGGGGAGCGGGTCGCCGGCTTCGAGTTCGTCGAGCGGCACGACGCGGCCTTGGGCCACGGGCAGTCCGTTGGCGACGAACACGGCTTTGGCAGCGGCCTTGTCCATGGCGAGCGCGGAGGCACGGACGCCGGAATGTGTGTATGGGACGCCGAGCCAGTCGAGCACGCCCTGGATCGCGCCGTCTTCGCCGAAGCGGCCGTGCAGTGCGTTGAACACGGCGTCGGGCTTGGGAGTGAGCGCGGCGATGACGGCGCCGATGTCGTCGGCGACTTCAATGGGAGTGACGGTGAAGCCGGCCTCGCGCAGGGCGGCGATTACCTGAAAGCCGGTAGAGAGGCTGACCTCGCGCTCGGCGGAGATGCCGCCGTAGAGGACGGCGACTTTCATCGGATCTCTCCCGCGAAGTTCGAAATCTCGCCCGCCAAGCGGGGTTGGGCCGCGAAGCGGACCGACGCGGCGCGCAGCGCCGGGTGAGGGTGATCGGGAGGAAGGGCTGCTTCACTTAAAAGCGTACCGACCCGATCTCCCTCGCCGGCGACGCTTCGCGTCTCGACCTCTCCCGCCGCAGGCGGGAGAGGTTTTCCGATGCGATGGATCTCCCACTCCAGCACTACACCCGACGCCGCAAACACGCGCCGCCGCACTTCCTCGCCCAGCGCTTCAATATCCGCCGCGGTCGCATCACCCGTGTTGATCAGGAAATTGCAATGCTTCTCGCTCACCTGGGCACCGCCGTGGGTCAAACCACGGCAACCGGCGGCGTCGATCAGTTCCCACGCCCTCATCCCAGGCGGATTACGGAACGTGGAGCCACCGGTCCGCGCACGCACCGGCTGCGAGGCCTCGCGCGCCGCACGGATCTCGTTCATGCGCGCCGCGATCAGCGCAGGCGCGCCGGGCACAGCCCGCAGCCGAGCCCGCGTCACCATTGCCCCGGCCGGCAGCCGCGCATGGCGGTAAGCAAAGGCCAAGTCCGCCGCGGCCATGCGGCCTTGCTCGCCGGAGTGCGTTACGACCTCTACCCAATCGACGACCTGCGCTGTTTCGCCGCCGTAGGCGCCGGCGTTCATCGTCACGGCGCCGCCGATCGTGCCGGGGATGCCGGAGAGAAACTCCAGCCCGGTGAGCCCCGCCGCGGCGGCATGTTCCGACACCGTTACATCCAGCGCGGCGGCGCCGGCAACCACGCCGTCCGGTTCAACGA
>Ga0335072_10003421_pt1 | contig 23931 bp, 18 predicted proteins | sample Lox_Sample_21_FD_206725 | JGI IMG/M metagenome (GOLD analysis project Ga0335072, IMG submission 206725) | Soil microbial communities from Loxahatchee National Wildlife Refuge, Florida, United States - Lox_Sample_2.1 | ecosystem: Environmental > Terrestrial > Soil > Wetlands | place: USA... | reverse complement strand
GCGCCAGGACTTCCCCGACATCAGCCCCTCGAAGATCCGCTTCCTTGAGGCCGAGGGGCTCATCCAGCCGCAGCGGGCCGAGTCGGGCTACCGCCGGTTCGCGTCCCGCGACATTGAGCGGCTCCGCTACATCCTGACCGTGCAGCGGGACGAGTACCTGCCACTGCGGGTGATCAAGGAGCGGCTGGCCGCCATGGACAGCGGCGACGGCAGGGCAGGGGGCACCGTCGAGCCCGCGCCCCTGACGATGACCCGCAGTCAGCTGCTTGAGGCGTCAGGGGCGGAGGAGGAACTACTGGCCGAGCTGGAGGCCTACGGCCTGGTCCGCCGGGCGCGCCAGTACCAGGGCGCCGTCTTGCACGTGGTCCGCGCGGCCGTCCAGCTCAGTGAGTACGGCATCCAGCCGCGTCACCTGCGCGGGGTCAAGGCGAGCGCTGAGCGCGAGATCTCCCTGGTAGAGCAGGTGGTGGCGCCGCTCGCCCGGCAGCGGGCGAGCCGCGAGCCCGCCCTGCGCGCCGGCCGGGCAGTCGCCTCGGTGATCGCGGGCCTGCACGCAACCTTGGTCGAAGAGGGACTAACCGACGCCGGGCTCGCTTGCGTACCGCCCGTAGCGGGTATGTATCAAGGGATGGAACGAGAAGCACCGGAGACTCCGGGCCTACGCTCGGCTTCTGGGCGGTAGTGGGTGTACTTTGAGGGGTATTCAGCGTGTTGGCACGGGTGGCGTCGGCTTGGCTGACGGCAGCGTGCGGGCATGGCTAGGTGACCCTCGTGGGGCAAGTGAGGGTTTCGGTGCGCGCGGCGTGAGGCGCTGAGCGTGTTCGAGGACGGAGCTGTAGTGCGGCGGATGGAGGTCGTTGGCGTCCGAGTCGAGATGCCGTCCAACAGCCCGATAGTCCTGCTCAAGGAGGCGCAGGGGGACCGCTACCTGCCCATCTGGATCGGGGCAGTCGAGGCGACCGCGATCGCGTTCGCGCAGCAGGGCATGGTGTCGCTGCGCCCGCTGACGCACGACCTGTTCAAGGACGTGCTCGAAGTGCTGAACGTGCAGTTGCGGACGGTCAACATCACGGCACTGCGGGACGGGATCTTCTACGCGGATCTCGTGTTCTCCAACGGCGCCGAGGTGAGCGCCCGGCCTTCGGACTCGATCGCCCTGGCACTGCGCACCGGCGCGGCGATCTTCGCCAGCGACGAGATCCTTGACGAGGTCGGGGTGGCGATCCCGCAAGATGAACAGGAAGACGAGGTCGAGAAGTTCCGTGAGTTCCTGGACACGATCTCGCCCGAGGACTTCGGCAGGTCGACCTGAGGGATTTTGCCCCAAGTCGCGACTCGCCGCCCGTGATCGTTGACGTGCTCGTCACGTCGGATTACGGTGCCAAGTGCCGTGGTCAGTCACAGGAGGTGGCCGTGTCGGTAAGTAGGGGTGGGTCCGAGTCCCATCAGGACGGGCTCTTCAACGGTAGCGAGGATGGCTACCGCGGGCCCACGGCTTGCCACGCGGCCGGCATCACGTACCGCCAGCTCGACTACTGGGCGCGTACCGGCCTGGTCGAGCCGAGCGTCCGCGCCGCCCAGGGGTCGGGGTCGCAGCGGCTGTACAGCTTCCGTGACATCCTCGTGCTTAAGGTGGTCAAGCGGCTGCTTGACACCGGCATCTCGCTGCAGCAGATCCGGGCGGCCGTCCAGCACCTGCGTGACCGGGGCAGCGAGGACCTGGCCCAGGTCACCCTGATGAGCGATGGCGTGAGCGTCTACGAGTGCACCTCGCCCGATGAGGTCGTCGACCTGCTGGCGGGTGGCCAGGGCGTGTTCGGCATCGCGCTTGGCCGCGTCTGGCAAGAGGTCGCGGGCGAGCTAGCCGAGCTCCCGACCGTCCGCGAGGAGGACGGCCTCATCACGGGGGGCACCGACGAGCTGGCCCGGCGGCGTGCCGCTCGCAAGATCGGCTGACTCGACGACCGGCCTGTGCCAGTGTCACAGCTGACCGATAAGCGGCTTGTGGCCAGATCACATGACCTGGCGTGTGCGCCCGGCGGGAGCCAGGTAAGCTAGGCCCAGCCAGTTATCCCACCCGGGAGAGACTCCAGTCACACAGGAGCGCCGAAGGGGCAACACTTCCCCGGAACCTCTCAGGCACCAGGACCGGGCGGGACAGGCGCATCTGGAGCTGACCGGCGACAGACGGGGAGCCGACCAGGGAGGCTCCTCCAGTGCCGGATTTTTCCACTGAAATCCCATTTGCGGCGCGCCATATTGGCCCATCCGCCGACGATCAGCAGGCTATGCTGGCCGCACTCGGCTATGGCTCGCTCGATGAGCTGATGGCCGCGGCCCTGCCCGGAGCCACCGCCCCCGAGGGCCTGGCGACCCTGCCGGCGCCGCTGACCGAGGTGCAGGCCATCACCGAGCTGCGCCGCCTCGCCCGCCGCAACGTGGTCCGGGTCTCGATGATCGGCCAGGGCTTCTTCGACACGATCACGCCGGCCGTGATCCGCCGCAACGTCCTTGAGAGCCCCGCGTGGTACACGGCTTACACCCCCTACCAGCCGGAGATCTCCCAGGGCCGCCTGGAGGCCCTGCTCAACTACCAGACGATGGTGTCCGACCTCACCGGGCTCCCGGTCGCCAACGCCTCCCTCCTCGACGAGGCCAGCGCTGCCGCCGAGGCAATGACCCTCGCCCGCCGGGCCGCCCCGAGGGGCGCGGGCAACGTCTTCCTCGCCGACGCCGACTGCCTGCCGACCACCCTTGACGTGCTGCGGACCCGGGCCGGCTCCCTCGGCATCGAGCTGCGGGTCGAGCAGGTCACTGCTGGGACGGACTTCAGCCAGGCCTTTGGCGTCCTGCTGCAGTACCCGGGGGCCTCCGGCGTCGTCAGGGAAGATCTCGCCGAGGTCACCGCGGCCGCCCACGGGGCGCGGGCCACGGTCGCGATCGCCGCCGACATCCTCGCGCTGGCGCTGCTGACCCCGCCGGGTGAGCTAGGCGCGGACATCGCGCTCGGCTCCACGCAGCGGTTCGGCGTCCCCATGTTCTACGGCGGCCCCCACGCCGCCTACATGGCCGTATCCGACGCACTCAAGCGCCAGATCCCCGGCCGTCTCGTCGGCGTTTCCCTGGACGCGGACGGCAACCTCGCCTACCGGCTCGCCCTGCAGGCTCGCGAGCAGCACATCCGCCGCGAGAAGGCCACGAGCAACATCTGCACCGCCCAGGTGCTGCTCGCCGTCGCCGCGGCCATGTTCGCCACCTACCACGGCCCCGAGGGCGTGGCCGGCATCGCCCGGCGCGTGCACCGCAAGGCCACGGTCCTGGCCGCCACCGCGACCGCCTACGGGCTGCAAGTCGGCTCAGGTCCCCTCTTCGACACCGTCCGCGTCTCATTCCCCGGCCAGCCTGAGGCCACGGCGGCCCTGCACCGCGCCCGCGAGGCCGGCTACAACCTCTACGACGCGGGCGACGGCGTGCTGCAGGTCGCCTGCGATGAGACGACGAACGACGACCACCTGCGGGAGGTGGTGGCCGCGCTGGCGGGCGCGGATCGCGAGGCCATCGTCTTGGCCGATGGCGCGGACGCCACCATCCCGGCGAGCCTGCTGCGCACATCGGCGTTCCTGACGCACCCGGTCTTCAGCTCCTACCACAGCGAGACCGCGATGCTCCGCTACCTGCGGCGGCTGTCGGACATGGACGTCGCGCTCGACCGCTCGATGATCCCGCTCGGCTCGTGCACGATGAAGCTGAACGCCACTACCGAGATGGAGCCGGTCACCTGGCCCGAGTTCGCCCGCCTGCACCCGCTGGCGCCGGACCAGGACACTCAGGGGTTCACCGAGCTGATCGGCTCGCTCGAGCGCTGGCTGTGCGCGGTCACCGGGTATGACGCGGTCTCCCTCCAGCCGAACGCCGGGTCCCAGGGCGAGCTGGCCGGGCTGCTCGCCATCCGCGCCTACCACGTGGCCAACGGCGACTCGAACCGCGACATATGCCTCATACCTGAGTCCGCGCACGGCACCAACGCGGCCAGCGCCGTCCTCGCCGGGCTGCGCGTCGCCGTCGTCAAGTGCGGCCCTGACGGCGCGATCGACCTGGCTGACCTGAGGGCGAAGCTGGACGGGAGCCCCGGGCAGGTCGCCGCGATCATGCTCACCTACCCGTCCACCAGCGGCGTCTACGAGACGACGGTGCGCGAGGTCAGCACGCTGGTGCACCAGGCGGGCGGGCAGGTCTACATCGACGGCGCCAACATGAACGCCCTGGTGGGGATCACTGGTCCTGTCGCGTTCGGCGCGGATGTCTCCCACCTGAACCTGCACAAGACCTTCTGCATCCCGCACGGCGGAGGTGGCCCGGGGGTGGGCCCGGTCGCGGCCCGCGCCCACCTGGCTCCGTACCTGCCGGCCCGGGCCGGCTCAGCGGACCGGCCCGGGGTGGCCCTGGCCGCCGCCCGGTTCGGGTCGGCCGGCATCCTGCCGATCTCGTGGGCCTACATCGCGATGATGGGCGCCGAGGGGCTGCGCCAGGCGACCAGCGTGGCCGTCTTGTCAGCGAACTACATCGCGCGGCGGCTCGCGCCGTACTACCCGGTGCTGTTCACCGGACCCGGTGGCCTGGTGGCGCACGAGTGCATCGTGGACCTGCGACAGCTGCCCGCGGGCATCTCCGTTGAGGACGTGGCCAAGCGGCTGATCGACTACGGGTTCCACGCGCCGACCATGTCGTTCCCGGTGGCGGGGACGTTCATGATCGAGCCGACGGAAAGCGAGAGCCTGGCCGAGATCGACCAGTTCTGCGAGGCGATGATCGCTATCAGGGGTGAGATCGACCGGGTCGCCTCCGGCGAGTACGACACCGAGGACAACCCGCTGAAGAACGCGCCGCACACCGCGGGAATGCTCATCGTCGGGGAGTGGAAGCACCCCTACCCGGCGGCGGACGGCGGCTACCCGGCGGGCGTGCCCGCCGCTCACGGCGGCCACCTCGGCGGCCGGGCCAAGTACTGGCCGCCGGTGCGGCGCATCGACTCGGCCTACGGCGACCGCAACCTCGTATGCGCCTGCCCGGCCCCTGAGGCCTTCGCCGAGTGAGCGCGGTTACTGCTTAGCGGGAGAGGGCGGGGTGTACAACTCCACCGGCGTGAAGGCAGGCTGATAGCCGTACTCGGAAAGCCGGTAGGAGGAGACGTGCCCCCCGCTCTCCTCCAGCTGGGCGAAGGCCGCCGCCCAGCCGCTGTCCTCGGCCGGGATCGTGTCCTCGCGGATGATCCAGACCCGGCCGTGCTGGCTGGCGGGCTCGGTGTCGAGTACGGCGATGGCCTTGCGCATCGCGACGGCGTAGTCCGGTGTGTTGCGGGTGGTCATGAGGATGATGTGCGGGTCCAGGTACTGCGGGAAGAAGCCGACCGCGTTGCCTGGGGGTGGCGGGAAGTAGGTCGTCGGCGTGCTGTAGTAGTAGTCGAAGCTGTAGGTCGCGCCGTAGTCGACGAGGAACACGTCGCCGGGCTGGTAGTGTGCCTCGGCGAACTGGATCTGGGACCTGGCGTCGTCGTCTGGGATCGCGTGGTACCTGATGTAGGGCCGGACCTGGTAGGCGTAGCCGGCGATGGCCACCGCGCCAGCCGTGACGGCGATGGCCCCGAGGACCCATCGCCTCGTGCTGCCCGTCCCGGCGCGCCCGAGCCACCGGCCCGCCCCGTGGATGGCGGCTGCGACGGCGATCGCCATCAGCACCGGGAACATCACCTCCCAGAAGGTGGAGGTGCGCTGGTCGCCGAAGGGGTACTGGCGGGCCGCGCTGGCCGTCATGGCGACGAGCAGGGTAACCGGGAGCATGGCCGCCAGGGCGTACCTGCGCATCACGGCGAGCGCCACGATGCCGCCCACGGTCAAGATGAGCGGGACGGCCAGCTCCGTGACCGTCGCCGGCTGCGTGAAGGCGGCCGACGCTCTCGCCGGGAACCCGATGTACGATCCCACCCGGTGCGACAGCTCCATCCAGAAGAAGCGGGCCGCGCCGCCCGGGCTGGTGGGCGAGTACAGCGGCGCCCAGTAGCTGGACAGCTGCGGGGCGATCCGCGGCTTCAGCACGACGACGAAGATCGCGCCGAAGATCGCCAGCGTGCCAACCCCGGCGACCGCGAGCTCGGCCAGCCGGCGCCACTGCCGGCGGCCGAGCGCGACCAGGAACAGGCACGTGAACGCGGCACCGCCGGTGAAGATCGCCGTCTCGGCGAACAGCGTGCCCAGCGACGTGACGAGGGCGAGCGCGGCGAGCCACCAGCGTGACCAGGTGGTCTCCAGCCGGGCTACCAGCAGCCAGATCAGCAGCGCGGCGCAGGCCTCGGCGGTGTACTGCTTCAGGTCGTTGCGCACGAGCATCGCGGGCGACAGCAAGACGGCGGCGGCGGTGAGCAGCCCGGCCACGAACCGGGTCAGCCGCAGCTCGCGGCCAAGCAGGTAGCCCAGGGTCACCGAGAGGGCGGCGAAGGCCAGCGGCACCAGGCGCTGCCGCTGCAGCCCGTGGCCGGGCACTAGGCGCAGCAGCAGCGTCCAGCCCAGCGGCGTGCTTGACGCCAGCCGGGGCACCTCGCTCAGCGGCGCCCGGATCGTGTCGGCGACCCACGCCTCGCCCGGCCAGTAGGGCTCATTCAGGAGGTAGTGCACATCGTGCACAAGGATCACCAGGGCGCCGGCGGCGAGGGCGAGGAGGACATCCACGCCGTTCAGCCCGATGACCATCACCTTGTGAGCTGGGGAGGCGGGGATGACGGGCAGGTCAGCACGGGTCTGCCGGACGACGCTCTCGCTCATCGGATCGGTACTCGTTCCTACTGGGTCACCGACAGCAGGGGCTGCCAGCGGCTGCTTGCGCTCTTCCAGAGCGAGGAGGGGGCAGGCAGGTGCAGCGCCGGCTGGAGCACTAGCAGGGACTCCTGGGACCAGCCGTGCAGCCTTCCCATCGAGATCGTAGTGATGCGACCGCCCGCGAGGGCGCCTTGCCAGAATTCGGCCTCTTCCCAGGCGACATGGTCCCTGATGATCCAGATCCGGCCACGGTGGGCGGCCGGCTCGGCCGCGATCATGTTCTCCGCCTCTTGCACGGCGAGGGTGATCGTCTGCGCGTTGCGATCGGTGAGCGTGATGATCCAGGGCGTGGCCGGATACTCGGGGACGAAGTCGTTGGCCGAGTTGGCGACCGCCGGGTAGGCGGAGGCCGGGGTCTTGTAGTAGTAGGCGAACGCGTAGCTCGCTTCCTCGTTGACGAGGATGACGTCTCCCGGCCGCCAGTGTGCCTCAACGTAGCTGATCTGGGCATCCGGGTTCTGCCTGTTGATGCCGGGGGCCGGCTTGTCGATCCACGGGCTGTTGACCTGTGCCCACCCCCCGACCACGAGGGCGGTCGCGACCAGGGCCGCGGCCCAGCCAAGCCAGCCAGGCACCCGGCCGTCACGTGAGATGCGGCTCGTCACCCAGCCGATCACGGCCGCGATCCCGATGGCCATCAGCACCGGGACCATGACGAGCCAGAAGGTGGAGGTCCGCTCGTCGCCGAACGGGTAGATCTTGGCGATGCTCGCGACCAGGACCTCCACCAGGGTGACCGGCAGCATTGCCGCGAGCGCCAGGCGGCCGAGCAGCACGAGCGCGACTATGCCCGTTAGGGTGAGCAGGCCCACGAGCAGGACGGTGTGCGTCCCGGCATGATGCACGAACGCCAGGTACGGCGCGAGGTCGTGAGACTGGACGCGCAAGAACGACAGCGCGTTGGACTCCTTGCCCGGCGGGTAGTAGGGCCACCAGTAATAGGCGAGGTCGCTGTTGATCCGGGGCGCGACGATGACCAGGTAGACGATCCCGAAGATCACAAGCGTGCCGACGGTCGTCACCGTGACCTCGGCGAGTCGCCGCCACCGGCGGCGGGCCAGGCACTCAAGGCCCAGGCAGCCGAGCGCGGCGCATCCAGTGATGATCACCGTGCTCGCCAGCACGCAGCCCAGGGAGACTACCAGCCCGAGTGCGACCAGCCTCCGGCGATTCCAGTCGTTTTCCAGGCGCGCCACCAGCAGCCACACCAGCACGGCGGAGAATGCCTCGGCCGTGTACTGCTTCAGGTCACCACGGACCAGCATCGCGGGCGAAAGCAGCACGGCGGCCGCGGTGAGCAGCCCGGCGGTGAACCGGGTCAGCCGCAGCTCACGGCCAAGCAGGTACCCGGCGGCGACCGCCAGGGCGTAGAAGGCCAGCGGCACAAGCCGGGCTCGCTCAAGCCCGCCAAACGGGACCAGGCGCAGCAGGAGCGTCCACCCCAGCGGGGTGGACGACGACAGCCGCGGGACCAGGCCCAAAGGTGCCCGAAGCGAGTCGGCAACCCACGCCTCGTCCAGCCAGTACGGCTGGGACAGGAGGTAGTAGAAGCTCGTGACGAGCGTTACGGTCAGGCCGGCTGCTGCCGCCAGGCAGTAATCAGCGAGCGTGAGGACCGTGTCGCGCGGTAGGCGCGCCCCCCCGCGCCTCGCGTCCCTGGCATCCTCGCCCGCCTGTCTGCCTTCATCCTCAGCGCTTGCGCTAGCGCCAGCGTCGGCGCCTGCCGAGCTTGGCTGCATTGAGGAGAGCCTTGAGAGCGGTTTTCCTGGCACGTCCGTGATGATAGGTGCTGGCGCGCTACTTGACCGCCGCGTGTGGCACCGGGCGAAGGCGCTCCCTGACCAGGATCCCGAGCGCTTCAACGCCGTCCCACATGGTCAGCTTCTTGCCCTCTTCGCGGCTACGCGCCTTGTAGCTGATCGGAACCTCGTACGGGCGGACCCCCCGGCGCAGCAGCTTGCCGGTGATCTCAGCCTCCATGCCGAACCCGGCGGACTTGACGCCAAGTGCCCGGTACATCTCGGTGGGTATCAGCTTGAAACATGTCTCCAGGTCGGAGATGTAGCAGTTGAACAAGACGTTCGCGAAGGTGGTGACGCCCTTGTTGCCCAGCACGTAGACGTAGGAGTACGCGTTGTGGCTGCCGAAGGTCCGGGTCCCGTAGACAACAGTGGCATCGCCGGCGATGACGGGCGCGAGCAGCGACGGGATCTGCGCGGGGGAGTACTCCAGGTCGGCGTCGCAGATGATCAGGTAGTCGCCGGTGGCCTCGCGAGCAGCGGTCTTGATCGCGCCGCCCTTCCCCTGGTTCTTCTCATGCAGCTTGACGACCACCCGGGGGTCGTCGGTGAGCGACGGGTACAGGTCACGTGTCCCATCTGTGCTACCGTCATCCACGATGAGGAGCTCAAAGCTGCAGGGATAGTTAACTTCGAGCACCTCCTTCACTGCTGCTGCTAGAGTTGCATACTCGTTGTATACGGGCATAAGGATCGAGAGTTTCATAGGGACCCGATCTTACCTGTAGGTGCATCTGGCCGGATGAAAGTGGACTAAAAGTAAAGATGTCACTAAGAACATCGTTTTCCCGGCATGAGGGCACCCCGCAGCGGGTGCTGGTTACCGGGGGAGCCGGCTTCATCGGCTCTCACCTCTGCCGCCGCCTCCTCGAGCTTGGGCACGAGGTTCTTGCGGTCGACAACTTTAGCTCTAGTTCCCGGCGCAACCTGGGCGACCTGCTGGGCGAGCCTCGCTTTGAGTTCATCAGGCACGATGTCACGTTTCCGCTTTATGTCGAGGTCGACCAGGTCTACCACCTGGCCTGCCCGGCGTCGCCGATCCATTATCAGCGTGATCCGGTCCAGACGACCAAGACCTGCGTGGTCGGCTCCCTGAACATGCTCGGCCTGGCCAAGCGCCTGGGCGCGCCCGTGCTGCTCTCGTCCACCTCCGAGGTGTACGGCGACCCGGCGGTGCACCCGCAGTCCGAGTCGTACTGGGGCAACGTCAACCCGATTGGGCCTCGCTCTTGCTACGACGAGGGCAAGCGGGCCGCCGAGACGCTGTTCTTCGACTATTACCGGCAGCACAAGCTCAAGATCAAGGTCGCCCGCATCTTCAACACCTACGGGCCGCGCATGCACCCCAATGACGGCCGGGTCGTGTCCAGCTTCATCGTCCAGGCGCTGAGCGGCCAGCCGCTCACCCTGCACGGCGACGGCTCGCAGACCCGGTCGTTCTGCTATGTCGATGACACGGTCGAGGGCCTTATCCGCCTGATGAACTCCCCCGACGAGGTGACCGGGCCGATCAACATCGGGAACCCGGACGAGTTCACGATGCTGGAGCTAGCCAAGAAGGTGCTCGCCATGACCGGCAGCACCAGCCCGGTCGAGTACTACCCGCTGCCCGTGGACGACCCGGTCCGCCGCCGTCCTGACATCACCCGCGCCCGCGAGCTGCTCGGCTGGGAGCCGACCATCGACTTCCAGGCCGGGATCACGCAGACGGTCAACTACTTCCGTGAGTACCTGAGCGGTGAGGTGCAGGGCTAGCCGCAAGCCCTAGCGGCCGCGCGATCATGGCTTCCCTTGCGGGGAGCGCTGATCAGGCGGCCGCTTTTTTTGGCCCGCCTCCCAGTGGCCTGCCCCCTTTGGGCCTGCCTCCCATTGGTCACCTACTCGAATGCGGAAAAGGCCTGGCCGCGGTCCTCGCTGCTACACCAGACGAGAACCGCGGCCAGGCGGCGGCTCACCGACGGTTGCGGGGGGAGAGAAGCCCCTGAGTACTGGCGGAGGAGGAGGCCGCCGCCAGTGCTGCCGGTTTGCCGCGCCCCGCGGGAGGCGGGCGCGGGGGTAATTATTCCTGGATTGCGACCGGAAGGCTAAGCAGATCGGCAAGGTGCCGGGGAAGTTCCACGATCACCACACTTTCCTGCTCCTGCGGGTCGGTTCTGGCCACAACCGAGACCGACATGACGTCGCCTCGGTTAACTGGTAGATGCGGGGTACCCGGTGGTACGTACATGAAATCGCCGGCCCGCACGACGGTTCGCTGAAGGAGCCCGTTGCCGTGCCAGACCTCGGTCTCGCCGCTCACCGTGTAGATCGCGGACTCGTGCTCGGCGTGGTAGTGCGGCATGCCGCGGGTGCCGGGCGGGATGATGACCAGATGCAGGCAGAGTGCCTTCGAGCCGGCCGACCCGCTGCTGATGCCGGCGGCAAGGCTCACGCCCTGCTTGCCGTCGTAATGCTCCTCCGACCGGATGATTACGCAATTACTATGCGTAGTCATTTCCGGGCGAGTTGGTGCGCGATGCAGCCACTCCTCGACCTTGCTAACTCTTAGCATCTGATCGTGTCCCATCCGTGATTCCTACATGGCCCAGGTTATGGCTCTGTGTATTAATTTGGATACTCTCGGTAGGGCGATAGTGGCATAGCTTTTGGTAACGAAAATCTATCCATTAAGATAGAGAGAACACGGTTAGTTCAGGTCAGCGCCAAGATTCGCGGAGCGTAATCGGGCCAGGCGAAAGCAATTTCCGTGAAAATTGCGCTAGGCTACTGAGTAGTTAAGTTACTTTCCGTGATTATTACGGAGAGTGTGCGCTGGAGCGGCGCGAACCTATCGTGACCGGGCCGGGCGGCGCCGCGGGCCAGCGCGGCGGGCTGGGGCCGGATCCGGCCCTAGGATTGGCCGGTGAGCAGGCTGCGGCACGCCGAGCACGTGATGGGAACCGTCGTGTCATTTGACGTGCCCCCCATGGCCCAGGACAACGGCGCGCTCGCCGCGGCCGTCCGCTGGCTGCACTGGGTAGACGCGACCTTCTCTACCTACCAGGCCGGCAGCGACGTGTCCCGGCTCGGCCGCGGCGAGGTCTCGGTGGCCGAGTGCGCGCCGGAGGTCGCCCAAGTCCTCGCGGCCTGCGACGCGCTGCGCCAGCAGTCCGGCGGCTACTTCACCGCCTACCCCGCGGGCACGCTTGACCCCTCGGGCTACGTCAAGGGCTGGGCGGTCGAGCGGGCGGCGCGCATTCTCACGCAGGCGGGCTCGACGGCGCACACCGTCAACGGCGGCGGCGACGTCCAGTGCGTCGGCGCCCGGCCCGACGCGGCCTGCTGGCGCATCGGGATCTCCTCACCCCTCCACCCTGGAGTCCTCGCGCTCGTTGTCACGGGCCAGGACTTCGCCGTCGCGACCTCGGGCATCGCCGAGCGGGGCGCGCACATCATCGACCCGGTGGCGGGCCGTCCCGCCGCTGGCCTGGCCAGCGTCACCGTCGTCGGCCCGTCGCTGACGCTCGCCGACGCCTACGCCACGGCCGCCTTCGCGATGGGGCCGTCCCTGGCCCGCCAGTGGACGCGTGACGCCCTCGACGGCTACGAGGCCTACGCCATCCTCCCGGACGGCGCGACCTGGCGGACACCGGGCTTCGGTAGCTACCTTCCGGCCGACTGACCCGCCGGGGCGGCTACCATCAGTGTCGCTATCGCTGTCAGGCCGCGTCAGATGGAGGACCCCATGGATCCGGAGACCGTAGACCAGAGCTACGCCCAGCTACAGCAGCAGGCCCAGCAGACAGCAGCGCAGATCCAGCGGCTGGCGAGCAAGCTGCAGGCGGCCGCCGCCGCGGGCGATCCCAACGCCCGCGAGTGGATGCTCGACCTGAAGGAGATCACGCTGGGGGTGCAGCAGGAGCAGGGTCAGGTGTCGCTGCTTTTGCAGAACATCCACTCGATGGTGAACAACCACGTCCAGGGGATGGGCCAGCCGCAGTACCAGCAGCCCGGCGGCTACCAGCAGCCCCAGTACCAGCAGGGTGGTGGCATGCTGCAGCAGTTCCTCGGTGGCGGGTTCGGGCGCGCCATCGTCACCGGTGCCGGCTTCGGGATCGGCGACGACCTGATCAACGCGATCTTCTAGCGCCCCGCGACGCGGCTAGGCCAGCAACGCGCGAACGGCGGCGATGTCGGCCAGGTGATGGACGCCCTCGTGCATGGCCTGACGGGCTAGCCAGCGGGTCGTGCGCTGCTCGCCCGGCCGGCGGAGCACCACGCGGTTCCAGTCCTGGTCGGCCATCCGGCTGATCTCCTGCCGCAGGCCGCCCGCCGCGGCGGCGGTCTCCTCGAGTACCGCCGTCAGGTCGGCCAGGTTGTAGCGGAACAGCTCCGCCCTCAGGTCGTTGAGCATCGGGTCCACGGCGGGGGCGTCCTCGGTCCGGCCGCGGTGCAGCCGGATCGTGGTGCTGATCAGCACGTCACGAACATGGCAGGCATACTCGGTCACCGACCAGGTGAGCGGGCCAGGCCGCTGGCGCCGGGCCGGCGGCGGTACGCCGTCCACGGCCGCGCGCAGTCGCTCGGGCAAGGCCTGAATCGACCGCACGGCGTCGTCGATGCTGATCCGGGCGTAGGCCAGGCCACAGCTATCGCAGGCAAAGTCCTCGCTGGCCCACCCCGGGACGCCCGGGGCGGCCGTGTCCTCGGTGGCCACGGACACCAGCGTGCCCTACCCGGCTGGTCCCCGTCGAGACCGGGCTGGCTCGGGCAGCAGCAGCGACAGCGCCACTGCGGGCACCGGCAGCAGGCAAAGAAGGGTGAACACCGCTTGCGTGCCGTGGGCGGCGGCGATCGCGCCGAACGCCGGGGCGGCCAGCCCGCCCGCGCTGACCGCGAGGCCGAGCGTGACGCCCGCGGCCGTGCCCGGCCGGCTGGGAAGGTAGTCCTGGCCGAGCTTGACGAGCACGGAGAACGGGATGCGTATCGTGATGCCGGCGGCCAGCGCGGCGGCAAGGGCGAGGCCGGCGCTGGGGCAGGCCCGCAGCGCGATCAGGGCGGGGATGGCCGCGGCGTTGCCGGCCAGGACGGTCCTTGTTAGCCCGAGCCGGTCGGCGATCCGGCCGCCGAGGAGGGTCCCCGCGACGCCGCCGAGCAGGAAGCAGGTCAGCGCCGCGCCCGCCAGGGGCCGACTCGCGTGCAGGTGGGCGATCCAGTAAAGCTCGATGAATGTGCTCGTCGCGAAGAAGTTCACCGAGCGGGTGATCTCGACGGCGGTGAGCAGCAGGAACGGCACCCACCGGTCCGCGCCGGCGGGCATCGCCCGGCGCGCCGGGGTGGCCCGCTGCTGGTGGCGCACCAAGACGAACCCGGCGAGCACCGCCGGCGGGATGAACAACGTCGTCGCCCCCAGTCCCAGGGCGTCAAGCGCGGGCGTCGCCAGCACCGGGGCCAGGAAGAAGCCGACGTTGCCTCCGGCGGCGAACATGCTCATCGCCGAGGCGCTGTCGGCCGCCGCCAGTCGCGCCGCCTTCCCCGCGGCCGGGTGGAACATCGCCACGCCCAGGCCGGAAAGGAACAGCAGGGCCCACACCAGCAGGTAGCTGGGTGCGACGCCCGCCAGCCCGGCGCCGATGCCCGCCAGGGCCACCCCGGCTCCGGCCATCCAGCCGATGGAGTACCGGTCAACCAGGAGCCCGGTGACGAGCTGCGGCAGGGCGGAGCCCAGCGTGGCCGCCAGGCTCAGCCCGGATGCCGCCACGTACCCGTAGTGCCGGTCGAGGACGAAGTAGGGCACGCAGGCGGGCACCAGTCCCTGGTACACGTCGTCGATCGCGTGCGCTACGGCCCACAGCCGCATCCGCTGCCAGGCCGGGGCGGGCGCCTCGACCTGCTGCTGTACGTCGGTCATGAAGCCAGCATGGTCGCTGGCCCGTCTGGCTGGCTATCAGTAAACTGTCATGTGATGTTGGTAAACCGCCATTCTCTTCCCGGTCCAACCGACCGGCGGCTAGCCCACCGCGAGGTGATCGACTGGCACGACCACGCCGAGCACCAGCTGGTCTACCCGCGCTCTGGCGTCCTGCATGTCCGCACCGACCGAGGGGCGTGGGTGGTTCCGCAGCGCCGCGCGGTATGGCTTCCCGGCGGGGTGCCGCACAGCCACCGGGCGCACGGCCGCACCCAGATGCTGACGCTGGCGTTCCCCGCCGACGTCAACCCGCTGCGGGCGACCGAGCCGACCGTAGTCCTGGTCGGGCCGCTGCTGCGCGAGGTCATCGTCGCGCTCGCCGAAGACCGCTCCCTCGGCCCTGACGACCGAGCCGACCTGTATCGCGTCGCCCTGCGCCGCCTGGCGCCCGCACCCGCGCCGCACCACCACTTGCCCGCGCCAGCCGATCCCCGGCTGCGTGATGTCGCCGCCATCTTGGCCGAGGACCCGGCCGACACGCGCACCCTGGCCGAGCTCGGGCGCGTGACCGGGGCCAGCGAGCGCACCCTCAGCCGCCTGTTCCGCCGCGATACGCAGATGACCTTCCCGCAATGGCGCGCGCAGCTGCGCCTGCAGCACTCCATGCTGCTGCTCGCGGCCGAGAGCACGGTCACCGAGGCCGCCATCGCCAGCGGCTACGGCAATGTCAGCGCGTTCATCGCCGCCTTCAAGGACGCCTTCGGCGTCACGCCGGCCGCCTACCGCCACCAGGCGACCACCTGAACCAGCTCGGCGCGGCTGCCTAGCCCGAGTTTCTGGTAGACGCGGGCCAGGTGCGTCTCCACGGTCTTGACCGTGACGAACAGCGCCTCCGCTACCTGGCGGTTCGTCAGGCCCGATGCGGCCATCTCGGCGACCCGGCGCTCCGCGGGCGTCAGCGAGTCAGGGCCGGTGACCGCCGCCCGCCGCGGCCGCAGCCCGAGCGCGCGCAGCTCGTGACGGGCCGCCAGGATCAGGGGCGCGGCGCCCATGCCGTCAGCCAGCTGGAGGCCCTCGCGCAGCGGTCGCTTGGCCTCAGCCGCCAGGCCCGCCTGGCGGCAGGCCGTGCCCAGCTCGACGAGCACATGGGCACGCTCAAGGACCGAGGGGCTGCCCGCCAGCACGTCGGCCGCCTCGGCCAGCAGGCGGCGGCGGTGCTCCACGGGGCCGACGGCGGCCTGGGTGCGCAGGGCCAGGCCAACGGCCCGCGCGCGGCCCGACCAGCGGGCCCGGTCAGCCAGCTCGCTGGCGTGCGCGCGGGCGAGCGCGGCATCGCCCTGTGCCAGGGCGGCCAGGCTGGCCGTCCGCTGCCAGGGCACGAACCCCGGGTGGTCAATGCCGAAGCCGTCACCGAGCAGCTGCCCGGCGGCCTCCGCGTCGCTGCGGGCCGCCTCCGGGCGCCCTTCCGTCAGCGCCAGCCTGGCCCGGGCGTGCAAGGCGATGGCGAGGTCCAGGGTGCCTGGTGCGGCGGCGGCGGTCATGGCCAGTGCCTCCCGCGCCGCCCCAAGGTCGCCGCGCTCGAGGTGAATGTGCACGAGGAGGCTGCCCGACCAGGGGTCGCCAGCCGTCCAGCCTTCCCTGGTGGCGACCAGGCTCTGCTCGATGTCGGCCAGCGCGCTGGCCAGCTCGCCCCGGTGGTAACGGCCAATGGCCCGGTGGTAGCTGGCCATGGAGAAGGTGAGCATCGAGCCGCGCCTGCGCGCGGCGTCAAGAGCCAGCCCGCTGATGCGCTCGGCCTCATCGAGCTCGTCCACGCAGCACAGCGCCTGGACGATAAGCCCGTTGAGTATCCCCAGGCTAGCGGGGTCAACGAGCGGGTCAGTGGCCGTCGCGCGCGCCGTCAGCGCCAAGATCCGCGCCACCGGATCGGCGGCGAAGGCGAGCCGCAGCGCGAGATGGGCCAGCAGCCCAGGGTCGGCCGGCGGCTGCCCGGCGCGGGCCGCCTCGATCATCGGCCGCAGGCGCACGGTGGCCTGCGGGTAGAGCCCGGCCCGGAAGGTGGTGGCGGTCAGGTACCCGACCAGCAGCGCGGGCAGCGCCGGGCTGTCCGGCCCAAGCAGCTCGAGTGCCTCCTCCATGGCGCGGGCCGCCGCCTCGTGGGTGCCCCGGTTGAAGTGCAGGCGGCCGAGCGCCGCGAGTGCCCGGACCCGCTCGGCGGGCTCCTTGAGCAGCGCGATGGCCTCCTCGATGTGCTGGCTGGCGCCAGCGTCGCCCTGCTCTATCTCGGCGTCGGCCAGCTCGAGCAGCAGGTGGCCCCGCTGCTCGCGCGCGGGCGGCTCGGCCAGTGCCCGCTCGAGCAGGTGGGCCGCGGCGCTGGGGTCGCCCCGTGTCAGTGCCTGTCGCGCGGCCTGGCGCAGCACATCGACGGTCCGCCTGTCGCCGTCCGGCCTGGTCAGCAGGAGGTGGGCGGCGATGCTGTCGGCGGGGGCGCCATCAGCGGTAAGCAGCTCGCCCGCCTGGCGATGGGCGCGGGCCCGGGCGAAGGCGGGGATGTCGGCGTAGACGCTGGTGGCTATCAGTGGGTGGGTGAAGCGCAGCGGCTCGTCGGCGGCCAGGATGCTCGCGCCCGCCAGCGTGTCCGCCGCCTGCTCCGCGTGCGTCGCGTCGAGGCCCGCGAGCAGCCTGGCGTGGCGCAGGGGCGCCCGGTTTCCGAGTACAGCCACCGCCTTGGCCAGCTTTTCCGCCGGCTCACCCAGGCGGGCCAGCCGCACCAGGACCGAGCGGAGCACCGAGTCGGGAACCAGGGATCGCACGGCGGGGACCGAGCGGGCCGTCGGGGCGACCCCGTCGGCCCGCAGCGCCCGCAGCACCTCCCAGGCGAGGAACGGGTTTCCGCCGGTCACCTCGGCAAAGGCCTGGGTGAACGCGGGCTCGGCCGCGGGCATCTGGGTGCGGGCCAGCTGGCCGATCGCCGCGGGGCTGAGCACTGCGGGCCGCAGCAGCCACGGATCCGAGCGGTCCCGCAGCCAGCTGAGCGCCCGCTGGTCGGCGGCCTGCTCACCGGTGCGCATCGCCAGCACGAGGACGACAGGCAACTCCTCGATCCGGGCCGACAGGTGCACCAGGTAGGCCAGCGACGGGCGGTCGGCCCACTGCGCGTCGTCCACCACGAGCAGCAGCCCAGCCGGCTCGCCGCCGTCGGCTGGGCTGGCGGCCAGGTTAGCCGTCAGCCAGTACAGGCTGCGGGTGAGCGCCGAGGGGTCGGCCACGGCCAGGGCAGCCGGGTCGAACAGCGGCGCCGCCAGCGCGGCCTGCCCATCGAGCAGCGCCTCGCGCCTCGCCGCCGACAGTGCGGCCAGCGGAGGGCCAAGCAGATCAGACACGATGCCGAACGGCACGTCCCGCTCTAGGTCAATCCCCCGCGCGGTCAGCACCCGCATGCCGCCCGCGGCCGCCATCATGCGGGCCTCCGCCAGCAGGCGTGACTTCCCGATGCCGGCGGGTCCCTCGATCACGACGAGGCTGCCTGCCGCCGACCGTGCGGCGGCGAGCGTCTTGGCCAGCACGCCCAGCTCGGCTTCGCGCTCGTACAGGCCGCCGCCTGGGTTCTTACCGCCGCCCGCGGCGTCGTCGTGCCGCCCTGTGATGGTTCCCGCGCCCACGAAGTAACAAATACCCCCTCTAGCTAACCGCTTGCGCCGCCCCCCACCCTGGAAGGCCGCGGCCCGCTGAGCCGCCCTGGCCGGAAAATCAGTGGCGAGGTCACGGGGGTGAACTTATCCTGGATGGCTGCCGAGGCGGCTGGCCACGGCGTCAGACGGAGGTGCCCGCGTGGACCAGGATTCGAGCGGCGATGATGCCGGAGAGCCAGCCGAACAACCTGGCATAACGGCGAGGGCTGCGGCCAGGGCCGGAGCCTGAGCGGTGCGGAGCTTTCCTGACGCGGACCCGGGGACGCCAGATACTCGCGGCCCCTGGCGATACCTGCTGTGGATGGCCGGCCGTCACTGGCGGCCCCTCACGGCCGACTGCGTCTTCAACGTCGCCTGGGTGGGCGGGCAGGCGCTGACCCCGGCCGCAATCGGGCTAGCCGTCAACGCGGGCCTGGTGGCCAGGGACGAGACGGCCCTGGCCTGGTGGGGCCTGGCGGTCCTCGGTCTTGGCGTCGTCCAGGCGGTGGCGGCCATGTTCGTGGAGCGCTTCGAGGTCGTCGTCAGGGCCGGGGGCGGATACCAGACGCTGCAGCTCGTCACCCGGCAGGCCTGCGACCTGGGCGCGACCGTCGGCCGGCGCGTGTCGGCCGGGGACCTCGTCACCGTTGGGGTGTCCGACATCAACCTGATTGGCCAGGCGCTTGAGGTCGGTGCCCGTGGCGTGGGCGGAGCGGTCGGCTTCGTCGTCGTGGCCGCGCTCATGCTGGCCTCGTCGTGGCAGGTCGGCCTGCTCGTGCTGATCGCGGTGCCGGTCATCTTGTTCATCACCACCCGGCTGTCCCGGACGCTGCGCAGCCGGCAGAATCGGGTCAGGGCGCGGCAGCGCGAGCTGACCGACCAGGCCATCGACATCGTCCGCGGGCTGCGGGTACTGCGCGGGTTCCGCGGCGAGGCGATCTTCGCCAGCCGGTACCGTGCCGGGTCGCAGCAGCTCCGGTTCACGGTGCTGCGGCAGGCGCGCGCGACGGTGGTGCTGGGGGTGGCCACCACGTTCCTGCCGGGCCTGCTGCTGCTCGGCGTGGTGGTGCTGTCCGCTCAGCTGGCGCTGGCCCGGCAGCTGAGCGCCGGGCAGATGGTGGCCTTCTACGCGTACGCCGCGTTCCTGGTGTCTCCCATCAACCGGATGACGTTCGCGGTCAGCAAGGCCATGCAGGCCCACGTGGCCGCGGCGAGCATCACCCGGCTGCTCCGCCTGCGACCGGACGTCCAGCCTGGCCCCGATTCCGCGGCCATGCCCGGCCCGGGAGTCCTGGCCGATCCTGACTCTGGCCTGGCGGTACCCGAGCGCGGCCTTACGGCGGTCGTCTGCACCGCGAGTGACGCGGTCAGGCTGTCTGACCGGCTCGGCCGCTACACCGACTCCGGCGTGACCTATGCCGGGCGGCCGCTGGCGAGCCTGCCCCTGGCGCGGGTGCGTGAGCGGATCCTGGTCGCGACCCCAGACGCGCGCTTGTTCGCCGGGCCGTTGCGGCGCGAGCTCGATCCGGCGAGCAGGCTGGACCGCTCGGACGACCCGTTGTGGGCGGCCGTCGACGCCGCCGCGGCCAGGGACATCATCGAGGCCTGGCCGGATCAGCTCGAGGCCAGCCTGGCCGCGGGGGGCCGGGACCTGTCCGGTGGGCAGCAGCAGCGCCTGCGGCTAGCCCGCGCCCTGCTGGCGGACCCGGAAGTGCTCGTCCTTGTCGACCCGACCAGCGCGGTTGACGCCCATACCGAGAGCCTCATGGCGGCGGGGATCGCCCGGTCTCGTGTGGGCCGGGCGACCGTTGTGTTCACCACCAGCGTCCTGCTGCTGAACCAGGCCGACCAGGTGGCCCTGGTCGTTGACGGCACTGTGGTGGCCGAGGGCAGCCACGAGTCGCTGCTGGCGGATGCCCGCTACCGGTCCCTGGTCGAGCGAGGGATGGCCGCGTGAGCACCCTGCCCGTCGCGTCGAATCGAGAGCTCGCCGCCTACGCGCGCCGCGTCGTCGGAGCCAACAGAACTGGATTCGGCCTGGTAGCCGGCCTGCAGTCACTCGCGGCCAGCACCGGTCTCTTCGTCCCCTGGCTGCTCGGCAACCTCGTCGCCAGCGTGACCCACGGCCACGACACCGTACTGCGGACCGCGGCGCTGATCGTGGCCTTCCTGGCCGTCCAGGCGGTTCTCGGGCCGCTCGCCCGGTACGCCGCGGCCGCGCTCGGCGAGCGGATCCTGGCCGAGCTGCGCGAGTCACTCGTGGCCGATGTGCTGGCCCTGCGGCCGGAGATCGTCGAGGACGCCGATGGGGGCGACCTGATCACCCGGACCACGCGGGACATCGACATCCTGTCCAACACGGTCCGCGCCGGGATACCGCAATCCCTGGCCGCAATCGCCGTTATCCTGTTCACGCTGGGAGCCCTGGTGCTCGTCAGCCCGCTCCTGGTCCTGCCCTGCCTGGTCGGGGTTCCCGTGCTGCTCGGCGCGCTGCGCTGGTACCTACGCCGCGCGCACCAGGGTTACCTGCGCGAGGCCGCCACCTACTCCCAGCTGACCGAGGGACTGGCCGAGACGGTCGAGGGGGCCAGGACCATCGAGGCACTGCGGCTGACCGCCAGGCGGATGGACCAGGTCAACCAGGACATCGCCACGTCCTACGCGGCCGAGCGCTACACGCTGCGGCTGCGCAACATCTTCCTGCCGCTGTGCGACACCAGCTACGCCCTGCCCGTCGCCGCGATGCTCCTCATCGGCGGCCTGCTTTACCTGCACGGGCTGGTGTCGCTGGCCGCCGTCACCGCCGCGACACTGTACGCCTCGCAATTGCTTTCTCCGGTGGATCAGCTCATGTACTGGGCGAACGAGCTGCAGACGGCGGGGGCCGCGCTGGCCCGCCTGCTGGGCATCGCGCGGTTTCGCGAGCCTGCCCCGACGGCGCCCGAGCAGCCCGACCCTCCGATCCCGGCCGGGCGGCGGGAGATCACGGCACGCAACGTCCGGTTCGCCTACCAGCCGGGCCAGGACGTGCTGCGCGGGATCGACCTGACCATCAGGCCCGGTGAATGGCTCGCCGTCGTCGGACCCTCAGGAGCAGGCAAGTCCACGCTGGCCAAGCTGCTCGCCGGTATTTATGCGCCGGGCACCGGCAGCCTTACCGTCGGCGGCCAGGACATCGCCAGCCTGGCGCCGGGGGAGCGGCGCGGCGCGGTGGCGCTGGTCACCCAGGAGCATCACGTTTTCCTCGGCACGCTCAGGGACAACCTGGCCATCGCCCGGCCGGACGCCAGCGACGACGAGATGGCCGCCGCCCTAGCCGCCGTCGACGCCTGGGAATGGGCGCAGGCGATGGGACTCGACACCGTAGTCGGCGCCGGCGGGCAAGCGCTGGACCCGGCCAAGGTCCAGCAGCTCGCGCTGGCCCGGCTCATCCTCGCCAACCCGGAGACCCTCATCCTGGACGAGGCGACCTCGCTGCTGAGCCCCCGGGCGGCCCGGCACCTGGAACGGTCCCTCGCGGCCGTGGTGCGCGGCCGGACCGTGATCGCGATCGTGCACCGCCTGCACACCGCCCAGGACGCCGACCGGATCGCCGTCCTCGACGCCGGCCGGGTCACCGAGCTGGGCACCCATGAGGAACTGCTGGCCTCCGGCGGTGCTTACGCGGGGCTTTGGCGCGCCTGGCAGGGGGTTTCCGGCGTTCATTAACCCGCACCGCTATCGCGAGAAGTGCTGCCGCATGATCCGGGAAAGAAAAGCCTCATCAATAACATCAAAGGAGCTCGGCTCGGTGCTGTCGACGTCGAACACCGCGATCAGGTGGCCCGCATGGTCGTAAACAGGCAGGCAGATCTCCGAGCGTGAGTTGCTATCGCAGGCGATATGGCCGGGAAACTGCTCGACGTCGGGCACGATCTGGACAGATCCGGTACGGGCCGCCGCGCCGCAAACCCCACGGTCATAGGAGATGTGGAGGCAGCCGAGAGTGCCCTGGTAGGGGCCGACGACAAGTTCCCCGTCATGAGCCAGGTAGAAGCCAACCCAAAAGTAGTAAGGCAGGGCTTCCCGCAGGACGCAGTTGATGGTCGCCATCTTCAAGATCATGTGACTCTCGCCCGCCAGGATCGAATCGAGCTGGCGAATGGCATCCTCGTACGCGCTCGTCTTTTCTGCCGCTGAGAGTATTTCGCTCTTGTGCGCGAATCGCGATGGCGCCGTTTCCACGAAATGAGCTCCCAGGTAATGACCGTGCGGTGGCCTTCAGCGCAGTGCGCGCGCTCCGCATCGCTTGATCGGACGAAAGCTCATGGTAGTGCACGTATTCGCGGCAATGACAGCGGCGGCCGGCTAACCGCCGATGCCCGTCCAGTGCAGGCCCGCTGCCGCGAGCACGTCGGCGATGAACGAGGCTGGGCTGGCCAGCGCGGGCTGCTGCTTGCCGTTCACGCTGAACTGAACGGTCGAGCAGGCGGCTGGACCTTCCGCGACGGCCAGCGGGCGGCTGCCGGGGCTCGCGCGGAAGGTGAGCTGAAGCTCGCCGCCCCGGGCCAGCGGGCACGGTCGGGCCCCGGCCGTGGACAGCGGCAGGCCGTCGGCCAGCGCGGTGATCTTCCTGACGGCCGCCGGGTCGCTGACCGTGACGGGTGAGGGAGTGACCGGATGCGGGCCGCCGGCCGGGACCTCAGCCAGCGTGACCAGCCGGGCCGCGGGGGGCACGACCTCACTCGCCGGCCGTGGCGGTTGCCAGGTGACCTGGCCATCGACCCGGATGGCGGTCCGGTTCCCGCCCGCGCTTGTCACGGTCACGACGAGGTCGCGAGCGGTCAGCACGGCCGTGGGGGCCAGCGCGAACATCTGGCCCCACGTGGGTGGCGCCGAGCTTGCCCCGCTAGCTCCAGCCGTGAACTGGCTCGGCAGGTGCGCCGCCTCCCACGACAGCACGGCCTGCGGGCTGCCGGGCACGACCCAGAACGCCACCTGGTCCACCAGCGTGGCCGATGCGGTGGACACGGCGGGATCCGCCAGTGCCTTCCCGGCCGCGGCGGGCGGCCTGGCCGCACCCGCGGCGCCGGGTGGCCGGGCGAATGCCGCCAGGAGCCTGGCCGCCTCGGCCTCGGCTAGCTGCCGTGGCGTGAGCGGGATGCCTGCCTGGCCGCCGCCAGTCGCCTGGCCGGTGGCCACGGCCGTCACTGTCGGCGGGCTGGTAGGCCTGGCCGCGCAGCCCGCCGTGGCCAGCGCCGCGCAGGCGATGGCCAGCGCCACCGCGAGAAGCTTTCGCGTCATGTTCCTAAGACGCTGGCCCGGCCTGGACTGTTGCGTCACGGGCCGCCTCAGGCCCGGCCGGCAGGTGGTCAGCGGCCGCGCGGCGGTCACGGCGCAAGACCGCGAGTAGCTCGTCGTAGGGGCCGATGAGGTAGGCCTCGTCATCCGGCTCGAACTGGGTGGCACGGCGCGGCGGGTGCTCAAGGATCGACCGGTCGGCGGCCCGGCGGATCGCGAGCACCCGGGTCCTGGCGGCCAGGTCGCGCATCTCAAGCCCTTGCAGCCCGCCAGCAGGGGTAACCATCAGCCGGGCCACCAGCAGCGGCTCGTCGCCCGCGTAGAAGGTGGACAGCACGTCAAGGCCGAGGGCCGCGCCCACGAACCAGGGCGCCGCCAGGGCCGCCGTCGACCGGACGTTTCTGAAGTCGAAGGTCTCCTTC
>Ga0335072_10003420_pt1 | contig 23934 bp, 49 predicted proteins | sample Lox_Sample_21_FD_206725 | JGI IMG/M metagenome (GOLD analysis project Ga0335072, IMG submission 206725) | Soil microbial communities from Loxahatchee National Wildlife Refuge, Florida, United States - Lox_Sample_2.1 | ecosystem: Environmental > Terrestrial > Soil > Wetlands | place: USA... | reverse complement strand
ACCCGCGCGGGCGAGGACTCAGACCGGGCTGCCGGGCCGAGGAGGAGGGGATCCGGCAGCCCCATCGACCCGCCGACCGGAGTGCTCCCGCGCGACTCCGCTCCGGCCGGCGGCGCCACCCCGCTGCGAGGCAAGGACTTCCGCGACGCCGTGAAGGCCGCAGAGAGTCGCCTGCACGCCGCGCAGCGCAACGCACGGGGACGATTCCCGCGCCAGACCACCACGCCCAGGCCGAAGCCCGGGATGAACCGCAGGATGCCGAGAGGTACCTCATGACGTGGCTCCGTCCCCACGCTGCCCCGCTGCGCACGATCACCACCTTCGACGAGTTCCTCGGCCACGTCGCCGAGATCCGCGCCGCGGCGAACGCCACCCCCGACCTGCTCGCCGAGTCCCGCGACCGGTCCGCGGGCGCCGAGAACCGCGCCGTGGCCGCGGCCGACCGATACATCCACGACCCGCGCTGCATCCCCCAGGCGACGCTCCCGCCGCCCCGAGACCCGGACCCGCTCGTGTTCGGGCCCTGGTACGAGGTGCCCGAGGAAGTGCACCGCGGATACTACGGCATCCGCACCTGCCGGGAATGCGGCGTCCAGTGGAAGTCAGCCGTCAGCGGCAAGTGCTGGGCGTGCGGCACCGAGGAACTGGCGCCCCTGTTCGGGGCAGAGACAAACGAGGCCCTCGCATGAGCGACCTGACTGCAGTCTCCCTGTTCGCCGGCATCGGCGGCTTTGATGAGGCCCTGCGCCGCGCGGGCGTGCATGTCGCCGCAGCGGTGGAGATCGACAAGGACTGCCGTGGCGTCCTCCGCCGCCAGTTCCCCGAGACGACCATCTTCAACGACGTGACGGAGGTAACCGGTGAGCGCCTACGAGCAGCCGGGTTTGTTCCCGGACGAGGAATTCTCACCGCGGGCTGGCCGTGCCAGGGCAACTCTGTTGCGGGGCGTCGCAAGGGCATGGCTGACCCACGGTCGGGACTGTGGCGGCACGTCGTGCGACTCCTGGCTGAGACACGTCCCCGTTGGTTCATCGGCGAGAATGTCCCGGGGCTCCTGTCGATCAACGGGGGACGCGATTTCGGTACCGTCATCCGGGACCTGGATGAGCTCGGGTATGGCGTGGCGTGGCGAGTTCTGGATGCTCAGTTCTTCGGAGTCCCCCAGCGACGCCGTCGCGTCTTCCTTGCCGGATGTCTTGGAGACGGGCTCGCACCTGCGGAAGTACTTTTTGAGCCCGAGGGCGGCGAGGGGAATCCTGCGGAGGGCCGCGCGGCGCGGGCGGGATCTGCCGACGCACCTAGCGTCAGCGCTGTCGCAACTCTCCAGGGCGGAGGGCGGCGAGGCCACCGGATAGACGCCGAGGGTGCCGCGGGCGGCCACCTCGTCCCGGTTATCCCCCTGGCGCTGCGAGGACGGGAAGGCGGGAGCGCCGCCGAGTGCGGCGAGCCGGGAGACCCGGCGTTTACCGTCCGCACTCCCGGTGGCGGATCGTCGTATCCCATGATCGCGCAGCCGATGGCGTTCAATCCGCAGACGGGCGGCTCAAAGGCGCGGCTCGGCTATGGCGAGACGCCCACTGCACTGCACAGTTCTCAGGTGACGGCAGTCCAGACAGCTGCCGCCGTACGCCGTCTCACTCCCCTTGAATGCGAGCGGCTTCAAGGCTTCCCCGATGACTGGACCCGCTGGCAGCACGACGGGGCGGAGCAGTCCGACTCGGCGCGGTACCGCCAGTGCGGAAACGCGGTTGCCGTCCCGGTCGTGGAGTGGATCGCCCGGCGCGTCGTCGCGGTTGACGGAGCGGCGGAAAGCGAGGCTGTCGCATGAGCCGCCCCGTCCTCCTCGGTGCCGCCCTCGCCGTCTCAGCAGCCGCCGGGTACCTCGCCCGCAGCGAGCTCGACCGCCGCCTCAGGGAACGCCGCCCGCCGCGCCCGGGACTCGCCGTCGCCCTCGGCCCGAACGCGTGGACACTCGGGCAGCTCGGGGCGATCTTCCACCGCATGAACGACGCCGACCGCATGACCGCCCTGACCGTCCTCGTCGACACCCCGGACGGCGAGGAAGCCCTCTACACGTCATCGGAGCACTCCGGGCCGCACAAGCTCGTCCGGACACCCGTCAGCACCCCGTACGGGACCTGCGAACGGTACGTGGTCATGCCGCCGACACCGGACAACGCAGCAGGACTGGAGGGCGCGTGAACCATCCCCTGCCGCCCGCCGAGACCGTCCTGATCGTGTGCTGCACGCTGTGCGCGATCATCCTCGCCGCGGCCGTCACGGTCGCCGCCGGGCAGCTGGCCCTGGGCAGGTGGAGGCGCGTGTGGACGCGGGAGGACAGGCGGATACTGCGCGGCGAGAGGGAGCTGGTGCCGCGTGGGCAGAGGTAGGTCAGGAGTCGCGGCGCTTCTGCGCGGCAAGGTAGCGCTTCGTCGGCGGGATCTCGCCGCGGCGGATCCGCTCATCCTCGATGTGGCGCCTGATCGTCTCGCGGGTCAGCCCGGTGGCCTGGACGAGCTCCACCTGTCGCTTGCCTGCCTTGTCGGCCTCGTACAGCGCGGCAGCCAGGCGGGCAATCCGCTTCGGCTGGTCCTGTACGTCGGCGAGGGCTTTGGTGAGTTCGGTCATCGCTTTCTCCGGGTCCACGTGGTCATGCTGCCACACGGGTGTGGCCAAACCAATGGTAGCACCCTTGCTAACTCTTGTGGCCAACTTGTGTATGCCACATCAGTGTGGCATACTTGGTCATCGGCACGACTTTCGAACACCCGGCGCTCATGCGCCATCGCGGCCTGATCCCGCTGCAGGCACGCGCACAAACACATCCGGCTACATCACCTTCAAAGGACGACTCACGTGCCCTACAACCCCCCCGCCACCACGACCCCGGCCCTGAAGCTGGCCGGACGCGTCTGGGCCATCTGGCCAGATCCGCGGCGGCGGGACGGCGCCGATACCGGGGCCGACGAGGCGACCTCGAGGGCTGACGCGACGCGCTCGAGCGGAGGTGCCTTATGGCCGTCCCCGTTGTTGAGCCGAACGCCGTACACGCATCGCTGAGCGCCACGTTTCAGCACATCGGACTGCTGAAGCGCAAGCAGGAGCAACTGCGCGAGGCGCAGATCGAGGCGGAGCGCCAGTTCCTCCACCGAGTCGGCCAGCTCTACACCAGCGGCCAGATGAGCGACGTTGAGCTGGCGCTCACATACCGGTCCTATGTCGAACTCGCAGTGCCAGGACTCATAAAGCGCTGGGAGGCGAACATCCCCGTCCCTGTCGGGCGCGTGCAGTACATCCTCCGCGACCTCAAGACGCCGGACCGGCACGCGCCGAACATGCCGGACGGGACGTGGCGGGGCTCATGGCCGCTAGATGCCGGTGACCGCCTGCCCGGATACGACACCTGCGTCGTTTACGTGCTCTACGACGTGGCGAACGAGCCGTGCTACGTCGGCAGCACGCAGAACCTCAATGCGCGCCTCAAAGACCACCGCAAGGACGGGAAGCCCTTCGTCTACTGGACGGCATTCCCGTGCGCCGACCGTGAGGCTGCCTACCGGCTCGAGGAACAGCTCCTTGCCCAGCACCAGCCTTACCTGAACAAGAAGCGGTACCGCTTATGGCCCGGATCCGCAGTATCAAACCCGAGTTCTGGGACGACAGGAAACTCGCCAAGCGCACGTCCCGCGACGCCCGCCTGCTCTACATCGCTCTGTGGAACCTGGCCGACGAGCACGGGCGCCTCAACGGCGACCCGCAGTGGATCAAGGGCCAGGTCTTCTCCTACGACGACGACATTGACGCCACAGTCATCGCGAAGTTGCTCGAGGAACTGGCCGCCCCGGCGCTCGGCGCGGTCATCCCCTACGAGATCGACGAGGACCCGTACCTGTACCTGCCGAAGCTGGCGAAGCACCAGCGCCTCGAGCCGGACAAGGTGAAAAGCCGACTGCCGGAACCACCCTCGTCTGCACCCTGCTCGGATGAATCCGAGTCTCGCGCAAACGAGTCTGCGCGCGGCGCGGACGAGTCGGGGCGGCGCGCAGACAGGTCGGCGCTTCTTTATGGAGCAGGGAGCATAGAGCATGTAGCAGGGAGCATGAACGCCGCGCGCGGATCGGACCGCGCTGCGCGCGAATCTCGACCTTCCGCGTCGATGCTCGGCAATGCGCTCCTCGATGAGCATGTTCGCGCTTGCACCGCGAAGCCGCCCCGCGATGTCCAGAGGACGACCGGCGAGAAGATCGACACCCTTCTCGCTGAGGACTTTTCTGAGGACCAGGTTCGCGCCGGCCTGCGGCTGATGCGCGAGCGCGGCAAGGGCCCGGGGCTGCTCCCGCACCTCGTCAACGAACTTGTCAACCCGGCTGTATCCACCGACGGCGGCCGACGCCCGCGCCGCGGCGGCGCTGCAGACGACCTCACCGACCAGAAGTACGGACCCGGGAGCACCGACATATGACCACCGACCTCGAGGCTGAGGCGCTCGAAGCCTGGCTCGCCGAGCGCCGCGAGCGCCTCGCCGCGAACCTTCTCGAGCATCGCCCCGCCGAGTTCGCCCGTCCCGGCAAGCTGCGCCAGGACATCACCGCATGGGCCGAGGCGCTCGCTGCCGGGGACACGCGGAACCTGATCATCACCGGCCAGGTCGGCACCGGCAAGACGTGGGCGGTCTGGAAGGCCGCCGAGCATGCCGTCCGATGCGGCTACGAGGGCCGGATCGCCATCACGACCGCCGCGCAGCTGCGGCGCATCGTCGCCCCGGCCACGGCCGACCCGGCCGAGTTCGCGCGCTACCGGGACGCCGGGCTGCTGGCGATCGACGACCTTGGCGCGGCCCGCCTGTCCGACTGGGACATGGATCACCTCGGCGAGCTCGCCGATGTCCGCTGGTCGAACCAGCGCCCGACGCTTATCACCTCGAACGTCACCGCGCTGCGCCCGCTTCTCGGCCCGCGCATTTCGAGCCGCCTCGCCCACAACGCCGTCGTCGCCGAGATGGACGGACCGGACCGCAGGAGGCAGCAGTGACCGCCCTTGACGAAGCCCCGGTGATGGCCGGGCCGGGCCGCACCGACGACGTGGCCCTGGCCGAGAAGGAACTACTGGCGTCGATGATCGCCTCGAGGCGGGCGGCCGAGGACGCGCTGGACATGCTCGGCCCGGACGACCCGTTCGGCGACAACATCCATCGCGCGGTGTTCGCGGCGGTCCGATGGCTGACCGAGGAAGCCGGGCTGGACGAGCCGGGCAACATCCGGCTGGGGACCGCCGGCAGCGGCCCGCTCGCCGCTGACTCCCGCGTCGATGAGTCCGCGCAGCGGCGGTTCGCCGGGGTGCTGAATCGGCTCGTGACGACCGAGCAGGGCATCTGGCGCACCGGGCAGGCGGCGGTGATCCTCGGCTCCGTGGCCCGGCACGCCACCCCGGCGTGGCGCTCGAGCGCTGCCGTGGTGATGCGGGCGGCCGCGGTGCGCCGCACGCTGGAGGCGCTTGACACGGCCCGCGACGCCGCGTCCCGCCCTGGGTGGGATCCGGCAGCCGACGGCGACATGATCCGCAAGCTCCTCGACGACGCGCTCGGCGGGATGCGGGAGACCTCGACGGCGGCGACCGCGGCGGACCTGTTCCTTGAGGCCGTGACCCGCATGGAGTCGACGGAGCCTCCCGGCATGGTGCAGTTCCCGTGGGCGGAACTGCGACAGCTGGTGCCGTTCCTGCGACCCGGGCAGCTGGTCACGATCGCAGCGAGGCCGAGCTTGGGTAAGTCGGTTGCCGGCGGGGACCTCGCCCGGCATGTCGGCCTGCGCAAGCGGCTGCCCGTAATCCTGTTCACGATGGAGATGGACCGCGCCGAGGTGATCGACCGGCTGATCTCCGCCGAGGCAGGCGTCCCGCTCAAGCAGATCACCGAGCGCGACCTGGACGACGACGCCTGGAACCGGATCGCTGCGGCGCAGGAAAGGTTCGCGGAGTCAAAACTGCTCATCGACGACACCCCGCAGATCACGCTGGCCCACATCCGGGCACGGCTGCGCGGCATGGCCAGGCGCGACCCGGCGCAGCTCGCCATCATCGACTACCTGCAGCTGATGGCCGGCGGCAGCGGCGAGAACAGGCAGCAGGAAGTGACCGCCCTCGTCGGCGGCCTGAAGGCGATCGCCCGCGAGTTCCGCATCCCGGTCGTGATGCTCTGCCAGCTCAACCGCGGCCCGGAGCAGCGGCACGACAAGCGCCCGTACCTGTCCGACGCCCGCGAATCGGGATCGGTCGACAACGACTCTGACGTCGCGATCCTGATCCACCGGCCGGACTTCTATGAGTCCGAGTCGCCCCGCGCCGGCGAGGCGGACTTGATCGTCGACAAGAACCGCAACGGGCGCCGCGGTACGGCGACGCTCGGCTTCCACGGAAATTTTGCCCGGTTTGTCGACCCGGCATGGACCCCCACGTCATCACTGAAGGACGCATCATGACGGAACGCTCACGGCTCGGCGACTGCTGCCAGAACCACGACCCCAGGACAGCCCCGGTGGTCTACCCGTACAGGGTCACCCTCGACCGCGGCAGCCTGCGCGGCCGCTACCGCTGCGAATGCGGTCACGAGTGGTCGTGCTGGTGGGACATGCACGCCGCCGGCTGGACGCTCGCGGATGTGGAGGCCGCAGCGTGAGCATCAACTCAGTCCCGACGACCTATGCGGGCGTCCGGTTCCGCTCCACGCTCGAGGCGGACTGGGCCGCCACGCTCGACTCGTTCAGCATCGTCTGGCAGTACGAGCCTGAAGCCGTGCAGCTGCCGTCCGGCACGCTGTACCGCCCGGACTTCTACCTGCCCGAGATAGCCACGTGGCTGGAAGTCAAGGGGCCACACAACGAGCGCCTGGACAAGACGCGCGAGCTCGCCGAAGCGGTCTTCTGTCCGCCCGGCTGTGATCCCGAAGACGGAGTCTGGGAGTACCAGCTTGTAGTCATCGGCAGGGCTCCCGAGCGCGGCATCGTGACGTGGCAGCTAGTCGACCAGCTCGGCGACGGAGGAGCCGAGCTCGTGAAGTGCCCGACCTGTGGCGCATGGTGGTGGTACAGCTGGGCCGGCGCCTTCGGGTGCCGCAAGCACCGCCGGCACGGCTACGGGGATGAAGATCTGTGCGGCACTACCGGTGAGGACTTGCCGTTCGTCCGTGCGCCCCGTAGCGGCCAGTCCGCGGGGGGTGTGGCATGATCCCGGTCTGCCCCGGCTGCGACGGTCCCGTCCAGCATCGCCTTTGCGTCCAGTACAAATACCCGAGGAACGATTTTCTCCCGGAGGCGGTAGACCCTTGGTACGTCCACGGATCGGCACCGCTGCTCACCTGCGGGTCGCCTGCGTGCGGGGCGGTCGGGCTCCTGTCGGTGATTGACAGGATCGTCACCGACGTGGCGGTTACCCTCGGCCGCCTTCTTGACCCTGATGACGTGCATGTTCTGCAGGTCGCGCCGCCCGGAGAGATTGTCCTCTTCGTAGTCGACGACGGGGAGTCGTGATGTCCCTCCTCGTCACCCCGGACCTGCGTGACGCCTGCCCGGACCTGGCGCATTTCCCCGGCGACGCTGACGCCGTGTTCCCGCACCACACGGTGTCGACCGGCGCGACGCTGCGTGCAAGCTACCGCTGCCCGTGCGGCCGGGAGTGGGTGCGTTTCTGGAGCGCATCTGACCCGTGGCCGCTGAACGCGCCGGCGGGGCTGGAGGCGGCGGCGTGACTCCGCTGAAGCCGCCGTTCACGTACTTCGGCGGGAAACTCTCGCTCGCCGAGCGCATCGTGTCGCTGCTCCCGCCGCACCAGCACTACGTCGAACCGTTCGCCGGATCGCTGGCCGTGCTGCTGGCCAAGCCCCTGTCGCCGATGGAAACCGTCAACGACCTTGACGGGAACCTCATGAACTTCTGGCAGGTGCTCCGTGACCGCCCGGCGGAGCTGGAGCGCGCCTGCGCCCTCACCCCGCACTCCCGGGCCGAGCACGAGGCCGCGTTCGGCCTCGACGGCGACAGTCTTGAGCGGGCACGGAAAGTCTGGATCCTGCTCACGCAGGGCCGCGGCGGCCACCTGCCGCCGAAGCGCAGCGGCTGGCGCCACTACCAGGATCCCCGCGGCTCGGCTGCGTCGATGCCTGGTTACCTCGGCACGTACGTAGGCCGGATAGCCCCGGCGGTGGAGCGGCTGATGCGCGTCTCGCTGGAATGCCGCCCGGCGGCTGATGTGATCGCGCGGTACGGACGGCATGAAGGGGTCCTGATCTACGCGGACCCGCCCTATCTGGCCTCGGTGCGCACCCTGAACCACGGACGGGGACGTGGACCGGACTATGCCCATGAACTGCGCACCGACGACGAGCACCGCGACCTGGCCGCGTCGCTTCGTGCCGCCCGGGCGGCGGTAGTCCTGTCCGGCTACGACAGCCCGCTGTACGCCGAGCTGTACGCCGGCTGGCATCGCCTTGAGCTGGCTGGGGTGGCGGGCAACAGCACGGACAGCGCCCGCACCGAGGTTCTGTGGTCCAACCGCCCGTTCGCGCAGGGTTCCCTGTTCGACGACCTGGAGGCGGTGTGATGACCGAGGACTTCACCGACCCCGGCTACCTCCGCGGCTGCATGCTCCCGGACTGCGGCGAGTCGTTCAACATCGGCGAGCTTTACAGCGGCGTGGCCAAGGCACCCGACTGGCGCCTGCTCAACCGGGTCGTCCCCGGCTACCTGTGCCCCGCCCACGCCCCGCTGGTCACGGACGCCGGCCACCTGCCGCACTGGCTGAATCCCCGCGCGGAGCCGGGCATGTGCGGCATCGGCTGCGCCTGCGGCTGGAAGTGGCAGCCGGCGGTCCCGGTGAACGCCGGCGGCCACCACGAGCGGTGGCACGCGCACCTGGCGGCACTGACCTCCTCCCCGAGTTTCCCGCGCAACCCATTCCCGCAGACCGGAGTAACTCCCATGACCCGAAGCGACAACGGAGACTGACGATGAGCGACGAGAAGACACCCGGACGCGCGTTCTACGACGCGGCAAGCGAGGTTGCCGCCGACTTCACCGACTGCACCGACCTTGACCTCGTCTCCGGATGGGACGCCCTGGACGACGAGCACCAGGCAGCCTTGGAAGCTGGCGCGCAGCGCGTCCTCAAAGACGGCTACCCGAACACAACCCGGCAGCTCGCCGACCGCGACCAGCTGGAACGCGACCGCGTCGCCGACCTGACCGCCTCCGCGAACGCCGCAGCCAGCATCCTCGACGAAATCCACCAGGCACGACGAGAAAACGAGCGGCTCGCCGCCGACATCGGCGACCTGGCGGCACAGCTCATCGCCTGGCCGACATGCCCCGACGGCTGCGGCTGCCGCCTCGGCACCGAAGACGCCGACGCCCGCGACTGCGCCTGCGACGGCCCGTGCTGCATGGAGTGCCGCGAGAACGGCTACCCGGACAAGCCGTCGTACCGCGACATCGCCGTCGCCGCCGAATGCGAGCAATGGGCAGCCGACACGAAGGCGAGCCAGCAGTGACCCGCGACGACCTCGACGCCCGCAACGCCGCCGCCATCCGCCGCCACTGGCGCGACCTGGTCGACCTCGGCGGCCAGCCCAGCGCGGCACTCTTGGACGACCTCGCAGCAGTCGCCGACGAACACGCACGACAGCGCATCCTCGCCAGCGAGCACGAGCGCGTGACACCAGACGTAGCCGTAGCACCCGCAGAATCGCGCGAAACGGCACCTGTGGCTGGCGCAAATGACATCCGTGTAGTTCCGGAGGGTCCGGAACCTCTCAAGCCCGGAGAGGGCCGCTGTGAAGCCTGCCGGACGCTCCGGCCGCTGGACCGGCTGGAGCCGCACCCCGGCGGCGAGGGCCTCTGGCGCTGCGCGGACCGGGACGACTGCCGGGATCGCTTCCGCAAACTCAAGCGCCCCTCATGGGCCTAGACCCGCAACCAACCGATCACCAAGGAGAAATATCACGATGAACGACGACAACGAGAAGCTGCTGACCCCGGCCGAGGTCGCCACGCTGTTCCGTGTGGACCCGAAGACTGTCACCCGCTGGGCTAGGGCCGGCAAGCTCACGTCTGTGCGCACGCTAGGCGGACATCGCAGGTACCGGGAGGCCGAGGTCCGCGCGCTGCTTCGCGGCGAGACTCCGCAGCGAGCGGCTGCGTGACCGAGCACGCCCAGGCCGAAACCGCGGCGGACGAGGAAACCTCCCCGTCCGCCGTGGTGTGGCCCGATCCGTCCGCCTGGCGCTGGCCGCGCAACATCACGGAGCTGCTGAACGCGCTGCGCATGAGGCGCGGCTATCCCCCGATCGACAGGAGCCGGTGATGACACGCCCGCAGTGCGGCAGCTACTACGGCTACAGCATCCACTTCGCCAACGGCGAGAAGGCCTGCGAGCCATGCCTGGAGGCGCTCCGGAAGAACCGGAAGGAGCGCCGGTCCGATCCGGCCGTGGCCGCTGTGGACGCCTGGTACACGCGCACCCGCGCAAGGGCACTCCGGCAGCTTGCCAGGGAGTACCCGGCGAGGCTCCTGGAGATCCTCGACGAGGTGCGGGAGGCGGATCCGAAGCCGCAGCCGACGGAGGCGCAGGCGGCGTGAGCGGGCTAGCCGGCGTCCGGGTTATCGCGAGGCGGCCTCTCGGGTTTCGGTGCGCCCCTCTGGCGCGAGTACCACGCGACGAGATCCCGCACGACTCCCGACTGGTCTCGTCGGTGCGGGTCTCGTTTCACGGCTTCGGCGAACGCGTCCCACAAGTCCGGCTCGAACCGGAATGCGTGACGCGGGTTCCCTTTCGTCGGCATCGGGCCCTCTCAGTTTGTCGCGACACCTTTGATGGTAACGCAGACTTGCGGTGTCGCGACACCTTCGGTAGAGTGGGTGTCGCGACACCAGCCGAGGGGAAGTCAACGATGGCCACCGCGATCACCACCACCAGAGCCGAGCGCCTCCGCGCGGCACACCGAACCCTCCGCGCCCACGGCATCACCCTCGACGGCTGCGACCTGCCCGCCGAGAAGATCCTGGCCATGGCCGCGATCGCGGACGGCGAGGACTCCCCGGCGACCGTCGCGGTCGCGCAGGCCACGCAGGTGAAGGCGGCGTGACCATGGCGATGCCCGAAACCGAAGCCGCGACCACAAGCCGAGCCCGGAGGGCTGACCCGATGACCGAACCCCCGAACCGGGACCTGCTCCACGACATCGCGTTCCAGATGCTCAACGACAGTCAGGCCACCAGCGCCGCACTAGCCGAATCGCTCTGGCACAGCCTGGACCATGCCAACGCGACCCTGGATCTGATCCGCGAGCGCATCGATGACCTGCTCCTGCGCCCGTACGCGCCTTCCGAGAGCGTGATTCGCGCCGCCATGTACCCAGACCCGCGTGCGGTGAAGGAACGGGCAAAGGAATATGCGGACCAGCGGGCGGGTGCCGCCCGATGAGCACCGTCACCGAGCACCCGGACTGCGACGGCGGGACCGCCCTCGTCCTGAAGCTGTACCGCTGCCGAGGCTGCGGGCACCGCGTGACCGTCGACGGCAAGGCTCCCCGGCAGACCCGGGAGCAGCCGTACCGCGCGCCGGCGGAACTGCTCGGCCGGTACCTGGCGAAGAAGGCGGCGTGACCATGACCGAGACAACGGCCACGCGCATCACCGCCCCCGAGTTCTTCGCCGTGATGCCCGGCGACGTGATCACCGCCCCGTTCTGGCCGGTCCCGGTGACGGTGGAAGCGGCCGTCCAGCAGGACACGCGGTTCACCCTCGTGCACTGGTCCGCGCCCGGCATGTCCGGCGTCACCCGCCTGTCCGAGCACGCGCTGGTGAGGATCCTGCACCGCTGGGACGCGGGCGCGTGCGGGCGCTACAAGCCGCGCGAAGTTCCGGCGGCCGCCGCGCTCGGCGACGCCATCCGCAAGCAGCGGCTCGCCGGGATCACGTGGCGGCGCGACAACGCGGCGCTGGTCGCGAAGTGGGGCGTGGAAGCGGACATGGACGCAATGAGCCGCGGCGAGTACAGGCAAGAGCAGCCCTGCGGCTGCTGGCGATGAAGGAGCAAGGATGGCTGGCAACTATCAGATGATCGACGGCATCGGGATGCCCGGCGGCATCCTCGAAGTCGGCTACGACGGTCCGGAGGTCGTGTTCCACGTCCACGGCGGCCGCCAGGTGCGGCTCACGGCCGAGGGGCGCGAGCGGTTCCAGAGGGCGTTCATGGATGCTGAGCGCCGGGCCGAGGATGACGGCGCCGAGGACGACGAGCGCCAGCAGGTGCCGTCCGATGTTCGTCCGCGCGAAGGCGAGCCCGGCTTCTATGACGTGACCTGCGGCGGGTGCGGCGAGGAGTTCGGAACCAACTTCGTCATCGAGGAGATCGAGTGCGCGGAGTGCGAGGCACGCCGCTGCCCGAACTGCCGCACCTGGTTCGGAGCGCAGTCGTGAACCACGCCGACCACGCCCACGTCCCTGTCGGCACGATTGCCGACCACGAGGGCTACCCGGTCACCATCCTGCGGGACTACAGCCACGGACTCATCCCGGAGATGGAGCTGACCGTCGCCGGGGTCGACCAGCTCGTCGCGATCCTGCCGGACCTGCGGGCGCAGATGGTCGCCGCAGAGGCGGAGGAGCGCGCCGAGGCCGCCGAGGAGGAGGGCGAGGAGTCCAGTGCCGCCGGCACCATCGCGACGCTGGCCTGCGGCTGTCAGGTGACCGGCGGCCCGGATGAGGAGCCCTTCTTTCTCGGCGAGGAGATCTACTGCCGCGTCCTCGGCGAGCAGCAGCGCGTGAAGGGCATCAGCGACACGGACGACGACGACCCGTGCGCCCGCCACGGCGGCAAGGGTGAGGGGCGCATGTCATGCCGGGCGTGCCTCGCCGATGCCGGGTTCGAGGACGCTGCTCCCGGAACCCCGGAGGACAACGACGACGACAGCGGGCGGGACCGGGCACGGTTCGGCCGGCCGGTCTTGTGAGGAGGAAGTGATGGCGAGACTGCGCGTATCCCAATCGGTGCGCCTCGGTCCGTTCAGGTTCCGGGTGAGCGCCCCTGTCGGCCGTGGCCGGACCTACGTGTCGGCCGGAACCCGCGACGGCCTCGGCTGGCTCGGCGTCAGTGCCCCTCTCGGGGGCCGGAAGCGGCGGAGGCGGTCGCGGTGACCACCCTGTTCGCCCCCGTCTTCTGCGCCCTGTACGCCGCCCACCAGGTCGCCGACCACTGGATGCAGACCGGCGCGCAGGCCGAGGACAAGGGCCTCCCCGGCTGGCCGGGCCGCCTCGCCTGCCTCCGTCACGCCACGGTCCTGACGCTCACCCTCGCCGCGGTGCTCGCCGCCGTGGCGCTGGTGACCGGTGCACACGTCCCCGTCCCCGCGGCAGCCGCGGGACTCGCCGTCAACGGCGTCAGCCACTACTGGGCGGACCGGCGGTTCACCCTCGCCCGGCTGGCCGCAGCGGTCGGCAAGAGCGAGTTCTGGGTGCTCGGGCGGCCGAGGCCCGGACGCGGCGACAACCCGTCACTCGGCACCGGGGCATACGCGCTGGACCAATCCTGGCATGTGGCCTGGATCCTGGTGTCGGCGCTGATCATCGCCGGATGGCCGGCATGAACGGATCGGAAGACGCCGCTGCGGCGGCAGGAAGAGAGTAGACCAGTGGGGATCGACAACACGACCAGGCGCATGCAGGACCCGGCAGAGCGGATGCTGTTTGTTGGGGAGTCGATGGGGCGCCGCGGCCTGTCCGGCGCCATTGAGGCGCAGGAGAAGTCCGGGCAGCGGCAGCTTGTCGCGTCGGAACTGTTGCCCGCCAAGCATGGTGATGACGCCCCGTGGCTCGCTCTCGGCTTCACCTTCGGCGACCCGGCCCCGGGCGACCCGCTGTTCGTCCACGCGACACTGCCGGAAGGCTGGGAGAAGCGCGCGACCGATCACTCAATGGGGTCCGTCATCGTGGACACCCTCGGGCGGGAGCGGGTCAGCATCTTCTACAAGGCCGCGTTCTATGACCGCAGCGCACACATGAACCTGGTCGGGCTGCACTGGTACGTCACGAAGCACGTCGAGTACGACGGGCCGCTGGTGATCAGTGACGAGTGGGCAACCCGCGACGCGGTGATCGCGGCCATGAGGGAGAACGCCGACAGGGAGCGGGAAGAGGCCGCCGAGTTCCGGGGATACGCCGCTAACACGGTCAGCCGAGACCCTGACAATAGGGCGCGCTGCGCCGAGATCGCGGACGAGCGCGAGGCGAAGGCAGCGAAGTACGACGCCGCTATTGCCGCGCTGGAATCGGAGTCGTAGATCATGCGTCCTGTAGTGACATACGAGCTTGGCGGCGACCTGTCGTTCGTCCTCGACACGGCGCTGGAGGAGTTCGCCGCACGGGTCCGGGACGACCCGAACTGCGCCCCCGAGTGGTCCGAGCGCATGGCCAGGCTGGCCGATGAGGGCCGCCGGCAGGCCAGCGAGGCGTTCGACCGCCCGGAGCCGGCGCGACCCACGGGAGCGGTCAGGGGCTACCAGATGCTCACCGCCGTCGCCGACCCCGGCGGCATCACCGAGATCGGCTACAACGGCGACGTTGTCGAGATCCGGCCGGGCGGGAAGCGCGTCATCGCCCTCGACGCGGCCAAGCGCGAGGAGTTCATGCGCGCGTTCATGGAAGCCGAGCGACGCGCCGAGGCGGCAGGAAAGGGACTAGAGGATGTGTAACGCGTTCATCTGCGCTAACACGCACGACATGATCGGTGTCGTCGTTGCGGCGATCATCGCCGCCATCGTCAGCGGGATCCTGATCTGGGTGATGGAGACCGGGCAGGGAAGGGGGCACTGATGGCTGACGACCGGATGACTGAGTTGAACACCCGGTTCGGCGCTGACCCTGACGCTCTCGCATGGGCGAGAGGCCACGTGGAAGCCCTGCGGGACAAGTTCCGCGAGTTCGAGACGCAGCGCCACGATCTCGGCGACAAGCAACTCGCCACCCAGTGGCGGAAGTTCGCGAACCTGCTGGACATGGAACTGATCGGCGGCAAGGGCTGCGTGATCACGCCGTTCGATGAGCGGTGCCCGTCGCTGCCTGACGCCGGGGAGGTGTCGTGGTGAGCGACGACAGGCTGTCCGCCGCACTGGCGGAATTCAGGGAACGGCGGGAGAAGCGTGCGGACTTCTCCCGCCATATCGAGGCAACGTTCGTGAGGGAAGCGGCGGAAACCGACGTGCGGCGGCTCCTGGCCGCGCTGGACGCGGTGCTGAAGTTCCATCAGCCGATCGAAGGCGACTGGGGCACGACGATGTGCTCCTGCTGGGTTCGCGGCGGCAGCCGGGCCGTGTGGCCGTGTAAAGAGGTCATCGCCATCGCCGGCGAACTGCTCGGAGGAGATTAGCAATGGCCACAACACGCTTGGAGTGCGTGTCGCCCGAGTCCGCGAAGACGGTTGCCGAAGAGGCCGACATCCCCGGCACAGACCAGCGTGCCAGGGCCGAAGGGTCAGTCGTGGTACTGGAGTACTTCGACAAGCGGTACCCGCTGGACGTGGCCGACTGGGCGTTCCAGAGCGGTCATGCGAGCGACCGTGCGGCCGCCGACGTGATCGCGAGGCTGTGATGGCTGAGACCGTCATGCGCTCCGGTGCGATCCTGCCAGTCCAGGTCCGGACAGCACGCAAGCAGCACGTGTGCAATGACTGCGATATGCCGATCCTGCCCGGAGAGAAGTACGAACTGGCCGTCAATCCGCCGCACCGCATCCCGGAGTATGACGTGGACTGCTGGCTGACGTGGCGCACCCACTACCCGCGCCACGACGGGCAGCGGTTCCTGATCGGCTGCGACCTGTCCGCCGCGCACAAGGAGAAGGCCGCACGGGAGGGACTGGCCGGTGCCTGACATCCACGCCCGCACGTTCAACGCCGTGACCCTGGCACTCGGCGAGGCAGGATGGTTCATCCCCCTCAGTGTCCGCGAGGCCATCGCCGTCGCGGTCGAGGCGGAGATAGAGCCGGAGATCCGCGCCGACGAGCAGGAGCGCATCACCCGCGAAATCCTCGCCTACGAGACCTCATGCCTGCGTCACGCCGACCCTCTCGACGGCGTTGGGGTCTGCAGTCACTGCGCGTACAGCGCCGGTCTGCACAAGGGGGCACGCGTAGCATTCGGGCTTCCATATCCGGTGCCACTGCCGGAAGTACGGGAGGATTAAACCGTGGCCGACATCCTCGACGTAATCGATGGCGCGCTGCTCGACTTCGACACGTCCGACGACGCGATGCGGTGGGTGCCGCCGGCGAAGCGCGAGGAGAGACCCGCCGTAGACCCTGAACTGCTTGAGATGCTGTCCCCGGAATCCCTGGCGGCGATCAACGCTGCGGTCGCGGGCATCACGGAGTTCGCGAACGCTCTCGGCCGCGCACTCAACCCCGTTTTCGGCGGCATCGGGCTGGCGATGGGGAAACTCGCGAAGGCTTACGCGAACATCCTCGCCGAAGCCGACCAGGCACACGCCCGCGAGATCTCCGCCATGCACCGTGCCTATCGCCAGCGTTCGAAGGCGCGACAGAGGAGGAAGCGTTGACGTCGTTCCTGCGCAGGGTCGCATTCCTGCTCTGCTTCTTCCCGCTAGGCATCCCGGCGATGCTGATCATGTTCCTCGGGATCATCGCGGCCGGGTTCGCGTGGCTCCTGCTCGGGCCGGACGAGGAGCGGACGGAGCGGCTGGCCCTGGGATGGGGCGGCCCGATACTCGACCTCCTGATGAAGATCAAAGGCGGCGGTCAGCAGGGAGGAACAGAGATATGACCGGCACCAACCCGACGGCATGGCCACGCGATGTCCGCCGTCAGGTCCAGTCCGTCCGCAGCGTCGGCCTGGAACCCGCCGTCCACGGCAGCCCGGGCGGCGAATGGACCGTCATCGTTGAAGGTGAGCGCATCCGCGCCACCGCGGTGTTCGCCACCCGGAGCGGTCGCGCACGCTACCTTCACGGCGAACTGTCCGTCGACGGCCAGTCACGACCGGCAGTTACCTCACTAACCGCGCTGCGCGACCTGTGGGACGAACTTGAGGACGGGAGTCCTGTCGCATCGCCCGAACTCGTCCCCATCGAGCCCGCAGACGCAACCCTCGCACCAGCCGCCGTCCGCGCCTCGCTGCGCATGCTCCTCGCCAACGGCCTGATCACCGCCGTACCGTCCGAGGAATGGCCCGAGTACGTCCGGATCGATGCGCCATGAAGCAACACATCATTGAGAGGCAGTCATGAGCAGGGTCTACTTCCACTCCCCGTCCGGGGAAGCCGAACTGTGGGGCGGCGAGCGCGCGTGGCTCGGCGGCATGTGCACGGACATCGCGGTCGGCCTGCTCGACCTTCAGAACAACAGGATGATCCCCGCCATCGTCAACGCCGACTACCTGAAGTACCCGGCCAACCCGCAGGACTTCCTGCGCTGGCGCTCCTCGGTTGAGACCGCGATCGCGGTTAGCATGCGGCCAGACGCGTTCGCCTGGAAGGGCAAGCCGCTCGACATGTTCAGCCTGACCCTGAACACCGCAGCCCGCGTCGGCGGCGACCCACTGAAGCTCGCCGCGCGCATTCACGGCCAGTGCGAGATCCATGCCTGGTGCGAAGGCAAGGACCGGGCTTGGCTTGCCGGGATCATCGACCTGGGCCTTGAGGCTGGCGTGTTCCGGCGCAACACCGGCCACACTGAAGACGAGACCTGGGAATCCGTCGCCCGGTTCCTCCGGGAGCGGGACGATGAGCCTGTCGTCATGTCCTACTCGGTGTGCGACGGGTTCCCGAACCGGCAGACGGCCGGATGGGAACCACCGGAAGGGGCCGATCTCACCCCGGACTGGGCGAAAGAAGCGCCCGACGAATGGGCGGAGTGCGATCACAAGGACGACTACTACGCCAGTGCCAAGAGCGACCTGTGGTACGACCTTGGCCACGACGAGCGGTGGCGCGCCGCCATGGACGGCCTGCGCGCAAAGCCCGGCGGCCTTCAGCTCTCCCCGGACGGGTGGGACGACTTCCACTTCGGCCACGGACTGTCCGCGCTCGACCTGATCGCCAGCGACTACGCCGACCGGCTCGACCGGGCGCTAGACATCAGATGAAGGGCCACGGCCTGAAATGCGCGCCCTGCGTGCATTTACCCGCTCCGCTGATACCGCGTCGCCTCCGCGCGGATATCTGCGCGCATAATCAGCGGGTGCACCCCATCGTCCCGCGGCCGCCGCGCCGCGCCGTCCCGGACCTCGCTGCCGCTGAGCCCGACCAGGCCGTCCCGCTGACACTGCCCCGGCAGCCGCGAGTCATGGTGCGGTTCACCGACTCGACGTGGAAGCTGTGCCGGGTGGAGGCATGGCAGCAGAGTCCGGGCGGCTGGCTCGTGCAGCTGACGTGGGGCGACTTCGGGGTGATCCGGGACGGCTGGCACCTCCACGATCCGGACCGCGTCGTCACCTGGCCGCCCTCTCCGAGCTTCCCGCCGGTAGAATAAACGATGGCCGCGCGCCCGGCCTGACTCCGCCCCTGGCAGGCGGACAAGAGAGGCTCAGCCCCCGGCGTACTAGCTACAGGTGCCGCACGGCGCTCCGCGACCGTGGAACGGCGCAGGGGATCGGCTCCCTGCGACGGCGTGGCCCCGGCCGTAACCCACGGGGCACCTCTTCCTCGGCCAGCTTCCACATGAGCTCCCACGCGTGCTCCGCCGCCGGGCCGCCGCCGCTGCCGCCGCTGTACAAGCCGTAGCTCTCGTCCTCGAGGATGACCATCGCTTCTAGCGCCGTCATCGGCTGAAGCATCTCCGGCGTAGGGGCATCGGGATGGTGCGACAGATAGCCCGCATGGTACTTACGCAGGATGTCCTGACGCTCTTGATCCGTCGTCGGTCGGCTCATTGCTTCCCCCTTGGCGCGTTGAGATAGTCCCGCCGTAACCTATCTCCGTTTGCGGGTAGAACCCCCTCGTGCCGTCGATCTTCCCGCGCAGCAACCCCGCCCTCGAGCGCGCCATCCCTGCCGACTCTCCCGGCGACCCCGGGCACCGCAGCGTCGGCGACCCGTGGGAGATGCTGTTCCGTGACGGCACCTGGCGGACCGTCGAGGCGCGGGCGTGGTGGCGGGACCGGTTCGGGAGGTGGGTCGTGCAGGTCGAGTACGGCGTCCGCGGCGAGGGGACTCATGGCGAGATGTATCTGGCCGACGCGGAACGGATGCGGGCGTTCGAGGACGAGCCGCCGGAGTTCAGCCCGTGGGCGGCCTAGCAGGCGTGTCCTTTAACGGTCTGTTGCGGACAGCACAGCGGAACGGGCGCCCGTCATGGGCAAATTCTGTCCGGAACACGTGCCCGTAATCAGCGTTCCATAGATAGCGTTTTGGTACAGTCAGGGCATGCGGACGGACGCCCGGACGCGTCAGAGCAAGGGACGGGAACATGGCCAAGGTCGGCTACGAGCGGGTGTCCTCCGACACGCAGGTGCTCGACAGGCAGCGGGACGCGCTCGAGGCTGCGGGGTGCGACAGGATCTTCAGCGACTTCGCCCAGAGCGGGCGGCTGGCATCACGGCCGGAGTTCGACGAGTGCATGAAATACCTGCGCGCGGGAGACACTCTCGTCGTGACCGAACTGTCCAGGCTGGGGCGCTCAACCAAGAACCTCCTGACGCTGGCCGAGGAGCTCAGGGAACGGCAGGTCAATCTCAGCATCCTGAACCTCGGACTGGACACGAGCACCGTCAGCGGCAAGCTGGTGTTCACGATCCTGGCTGCCGTCAGCGAGATGGAAGTGGAGCTCCTGCGGGAACGGACCAACGAAGGGCTCGCAGCGGCCCGCGCCCGCGGCAGGACCGGCGGACGGAAGCCGTCGCTCACCCCGGCGCAGGTGAGGCATGCGCGGAAGCTGTACGAGGGCGGCGAGCACACTGTCGCAACCATCGCTGGCGCGCTCGGCGTCTCCCGCCAGACCGTGTACCGAGCCCTTGAGCGCACCGCCGAGGAAGCCGTCATTTCCTGAGTTCCGCTCCGCCGGGCCGTGAATTACATCCCTGTCATTCACCTCCCGAGGCGTTCCCGCTATCATCCGGTTCGTGTCGCCGACGTCACCTGCTCCGCCCCGCGCACCTGTCCCCGCGATCGGCTACGTCAGGGTGTCGCTGATGCGCGAGGAGGCAATCTCGCCGGAGACGCAGAAGGCGGCGATCGAGGGATGCGCGTCCCGCACGGGACGGCGGATCATCGACTGGATCGTAGATCTCGACAAGTCCGGCCGGAATTTCAACCGGCGGATCACGAAGGCGATCGACCGGGTGGCGGACGGCGAGGCCGAGGAGATCCTGGTCTGGAAGTACAGCCGGTTCGGCAGGGACCGGCGCGGCAACGCGATCTACCTCGCGAAGCTGGAGAACGCCGGCGGCCGGCTGATCTCCGCCACCGAGGATGTCGACACGACCACGGCGACGGGGAAGTTCACCCGCGGCATGCTGCTGGAGATCGCCGCGTTCGAATCCGACCGGGCCGGGGAGATCTGGAACGAGGCATACGATCATCGCGTGAGGAGAGGACTGCCCCCGTTCGGCCGCCCCCGGTTCGGCTATGTGCGCCTCGGCCGCGTCCAGGACGAGGACAACCAGGACCGCACCCGGCACGTGAAGGACGAGAAGGAACGCTACGTCCCGGACCCGGATGCGGGCCCGGCGCTGGCCGCCGGCTATCGCGCCTACAACGCCGGGTCCGGGTTCGCGGTCATCGGCCACAACTGGAACGATGACGGATTCCGGACCGCCTACGGCAACAAGTGGCGGCTGCAAGCGGTGCAGGAAGTGCTTGACTCCGGGTTCGGTGCCGGGATGCTGCACGTGCACGACCCGGCGTGCCGGTGCAAGAACAGGGCCCGGTGCCGCCAGCGGGTGTACGTGCGCGGTGCCCACGACCCGGTGATTACCGAGGATGAGTGGCTGCAGTACCTGACCCGGCGGAAGCGGACGTCGGCAGCTCCGCCGCGGGCCCGCTCTCCGCGCTACCCGGTGACCGGTCTCGTGAGGTGCGGGCACTGCCGGTCGGGGATGGTGGTGAACGGCCGGGCGTCGGGCCGCATACCGCTGTTGTGCTGCCGCCGCCAGAGGGACTATGGCGACTGCCCCGGTGCCCCGTCGGTGTCGGTGACGCGGGTAATGACGGAGGTGCGGGCGCAGCTCGCCGGGATCGCGGGGGAAATCGACGCGCGGGCTCGGGCACAGGAGTCGCGGACCGCGCAGCGGCGGACCGCCGTCTCTGTCGCCGATGCCGCCGAGCGGGACCTGAGGGAAGCCGACCGGCGGCTGGTGAACCTGGCGGTGCAGCGCGCCGCCGACGACACGCTGCCGGACGAGGCGTGGAAACAGGCCGCGGCGCAGCTCCGGGAGAGGCGGGAGGCGGCCGCGCAGGCGCTGGAGGACGCGCGGGCGCGGGAACGGTCCGTCCCGGCGAACGTGCCGGTGCTGCTGCCGTCGCTGGAGGACGGATGGGACACGCTTCCTGCCGCGGCCCTGAATGAGATGCTGCGCTACCTGCTGCGCCGTATCGTGATCACCCGGACGGGCGACAAGGTGCGGGATGTGAAGGGCCACTGGATCCCGATGCCGGTGCGGGTTGAGACCGTACCGGTATGGGAACCTGACCCATGGGAGAGCCGTACAGATTTAGAATGGTTGCGGGACACTAACAGGTGTAAATCATAGCGGGCTGACGTGCAGTTTCCTGCCGGTCGCGCGCTAAGCATCCAGGAGCAACGCATGGCCGACGACAACGCGAACGGGACATCCCCCGAGCAGCGTGCCTACGACGCGTGGCACGCTACCCGCTTCCCGGATTCCCCTCCCCCCGGATGGGCGCACCCGGCGACTGAGAAGGCGCGCCCGGCATGGGAGGCAGCCGTCAGGGCCGCGTTCCCTGAACTGGTCCGCGAGCGCGACGAGGCGCGGGCCGAGCGCGACGAGTACCGCACGATCGCCTGCGACGCCGTCGGCACCGATCCCGGCGTGTACGGCTCCAGTTCGCAGGCCATCAACCGGCGTGCCCTCGTTAGCCGCTGGCGCGAGCAGCTCGGGATGGGCCCGCTGTGACCACCTGCGCCCGCGATGTCGAAGCCTCGCAACTGGAGGGTATCGCGGTGCTGATCCGGATCTCACGGCAGCAGCAGTCCGCGGCCGACTCCACCGAGCCGCTGCCCGCACTGACCGGACGTCGCAGGTTGGCCGACCGCATCGGCGTGGCGCTGGCGTTCGCCGTATCCGGTGTGCTGCTCTACCTCGCATACATGAACATGTAAACGCAAACCATCCCGGCGTCGTCCAACATGGGCGGCGCAGGGGAACTCCCGCTGTAACACCCCGTCCCGGGCGGTCCGGGCGGTCTCTCACGAAAGATGGGTCATCTATGAACAGAGCACGTCACGCCAAGCCGTCGGCCGCCGCGAAGGCGTACGCCCGCGGCGCTGCCGTCCTCGGTGCCGCGGCGCTGGCCGCCGGGGCGGGTGCGGTGGCTACCGCAGGTGCCGCAGGCGCGGCAAGTGCGACTCAGGGCGCGAACGGTGTCGTGTACGGCACCCCGGACGCGTCCAGCACCGCTAGCTACAGCAACGGCGCGTGGACGCTGGAGTCGCCGACGTCCTCCGGCGCGTCCGCGCAGGTCGACCTGGTGAAGCCGGCCCAGCCGAGCACGACCACCGCTCCGACCATGACGGCAACCAACTACGGCGGCGGCGACCCGCGCCTGGTGCTGGAGTTTCACAACGGCCAGTACCTGTTCGGGTACCCGACCGGCAGCAACGGCGCGCTGTCCTGGTCCGACGAGCCTAGCGGCACGGCCGAGGCTTCGTGGAGCGCTGCCCTGGCCGCTGTCAACGCTGGCGGCGCGGACAACAGCCTCACCGCCGCGTTCGTCGTGCAGGACTCCGGTTCCACGGCTCAGACGGTGATCACGGACCTCACCTACAACGGCGAGCAGGTCGTACCGGCCAGTTCTACCACGACGGTGAGCACGATCGGCGAGATCAGCAACGCCCACTCCGGCAAGTGCCTGGACGTGACCGGCGGCAACTTCGCCAGCGGCACCCCGCTGCAGCAGTGGACGTGTGGCGCGAAGTCGCCGGATGGCGTCGTGGGCGGCGACCAGCAGTTCCAGGTCGTCACCAAGGACGTGAACGGGACCGAGACCGGCTACCTGGAAGCGATCAACGAGTCCGGCACGGTGCTGTACGTGGAAGCGGCTAACGAGGGGGGCTTCCTGCAGCTGACCAGCTCGCGCAGCGCCGCGACCGACATGCTGAAGTCGGGCCCGTTTTACACCTTCCCGGAGGCGACGGGCAGCACCTCGTCCGCGCCGCTGGTGATGGACGATGCCGGGTCGCAGACCGTCAACGGCAGCACCGTGATCGCCTACCCGGAGAACGGCGGCAGCAACCAGCAGTGGTCGCTGCCGTAACCCGGTAGACGAGGAAAACGCCCCGCGCTGCACCGGGTGACCGGGCAGCGCGGGGCGAACGAGGAAAGAGCGAGCAATGAGATTCGGGGTTAGCGCCGGCCCGTTCTGGGTCAGCTCCGGGGGACGCCGTAACCGCCGCCACAGGCGCGCCGGCCCGTTCAGCGTCGTGTTCTTTGCGGCGCTACTCATCGCCGGCTTGAGCGTCACCGCGGCGGACTGGCTGATGTGGATCGGCTTCCCGGCGCTGATCGTGCTCGGCCTGGTCGCGCGTCACCAGGCGCGGCGGCCGCGCCGCCCTGCACCTGAGCAGTTCACGCCGCGCAATCCGCAGGCGTGGAACTCGAACCGCCGCTGAGACGAAAACGACCCGGCTGTCGTCCCTCGCGCGGGACTGGCGGCCGGGTCGTGGTGTGCCAGCTCCCCAAGCCGACGGCGGTTAGCTTACCGGC
>Ga0335072_10003419_pt1 | contig 23941 bp, 22 predicted proteins | sample Lox_Sample_21_FD_206725 | JGI IMG/M metagenome (GOLD analysis project Ga0335072, IMG submission 206725) | Soil microbial communities from Loxahatchee National Wildlife Refuge, Florida, United States - Lox_Sample_2.1 | ecosystem: Environmental > Terrestrial > Soil > Wetlands | place: USA... | reverse complement strand
ATCGCGAACATCGCGCCGATCAACATCCCGAACTTCATGGCCGATGCCGGCGGCCGTGGCATCCAGATGGCCATCGTCAACCACGGCCTCGGCCAGCTCCGCGACCGCTGGGGCGAGCAGGGCGCGCAGATCATCAGCGACACCGCTGGCTGCAAGGTCTTCCTGCCCGGCATCAGTGACACCGCTTTGCTGAAAGCCGCTAGCGACCTGTGCGGGCAGACCACGTTCCGGCTGCGACGGCGACAGCATCTCACCCGCCACGACATCTGCGAACCCGCGATGCTGCGTGAGCTCCCCGACGGCTGGGCGCTGCTGATCCGGGGCAGCCAGGCACCGGTGCTGGCCAAGCTCCCGCGCGCCTGGACCGACAAGGCGTACCGCCGGGCCCGGCGGCAGGGACGCGCCGTCTACACGGCACCAGCCCCGGCGGTCATACCCGAGACAGGCCCGTTCGCCCTGCCTGTCCTCGCAGCGCCGGGCGCTGGCCGCAACGGATACCGGGAGACCGGCGCGTTCCCGTGGGGTGGTGAAGAACAGTGACCGACACCGCCCTGCAGAACGTGGTCGTCCAGGTCGCGGAGACCGCCGAGAGGCTTGCCGGCCTAGAGCGCCTTGTCGCCGAACTTGGCGCAGACATCCGACGGCAAGCCGAGCACAGCGCACGCGTCCAGGCACTGGAGGAGGCGCTGGCCGGGCTGACGGCGAAGGTCTCGGAGGTACTGCCGGACGAGCAGGGCGCCTCACGTGTGTACGCGCCGCGGCCCGCGCCTTGCTGGTGGAAGCTGTCCGGCGAGGCCCGTGACACCGAGATCGGCAGGCTTCGTGGCTTCGTCGAGCAGGTGTACCGGCCCGGCTTCGGGCATCTCGCCGCCCGGCTGCGCCCATGCTGGGAGGCCCACGACTTGTGTCTGTACTGCCTCGACATCGCCGCGGAGCTGCACGCCGTCCTGTACATGCAGGCCCGGCGGACAGTCCCGCTGCTGAACGGGCAGGCCGAGTACGCCACTCGTGTGCTCCCGGCGCTCGCCGACCTGATGTCGGTCGAGACTAGGAGCGGCTGCAGGCACCACACCCCATCCGGCAACGGCATGTCCCTCCCGGCGAGGGGAGGCCAACCGTGACCAGGGCGCTGGACCGACGGGATCCGATGCTCGCCGCGGCACTGCGATACGCCGGAGCGAGATGGCCGGTCTTCCCGTGCATCCCAGGGGAGAAGGTCCCGGCCACCAAGCACGGATTCCTCGACGCGACCACCGACCCGGACAAGATCGCCTGGTGGTGGCAGCGCGACCCGGAGCGCAACGTCGCGATCGCCACAGGACTACCTGGGCCTGACGTGCTCGACGTCGATGTCAGCGCGGACGGCAACGGCTTCGCCGCGCTCAGCCAGCTTCGCCGCGAAGGCCTGCTGGACGGGGCGGGCGCCTACGTCCGCACCCCGAGCGGCGGCCTGCACGCCTACTTCGCTGGTTCGGAGCAAGGGAACGGGCGGTTGCCAACTCACCATCTGGACTTCCGCTCGCTTGGTGGCTACATCGTCGCCCCGCCGTCCCAGGTGCATGGCAAGCGCTACGAGCTGATCAAGCTCCGAAACGGCCGACTCGAAGAGGGCCAGGGCGGACTGGAATGGGCCGCGGTGACCCGACTACTCGACCCTCAGCCGGAGCGCTCCCTTTCGAGGGCCGGTGCCCGGCCGGCAGACCCAAGTCCCTTGGCCGGCTGGGTCGCGCGGCTCGCGGAAGGCAACCGGAACGACGGACTGTTCTGGGCAGCCAGCCGCGCGCTCGAATCCGGACTCACCGACCTCGGCGAACTCGCACAGGCGGCGCGTAAGACCGGGCTCGACGAACGCGAGATAGCTCGTACTCTCGCCTCCGCACAGCGACGCGCCGGTCGGTCTTTCGGCAGTGAGCTTCCGGGAGCAGAGGGCCCGAATCCGGCGGGCCGGCTGATCAGCAAGCGTCACCTCGAAGAGTTCCTGGCGAGCGAACGATGAGCACTCGGAAGCATGAACCCGCCGCCAGCGCCGGGGCTGGTCAGCCGGACAACGCAACCGCGTCGTCGGGCTGGGCCGCTGGTGCAAGATGCCGTGATCGCCGAGCTGGAGATAGAGCCGTGGGCAGGAGGCCAACGGCAATCGGGACGCAGCGGCGGCTTCGGGCACTGATGACTCGGGGCTGGTCGCTGCAGGCGGTAGCCCGCGCCGAGGGCCTGCGTGCTCCACAGCTCGCCAGGGCGCTCGAGAACTCCGCAGTGATAACGCCCAAGCTAACCGCTGCCGTGAGCGCGGCGTACGACAGGTTGTGGAATGCCGAGCCGCCACGGCGGACCGAGGTTGAGCGTCAGCTTGCGGATGCCGCTGGGGATGCCGCCCGCATCCGAGGCTGGGCACCACCACTGGCCTGGGACGACGACCAGATCGACAAGCCGAGTGCCGAGCCGGAGCCAGACTGGGAACGCGGCTCCCGCACCAGCATGCGCTCGGCCGACTTGGCCGAGGACGCGGAGTTCGTTCGTTCTGCGGGCGGCTACGAGCGAGCATCGATGTCATCGCCGGTCGGCTTGGCATCAGCCGAGCCCGGCTGGAGAAGGCGCTAAGCCGCCAGCAGTCCGCCGCTAGCAAGCACGAGAGGGAGGCCGGCTGACCATGCGACACAAACGGCTGTCCACAGAAGCCGGGATCCGCGATGACGTCCGGATGTCCGACGGCAAGGCTGTCGGTGCCCTCGATCTGGGGAGAGTTGCCATGAACCCAACGTCCGTTATCCGGCAGCGCCTTGAAGACGCTCGGGACCTGGCTGAGATCCTGACCGCCGCCTACGACGCCTTCGACGAGATGCTGTCGGCGTTCGACCGCTACGAGAATGGTCCCGGCCCGTTCTACGCAGCGCTGATCATGGCAGGCCCGGCCGCAGCAGACGGCCGCAACACCATCGGCATGGCTCCATCGCTCCCGCCTCCTGAGCGCGATCGTCCGCAGCCGCCCGAGCCAGTTAACGAGCCCTCCGCGCAGGAAGTCGCCGACGCGGTAGCCGGCCTCGCCGCACTCGCCGCACGGAAGCTGCGCGCCGCTGCCGCTGCCGCGGCTTCCGCAGCGGACCGCTCGGCATGCGTTCAAGCCGCACAGTACGCCGACGAAGTGCGCGGTTTCATGACCGGGACAGGGCCGTGACCCCGGCCCGGCCGACCTTCGGCGAGTTCGTCGGCGCTGCCAGCAGGCACCTTGCGGTTGCGGCGGCGCAGCCTCGATCGGTGACGCCCGGCCGGGACGACGTCGAACAGGCCGCTGGCCTAGCGCGCCTGGCCAGGGTCCTGACGCGTTACACCTCCGATCTGACCAGGACGATCAACGATCTGCCGGACGAGCATCTTTCCGGCCTCGGCCCGTGGGATCGCGCGGCGCTGCGCGCTCACGACGCCTTAACGTCGGCTTGCCGTGCGCTCGCGCAGGACGTCCGCGCAGCCAGAGCGGTCGAATCGGCGAGCAGTCCGGCCGCGCGATCGCTGTATGCGGCGGCCAGGTCTCTAGCAGCAGGGCGAGATCTGCTGCAAGGGCACTTCACCACCGAGCCGTCCGGCGCGCGGCTCTACCGGTCCGGCTGGTCGCCGGCGATCACTTCGCCCAGCGTCAGCCGGGCCGTGCTAGCCGAGGTCGCGTCGCTGGCGTTGCAGGCGGCCGCTGCCGGTAATGAGCTCGCATCGACGGCGCCTGGCAATCTCCGGGCCGACAGCACCCGGAGCCGTCTAAGCATCGCCTGCTACTGGCTGAACCAACCCCAAATTCTCGTCTCCGCGGCGGAGCGTGCCGAGCCTGGCGGCGAGAACGGGCGCGAGGTTCTGCACGCGGTTCCGGAGAACGTCATAACCGCCCGGCTGTCGCCGGAGAGCGCTCGTTCGGTGCATGAACTGTGTGCTGCAGTGATCACCACGGCCGAGCGGGTCAGGGCAGCGGCCTGGGATGCGGCCAGCGTCGGGCCAACGTCTACGGCCCTCTGTTCAATATCCTGGTACCGCATCGCCGCGGCGAGCACGGTGACCAGCCACCACTGCCACCTTCTCTACTCGGTCCTCGCAGAACGCGTGGCGGCCGAGCAGAACGGGGAGATCAGCGGCATCCTGGCGCGCGCGGCGTCCCAAGCCGATCGAGCCCGAGAGTACTGGCTGGATTCCGCTCGCGAGTTCCGCGACATCGCCACCGACATCCATAACTACGTCTCGCCGGCCGCGGCAGAAGCCGCCGACCTGGCGCTGTGGACCGGCAAGCTCGCCCATGTCGACGCTGACTGGACCCTGTCCATCGGGCCGGGTCAGCCCGTGCGCCCGGCAGCAGATCTGGCGCCTCAGATTGCCGATGTCCCCGGCGTGGCAGCAGCGGTGCATGAAGCGAGCGATGCGCTCGGCATGCTGGCGACCGCCAACCTCGAGCAAGCTCGGCAAGCCGTTAGAGGTCACAGATTGCTCGTGGCTACCAGGTCGCTGCCGGAGAAGTACGACATTCCGCTGCGCTACACCGAGCCGCCCGAACCGTACGCAGCCTCGCTTGTCGCCTGCTGCCACGACACAGCGCAGAACGCGGGACGCCTCGCCGAGGCAGGATCTGAGACCGCCGTCCGCGTCGGCGCGCCGAGCCGCACCCTCGTTGCACTGCGGGCCGTTGCACGGGGACAGCCCGAGAGCCAATCGCCTGCCGATACCGGCCGTGGCGCACGGGAAGAGGAAAAGGCATCCGGGATTGGGCCAATAGAGAGCCGACTCCGAAGCCTGGGCATCGAGAACGCGCGCCACCTGTGGCGGGCCAGCGCGATAGACCGCGCGGCCGAACAGGTCATCCGCGAGGCTACTGCAGACCCACCGTGCCAAGGCCAAGCGCACCGGGCTCATGCCTCCGGACGGCGTGACCAGGTGTCGATAGGCCCGGCGGCGCGAGAAGCCCGAGCGCAGTTCGAGCAGCTAGAACCTGAGCCTTGACGACATATGCCGCTGGCAGGTGACGCCCGCCGACCCGGGTCTACCCCCGGAACGGTGTTTCCAGCCGTCATTGTTAATGGTTGAGTCGGCCTGGAGGAACGGACACGACAGCAATCCCGGCACCGCGCTCCAGGCCGAGTCAACCAGGGATTCTGTATTCAGAGACTGTTGTTGTTCTCCTGTCGGCGAAGGAGTGCGGCTCGACAAAACCGGTGGTGATCTTCACATCGGCGCTGACCCCTCGGAGTTGAGCCACATAGGGACTCCGGCCCGAACGTTCCCATCCATGTCAGGCTCGCCTGGTCCCTTGCGTTGTGATTGACGACCCGGACGGAGTCCACCACCTCGTTGCCGAGCATCGACCGCAGCTCGGGACCGGTATTCGCCCGGCGGGTGCCTGTCGCCACCAGGATGGCGATGTCTGCGGGGTCGATGGTCCCGTCCAGCTCGGCCAGCACCGCCGGGACCATGAGGCTACTGGGCTGTGCCCTGGTGCCGTCGCACACGGAGATGGCGACAGATTGGCCGGACTTGACTCGTTCCCGCATCGGCGGCCCGCTGACCGGCGAGCGCAGGGCGGCTGTCAGCGCCGCCGTGCTGCGTCGGGGCGGCGAGGACGAGTGCCGAGTGCGGCCGCCGGGCAGCCAGCGGATTCAGGTCCCGCTCAGCGCACCAGGTCAGGAAACAGCGAAGGTCCGACTGGGCATGCTCGCGGGACGAGCCGGTGCGCCGAGTCAGGCACGCGGCCACAGCCCGATCAAGCGGCCGGCCCTGCTGCTGGGGATGCCTCATGCGCGGAGACAACTACGAGGTCATCCGGTGTCATGCCCTGACCGTCCACCCGAGGGGCGCTAACGGCAAGACCTGTCACCGCGGCTAGCGGACGCTGAGTGGGAGCGGAAGAGCTGTCAACGAATTCGGCCATCCCGCGCACGCCGAGCGCGTGCGTCGAGCGCCCTGGCATTAACCGGCGCTCACGCTACGAACTCCCGACCTGCGCTTGTGGCTCGAGGCGGGGACACATGCGCGGCTGCTAACAAAAGTTGACGCGTAACCGGCATCAAACTTGCGCCACTTAGCAGCAGAAGGGAATCAGTCAGCTAGTCCGGGCTACGCCGGACTGAGTATTCGTACTCTGCTAGGTGCCTGCTACCTGCCGGTAACCTTGAGGGCATGCCAGGCAGATTCCAGCCCGGAGATCATCTCCACGTGTTCCGGCGGGTCGCAGATCTCCCAGCTGGCTACTACCACCACGGCATCTATATCAGTACTGACCGCGTGATCCAGTTCGGCGGCGGCGTGCCGCTGCTGCACAAGGACAGCACCGGGGTCGGCGCCGTGACCCTGGCGGCGTTTGAGAACGGCGGCACCGCGACGGTCGTCCGGCACGGTTACGAGAGCCGGGTCACGGGCTGGCACCCGCCCGCCGACGAGCCCTGGAAGATCATCGAGCGTGCCGAGTTCCTGCTCAAGCTGCAGCCGAAGCTGCCCTACAACCTGATCGGCCACAACTGCGAGCACATGGCCACACTGTGCGCCGTGAACCGGTGGGCGGAGAGCTATCAGGTTCGCCGCGGGTTCGCTGTGAAGGCGTTGATCAGTGCCGCGACCCTGATGACGATCAGCGTGCTGAACCGCAGGAACGTGCCGGTGCCGGGCTGGCTTCAGGCATTCGCAGTGGGCAGCACCATCGCGGGCCTCGCGGCCAGATCGTCATACAACCGTGGGATCAAGAAGTTGTGGGATGAGATCCGCGACGACTGGTTCGCGTTCGAGCGCATGCTCGAGGACGACCCGCGCAACGAGACCTCCTGACACCGCCGACAGAGTGCCGGCACGTACGGTCCTATTTTCTGAGTGAGCCATCAGATCCAAGCTTCCTGTCATCGGGATCGGGCATTGCGGCGCCAGGTCATGCAGCGCTCCGAAGAGCTGATCCATGGCTTCCGCGCCTTTCTCCATGACCGAGCGGAGCTGGTGCCGGTAGATGATCTCGGTGGTGCGGGAGCTGGTGTGCCCCGCGAGCCGGGCGATTTCCTCGACCGAGACGCTTGAGTCGGACATGAGGCTGAGGTCAGAGCCTAGCTACCGACTGAACTGATCAACCCGCGGACTTCGTGGGCAACCGCGGCAAGCTGGGCCACGAGAACCGTGTCCTGCGGCCACCAGGCCAGCGAGACCGAGCACGGATCGAGATCGTGAATCGGCACGAACGTGACGCCTGGCCGACGGTACCACTGCCCGACCGCTTCGGAGGTGATGCTGAGGCCGACGCCGAGGGAGACGAGGTGCATTTCTGCGTCCAGGGTGCTGGCCTCGGCGACGACCGGCGCCGGCCCTGACCGGTAGTCGGACAAGATCCAGTAGTCCCGCCACGGGCCCGGCGAGACTGGTGCCGCGACGATCGGCTCCGGCAGCACGTCAACGACGCTGAGCGAGTCGCGGGTGGCGAGCGGATGATTGTCGGGAAGGCAGGCGACTATCCGCTCGCTGGCCAGTTCCACCGATACCAGTCCCGGCAGCCCGAGCGGCGGGCGCACGACGGCCGCGTTGACGGAGTTGTCCCGCAGCCCAGCGGTGGGGTCGGTGAAGTCATACTCCTCTGTCTCGATCCTGGCCCCCGGCTCACGCTCAAAGTGGGTGCGCAGCAAGCGCGGCACCACTTCCAGCCCGGCGCCTATCGTGTAGCCCAGCCGGATGGTCTGCTGAGCTGTCGGGCTGACGGCGCGCACCGTCTTGATTGCCGCCGACAGCTCGGAGAGCACCTGACTGGCGAGCCCGGCGAAGACCCGTCCGGTTGGGGTCAGCTCGACCGATCGCGTGGTGCGGGTCAGCAGCGTGACGCGCAAGGCCCGTTCCAGGTCACGGACCGTGTGGCTCATCCAGGGTGCCGACACGGCCAGGCGCTCCGCCGCCCGGCCGAAATGAAGCTCCTCGGCGACCGCGAGAAACGCTTCAAGTTGCCGGAGCGTAACGTTCTCCATTCGTCCTCCGCTGCGCCCGCCAAAGCGCCAGATGGCACCTGATTGTGTCTGTCGCCAAAATAATAGTGCAACAAACTCGTCATTCTCGCTGGGCACAGGCATCTTTACCATGAGGGAAATCGAAAGAGTGACGAGAGGATTCACGTGGTCACGAGTTATCCCGAGGCTGCCATGGATGAGGGCAGAGCCGCGCTCCTCAGCGGATGGTCAACCGGAAGCGAGCCCGGCCTTGTCATCACGAAGGCCGCCGGATCACTGGTCTGGGACTCGAAAGGCAACGAGTACATCGACTGCACCTCAATGGCCTGGTCGAACAACATCGGTGCCTGCGTGCCCGAGGTCGTCGAGGCGGCATTCGCGCAGGCTCGCGAGCTCAGCCATCTGCGCTCCAACTTTGATTCCGTTCCGCTGCTGCTGCTGGCCAAGGCTATGACCGACGCGGCACCGGGAGATTTGAAACGCGTCGGCTTCACCTTGCACGGCAGCCTCGCCGTCGAGATGGCCATGAAGCTCGCCATGGCCAACCGGCCAGACCACACTGGTCCGTTCTTGTCCCTGACCGATGGCTACCACGGCCGGTCACTGGCCAGCATGGGACTTGGCTGGCCGCACGTGAACCACGCGTTCGACCGTGCCTTCCCGGCGGTGCTGCGGGTGCCCCAGCCCTATGCGTATCGCTCGGGGCGGACCGAAGACGACGAGATCGACTACTGCGTGGGTGAACTTCGGGATGCGATCGCCCGCCGGGCGACTGGACTGCCGCCGGCTTTCTTCATGGAGCCTGTGCAAGGCAACGGCGCCCAGTTGGACTTCCCTCCGCGCTACTACCACGAAGTCCGCCGGATCTGCGCGCAGTACGGGATCCTGCTCGTCTTCGACGAAGTGCAAACCGGATTCGGCCGTACCGGCCGCATGTGGGCCGCCGAGCACTACGGCGTTACCCCCGACATTCTCGTCTTCGGCAAAGGTGTCGGCGGCGGCTTTCCGCTGGCCGGCGTCCTAGCGAGCGCGGAACTGGCTGGCTTTCAGCCCGGCGACGAGGCGCTGACCTTCGGGGAGTTCCCGGTCAGCCTCGCCGCGGGCCTTGCTGCGCTCGAGGTGCTCCACCGTGACGGCCTGCTCGAAGCGTGCTCCCGGATGGGCGCCTATGCCACCCGTGTGCTGCGCGAGCTGCAGCCCCAGCACCGCCTGATCGGCGACATCCGCGGCCCTGGCCTGCTCATCGGCATCGAGCTCGTGCGGGATCAGGACACCAAGGAGCCGGCCATAGCCGAGACGCTGGATGTATACCGCCGGGCGATGGACCTCGGCGTCATCTTCGGCACGACCAAGTACGCCGGCCTCGGGAACGTCCTGAAGCTCAAGCCGCCATTCACCATCACACAGGACCAGATGGACCGGGTCCTTGATGTCCTCGACCAGGTCCTCACCGAAGTCGAGGCCCACCAGCGGTGAGCCGCGCCCGCGGCCCATCCCGCCTGACCCGACGGAAAGGAGAGACCGTTGTCCAGCGTAGAAGTCAACCTGTCTGACCAGACCGACGTCAGCGATCTGCACCAGTTCGGCTACCACCAGTCGCTGCGCCGGACGCTGCGCCCGTACGGATCGTTCGCGATCGCGTTCTCGATGATCAGCATCACCACGGCGATCTTCTTCCTGCTGCCCAGCCTCTTCGGCACGGCCGGCGCGGCCGGGGTATGGCTGTGGCTCCCGTGTGCGGCCGGCGTATTCATGATCGTCCTGGTGTACTCGCACCTGGCCGCACGAATTCCGATCACCGGGTTCGCATACCAGTGGAACAGCCGCCTGATCAATCCCCACTACGGCTGGTTCACCGGCTACACAGCTCTGCTGGCTTTCATCGCGGGGACTGCCGCCACGGCGGTCGCGCTCGCCACCGTATTCGCCGGAGATGTCTGGAGGAACCCGACGCACGGCGACATCGTGCTCTTCGCCAGCGTGGCGACGGTCGTCGCCGTCGTGATCAACATGGTCAGCATCAGAGCCGTGAGCGCGGTGAATAACACCGGCGTGCTTTTCGAGATCACCGGGTCGGTGGTCGCGGCTGCGCTGCTTTTCTTTGGTGCCATCTTCTTCTTCCACCACGACGCCGGCTTCTCGATCCTCACCTCAACCCAGCGCTACCCATTGGGCGGCAACCTCTGGTACGGCTTCGTACTGGCGGCGCTGCTCCCGATGTACTGCTTCATCGGCTGGGAAGGCGCGGCTGACCTTGCCGAGGAGACCGTCGATCCCCGCAAGGTGACCCCGATGGCGATGATCCGCGCCAACTACGTATCCGTGGGAGCCAGCTTCTTCATGATCATCGGGTTCCTGATCGCGATCCCCGGCTCCATCGGCAGCATGCTCGGGCAGCCAAAGAACGACCTCGTCTACATCTTCCAGTCCCACTTCGGCGCTGTTGCCGCTGACATTCTGCAGGTCACCGTCTTCCTGGCGATCTTCTCATGTGTGCTGGCGAATTCCGTCGTGGCAACCCGGCTGGCGTTCGCGCTGTCCCGCGACAAGATGCTGCCCGGGTCCGCGCTGCTCGGCCGCGTCAGCAACGTGACGCACACGCCAGTTTGGTCGATTGGCCTGGTCGGGCTGATCGCCATCGGGATCAATTTGCTGTCGACCGGCATCGCTGCCAACGTCGTGTCGATCTGCAGCGTGGCGTACTACTTCATCTACCTGCTGACGGTCGGCGGCGCGGTCTACGCGCACCGCAAGAACCGGATACCCGAGGGCGCCGCCGGCGGTTTCTCGCTCGGCCGCTGGTTCCCGCTAGTCGCCAGCCTCGCCCTCCTTTACTCCGCCGGCGTGATCGTCGTTGCGCTGGCGCCCCAGGAGGGGCACACCGCGGGCAGGTACCTGCTCGGCGCAGAGGTACTCGGGCTGCTCTGGTACCTGTTCTACCTGCGCGGGAAGATCAACGGACGGCAGGCCGGCGTGCTGCGAGCAGAGGTCCTCGAGCTGGAGCAGCAAGCCGAGGTGCCGACGTCTGTCGGCTGAAACAGAAAGCCAGGGCAGGCGGCCAGCGTCGCCCGAGGTGTGCCCATGACTCTCGTAGCCGGGATCGATTCCTCGACGCAGTCGGTCAAGATAGCCGTCTGCGAGGCCGAGACAGGAGTCGTCGTCCGGCACGGTTCAGCACCGCATCCCTCGGGGACTGCCTGCCCACCGGAGGCCTGGTGGGAGGCACTGCTCAGTGCCTCCGCCGGCCTGCTCGACGGTGTTGCTGCCATCGGCGTCGCTGGCCAGCAGCACGGGATGGTCACGCTAGACGAGGCCGGACTGCCGGTTCGCCCGGCGCTGCTCTGGAACGACACGCGGTCAGCGGCGGCGGCTGCCGCGCTCGCGGATGAGATTGGGGCGGCAGAGTGGGCCCGTGCCGTCGGCTCAGTGCCGGTGGCATCTTTCACCGTCAGCAAGCTCCGTTGGATGGCAGAGCACGAGCCCGAGCTGGCCGCCCGGGTCCAGACTGTCCTGCTACCGCACGACTACCTGTCACTGCGACTCTGCGGCGCACTGGCGACGGACCGAGGCGACGCGTCGGGTACCGGCTACTGGTCACCGGCGTCGGGGGAATACCGCACCGATCTGCTCCGGCATGCCTTCGGACGGGACCTCTCAGTGCCACGGGTGGCGGGGCCGAGCGAGGTCATCGGCGCTACCGGGGCCGGAGTGCTCGTCGCGCCGGGCACGGGCGACAACATGGCTGCCGCTCTCGGACTCGGGGCAGTACCGGGCGAGGCAGTGGTATCCGTCGGCACGTCCGGAACCGTGTTTGCCGTCAGCGACATCCCTGCGGCCGATCCCTCAGGCTTGGTGGCAGGCTTCGCCGACGCGACCGGCCGGTACCTCCCGCTCGCCTGCACGCTCAGCGCGGCGCTCGTCGTCACATCATTCGCCGGTGTGCTGGGCGTCGATCTGGATGAGTTCTCGCGGCTTGCGCTGACGGCACCGCCCGGCGCGGACGGCCTCGTGCTGCTCCCCTACCTGGACGGCGAGCGCACGCCGAACCTGCCGGCGGCGACCGGTACCCTGCTGGGCGTCACCCGGCGGAACATGACACCGGCAAACCTGGCGCGCGCCACGATCGAAGGCATTTTGTGCGGGCTGGGCGACGCTCTCGACGCACTGCGCGCTGCAGGGGGTACACCCGAGCGTCTCTACCTCATCGGTGGCGCCGCGGCCAGCCCGGCTGTGCAGCAGATCGCAGCGACTGTGTTCGATCTGCCGGTTAGCGTGCCCGACCGGGCCGAGTACGTAGCACGGGGTGCCGCCAGGCAAGCCGCCTGGGCACTGACTGGTACCTGGCCGGACTGGCCATCAGTCCCCCTGCGGCACCAGGATCCGGTGCCGGCCGCACACGTCCGCGAGGCCTTCGCAGCCGCGCGTGCGCTTGTACACGGCTAGGCCGAATGCAGTCAAGACGCCTGAACGAATGTGTTCACGTCCGCAGGAATCTCGCTGAACCTCGAGATTGGCGCTTGGCATCATGACCGGGTGAGTAAGAACACCGAGACGGTCGTGCTGTGGCGCCCTACGGGCCCGAAGAAGCTGGCCCTGGTCGAAGCGTCGGGCTCGGGTTACGTGACGCGCTTCGAGGTTCGCAAGTCCTTCCTCGACAACTACCAGGTGCGCCAGGTAGGCGGTCAGTCCATCCTTGAGTACTGGACTCCCGCCCAAGCTCTGCCAGCGCTAAATGCGAGCATCGTCGGCCAGATCGAGCTCATCGCGGAGTATCACTAGCCGAACCCGCAGCGCGGCAAGAGAGTAAGTTCAGCCGGCGCTGCTGGTTGACCGTTGGCCGCGCCGGCTGACTTGGCCAGGCACTTTTCTCACCCGTGACGGTCGCGGACGTAGTAGGCCGCGGATGTGCCGTCGAAGCGGCCCGTGCTGCGGCGTTGCCAAGGCGGCGCTGAGGCCTGAGCGCGAATAAACACAAGATTCGGCGCGGCTGCGGTCACGGGCAACGCAGGCGGGCGTGCGGCACAGAAAGACGTTCTTATCACCGGCTAGGGCTACGTCTCGGCTTTTATCCGGGCCTCGTAGCTGGCGAAAGGTTTAGCCCCGCTGCTGCGCGTCGCTCGTCGAGTCCCAGGCGGTCCTCGATCGGAGCTCGATTTCGGCTTGACCCAGCGAGAGCGTCGCTGTCGCTTGTAATCGTTGTGCGCCTCCCGGACATCTCCTACCGTAAGGCAACTGTCTGGAGGGCCGCCCTGGTGGATTCGAATGAGCTTCGCTTCACGAAGCTGTTCGACGCGCACTACGGCGCCGTCTACCGTTACGCCCTGCGCCGGTCCGACCATCAGACGGCCGACGAGGTTGCCGCCGAGACTTTGGCGATCGCATGGCGCCGACTCCGCGATGTCCCGTCCGGCGAGGCCAGCGCACGAGCGTGGCTGCTCGCGGTCGCACGGCGGGTCCTGGCCAACACAGCCCGGTCCGGCAGGCGGGCGGCGCTGTTGTCGGAGCGCCTGACCGCCCAGCCTGCCCCGGCAGCACCCGACATCGCCGACACGATCGCCGAGCGGCACCAGGTGCTCGCTGCTCTCAGCCACCTGGCCGAGCGTGACCAGGAAGCTATGAAGCTCATCGGCTGGGATGGCCTAAGCGTGGCGCAGGCAGCGACCGTCCTCGGCTGCTCCCGCGGAGCGCTCGCGGTCCGGCTGCACCGGGCCCGCCGGAACATCCACCACGTCCTGCAAGACGGCGATCCCGCCCAGGCTGCCAGTGCCGCGCCGGGCTCCGTCGCGGCTCAGGAGGGTCAGGCTCATGCGTAGAGATCAGGTGAGCGACATCCGCGCGCTGATGGCAGTGTGCGATCCCATCCAGGGTGGCCAGCAGGCCGATCCGGGCGAGGACCTCGCGGGCAAATGCCGTGCCATTATTTCCTCTGCTCAGCCGCAGCGGCGGCGCCGCCTGCCTCGGCAGCGGGTCTGGGCGACTGCGGCGGCCTGCGCTGCTGTCGCCGTCATCGCCGGGTTCATCACTTCCGACATCCGCTCTCGCCCGGCCGGCTCGGCAGCGTCTCCGTCCATGCTCCGCTACGAACTCACCGGCTACGCTGATCCGGCGGACGTATACAGCCTGCCGCCTGGCCGTAGCCGGCTGCTGAGCCTCGCCAAGGTCGCAGCATCGCAGCCACCGCCACCCCACCCCGCCGCTGACCCGGTCGGCTATGTGGCCACCTGGGAATGGAATATGACCGTTGCAGTGTCTGGCGGGTCATCTGCCTCAGCTCTTGTCCCGGAAATAGATGAGCTGTGGGCAACTCCCGGCGGCAGGGCAGTTGAGGTTCGGAAAGACGGGCCAGCCATCAACCTCAGCGGCGCTCAGACGCCGCGCAGCCTGCAGCGGGCCCTCGACACAGGCTCCTCGACGACGACATATCAATACGCTAATCAGGACACCACGGGCTCGTCGGCATGGGGGTTCGGCACGCCTGTGCAGACAATGACGGGCAGCCGGGCCCAAGTTCAGCGAGACCTCATCGGGGGATCGGAATACCTCCAAGGTCATGTGCCCGCCGGTGCGATGACGTTCTTCCTGATGAAGTCGATTGCCGACCTCAATCATCAGGTCGTCTCCCCGCGCCTGGAGTCGCAGCTGTGGACCATGCTCGCCGGCCGGCGCAATGTTGATTACATGGGCATGGTCCGCGACCGTGCCGGCCGCGAAGGCGAGGCTTTCTGCACCACGATTGATGCGGGAAAGCCGGGAGCAGAGCGGATGATTCTCGTCATCAGCCCGCAGACGGGCATGCTCCTCGGCGAGGAAGACGTCTTCCTGACCAACCCCGGCGGCCTCACGATTAAGCAGTTTCCAACGGTCGTTGGCTATACGACGTACGTCACTAGCAAATGGGTCAGCAAGCTGCCATCGGTAGGGCGATAACCGATGTCCGCAGAAGCAGCCTGTAATATCGGCGCACACGGAAGCCACGGCAGCATCGCCGGTCTCGACACCGCGCGCGGTCGGCGGCACGAGCGGCCTTGTCGGGCCTTCGTTGGCGCGATGCGTGGCGTGGAATATGTGCGTAAGGGTTACGCTGCCGCCATGAGCGAAGATCACACCGCAGATCGCGCGCACCTGTTAGCGCTGGTCCCCGTCGACGGCACGGCCGTTGGCAACACCGCATTAATACGCCAGCTCGGTTGGTCTGAGAATCGTTACTGGTATGCGCGAGACTCCCTGCTCGAGGCAGGCGCGCTTGTGCGAGCCAAAGGCCGCGGTGGAGCGGTTCGCCGAGCTCATCCAGATGACAGCACTGACAGCGCGCCAAGCACCGAAGCGGAAATCGTCGGTGAAGCCACCCTGGCCTACGTTCACGAGGCTGACCTCTACCCAAAGATCTGCGAAACGCTTCAGACCTTCTGGGCGAAGGAACGCCAGATCGAGCCTCTGGCGGTTGAGATCACCGCGGCTCAGGGCCGCAGGGCGACGGGTGGCCGATGGACAAGGCCGGACCTCGTTAGCGTTGCGGTCAGGACCTACCGCTACCTGCCGGGCAAGTACATGGAGGTCGCCACGTTCGAAGTCAAGCCCGCGGACTCCGTCGACGTGACAGCCGTCTACGAGGCGCTGGCGCATCTGCGAAGCGCGACGCATGCCTACGTGATCTTCCATGTTCCTGACGAAGACGATGAGTCAGTACGGCAAACGATTGAAGAGACGCGCCATGTGGGTCGAGCGCACGGCGTCGGCATCATCACGGTAGGTGACCCAGCAGTTTGGGAGACCTGGACGGAACTAGAGGAAGCCCGCAGGTTCGAACCAGATCCGGAACGACTCGACGAGTTCATCAACGTGCAACTCAGTGACGCAGCCCACGATCGGATTGCCAGAGCCTTGCACTAAGCCGAGTGATGACGCGCGTTCGAGCCACGGTGACCCCAAGCCAATGCCCAGCGGTCTAAGCGCTCGATCCCCCGGCGGCAGATGGTGAATTCGGTGATGCTCATTGCCCGCATGTCCTAGGAGGTGCCGCGGAATGCTGAAGATCCCGGATCGGCGATGGTGTGCGGATGATGGGGAATGGTTCCGGAAGCCGCCCGCTCCTGACCGCGCGGGCAGTGAAGGTGCCGCTCACCGCGGACAGCGTTGCTCCGCCCCGCCTGGCCTATGGGGGCCTGGATCTGGCGTCGGACGCGGGCAGGGACGACAGCTATACGGCCATCTACTTCACCGTCGCTGGCGGCGGCTCGCTCGGCCGGGTCACCTTCGAAGGGCTCGACGCCATCAGGGCCGCGCGGGGCGAGACGCTGCCCAACGACATCAGGCCGCCACGGGCGGCAGGCGGCTGGGTGTTCACGGTAGATAAGTCGCCCTGGCTGGCAGAACGCCACCACTACGAAATGCAGCGCTACTCGACCGCCCTGCCGGAGACTCATCAGCACTACACCTTCCAGTTCCACGACGAGTTCGCGGAAGCCGTCGCGGAAGGAATCTGGCTTGATCTCGCTGACCCCGCCCGGCCCTACGGTCGACCGGCCCGGCATCCGCTGGCGAACTGGACCCCGGACTTCCCTGTGAACGGTTCCGGTCAGCCTCGGGCATCGAATGGGAGCTGCGGCGCGCTCCCGGTCCAGACGCTGAGCTCGTCCACGACTCCCGGCTGTGCTCCCAGCGGCTCTACCAGCTCAATCTGGTCCTCGACGGGCGCAGCCGCGAAGGGGCCAGTATCTGGTTGCGTACCAGAAACGGCCACACAATCTCCCGCTTCATACGGCCGTGGCCCGCTGGTGAACTGGCCCGGCACGGGGGAATCGCCCATCCCCGCGACTTCACAGAGCCCTGGGAGTGGAGCGTACCTTGCAGATGTGGCCGAACGCAGACGCAAGATGGGCCGCTAAGACTCTCCAGCGGCTGTCAACCTGCTCGACATGCGGCAAATGCGGGCGTTCTAGCCCGGTGCTGGGCGCTGCATAAACATACGGCCTGGCGGCCGCATGCTCGGCCGTGGTCGGGATTGCCAACCGTGCGGTGAGCTCTTGATAACGCGCACCGAGCCGCCGTTTCGGTGCGGCCGCGATGGCGGTGTTCCGGTGCTCGTACTGAATGCAGGTCTGGTGGTTAGGGCGTCGCTGGCTCCGCCGGGTCGCCGTCGTGGCTGGTGAGCCAGCCGGGAGCGGGGGTGCCGGTTTCGGCGCGCCAAGTGTCGAGAAAGCCGGCAGGATCTGCGCGGTAGGCGGTCTGCAGCACGATCTTGTCGAAACCGGGTTCTTGGTGGTTGCGGCTGGCCGCGAGGTGCCATGCCCGGGCGAGCGGCCGGGCCGCTTCGCGGTGCCGCGCCAGGCCGCACAGCAGTTGGCCGTGCAGGAACAGCGCCTCAGCGGCGGCGTTCGAGGCCCGGTCTGCGGCGCGCATCTTCGCGTCCTGGTAGATGCCGACGGCTTCGCTTGTGGCTGCCAGCGCTCTGTCACGCTCGCCTGACTGCGCCAGTAGTTCCGCCAGCGTGCCCAGCGACCCGGCCAGGCGGCGGCTGTACCTGCGGGGGCGGGCCGCTGCCAGAGCGCGGTATATCCGCACGGCTTCGCCAGCCGCGGCTTCCGCTTCGTCGCGCCGCCCGGCGGCGCGAAGCGGGTAGGACAAGTTGTTCAGCGCTCGGGCCAGCTCCGGCGCCAGCCCGCCGGGCCGGTCCGCGGCCAGGCTCCGGTAGATCGTGATTGACTGCTCGGCTGCCACCAGGGCCTCGCCGTCCCGGTGGGCGTCCAGCAGGGCCATCGACTTGTCCATCAAACGGTGCGCCAGAGCGTCCCGGAACTGGCCCGGCCACATCCTGGCCAGCAGCCGCAAGGTCGGCATCTCCTCAGCAATCACCGGCAGCGCCTCGCGGTGGCGGCCTGCCTGCACCAGTTCCGACGCATCCGGTGTCGAGAGCACCTGCACAACCGAGGCAGCCGCCAGCGACACGAACGGCCCGACGACCGCACCGGCGACCGCCCACCCAGGACCCAGCAACAGTCCCGCCCCGCCCAGCACCACGGCACCGCCGAGCACGATCAGCACGACTCCCGCGGGCCGCTTCAAAGGCTGCACCCTGGCATTATCGACGGCCAATGCGAGCTTGGGCGAACCACGCCGGGCCCGCAGCCCCGGCCCATGGTTAGCCGGCTATCCCAGGCGAACGGTAATGGCTGATCGGCGTCCGGGGAACCCGCAATCTCACCGCGCCACTAGACATGCCTAGTCGGCGTTCCGCGCCGCCCAGATGAGACCACGACAGCACCGTCAGCGGCATGTGCGGGCGTTGGCAGCACGATGAGGTCTGCATAGTCATGCATTGCGTTTGGTCGTCGCCGACGTCGCACGAGACGGTGCCCTAGACAGGGATCATCTGCGCCCGGTCGACCGGCCCGCTGGCCAGGCTGACCGTGGATGTGCCCGTGGTCGTGTCGGTGAGGATCGTCGCTGGCGGCAAGCCAGCGCGACGCTGCAGACCCGCCGAGCCGTTGCCGGTCACTATGTTGATCACGCCGGGACAGACTGGCGGGCTCGAGCGGTAGGCGGTTTCCGGTGCCGGGTGCCGGGCCCCGATGTCGCCTACTCAGCCGGCAGTCGCCTGGCGTGGTCGTTGTATCGCCAAGATCGATCAGCTCGCATGGCGCATCCATCGCGGTGTCGGAACACGGCCTGGGGTGGGCCAGGACCGTCGCCGCGTTGCGCACGGGCCGCCAAGGACCGGACAGCAGTCCGACGCCGCAACAAAGATGGCCGCCCGGTCATTGAACTGCGCTGGAGCTTGGTCTCGGGGACCTGACTGGCCGCTAGCCGGCGACCAGCAGACGCTCGATGCCTGCCCGGGTCGGAAGGTCAAGGGAAGAAATCTTGATGGCCGCAGCGGCGCAGGCAAAGTCGAGGCTTTCTTTCAGGTCGAGATTAAGGCTCCTGGCCGTCACGAACCCTGCATTGAAGCTGTCCCCGGCCCCGACTGTGTTCCACGGCTCCACTTCATTAGCGCGGACCTGTACACGCGCATTCTGCGTAAAGGCGACAGCGCCCAGAGCGCCGTCCTTCACTGCGATCACCCTGTCGTCCCGTACTCCGGCCTGCAGAGCCTGCCGGGCAGAAGCATCCAGGGTGCCGCCATCCCAGAGGGCCAGAAACTCTGTGCGGCTAGGAAAGTAGAGGTCGACGGTACTCGCCAGCGACCTCATGCTCGCGATTATTCTCGAGGGTGTGCCTCTGGGGATCCTGCCGTGATCCAGGACTACTTGGATCTTCTGCTTATGGGCGAACTCGGCCAGCTCCTCAAAGTACGCGACTAGGTGCGGCACCTTGAAGCATCCGCCGAGGTAAATGTATGCAATGCTGTCCGCGTACTTATCGACCGCGGCCGAGACGTCAGACTCGCGGAGAAGCTCGCTGGCGGAGCCCACCGAGGCCATTGCGGTGACGCCGCTTGGCGCCACGAAGTTGATGCCTAGTGCCGTGTCGGCCAAGTCGTCCACGCGGACAGCCAACACGACGCCAGAGTCGCGCAGCATCTGAGTCGTCGCCTGGCCAAAGGCATCACAGCCAACCTTGCCTGCCAGGATCGTGTGAAGTCCCAGGCTCCTGCCGAAGCGAGCGAAGTTCACGGCCGAGCCGCCGGGCGCGATCTCGTATTCCCGCCCGACAATTTCCTCCTCGGCAGGAAGGCCGTTCTCGCATGGGAACCTGACGCAGTTCACGTCGAGGTAGATCGGCCCTATGCACAAGGCTGCGAAGCCCTCAGAGTCGCCGCCCGGCATGGCGACGATCTCAGCGCTACTCATCAGGTGAACGTCCTTCGGCCTTGGCAACGCGCTACGGGTGACCACGCCAACTCAGGCAATCACGGTAGCAGGCCCATGAGCCTCGCACAGGTTGCTGGTCAGCAGTTGCTAATCCAGGCGCCGAGCCCGGAACGCACTGCCTGGACCAGTGCCTCTCGCGTAAGGCTGCGGCCGACGACAGACTTGAGGAAGGCAGCGTTAAATGCATTCTTTGGACCGACACCGCTGGTGGGAGCCCCAGTTTGCTCGCCCACATCTCGCACCACGTGAGGTACCCCGTCAAGCAGCAGGTAGGCGACCCCTTCGCCGGGCCACTCCTCCCCACGGATGATCGTGAGCGGTGGAACGTTAAGCCGCGCAGCGAGACTGGCAAGCAGTTCCGCTGTCCGCATTTCCTGTGGCGGGGGCTCCTCCGCAGCCGGAGACCTATCAAATGCCCAGATCTCTCTGAAGGTGCAGAAATAAACATCAACGAGGCCGTGCTGGAACGCCTGCCTCAGTGCGATGGCACACTGAGGGTTATCCGCTCCCGGATTGACCCGCCCATGATCGAGCGCGATTACGTGCCGTCTCGACAGCTCGCGCAGCTGCCCGATCAGCCCGAGGTGCAGGTTGCTGCGGAAATAGGACGAGATGTATATGAGTGCAGGCGCGTCTTGGCCGATTGCCTTCGAGGCCCGACGGATGTCCCGCCAGGCTAGGTGATCCAGGGCACCACGATGGGTGAAGATCGTGGTGAATTCCTCTGACCGTTGCACGAGGTGCACCGACACGGGCGTGCCAGCCCGAGACTGGTCGACAATAGGATCGTTGCTCACCCAGGGCTCAGCGCTCAGCAGGCGAGCGGTCTCCGCCGACAGCGCATCGGCCGCGTCTCCGACGATCGTCACGAGCTCAGATGCCTGGCCGTACTGGTCGTACAGGTACTTCCCCACGTAGTACGCCGATCCCCCGAGCTGGGTGCTGATGCGCTCAAGGGTTGCCCACTCGTTGTGATCCAGCTGCTTGATGTCAACTGGATAAAGGACCAGGTCTAAGTACACGCCGCCTATCAGAACGGTCCGGAGTTGCTTCTGCGCCGCCAGGCTCCGCAGCTTTGCCTCAAGCCTAGAGGCGCTTCCGTGCCGCGGCGCAGGCACGGCTGAATCCGCACTCAGCGCCGGTTGCCCGTTGAGGCGGGCCAGTGCCTCCCGCACATCTCCTGCCAGCTGGGCGACCATGTCAGCAAGCCGCCGACCCTGAAGGTGGGTCAAGTCGTCATTGAACTGACTCGCCAACGGCGTCAGCGGCCCGCCGGCGGCACCGCGTACGATGATTTCCCGCACCAGGTTGCTGGTCAGCATCCTGGCTAGCTCGGTGACCTGGACGCCCAGCAAGTCCGAGGACGACCTCTGAACACCGGTCATGCTCGAGTCGTCTAGAGGCGCAAGCTGGGCGGCGACCCCCGCCTGCAGAGCCTCCAGCAAGGTCTCATGCCCGGCCAGCAGTGTGGCAGGAACCGGCGTGCTGAAGACCTGGCTCACCACCGCTGCAAGCTCGTCGGCCTCCCGGCCTCCCTGTGGATGCACCTCACTGGCGGTGCGCCGCAGCGCTGCCGCAACAGCCTGACGCAGGGCGCGTTCCTGCTCGGTGCCGAGCATCCAAGCCGTGAGCCGCCTTCGGGCGGCGTCGGCGAGCAGCCCGACAAGCCACCCCCCGAGGTCGTCCGCAACTAAGACCATGATGGCTGCCTCCTAACGCCAAAGTCCGGCGGAGCAGACCCGGCGGCCTAGTGGGGAAATTGCTCGGTGAAGAGGCTGAACTCCTCTCTCTCGCCAGACCCTTCCGTCCTTTGTTTTCCGGTCGCGGTGCCCACCATTGACATCCTGCCGAGTGTCGTTGCTGTTGGTAGCGCCGTCACCCCGCTCGTCATAGCCGCCATACCCCGACGCCCACACGCTGCCATTCAGCTGGGCAGCGTTCGCGAACCCGGATGGAGCCGCGGTGATCAGCGCCGAAAGCACCCTAAGGAAGCACCTCCATCGGGCCAGCGTGCGCTAAAAGGTCACCGTTGTCCATCCATCACCTCTGGCGACGACGACCGCGGACCGTCATCGCCGTTCGACCCGGGAGGCATTCTGGCAGTGCGTCCTCACGCGCCGACGTCCACCCGAAAGACGCACACCCGCCATATTCGGATTACACCATCGGCCGTCGCGTCGAAGGAGGGCTGCCGTGTAGTGAGGCACCCCATTCCACCAGTAAGTGTCAATAGCGCTGGGATGCTGTCAGGAGAAGTCGATCACTTGGCAGCTGGACCAGCTCCGCTGCGACCGGGGGCGACCATTGTTTCCCAGCGCCCGCTCAGACAATCTGCGCGCTGCCACAGCCACTACCCAGCACGCCATTCAGACGTGCGTAATCGGCGCCTTTCCATGGTCGGCGCGGATGTTAGGTGACCCATGGATCGCCGCGGCGTATGGCTGCCCAGTTGCGAGTAATCATGCGTATCGGCGGCATGACCATGCGCTCAGCCCAACACCCGCTATTCGGCAGATGAGCGAGTGATGAAGACGACATCGGTGGCTTGAGCTCTGGTGCCGACAGCCCGAACGACACTGCGGCGAGTCTGTCGTCGGCATCGACGCACCCGGGCATGGATACGGGCGGTACTCGACGTCTTGTCCGGGATCCTGTCGTGGGAGTCGCCGAATGATGCGGCAGGGCCGCGTCTGGAGTCAGCTTGCTTTGAAGACCTTGTCCATGATCTCGGCGCCTGTGGTAATGACGGGCCGCAGCTCACGGCGATACACGACCTCGGTGGTCCGGGTGGAGGTGTGGCCCACGAGCCGGGCTATCTCTTCGGTGCTGACGCCGTGGTGGCTCATGAGGCTGACGAACGAGGTTCGCAGTTCGCGTGGTGTCCAGCCGTCGCCGACTCCTGCGGCCCGGCACACGCGCTTAAACATCTTCCGGACGTTGGCCGCGTCGAGAGCGGCGCCGTGCTGGGTTGTGAAGACTAGCCCGGTGTCCTGCCAGCGCTCTCCGGCCTCGGCTTGCTCGCGAGCCTGCCTGTCGAGCAGGTCCCGGAGCGCGTCCGCGGCTACCTGCGGTAGGCCGATGGTGCGGCGTGAGCGCTCGGTCTTGGTGTCGCCGTGAACGCGGACCGAGCGCCAGACGGCCACGTGCGGCGGCACGGCAGGCGAGGCATCGGGGTCGCCGTCGAGGTCGACGTGATCCCAGCGCAGGGCTCTGGCTTCCTCGGTGCGCAGACCGGCCAGCACGCTCAGCACGATGTAGGCGTACATCAGCTCGGCCGGGCGGCGGACGTCTTTCAGCCCAGGCCGCAACTCGACAGTTGGGAGGATCCTGGCGGCCCCGATGATCGCGACGGCCTGATCGAGGGTGAGGGACTGAGACGGGCGTCCTTCCTGGCCTCTCGGGGTGTCCGCCAGCGTGGCCACGTTGCGGCTCACCACGTCACCGGCTTCGGCGTGCCGGATCGCGCGCTTCAGGGCGAGGTGGCCCATGGTCACCGCTGCGCTGGAATAGCCGGCCGCCATCGCGGACAGCGCCTGCCGGACGTCGCCGGCGGTGAGTTCGCGAAGCTTCCGGGTGCCGATGACCTTCAGGATTGGCTCGAGGACGTTCTCGTTCTTCTTGACCGTCTTGGCCGAGCGGCCCTCAAGACCGTTCGCCAGCCAATCGCGGGCTGCCTGCCGTACGGTGTAGTTCGCGTAACCGGTCTTCGGGACGATCCCGTGGTCCAGGTCGCTACGCAGTTGCCTGAGCTTGTCCACGACGGCGGCTTTGGTTCGGCCGCTGACCTTGCGTCGCTCGCGCCGTCCGTCTTCGCCATATCGGATCGTGACCTCGCCGCGCCAGAGTCCCGGGCAATTCCGGTGGCGTTCGGGGTCGCGGCAGGGCCCGCGATGCTCGAAGGAGATGCCGTCCTCGCCGCGACGGCGCCGGGTGGCCATGGCAATAAGAGTAGCGCGCGGTGGTGACAACAGGTGGTGACAACCGTCAGGCTATCCGCAGCAATCCCAGACCATCCGAGGCCATGGAGCTGCAGGTGAGCTGGGCTTCTGTCTAAGTCATTGCTGGTGCCGCGGATGTGCAGATGTCCATGGTAAGGAGAAGGTCTACGGTTCGATTCCGTAAGGGGGCTCCCAGCTCAAAAGCCAAACTCGAGCTGATGATCGATCAGCTGGCATTGATATCCGACGGCTGGTGGTGACA
>Ga0335072_10003418_pt1 | contig 23944 bp, 19 predicted proteins | sample Lox_Sample_21_FD_206725 | JGI IMG/M metagenome (GOLD analysis project Ga0335072, IMG submission 206725) | Soil microbial communities from Loxahatchee National Wildlife Refuge, Florida, United States - Lox_Sample_2.1 | ecosystem: Environmental > Terrestrial > Soil > Wetlands | place: USA... | reverse complement strand
AAACAATATGAATACGAATCGCTTCCGGCGGGCTAGACGGTTGAGATCCTTTGCTTTTGCGCTCAGGATTTCGCCTGCGGTCCCACTACGCTCACGCCCGCAAAACGGCTCAAGGTGTGAGCTCCCAGGCAACGCCGCAGCCATATTCACAGCTGCCGCCATTGCCGCCGTGCGAAGTCGTGCCGTACAGATTGCCATTGGCGTCCAAGGTCATGGTGCCAACGGGATTGGATCCGTCAGCGCCACCGGTGAAGTCGTACAAGTCGGTGTACGTCCAGCTTCCATTGTTGCGCGTCAGTTTGAAAACGGAGCCGTCATAATGGGCGCCGTCAAATTCAGCCGTCCCATACAGATCACCCGCCGCATCCATCGTGAGCGCCGAGGAAGATCCTCCTCCTGGGCCGCCAACCAGGCTGTAGACGGGCGTGAAAGTCCAGCCACTGCCGTTGGGACTCAGTTCGTAGACCACCCCTCCGCCGCCCGAGCCTCCGTCGCCGGTCACGCCGTAGAGATTTCCCATCGCGTCCATAACCAGCCCGCCGACCGGTTGATCCCCATCCTGCTGGCCTTGAAACTGATGAAGAGTATTCTCGGTCCATCCCGAGCCGGACGGTACAAGCTGATAAACCGTTCCCAGCGGACAGTCGATGCCCCCGTCACCGGTACCATAAAGGCGACCTGAAGAATCGAAGATCACGCCCGCAAAGGGCGTGGCGCCGTCGGCCCCACAGGTGAAGCGGTAGAGCACGTTGTATGTCCACGCACCGTTGGATGGCGCGAGCTGGAAGACAACGCCACACCCTCCGGTGGCACAAGGTCCAATTCCTCCAGCGGAGGCCGTCCCGTAAATGTTGCCGGCGCGATCGAAGATCAACGGCTCATACCATGGCTCCACGCCCTGACCGTTGTTGTAGGCGCCGAAGGTATAAAGCACCGTCTCGTTCCATGTCCCGGTGGCGTTGCCCAACGCGCGCGCCGGCGGTTGCAGCCGATAGATATTCCCCGTGCCCTCAGCTCCTCCGAACTCGGTGGTGCCGTAGAGGGTGCCATCAGAAGCCACCGTGACATTAGCTTCCGGAGTTTCTCCGTTGTTACCGTTGAAGCGGAAGATCGTGGTGAACACTCCCGCATGCGAAATGCGAAACACCGTGCCGCATCCCTCGAGACAGTTCCCGTTCGCGCCGAAAGAAGTGGTGCCGTAGAGATTGCCGCCTCGATCCAGAGTCAACCCGCTGTTGGGCATGTTGCCATCCTGATGTCCGGTGAACTCATGCAGCACCGTGAAGGTCTGCGCCCGTGCCGACGTCGCTGCCGCCAGCGTCATGGCCAGAACAATCGCCGGCACCGAGACTCCGCTTAACAATCTGTAACCCGAATTCAACGTGAAATGCCTCGCCATCATCCCCACGATTTACTCCTCCGCGTGCACTCGCTGAAATCGCCCCAGCACTTTACCCCAACTCGCGTGGAAGTTCCAGCAGGAGACGGCCTTTTCCGCTATCATCACGGGCGAATGCCGAAATACTGCTTTTCGCGCAGGGCGCGATATTCACTTGCATTTCGCGGCGACTAAGGGATAATACGAGCGCTCGGAGGTACTGCCATGAAGCTACGCCGGCTTGGCATTCTCTTCGCGTGTTGCCTGCTTTCTGCCCCTGCCTTCGCGCAAGAGATCTACAACAATGGGCCCATCAACGGTACCACCGACGCGTGGACCATCAACTTCGGTTTCGCCGTCACCGACACCTTCACCGTGTCGAGTGGGAACGGGAATGTGGGTGGCCTCGCCTTCGGAGCGTGGACCTTCCCCGGCGATGTTCTCGAATCAGCGGAAGTATCTGTGACCTCGGAAGCCTTCGGCGGCACGACGTATTTTGATCAGGTCGTCAGCTTTGCCCAATCCGCCTGTTCGCTGAATCAGTATGGCTTCGATGTCTGCACGGAGACCGGATTCTTCAACGGGCCTAACCTGGCGAACGGGCTCTACTGGATCGAGTTGCAGAACGCGATCGTCAACGACGGCGATCCCATCTACTGGGACGAGAACTCGGGCGTCGGGTGTACATCGCCGGGCTGCCCATCGATAGCGGAAACGCAATGCATTAACGGTAATCAAGTCGGATGTATCCCTTCGGAATCGTTCACGGTTCTGGGCACGCAGAGCGGCACGGTACCCGAGCCCAGCAGTTTTGTGTTGTTCGGTTCTGGATTTCTTGCGGTCGCAGGGTTCTTGCGTAGGAGGTTCTGATAAGAGCGGCCGTCGCAGGCCTCTGTCTCATGGCAGATAACTACGAGATTCTTGCGCTACTTCTCCCAGGCAAAGATACGCTTCCAGTCGTTCTTCATGCTGATGACGATCCAGCCCCTCGCCTTGGCCTCATCATAAAGTGCCTGGGTAAAGGTTCCAACATTGGAGTTGGGCAAGCCTTGCGCCGGTCCATAAGCGTATTCGCGCTGCGCGTCGTCATGCAGCACCAGCATCATCAGCGGAGCGCCGCCGCCCGCCTGGGTGTACTCCAGCATCTGCTGATCGCCGGTTGAATTGCCAAAGGCAGCTTTCGCGTGCTGGCCGGTGAAGAGATAAATGTCTTCCGCCTTGCCGGCGAAGTTGTCATACAAGAGCAGCTTCGGCGCGCGCGTCAACACCGCCTCACCTGCTTTGTTATAGCCGTATTCGATCGCCATCGCCGTGCCGATTACCTGGTCGGGAGGGATGTCGTACACCTGCTCCGCATAGACTCGGACAAAGGCTTGCCCACCACCGGTCACAATGTAGGTCTTGTAGCCGCTGGCGCGCAGGTAACGCATCAACTCCAGCATCGGCTCATAGACCAGTTCGGTGTAGGGCCGATGCCAGCGTTGGTCGCGCGCCGCCGCCAGCCAATCCTTCGCCGTCTTCTGGAATTGCTCGACCGTCATTCCTGCATGCGTTGCCACCATAACGGCTTCAAGATCTTCGTTGGTGAACTTTGCTATCGCCGCCTGGTCGCCGGCAAGTACCGCGGCGAACGGCTGCTTCGTTTTCCACTCGGGATGCTGCGGCGCCAACTCCTTGACGCGGTCGAAGGAAAAGATGAACTCGGTGTACATGGGCTGCTCAACCCAGGTGGTACCGTCCTGATCGAAAGTCACAACTCGTTCTCCGGGTGGAACAAAGTTTGGACTCGAGTTGTCGGTTGTGCTCCGCACGAAGTTGAGAATCGCCTGCTTGGCTGCTCCGTCCTTCCAGGAAGGCAATGGATCAATCGCCTGCGCAACTGCAACCGGCGCAAGCAAGCACACCATCACGGCGCATAGCAGTGCCTTAGATCGAACCGCCAGGTAGAGTTTCATTCCCATCCTCTTCGCCAGGATTGGCTTCCCTGAAAGAGCATACAGCCGGCGAGGGTGGGACTTTAGTGGGCTCGGAGGCTCAGGAGCGGGAAATATCGTGAGATTGCGGGAATTTCGGGCGGCTAAGGTCTTTGGGGAAAATAAAAGGGTCACTTGCGGAGGCGAACTCTGGCCGAAATTCGCATCCGAGTGACCCTATGCGCCACTTCGTCTGGCTTTACTTATAGCATCCCGCTCGCCAATTGGGCGGTGACCGAAATAAAGGACTTAGAAAGCTACTCTGGAGGCCGGGCGGGTAAAGCTTTCCAACCCCCAAGTAAACTTTTCCGCTGTGCTCGAAGTCGTGTATTTCCCGACTGCACAATAAGTTGTGCGACATTCCCGCCATCAACTCTGGATTTGGTAAGAAGTTGTTTCTTAGGACAAAATCCAATGGTCGAATCCTGCAAGCTCCACCTGCGATACTCTGTTGAGAGCGCCGCAATCTTCACTCTCAGGAGGAGCTATGGCCACCTACGGCCTCATCGAATATGCGGATGCCAGTCCCGAGGTCCGGGCGGTGTACGACGACATCCTGGCGACTCGTAAGACCGACTGGATCAATAACTTCTGGAAGGCGCTGGCCAACGATCCGGCGACCCTGAAGCGCACATGGCTCGATATCAAGCAGATCATGGCGCCCGGCGCCCTTGATCCCCTGATCAAAGAAATGGTCTATGTCGCCGTGAGCGTCACCAACGGTTGCCCCTATTGCATCGCGTCGCATACGGCGTCCGCGCGCAAAAAAGGAATGACGCCGGAGATGTTCGCCGAACTGATGTCTGTGGTCGGCATGGCCAACGAGAGTAACCGCCTCGCCAACGGATATCAGATCGAGATTGACGAACAGTTCAAGTAAGGCGGTGGCCCTTTGCCACTGCCGTATAATCTTTCTTCCATGAAAGCCTACGTCTACGTCTCGCTGAAGAAGAGCGTCCTCGACCCGCAGGGCAAAACCATTCACGGCGCGCTGAAGAAGATGGGCTATCGCGGCATCGACGATCTGCGCCAGGGCAAGTACTTCGAGATCGCGCTCGACAACGCGCTCAGCCGCGACGACGCGCAAGCCGAAATCGATCGCATCGCTCGCGAGGTGCTCACCAATCCCGTCATCGAGGAATACAGCTTCAGGTTGGAAGGGTAGTGGGGTTGGTTGGCGACTCTATTTCCGGTGCTAACTATTCTGTAAGTCTGGTCACTCACGGCTTCTGAAGGCACTGTTTTTCGGCTACAAACAGGCGTCGCGAAGTTGTGCTCCTGCGTTGACTTTTCTCAGTGTTTCATAGCAAAATCTTGCTCCAAGTGGGGCGATTGGACCTTCCCGACCGCACGCCGGACTTCTCTGGCTTGCCTTCCGCTCGGCTCGAAAGGAGCAAATCATGAGCTCTCCCCAGGTTTCCAAGCTGGACATGGACAAGCTGAATGCCTTCATTGGTCAGTTTGTCGCCGATCTCGGCGCCGCCGTTCACACCGGCATGGTGGTAATCGGCGAACGGCTGGGCCTCTATAAAGCGCTGGCGGCCGGACCGATGACCCCCGCGGAACTGGCGGCGGCCACGAAAACCGATGAGCGTTATCTGAGCGAGTGGCTGTCGTCGCAGGCAGCCGGCGGATACATTACCTACGATCAGAAGGGCGGCAAGTTCAGTCTGAGCGAAGAGCAGGCCTTCGCTCTCGCCAATGAAGACAGCCCCGCATACCTGCCCGGCGCGTTTGAACTGGCGCTGGGTTCACTCGCTGCCGTGCCGCGAATCGCCGAATCGTTCCGCAGCGGCGCAGGTATGGGCTGGCACGAACACGACGACGGCGTCTTCCATGGCTGCGAGAAGTTTTTCCGTCCCGGCTATGCGGCCAACCTTGTGAGCGCGTGGATTCCCGCGCTGACGGATGTGCAGAAAAAGCTCGAAGCCGGCGGACGCGTGGCCGATGTAGGTTGCGGTAAAGGAGCTTCGACGCTGCTGATGGCCAAAGCATTTCCCAACTCCGAATTCTTTGGCTTCGACTATCACGACAAATCGATTGCTGCGGCGCGCGAAGCCGCGCAGCGCGAAGGGCTTGCCGACCGCCTGCACTTCGAGGTCGCCAAGGCCAAGGAATATCCCGGGCACCACTACGACTTCGTTGCCGTCTTCGATTGCCTGCACGATATGGGTGATCCCATTGGCGCGGCGAAACACGTGCGTCAGTCGCTGGACAAGGACGGCACATGGATGGTGGTTGAGCCGTTTGCCAACGACCGGCTGCAGGACAACCTCAATCCCGTGGGCCGGGTCTACTATTCGTTTTCGACGTTGTTGTGTACGCCGTGCTCGCGCTCGCAGGAGGTCGGCTTATGTCTGGGCGCGCAGGCGGGCGAGTCGCGCATTCGCGACGTGGTGACCACCGCGGGCTTCAGCCGTTTCCGCCGTGCGACCGAGACCCCCTTCAACATTGTCTACGAGGTCCGGCCGTAAACAAGCAGCTCGCCGCCCCGGGATCGCAGATCCTGGACCCCGGGCGCGCTATCGACGAGTTTTCAGATCGGTGCGAGCCACAACTTAGAACATTTATTGCTATGCGAAGAAGCCGGGGCAGGATATCGTAAAGGGTCGTAAGTTGACGTTTCTCTGAGGAGTAACGGCGATGAAATTGTTAGAGCGGGTACTGTCGGTCACGACGGCGGCGCTGCTGTTGATGTCATTGGCGTTCGCGCAGAGCAGTGGCGATGAGACATTCCTGAGCGCGGCTGCTCAGGATGGCATGGCCAAACTCCAGTGGGCCTACCTGGCCCTGCAAAATGCGCAGAACCCGCAGGTGAAGGCCTTTGCTCTGCAGATAGTGAGCGACTATGGCACCGCGCAGAACGACTTGATCTATCTTGCCAATCAGCACGGTGTGCTGTTGCCCGGCAACCTTGACGCCAAGGACCGGCAAACCTACGAAGCGCTCTCGCAATTACACGGCGCAGCCTTCGACAAGGCTTATATGAAGGCAATGGTGAACGACAGCCAGAAGAACTTTAAGCAGGAAGCGGCAAAGGTGAATACCGCGGCCATCGCGGAGTGGGCGAACAAAACCCTGCCCACGCTGCAAAACGATTTGAAGGATGCGCAGAAAATCGCGCCCACGGTCGGCGTTCCTGCGCACTGACATGCCCCGGAGCAAAGCCCCGCGCCCCACACATCCGCGCTCTTCGGATACACGGCGGTCAAGCTTACGAGCCGCTCTCGCCGTCCGGACTTGCAACGACCACCACGTAGCCATCGAGATCGCGCAGCCACATCTCTCTGTGATTCGGCGCTGGATTTACGTGCGGCTCTAGGATGATCTCCGCCTGCAAGGCGCGAGCCTGTTCAACCACCACATCGAAATCATGCACCTCGAACCACAGCAACACCCCGTGTCCTGCCGGAGCCGCATCTGCGTTGACCAGATTCGGGTGGTCCTCCGCGTCCCAGGCATGGAGTTGCAGGACCAGCTGACCAGCCGAAAACAGCCGATCGTATAGATCGCGATGTTCATGCTCCGGCAGCGCCTCAAGCCCGAGCAACTGCTGATACCAGCTCCTGCTCGCTCGTACGTCGCGCACTGCAATCAGAGGTTGAGGACGGACCGCCGTTGGCTGCGACATCCGCTGCAATCATTCGCTCCTGAGGCGATTTCTACGGTGTGATCTCAAAAACCACTCCGCAACCTTCGCCGTCGACGCAACCGCTTCCCGCGCCGGCGAAAGCTACGCCAAACAGATTGCCGTTGGCATCCATGACCAGACTGGACGGCTCCGATCCGTCGCTGCCGCCGGTAAAGTCGTGGAGCGAGCTATAGCTCCAGCCCCCTCCACCCGTCGGCGTGAGCTTGAAGACGGCCCCTTCGTTATAAGCGCCGGTACGGCTGGTGGTGCCGTAAAGATTGCCTTGCGCGTCCATGATGAGCGCGGAGTTAGACCCCCAGTCGCCCTCAGGCCCGGGAAACTCATAGAGAACATAAAAGCTCCAATACATGCCGGGGGTCAGTTCGTAAACCAGTCCGCAGTCTCCATTCGCGCCATAGGGATTGCCACCGAACAGATTGCCGTAGTTGTCCAACAGCAATGCGCCACCCGGATTCGCCCCACTGAAGTAGTTATCGAACTGGTAGATGAGTGATTCGCTCCAGCCACTTTGCGACGGCGTCAACTGAAATACCGCACCCCAGTAATGCGCACCGCCTTCGGTGGCAACTCCATCCAGGTTACCGTCATGGTCGAAAATCACTCCGCTGTTCGGTCCGGTCACGTCGTGTCCGCCAGCAAAGGCATGCAAAACACTCTCGGTCCAACTACCGTTCGAGGGAGTAAGTTCAAAGGCGACTCCGTACCCGTACCCTCCGCCGCCCGCCGTGTCGTAGAGATTGCCGCTGCTGTCGAAAATGGGATTGCCGCCCGGCTGTCCGCCGTCATAGCTTCCGGTAAAGCGATACAGCACGGTCTCCGTCCATGGACATAGTGTGCTGCGACATATCGAAGGTGGGGGCATCAGTTCGTAGACTGTCCCGCAGCCCTGATTGTTGTCACAGCTTCCCGTGCCACCGATCGCTGTCACTCCGAACAGCGCACCGTTCTGTGCGCGAGCAATGCCCTGAGGTGCAGCGCCGTCCGATCCCGCTTGAAATTTGTACAAGGTGCTGAACACCCACCCCGTCGTATGCGGCGACAACTTGAACACCGTACCGCAGCCCAGGCTGCAGTCGGGACCGAAATCTCCGCCCCACAGCGTCTCACCATAGAGGTTCCCCGCTTCGTCCCGGAGTAAAGCCCCGCCCGGCGCCCCCCCGTCGTTTTCGCCAGTGAAGGTGTGCAGAACCGTGAAGGTCTGCGCGGGGGAAGATTGGCTGAATACGACGAAAACCGCAACGAACAGGCAGACGGCAGCGGAGAAACGGACCCTGACCATCGACGTGACCCTCCTTCAGCCCTACCCGGGACGGGCTGAGTCTCCGCCACCCCGTCATTGCGGGTCAACTTAATTTCATCTTACGGCGTAACCGATTGAAGATTCGACCTGTTAGTCGCCCGTGGCGTCGACTCACGACAGCTGGGCACCCACACGTCCGCGCTATTAGGACGCGGGGCAAAGAGTCGGATGGTAGCCGCGCCAAGGACATTGAGTCGATGCGGACTTGAAAAGTCGCCATACGCTCACATTCCCGTTTTGGTAGCGCAATCTCTCATATCTTCTTCGCAGTCTTGACCCAGCTCTGGTACGGCTCGGATACTGGAAGAGGTAGGGCAGAGGCGTCGTGTCTCCGGCGCTGCTGCCCTCCCGTCTTTTGTGAAAGTGTCGATCGCATTGCCGGGCCCTCTCACAGCTTGAACGGTGCGACCGGTGGCCACAAATGGAGGTAAGTTATTGAAAAAGGGACGCTTATTAATTTCTATGCGACTGTACACGTAAGTCCAATGGAATCAATACTTTAATATAAGTTGTTTGTTTGCACCGCCGATTTTGAGGGGGGGAGGGGGTATATGAGTCTGGCGATATGCTGGCACATCAAGCTGGGTGGAGGGCGTTGCGGCTCGCCCGCCCTGCGCGGCCAACATTACTGCTACTTCCATGCCGCCGCGCATCGTGCCATCCCCTCGGTGAACCTCTGGCCAAACCCGAACGCGCGGGCCTTGGAGATAGCTCGTCGCAAGGACCCTTTGAGTTTCGAACTACGCAACCAAGCCCTGGAAATCCAGTTTGGGTACACGCACCTGCTCTGGGGCCTTGGGCAAGGGTTGCTGAGCGTTCGCCAGGCGAAGCTCTTCCTTAACCGATTGCATGAAGCCGCTGGCCTTCGAGACCATATCGCGACCAGCGATTCCGCTGTAACATCGAATCAGTTACAACTCCCAAGTCCAAGCGGCTACCTGGCCGCTACCAGCAAAGCACCAGGAGACTGAACGATGTGTGGCATTGTCGGTTACGTCGGACAGAAGCGGGTGGTGCCGGTCATCATCGACGGCTTGCGGCGCCTCGAATATCGCGGCTATGATTCGGCCGGCATCGCCGTGGCCGGCAACGGCGACGGCCTGCAGGTGCGCCGCGCCGAAGGCAAGCTGCGCAACCTGGAAGAGGTCATCCGCCTCAAGCCGCTCGACGGAACTTACGGCATCGGCCACACCCGCTGGGCCACGCACGGCCGTCCCACGGAAGAGAACGCTCATCCCCATCGCGATTGCACCGGAAAGATCGTTGTCGTGCATAACGGCATCGTCGAAAACTATCTCAGCCTGAAGAAAAAGCTGATCGACGAAGGCCACAAGTTCCGCACCGAGACCGATACCGAAGTCATCGCCCACCTGGTCGAGAAAAACCTCAATCCCGGCGGCAACGGCCACCGCGTGCCGCTGGAGGAAGCGGTTCGCAAGACCGTTCAACTGCTGACCGGCGTTTTCGCCATCGCGGTGATCTCGTCGGACGAGCCCAACAAGATTGTTGCCGCGCGCAACGGCCCGCCCGCAGTCATCGGCTTGGGCAAGAACGAATACTTCGTTGCCAGCGACGTTCCGGCGATTCTTTACCACACCCGCGATCTCTTCTTTCTCGCCGATGGCGACCTTGCGGTCATCACGCCCACCGGCGTGCAGTTGAGCGACTTCGAAGGCCAGCCCATCACGCGCGAGGTCCAGCACATCACCTGGGACCCGATCATGGCGGAGAAGGGCGGCTTCAAGCACTTCATGCTCAAGGAAATTTACGAGCAGCCGCGCGCCGTCCGGGATACCACGCTGGGACGCATTTCGCTCGACACCGGCAAGGTCTTCCTCGACGAGATGGACATCACCGAGGACGACTTCCGCAATCTCAGCAAGGTCTATATCGCCGCCTGTGGCACCAGTTGGCACGCCGCGCTGGCGGGCAAGTTCATGATCGAGCGGCTGGCGAAGCTGCCGGTCGAGGTTGATTACGCGAGCGAATTCCGTTATCGCGATCCGCTGACCGGCGCCGGCGATCTCTGCATTCTGATTACGCAGTCAGGCGAAACCGCCGACACCATTGCCGCCATGCGTGAGTCGCGAGCCAAGGGCGCCAAGACGCTTGGTATCTGCAACGTCGTCGGCTCGATGATTGCGCGCGAAGCGAACGGCACTATCTACACGCATGCCGGGCCGGAGATTGGCGTCGCCTCCACCAAGGCATTCACGGCGCAATTGACCGCGCTGTTCCTGTTCGCGGTGTATCTCGCGCAAGTGCGCGGCACGCTCGACGCGGAAGAGTCAAAGAAACTACTCGAAGAGCTGACGCGCATTCCCGCCAAGCTGGAAACACTGCTCACCCGCGATGAGGAGACCGAGGACCTTGCCAAGGAGTATCACCGTGTCTCCGATTTCCTCTTTCTGGGGCGCGGCATTCATTACCCCATCGCGCTGGAAGGCGCGCTGAAGTTGAAGGAAATTTCCTACATTCACGCCGAAGGTTATCCGGCAGGCGAGATGAAGCACGGCCCGAACGCGCTGATCGACGAAGATCTGCCGGTCGTGATTCTCGCGACACGCGATAGGAACGATCCCGGCTCGGTGCTACGCTACGAGAAGACGCTGTCGAACCTGAAGGAAGTGAAAGCGCGCTCGGGCACGGTCATCGCGATTGCCACCGAAGGCGATGAAGAGATCCACGAGGCTGCCGACCACGTCGTCTACATTCCCGAAGCGCCGGAACTGCTGGCGCCCATCCTGGAAGTCGTACCCTGTCAGTTACTCGCGTACCACATTGCGGTACGTCGCGGCTGCGACGTGGACCAGCCGCGCAACCTGGCGAAATCGGTGACGGTGGAATGAGCGCGGGTGCTCCGGTGTTGCTGCTGCGAGACTGCGTATTGCAATCGTGCCGCCGTAATTCGAGCTTTGCATTTTTTACGCGAGAATGCGACCCTCGGGTAGTTACGACTCCACGCGCCGGGACGCATCGATGACGACAACACAGCCCCAGGAAGAAACCAAGTACCAGAAAAAGATCCTCACGGCCGAGCTCACGAAGTCGCTGCTGATCTCACCCGATTCGAAGCACCTGGAATTCAAGGTTCGAGAAGTCGAACAGTTCCCCTTCAAGGCTGGACAGTTTGTCTCCATCCGCGAGATGCGTCCCGACGGCAAGTGGCACACGCGCGCGTATTCCATCGCTTCGCCGCCACGCACCAATGGCACGTTCGACGTGGTTCTCAATCGCGTTGACAACGGCTTCATGTCGAACTGGCTATGTGATCTGGAGGTCGGCGCAAAGGTCAGCTTTCACGGCCCGCACGGTCTATTCATCATGCGCGAGCCCAAGCACGACGCGGTGTTCATTGCGACTGGAACCGGGATTGCGCCCTTCCGCAGCATGGTGCACTGGCTGTTCGCTGATCCCGAGCGCAATCGCGAGCGGCAAATCTGGCTGGTCTTCGGCACGCGCTACGAACACGGAATTTACTACCAGGAAGAGTTCGAGCAGCTCGACCGCGAGCATCCGAACTTCCACTACATCTGCACCCTGAGCCGCGGTCGCGAGGATTGGAAAGGCTGTCGCGGCTACGTGCAGGACCACGTGCGCGAGGTTGTGCGCGGTCGCGAAGGAATGATCGCCTACATTTGCGGACTGAACGACATGGTCGATGCCAACCGCAAGCTGCTCATGGAGGAAATGGGTTGGGATCGCAAGCAGGTGGTCTTCGAACGCTACGATTGACCGTGCTGGGAACGTTGAATTCGGCGGATTGAAGGGGCACGGCTTCAGCCGTGCCGGACCGAGCGTTCTAAGGACGTGGCCTTCAGGCCCTGCGGGCCACCTCAGCGGCTAAAGCCAACGTTTGGTTGAGCTGATCGGCACGCCTAAAGGCGCGCCCCTTCAAAACCGCAGGCAGCTTTCATTTAAATGGCTGCGCACACCGCCTTCACTTCCGTGTAGAGCTCCAGAACTTCGTGGCCCATCTCGCGGCCCCAACCGGACTGCTTGTATCCGCCGAATGGCAGTGCCGCGTCGAAGACGTTGTAGCAGTTGATCCAAACCGTTCCCGCGCGCAGCTTCTCGGCGATGCGATGCGCCTTGCTGATATCGCGCGTCCAGACCGCCGCGGCAAGTCCATATTCGTTCTGGTTTGCCTCGGCCACTAGCTTGTCGACGTCCTTGAACGGTATCGCGCAAACAACCGGCCCGAAGATCTCCTCGCGGACAACCTTCATATTCGGCTTGGTCTTGACCATCACGGTTGGCTCGACGAAGTAGCCTGCGCCCTGACGCTTCTTGCCGCCGACCACGGCTTCGGCGCCTTCGCTCAGGCCGGATTCCAGGAAGCTGCAGACGCGGTTGAGCTGCTCGGTCGAAACCAGCGGACCCATGTCGGTATCGGGATCGAAGCCGTGTCCCAGCTTGATGTTCTTCGCGCGGTCGGCGACACCTTCAACGACATTGTCGAAGATCGCCTGCTCGACAAACAGCCGTGAGCCCGCGCAGCAGCACTGGCCGTGATTAAAGAAGATGGCATTCGCGGCGCCGGGAATCGTCGCGTTCATATCGGCGTCGTCGAAGACGATGTTCGGCGACTTGCCTCCAAGCTCCAGCGACACCTTCTTCAGATTTCCCGCAGCGGCTTGCAGGATGATCTTGCCGACTTCGGTCGAGCCGGTGAAGGCAACCTTGTCGACATCGGAATGCGAAGCCAGCGCCGCTCCTGCCGTCTCGCCGTAACCGGGAACAACGTTGACAACGCCGTCGGGAAATCCGGCTTCGGCGATGAGTTCAGCCAGCAACAGCGCGCTCAGCGGAGTCTGCTCTGCCGGTTTCAGCACGACGGTGCAGCCGGTCGCCAACGCCGGACCGAGCTTCCACGCGGCCATCAACAGCGGAAAGTTCCAGGGAATAATTTGCGCGACCACGCCGACCGGCTCGCGCCGCGTGTACGCGAGAAACTTTACGTTCTTCGAGCCCGCGGAGATCGGAATCGTATTGCCCTCGATCTTGGTTGCCCATCCTGCCATGTAGCGGAACAGATCGACCGCCAGCGGAACGTCGGCGACGCGCGCGACCGAGAGCGGCTTGCCATTATCGAGGCTCTCGATTTGCGCGAACTCCTCTGTGTGCTCCTCGAGGAGGTCGGCGAGCTTCCAGATCAGGCGGCCGCGTTGCGACGCGGACATGTCGGGCCACGGACCGCTCTCGAAGGCGCGACGCGCGGCCTTGACGGCACGCTCTACGTCTTCGCGATCGCCTTCGGCAACCTGAGCCATTACTTCGCCCGTTGCCGGATTGTAGGTAGGAAATGTCTTACCGGAAGCGGCATTCACCCATTTCCCGTTGATGAACATCTGGCGCGGTGTGGAGATAAATTCGTGTACCCGATTGTGCAAGTGCGGCGCGGTTGCAGTTGCGGACATGAGACCTCCTTTACAGAAACGACGATTTCGCGAGGAATGTGCGACGATGCGCCGGTTGTTCACCCCGCAACCGTCGCGAATCAGGATACAGGCGAAAAGTCTATCAGAAGCTCAAGCGGGCAGAGCACCGGCCCTGGCTGACGGCTTAATTTTGGGCTAGCCGGCGCTGACCTGTGCGCGCGCCTCTTCCACCGTGGGAGCGACTTTAAACAGCTGGTCAACCTTCGTAACCCTGAGAGAGGTGAGCAGACGATCGTTGGCCCCAACCAGCACCAGGTGGCGGCCGGAATTCTCGCGCGAGACGTGTGCTCCCACCAGGCATCCGATGCCCGCCGAATCAATGTATGGCATGTCCGAGACGTCGATGATCAGCAGATTGGAGTTATCGGCCCGAACCATGGTCTGCAAAGGGAAGAAGTTGCCCAACAACAATGGCCCATGAAGGCGCAGTACTGTCGTGCCGGGAATGTCCTCAAGCTTCTCTATTTCCAGAGGCTTATCTTGCATGCGCCCGATTCTATAACGTCGGATTAACAATTGACATTAATTTAAGGTTACTCGCTGCCATGGCGTCGTGGCTCGTGCTCGGGCCTGATAAGCCCAAGGTTAACTCTGCACGCAAGGATTCTTCGCAGAACCGCCCTCTAAGTTCGTCGGAGATCTGCATCCTAGATTCAGATTTGGCGGCGACTGCCAACGCCCAAGGGTGTGAGCTCTATTTCCGACAAACCGCGTGAATCACCGATCAGCCGGGCCGGACTGAATGCTGCCAACTTCTTCCAGGCGGAAGCGGTTGGTGTCGTTTTGCCGGTGTTAAATGCCCTTCTGCGGGCGTCGGGGTGGCAATACGACGCAATCGGAGTTGCCACCGCAGTCGCCGGCCTTGGGACGCTGATTGCCCAGACGCCCGCCGGGCTGCTGACCGACCGCATCAACTCGCGGCGAGCGCTGTTCGCATCGATGTGTGTCGTTACCGGACTGTGCTTTGTCTTCCTTCCGGCTGCGGCGCACAGCTTTTCGGCGATCCTTGCGCTGCTGTTCACCGCAGGCATTTCGCAAAGCTTCTTCGGGCCGGCTCTTGCGGCTTTGGCGTTGTCGCTTGTCGGGCATGCTCGGCTGAATCGCGTTATCGGCGGTAACCAGAGCTGGAATCATGCCGGCAACATTGTCGCAGCGCTGGCCGGCATCGCTATTGTTGCGCAGTTTGGTCTTTCGGGGATCTTCTACTCCGTGGGACTCAGCTCCGCGCTGGCGGCAGCATCGGTGCTGCTCATCCGCTCCCGAGATCTGAATCCCATGCTGGCCACTGGCCGCACCGACAACCGAAGAGACGGTATTTCGCCGCTCCGCCTCCTGCGCCAGCCCGCGATTGCAATGTTATTTGTCGCGGTTGCGATGTTCCACTTCGCCAACGCGCCTATCCTGCCCGCGGTCGCGCTCTACGTGAAGCGCCTGGGCGGATCGAATGCGCTGATGACCGCAACCGTGCTGACCGCGCAATCGGTCATGGTGCCGGTCGCGATCTTTGCCGGACGCTTTGTCGAGCGCTGGGGACGCAAGCCGGTGATGGCGATCGCCTTCTGGGTGCTGCCGCTGCGCATCCTGAGCTATACCTTGGTTCACAGCCCTATGGCGCTAGTGGGATTGCAATGTCTCGACGGCATCGGCGCGGGAATCTACAGTGTCGCCATTGTCTCCATGTCAGCCGATCTCACGCGCGGCCAAGGCGGCTTCAACACGCTGATGGGTTTGTTCGCGACCGCCCTCGCTGTCGGCGGCGTTGTTGGCCCGCTGATCACCGGGGAATTGATTCAGCATTTGGGATTCACAACCATGTTTCTGGTCTTCGCCGGAATCGCGGTCTGCGCGGCGCTGTGGTTCCAACTGGCCGTAGCGGAGACGGCACCCCAGCAACCGATAGTTGCCGCGCCGTTGGCAGCATAAAGGCGTGAGCGCAGCCAACCGCGAAAAATCCCTAACGAAGCGACCTTTACATCACTGGCGGAACGGTAACTCCCATCACGGCGAGCACGCGGATCAACTCGCGGCGCACGACCGCAGCCGTGGCCAACAGGAAGCGCTTTCGATCTTCATCGGCTTCGGTGAGGATGTGATGCCGGTGATAGAAGTTGTTGAACTGCTGCGCCAGTTGGAACGCGTGCTTGGCGGCGAAGGCCGGCTCGGTGGTCGCGATGCATTGCTCGATGACATAAGACGTCTTGCTCGCGAGCAGCCATAGCACCCAGATCTCGGTGCCGCTGGCCTCGGTAAACTGGCGCGCGTAATCGACATCGGCGGCGAGCGCCTGCTCAGGGTCGATTCCGGCCTTGCGGAAGATGTTGGTCGCGCGCACGACGGCGTATTGCGCGTACGGCCCGGTCTCGCCCTCGAACGCCAGCGCCTCCTTGAAGTCGAAGGCGATCACCGACTGTTTGGTGAACTTCAGCATAAAATAGCGCAGCGCGCCAATAGCGATCTGCGTCGCGATGCGCGTGCGTTCGGGGTCGTCAAGCTCGGCATGCCGGCTGTCGACCTCTTTCTTCGCCGCCGCGATCAGCGCGTCCAGCAGGTCGTCGGCCTTGACGCCGAACCCCTTTCGTCCGGATACCTCAATGTAGGACTTACCCCTATCTTCATCCTTGATCTCGTAGCCCAGCTCCATCGCGCAGCGCGGCGTCAGCGCGACCATCTCGTAGGAAAAATGCGTGTAGTGCGCGGCCTGCTCGGTGTAGCCCAGCAGGCGCAGGGCTTCGATCACCGTGTTCTGCGGATCGGACTGTCGCGAATCGATGACGTTATAGATGGCCGCGACGCCGCCGAAGTGCGGATGCTCGGGCTCGCCGTGCTCGGCCGAAATCCAGACTTCATGCTGATTGGGGTAGCGGTAGAAGCGACGATACCCGAAGTCGCGCCCCAGCAGCCCGAACTTCCAAAGGTGATACGCGATGTCCTTGCCGACATAACCGACCGTGCCATTCGACCGCACAATCACCTTCGCGTCCTCGTCAGGACCTTGAGTTCCTATGTTGGTCAGGACTTCTTCAAGACTCTCCTCGGCCTTAGGCGGTCCAGCCTTCGGTCTGGTCATCACCCAGCAACCCTTATTCTTTCCTTCCGTCTCGTAGTACAGCACACCCTTCTGTTTCAGCAGCTCGAACGCTGCGTCCCAGAAATGCAGGTGCAGGATCTCGCTCTCGCGCGGCAGGAAGTCGTATTCGATGTCGAGCCGGTCCATCGTCTCCAGGTGCCGCCGCAGCACGGCGACCGAAATCATCTCCGCGATTTCCGCCAGCTCGTTGCCCCCGTGCTCGATGGCGTGCAATGCGTGCGAGCGCGCCTTGAGGTGCTCCTTGTCTTGTTCGTACCACTGCGAAACGCGCGCGTAGAGGGCCCAGCAGTAGTAATCGAAGCGCGGTGTCGATGTGATCAAGGACGCGATTTCGGCCTTTGATTTCTTTTCCAACTCGACGAAACCGACCACGACATCCGCGACTTGCACGCCGGTGTTGTCGATGTAGTTCTGGACGTCGACGGCGTGACCGGAGGAGCGCAGCAGGCGGACGAAGGTATCGCCAAGAATCGCATTGCGCAGATGTCCGATATGCGCGGCCTTGTTGGGATTGATGCTTGTGTGCTCGACGAGAATCTTCCCGCTGACATTGGCCGCACCTTCGCCGGCATGGCTTAGCGGGGCGATAACGGTATCGCGCGTGAGCGCACGCGCGACCATGTCACGCTTCAAACGCGCATTGATGTAGCCCGCGCCGGCGACTTCCAGCTTCTCAAATCCTTCAGGCAGCGGCAGCTGGGCCACAATCTCTTCGGCAATGTTGCGCGGAGCTTTGCGCAGCCGTTTCGCGAGCTCGAACGAGAGCGGAAGCGCGAACTCGCCCATCTCGACCGACGGCGGCTGGTCGATGACAATGTTCGGCACATCGAGGTTGTACTTTTCGCGCAGGAAGGCGCGGACATGAGTGGCGAGTGTGCGTTGGTGCTCCAGGTACATGAAGACGGCTCTTCGCTCTTCGCTTTTGGCTCTTCGCCATGAGCGACATTCGGGTGGAGCACCGCTTCAGCGGTGCAGTTGGGAGATGAGTCGATCCCCTCGGCTTCAGCCGCTGAGGTGAGAGGCGTTACCTCAGGCGCTAAAGCGCAGGTTCAAGGTCCTGCCGCGTGCGTGCACGCCTGAAGGCGTGCTCCACCCTTGTTCGGGCACATGAATCCAACCATCCAGAATAACAAAGTGCACTCCAAACACTTGTTAAGAGCTGAAAACCAAAAAAGGCTAGCTTTCAAGAAGCGAAGAGCGAGGAGCGAATAGCGAAAAGCGGCCTTTCCACGTTTGACGCTCCACCGGCGCTTACCTATGATGAAATTTCTCCTGCGCGCCGCCAAGCGCGCGGCTGCGGCGGCTCCCATGCGCATTGCCTATCTCGATTGCTTCAGCGGAATCAGCGGCGATATGTTTTTGGGCGCGCTGCTCGATGCCGGGGTTCCGTTCGAGCTGTTCGAGAGGACCGTCGCCGCGTTGAATGTCGGCGCCACGCTGGAGCGCTCGCGCGTGGTGCGCAGCGGCATCTCGGCGATGAAACTCGACGTGATGGTCGGTGGCGAGAAGGACATGCCGCGCGAGGAGTACTGGAAGTCAGTTGCCAGTGGCCAGTTGTCAGTTGTCAGTAATCAATCGTCGGACGTCGATAATAAAACGACCGTACCCAGTCCACATTTTCACACTGACAATAGCGCGGCCTCGTCCGGCCACCAGCCACTGGCCACTAACCACTCCCACGGCCGGCATCTCAGCGAGATCCTGAAGATCATCGCGGCCGCCCCGATTAGCGAGCGTTCGAAACAGATTGCAAGCGAGATCTTTCTCGCGCTCGGCGCGGCGGAAGCCAAGATTCACAACGAGGACCTCGAGCACATTCACTTTCACGAGGTTGGGGCGGCCGATGCGATCGTTGACATCGTTTGCGCGGCCGTCGGCGCCGAGACGCTCGCGGTCGACGAGTTCGTCTGCTCGCCGCTCAATGTCGGGGGCGGAACGGTGATGTGTGCGCACGGAGTGTTTCCTGTACCCGCCCCGGCAACGCTCGAGCTGCTCACCGGAGCTCCGATCTACTCCGGCAACATCCAGAAGGAGCTGGTTACGCCGACCGGTGCCGCGATCGTGAAAGTGCTGGCGGCGAAGTTTGGCCCGCGGCCGATGATGACGATCGAACGAATTGGCTACGGCGCGGGCACCCGGGAAATTCCCCATCATCCCAACGTGCTGCGCATCAGCATCGGCGAGCTGGCCGATGCGCACCTGTCAGCCGATACGAGGGCGCAAGAGGAAGAGCTTGCGATTCTGGAAGCCAATCTCGACGACCTCAATCCGCAGCTCATCGGCTACATCGTCGACCAGGCGTTCGCGGAAGGCGCACTCGACGTCTTCACCACGCCGGTGCAGATGAAGAAGAACCGGCCGGGTACGGTGCTCACGATTCTGGCGCCCATGGACAAAGAAGAACCGCTGCGGGCGCTGATGTTTCGCGAGAGCTCGACGCTCGGCGTGCGCGTGCGGCATGAGAAGCGCTATGCCCTCGCGCGTCGACACGAAGCCGTCGCGACGCAGTGGGGCGAGGTGCGCATGAAAATAGCGGGAGTCAACGGCATTTCGCAGTACGCGCCCGAATATGAGGACTGCCGGCGCATCGCCGCCGAGCATCATGTTCCGCTGAAGCACGTGATGCAGGAAGCTATCCGCTTGTATCTGGACCGACAGCATGGATAAACCCGAAAAGTTTTACATCACGACGCCCATCTACTACGTCAACGCGCGGCCGCACATCGGGCACACGTATACAACGGTGGTGTGCGACACTATCGCCCGGCGCGAGCGCATGATGGGCGTCGACACGTTCTTTCTCACCGGAACCGACGAGCACGGGCAGAAGATCGAGCGCTCGGCCGCGGCTGCCGGCTGCTCGCCCAAGGAGTTTGCCGACAAAGTTTCCGGCGAGTTTCGCGCGCTGTGGGACCGGATGAACATCACCTACGACGATTTCATCCGCACCACCGAGCCGCGGCACATGCGCGGCGTACAGGCGCTGTTCACGCGCTTGCAGGAGCGCGGCTACATCTATAAGGGTTCATACAGCGGGCAGTATTGCGTCTATGACGAGCTTTATGTCGACGCCGTCGGCCCGGGCGCGCCGTGTCCGGAGTGCGGGCGGCCGACGGAGACGGTCCACGAGGAGAATTACTTCTTCAAGCTTTCGGCGATGCAAGAGCCGTTGCTCAAGTACTACGCCGAGCATCCGGACTTCATTCGGCCAGAGACGCGGCGCAACGAGGTGATCGCCTTCGTGCGCAGCGGGCTGCGCGATCTCTCGGTGAGCCGCACCTCGTTCAAGTGGGGCATTCCCGTGCCCGGCGATCCCAAACACGTGATCTATGTGTGGCTGGACGCACTGGCGAATTACATGACCGCGCTCGGCTACGGCTCCGACGATCCCAAGGATCGGGAGAAGCTGGAGCGCTACTGGCCCGCCGACGTGCACATGATCGGCAAGGAGATCGTGCGCTTCCACTGCGTCTACTGGCCGGCGTTCCTGCTGGCGGCGGAGCTGCCGCTGCCGCACTCGATCATCGCGCACGGCTGGCTGCTGTTTGAAGAGAGCAAGATGTCGAAGTCGCGCGGCAACATTGTGCGCAGCGAGACGATCCTCGACACGCTCGGCCAGGACTCGCTGCGCTATTTCCTGCTGCGCGAAATCGTCTTCGGGCAGGACGGGTCGTTCAGCTTCGACGCGCTGGTGCAGCGCTTTAACGCCGATCTGGCCAACGATCTCGGCAACCTCTCCAGCCGCACGCTGAGCATGATTTCGCGCTATTTCGAGGGCGAGATTCCCTATCCCTCGGCGAGCGCGCGCACCGCGGCTGACGAAGCGATCGAGAAGCTGGCGCAGCAGACCATCGCGGATTTCCACGCGCAGTTCGAGGCGTTTCAGTTCTCGCGCGCGCTGGAGACCGCATGGACGCTGGTCGCGGCGGTCAACAAATACATTGTGGAGAACGAGCCGTGGGCCGTGGCCGAGCGCACTGATCGCGATTCCAAGGCGCGGCTCGCGACGATTCTTCATACTTCGGTCGAGGCGCTCAGGATCGTGACCGCCTTGGTGCATCCGGTAATTCCGGAGGCGACGGGGCGCATCTGGAAGCAGCTTGGGCTGGGGGAGATACAGAAGCTGAAGCTGCGCGACCTGGCGTGGGGACAAATTCAGGCCGGCACGAAGCTGGGCAAAGTCGAGCCGGTCTTTCCGCGTGCCGACAAAAGCATGATCGAGAGGATGCAACAGATGGAACAGGAACGCTCTGGACCCACCCTGTCCACAAAAGAAGTGGACAAGGGAGGGGCACCCGGTGAGAAGTCGGACACTCAACCAGCGGCCACTAAATCAGGTGTGGGTGCCCCACTCTCGTCCCCCGCCGTTGAGGACAAGGTGGGCGACAAGATTACGATCGACGATTTCCTCAAAGTCGAGTTGCGCGTCGGGGAAGTGAAAGTTGCCGAGAAGGTCAAAGGCGCTGACAAGCTGCTGCGGATGGAAGTCGATATCGGTACCGAGACAAGGCAGATCGTCGCGGGCATTGCAAAAGCTTACGACCCGGAGAAGCTCGTCGGCCGCAAAGTCGTCATCGTTGCCAATCTTCAGCCGCGGAAGTTGCGCGGCCTGGAGTCGAACGGCATGATCGTCGCCGCGTCCTTAGGCGACGAAGGTCTGCCGGTGCTGGCCGGATTTCTGGAGGATGTGCCGGTCGGGGCAAAGCTGAAGTAGTTGTCGCCATCGGAGGTGCAACGCCTGGGAGCCCTTAAGATTGCGAGCTCTCAAAATTGCAGCGTCACGTCCACCAGATGTTCTGGAGTTTGCATCTCCGTGGATTTAACCGTCCTGGACCTGCCTTCACTAATCAGGCCGGCATTGTCTTTCAGGAATGTCTGCAGATATTGGCCATTGTAAACATCGCCGCGATTCAGCTTCCACTTCTTTTGGAGCTTTTCCGCGACCCCAGGCTCCAAACCCAAAAGCCGCAAGTTGCCCATGTGGAACAGGTCGCCTTCGGATACATCGACCATATACGAGACGGTATGGTACTGGTCATCGAAGGTAGGTACTCGTTTTAATTGCACGGCCAGGTAACCTCGGCTCTTGTAGGCGCGCTGCACAGCGGAAAGGCTGGTGTCCAACCTGGAGTGGTCAGCGATGTCCCCTGAGCGGATCGCCATCATGCTATCTAGTTCCGCTTTCGTAAGCGCGGTGTTACCGCTCCAGCTGATAGATGCCCATCGAAATTGCGACCCCTCCGTGACCGGGACGGTTACAGCGACCATTGCCTGTTGAGGGTCGCCCACGAGGGTTGCTTGCGGCTCGCCAACCTGCATCCGCAGGTATCCCTTGTTTCCATAAATGAAAAATAGTCCATTGACCAGCGATTCACGCAGCTGCCTTGCGCGGTATGGCTCGCCGACCAGCCGTTTGGTGTTCTCCATTTTCTCCTGAGGAGAAAGCAAATTGGCGCCAGTAAGCGTAATGTCCCGGATCTTTGGTACAACGCTATCGGAGACAAACGAGATGGCATCGATGGGTGCGCCGGCGACACGGCTATTCAGCTCATAAATGACCTTGGTTACGACTCCGCGCTGCGCCAGCAGCTGTGAGATCGCTTGCGCCACCTGATCGAGCAATTCGCCGCTGCTCGGAGCCTCGCCATCGAACAACGGCACTTTCTGGTGCACGGCTTTCGTCAGCTCTTCACTGTTAATCCATACGATGTTGTCGTAGCTGCAGGGAAGGAAGTCCCTGCTATCGGCAACGGTGTATTCAACGACCAGGCCAGTGGACAAGGGCGTGTATTTGTATTGCAGACTCGCGAGGGCGCCGGACTGCATCAGACGGTCGGCTGCCTTTTGTAACGCGTCAAGGGCGATGGTGTCTCCAGGCTTGAAACCTAGAGCGGCCACCAGATCTTCCTCTGGATAGCGCTGCGAACCTATGACTCGTACGCTCTGAATCCGGAAGGTCTGACCAGCGAGCAGCAAGCTTGCATCCGCAGTCAACAGGGAAGCCATAACGAGTAGAAGAAGGATTCTCGGGAAGCGCATTGCCAGCATTGTGGCCGTACTCCAAAGGGTGAGCTAAGTTATTGGCAGCGGCGGAAGGTAGCTCATGATGACAATTCGAAGCAAACTATTGCCCGGCCACTAATCGTTGCCCACGACAACTGACAACTTCCCACCGGCAACTGACAACCGGCAACTGACAACTGCTCTTTATTGCCGGAACATGTTCTTCGCGATGAACAGCACGTTCGCCGGGCGCTCGGCCAGGCGGCGCATGAAGTACGGATACCACTCCGAGCCGAACGGGATATACACGCGCAGGCCGTAGCCTTCGCGCACCAACTGCTGCTGCAGATCGCGACGCACGCCATACAGCATCTGGAATTCGTACGCCGACGACGGAATATTCTCCGCGCGCGCGAACTGCTTCAGCTCGGCGATGATCTTCTCGTCGTGCGTGGCGATGCCGTGATACACGCCGCTCTTCATCAGGGTGCGCGCCAGTTTCAGATAGTTGGCGTCGACATCCTCCTTCTTGGGAAACGCAATCTCCGGCGGCTCTTTGTAGGCGCCCTTGCACAGGCGAATGCGGATGCGCTCGGCCAGCAGATCGTCGATGTCTTTCTCGCTGCGGTAGAGGTACGACTGGATGACGGTGCCGACGCGGCCGGCGTGTCCCGGCTCGCGATGCAGTTGGCGAACAAAGTCCAGCGTGCGCTGGGTGTAGGGCGAGCCCTCCATATCCACGCGCACAAAGTTGTTGATGCGCACGGCGTGATCGACCAACTCGGTGACCTGCCGGAACGCGAGATCCTCGCTAATGTCCAGGCCCATGTGCGTGAGTTTGAGCGAGATGTTGGCGTTCAGCTTGCGCTCGTGAATCTCGTCGAGCATGCGGTGATAGAGCTCGGCGCTGTGCTTGGCCTCGTCGGCATTGGTGACGTTCTCGCCGAGGTTGTCGATACTGACGCCCGCACCCCATTCGTTGACTACCTGGGTCGCGCGAACGACGTCCTGCAACTCGGTTCCGGCGACGAAGCGCTGCGAGAAGCGCCTGCCCATCGGCGATTTTTCGGCGAAGTTGCGGAGACCTTTACTTTCCGACAGACCGATGA
>Ga0335072_10003417_pt1 | contig 23945 bp, 21 predicted proteins | sample Lox_Sample_21_FD_206725 | JGI IMG/M metagenome (GOLD analysis project Ga0335072, IMG submission 206725) | Soil microbial communities from Loxahatchee National Wildlife Refuge, Florida, United States - Lox_Sample_2.1 | ecosystem: Environmental > Terrestrial > Soil > Wetlands | place: USA... | reverse complement strand
TGCCTTGACTTTTACCGCTGTATCCATTCAGGCTCATGCCGGCATCACCGGGACGGATCCACGTCCGCCGCAGAGCAGTGTCGTAGTCGCCGGGATCACCGGGACGGATCCGCGTCCGCCGCAGAGCAGCGTCGTAGTCGCCGGGATCACCGGGACGGATCCGCGTCCGCCGCAGAGCAGCGTCGTAGTCGCAGCATAGTCCCTAACTTTTTCACTCTTAACTGCTATGGCAGTAGGAGTAATATCAGGCTGTGAAAGTCTCCCTCACAGCGCTGATTCTGTGGGCAGCAGGATTTATCGTCCATGCTGCCCTCCTCACTGTTCTTCTCTGGCGCGGGCACTGGAAGCGTTTTCCGATCTTTACAGTGCTGATGGGATACAACGCGGTACGCACAGTTGTTCTTGCCTCTCTCTACCTGCAATCCGGAATGTCTGCCGACTATGCGCGGGCCTATTGGATCGCATCCTATATTGATCTCGCCTTACAGCTTGGGATTGTGTATGAACTGGCCCGGCTGGTTTTTCGACCTGCGGGCCAATGGGTGCAGGAGGGCCGAAAGATGTTCCTGCTGCTCGGCATTCTCGGAGCTGCCGCGGCGGCGGTGATTGCCGGCAAAATGCACCCTGGAAACCGGCATTCCCTGAATTCCTGGCTCGAGGCAGGAAATCTTTTCTCCGCCATGCTCATCCTCGAGCTGGTTGCCTCGATGCTGTTTTCCTCAGCGCGGCTGGGCCTGGTGGGCACGAGCCATGTCACCAGGCTGGTGCAGGGCTGGTCCATCTGGGCCATTGCCGACCTGATCGCGGAGGGCGCCTTCAGTTATTCCGGGCAATCCAGGCCGGGCTTCGATTATTTACGGACTGGTACCTATTTTTGTGTGACTATTTACTGGATAATAACCCTATGGCGTCCGGAGCCAAAACGTCGTACACTGTCTCCTGAAATGCAGGGGTACCTAGATACCCTGCAAGGACAGTTGCAGTCAGAACTGAAACGTGTAAGCAGTATAGAGAAACACTGAAAGCTGCATATGGCATACATCGCGTTTGGTCTGTTTGGTTTCGTTGCGGTCGTGGCGCTTGTTTATGCGCATACACGGTCGCGCAAGCTTCTGTCCAAAGACTGGCAGGAGCTAGTCACTTCCATCGAGCCCATGCACATGCGCGGCCTTGAGATGGTTGCACTCGATCATCTTGAGCCCAAGAAGAACCAGCTGCGACTGGAGCCGGATGAAATCTGGGGACTGGTTGGCGGCAAGGAAGGTCTGCGGCGCATGGAGCATAACGCGGACCTGATGATCGCGCTGGCAGCATACGTCCGCAACTGGAATCACGATCAGGCCATCATCGTTGCGGAGCGCATCCGTTACGATTCGATCCAGTTGAAGAGAGCGCTGCGGCATATCCGCTGGGGCATGTACATGCGCCACGGACAGCTGCGCATACCGTTTTATGTGCACCAGGCAGCTGCGTCCTATTACCTGATGACGCGGCGGCTGTTGTCTCTCTACGAGACGAACCAATACCTTCTCTATCCCGTGCTTGCCCAGGCCCTGTAATCCCGTTTCCGGGATTACAGGACTTGCATTCTCTCAATCCGCAGCCGGTGAAGCTTCCAATTCAATGAGGGATTCTGCGTATGGAGCGCGCAGGACTCCGCGTTCTGTAATGATGGCGGTGACGTATTTTGCCGGCGTCACGTCGAATGCCGGATTCTCAATGCCGACACCGTGAGGGGTAAGCTGTTTCCCGGCGTGGTGCGTGACTTCGATTTCGGCGCGCTGCTCGATGGGAATGTTGTCGCCGGTGGGGGTGGCGAGATCGATAGTTGACCAGGGCGCGGCGACATAGAAGGGAATGCCGTGTTCTTTGGCCAGGATCGCTACTCCGTAGGTTCCGATCTTATTGGCTACGTCGCCATTCGCGGCGATGCGATCGGCGCCGACAATCACAGCGCGAATTTTTCCCTGCCGCATAAGGCTGGCGGCCATGTTGTCGCAGAGGACGGTCGTCGGGATGCCGTCGTGCATCAGTTCCCACGCGGTGAGGCGCGCGCCCTGCAGAAATGGCCGGGTTTCGTCCGCGTAGACCTGGATGGCATGGCCGCGCTCGACGGCAGCGCGGATGACGCCAAGAGCAGTGCCGTAGCCGCAGGTGGCCAGGGCTCCGGCGTTGCAGTGCGTAAGCACGCCGCCGGTTTCCGGCAAGAGGTCGGCTCCGTTTGCGCCCATGGTTTTGCAGGCGGCGATGTCTTCGTCGTACATCTGCTGCGCTTCTTCGATGAGGGCTTCGGCAATCGATTCGCGGGTCGCGCCTGCCTGCGCGGCGAGCGATGCAAAACGCTCGCGCATGCGGGCGATAGCCCAGAAGAGATTCACGGCTGTGGGGCGCGTGGCGGCGAGCGTGTCGCAAATGATGTTGAACTCAGCGGTCAGATCGGGGACCGTCGCGGCCTTGCTCTGATTCACTCCCAGCGCTACCCCCATTGCGGCGGAAACACCGATTGCCGGCGCGCCGCGCACGACCATCGTTGTAATGACATTTGCCACCTGCTGATAGCTGGTGGCGAGCACATAGGTTTCTTCGAGCGGAAGCTTCGTCTGGTCGAGGAAGCGGACGCCGTCGGGGGTCCATTCAAGTGTGGGAATCATCTTAGATACAGTTTACAGGGCACAGGTCTCAGGGCACAGGCCACCAAAAACTACAGAGTGCGGAAAATGCGAAACGACTTCGATGGCGCGAATTGACCAATAGTTTAATTTTTCCCGGAATTCTGTGCCCTGAGCCCTGTGCTCTGTGCCCTTTGTGCCTGTGACCTGAGCCTCAGCCACTTTGACACTCCCAGCAGCGAGAGCAGAAAGCCGAAGGGCAGGCACATGAGAGCGACGATGAGGGCGAGCCAGCCTGAGTTGGTGTGCGGTCCCTGCGGACCGATGCCGCCGAAGGCAAATTGCGCGAGCGCGGCTGCGAGGATGCCTGCTGCCAGTGTTCCGCCGCCCGATTGCAGAAGCTGCCGCGTGCCGTCGCCCTGTTCAGGAGGGACGGAGAACGGCTCATCGCTTTGTACGAGCGGCTGTTGCTCCGGCGGCTGTTCGGTCACAAGCGGCATATTCTTATCTTCAGCGCCATGCAGCCAGCATGGCATAGACCACGACTCCTGTAACAGAGACGTAAAGCCAGATCGGATAGGTGTATCGGGCAATTTTTTTATGTTGCAAAAAGCGTCCCGTCAGCGAGAAGAAAAAGGTGATCAGCACCATCGGGAGAGCAACGACGGAGAGCAGCACGTGGCTGATCAGAAGAGCGAGGTAGGCTGTTCGGATCGGGCCGTGGCCGGGAAAGCGCATTTCGCCGTGCAGGGCGTGGTTGGTGATGTAGCTCACGAGAAAAAGCGAGGAAAATACAAAGGCCGTGAGCATCGATGCGCGGTGGGCGGCGATGTTGCGCTTCCGGATGTAGGAGAAACCGATCACCAGCGCAACCGCACTCATGGCGTTGAACAAGGCATTCAGCGCGGGCAGAAAGAGCAGGCGCGAAGCGTATTCCTGCGATGGCGGGTGGATGTAGACCAGCCAAAGCAGAAAGAGCGTGGCGACAACGCTGATTCCGATGATGGTTGCAATCGGTGCGCGGTTGGTGGTTTGAGTGGCTTGCATCTGTGTTCGTTCCTCAGAGGCTGAAGGCCTCTTTTTAGGATTGCGCTACGCGCGCAGTCCGTGATTCATAGATAAAAAGCAGGTCCTTGATAAAGCAGATCCTTCGCTACGCTCAGGATGACAACCCTATGGAAAATCATGCGGCCGGCTTGTTGGTTCGGCGGTTGACGATGGCCCACGATGCGGCGAAGGTCAGCGCACAGAAGGCGATGGTCACGGCCAGGTTGGTGGTGAGCGAAAACTCTGTGTGTTGCGCGGGGAAGAGCGCGATGCGCAGCGCGTCGACTCCGTAGGTCAGGGGATTGATCTGCATGAGAATGCGCAGCCAGCCGGATGCTCCGCTGGCGGGGAAGATCGCGCCGGAGAGCATCCAGAGCGGCAGCAGGATCAGGTTGACGATGGCGTGGAAGGCCTGCGGCGAGTCCATGGGCCACGCGATGGCGAAGCCGAGGGCAGTCAGTTCAAAGCTGATCATGATGATGACAGCCACACTGATGGCGATGGCTTGCAGATCCGGATGCACGCCGATCAGCGGCGTGAAGACGAGGAAGACGACTCCCTGAATTGCGGCAAGCGTTGCGCCGCCGAGCACTTTGCCGAGCACGATTGACGAGCGGCCGACGGGCGCGGCCAGCACCGAGAGCAGGAAGCCTTCATTGCGGTCCTGGATGAGTGACATCATGCTGAAGATCGCGGTGAAGAGCACAATCATAACAACAGCGCCGGGGAAGAAATATTCCAGGTACTGGCCGGAATTTGCGCCGCCGCTGCGGAAACTGCGTGCGAAGCCCGAGCCGAGGACGAACCAGAACAGAAGGGGTGAAGCAATTACGCCTACGACGCGCGCCTTCTGGCGGTAGAAGCGCACGATCTCGCGCAGCCAGAGCGTGTAGGCCGGCGTCCAGAGGCCGACTTTTTTTATCTGCTTGATCGGATGCGCCGGAGCGGTTGCAGCGATGGTGGCCATGATCAGGCATGCTCCTTTGTGTTTTGCGATTCGTCCTGCGGCTCCGTCCAGAAGCGATGACCCGTACGCTGAATGAAGACGTCTTCAAGGCTTGGCCTGGCGACGGAGATGCCTTCGACGAGACCAGGGAAGGCTTCGACGACATCAGTGACGAACTTGTGGCCCTGCTCGCGTTCGAGGCGGACGGTGTTTCCAAGAACCGAGGGCGAGATGATGAAGCGGTTGGCGATTTTCTTTGCCAGTGCTTCCGCGTCTGCTTCGCTCGCGGTTTCGAAGGTCACGACATCGCCGCCGATTTCGGACTTGAGCGCAAAGGGCGAACCGAGCGCGACGAGCTTGCCTTCGTTCAGAATGGCGAGACGGTCGCAGTGCTCGGCCTCTTCCATCAGGTGCGTGGTGACAAGCACGGCCACGCCTTCTTCGTCGCGCAGCATGCGCAGGTATTGCCACAGGTCGCGGCGCGCGCCGGGGTCGAGGCCGGTGGACGGCTCGTCGAGCAGCAGGACGGACGGCGAATGGATGAGACCTTTCGCGAGTTCGACGCGGCGCTGCATGCCGCCTGACAATGTTTCGACGGAATCCTTCGCGCGATCGAGAAGGCCAACGCGCGCGAGCACTTCATCGATGCGGCGCTTGAGGTTCGCGCCTTTGATTCCGTACAAGTGGCCCTGGTGTTTCAGGTTCTCGGCGACGGTTAGCTTGATATCAAGGCTGCGCGCCTGGAAGACGATGCCGATCTGCTGGCGGACTTTGTTGGGCTCCTGGGCGGCGTCGAATCCCTGCAGGTACGCGTTGCCGCCGGTGGGCACCATGAGCGTCGAGAGGATGCGAAAGAGCGTTGTTTTGCCGCTGCCGTTGGGGCCGAGCAAGCCGAAGATTTCGGCTGGGCGGACATCGAAGGTGAGATGGTCAAGGGCGAGCCGGGAGCCGTAGTTGTGCGAGAGAGCGTTCAGGGCGATGGGCGCGGGAGATGCGCTGGCCGCGCTTGTTCCAGATGCTGCGTATTCTGTGATTGCTGCCATAGTTACTTCGTGAGTGTGTGCCTCAGGGGGCTAAAGCCCGGTTCAATTGCTCCTAATGCGAGGGCTGAAGCCCTCGCCTACCGCGTCGCTTTGCGTTTGCTTCATGCCTATTTTCCCAATGCGTTGAGCATAAGCACTGTGAGCAGCACGGGCAGGTAGATGACGCTTACCTTCAACAGATCACGTGCGTACATCTTCGATTCGACTATGCTGCGCGCACGCGTGATGCGGGCAAAGCGGATCGTATAGCCGAGATACACGAGGCCGAGCAGCACCGCTGTGACGCCATAGATTTTTCCGGCAATATGCAAATAAACCGGCACCAGGCTTACGGGAATCATGAGCACGGCGTAGGTCAGGGCTTCGAGCACCGTGGACCAGCCGTCGGGCTGCACGACAGGCAGCATACGGATTCCGGCGCGGCCGTAGTCTTCCTTGTAAAGCCACGCGATGGCCATGAAGTGAGGGAACTGCCAGACGAAGAGAATGGCGAAGAGCGCGACGGCAGGCCACTCGATGGCTCCGCGCACCGCGGTCCAGCCAAGCAGCGGCGGCATAGCGCCGGGGAATGCTCCAATGAATGTCGCTAACGTCGTATGGCGTTTGAGCGGAGTATAGACAGCTACGTAACTGAAGGCGGTGATCAGGGTCAGCGTGCCGGTGATCAGATTCGTTTCATAGGTGAGCCACAGGGCGCCGGCTACAATGGCTGCCATGCCGAGCAGCACACCGTGGGGCAGGCTGATGCGGCCGGACGCCATGGGGCGCTGGGCGGTGCGGATCATCTTCGCGTCGAGCTTGCGCTCCAGCGCTTCATTCAAGGCGGCGGCGCCTGCGGAGACGAGTCCAATGCCTACAAGGGCGACGATCAGCCCGGGCTGGATGCTGCTGATGCCGCTGTGCATCGATGCGAGATAAAAGCCGGCCCACGCGGTCATAACTACCAGCGAGGTCACGCGAAACTTGAACAATTCGGCGTAGTCCGCGATGCGCGAGGCGGTTTCACCGGCGCGCAGGTGCGGATGAGCTTCCGCTACGACGGCGGGCTCGCTGGACGCGATGGCCTGGTCTTCTACCACAAGCGTCGCGGATATCACGGGTGCAGGCGCGGCTGGCGTCATCACTGCGTTGCTCGCAATCGATTGGGTTGTGCGCACGGGGCCACTCCCCATGATATCAAGTGAATGCTGCGACGCGGGGTCCACGCGCTTTAACCACCAAAAGTTTTTCGAATTATGGCTGAGGTTTGTCGACCGGGTGCGGCGCGGCAATGATGGGTTCCTGCTGAATTGCGTATTCCTGAAGCAAAACCGCGACCAGCACGGCGGTCGGCACAGCCACCATGGCTCCTACGATGCCGTCGAAGGCGGAGCCAAGAAGCAAGGCGACAAGGATGGCCAGGCCGGGCAGGTCGACGCTGGAACGCATGATGCGGGGCGTGAGGAAGGATGTTTCCACCTGCGCGTAGATGGCGTAAAAGATGGCCACGCCGATGACGCGGCCCCAGGAATCGATGGCGGCTACAAGAATCGCCAGCGTAACGGTAATGACGGCCCCGGCGATGGGAACGATATTGAAGATGCCCATCAAAACGCCAAGCGCGTAGGCGTATCGCACGTTCAGGAGGAGGAATACGATGGTGCTTGAGAGCCCCAGCACCAGCATCAGGGTCGCCTGCCCCAGGAGCCACTTGCCCATGCGCGTTTCGGCCCGCGCCAGGGTGATATCCAGACGCTGGCGCATGGCTACAGGAAAGAAGCTCAGGAACCAGCGATAGGCGGTTTCGCCCTCAAGCATGAAGTACACCGTAAGAATGATGCTGGTGACGATGTCAAAAAGCTTGCTGGCCCAATTGCGTATCGACAACAGCAGATAGGTAGCAAAGTTTGTAGCGAAATCCTGCAGCTTCGCGTTGAGAGCGGCTACGTCCACCCGCTGCATGAAAGGAATATGGCGGATGCGCGAAAGGAGCTGCGGCCCGCGCGTAGGCAGTTCCTTGATGAATTCCCGGATATCGCGGATTACGGGTGGCAGAGCGAAAGCGAAGAAGAGCGTGGCCAGGCTTGCGACTGCGAGAAAAATGATCAGGATGGCCACGCCGCGTCCCGGTCTCCATTTGCCGATGTGCAGCTTCGTGATGCCCTTGACGACAGGCATCAGCACCACCGCGAACAGGGCGCTCACATAAAGCAGAACCAGCACGTCGCGCACCACCCAGGCGAGGTAAAGGCCAATGGCGAGCGCGAAGGTGAAGACGATGTCGCTGCGCAGAGATCTGGACCGCCTGATCGCCGTATCGGTTGTCGCTTCAGCCTGTGTAGCGGTCAAGGGGTCAGTCATGCCAAAGTGTTTTCCTTGAGAAGGGCGCTGACTGCATGGAGGATCTGGCGCGATGTTTCTTCCGGGGTAAGCGAAGCGGTTTGTATGGCAAGATGCGCATTCCGGTAATGGGGGAGCCTGGATGCCAATCGCTGGCTGAGGCGTTCACGATCGCGAAGCAGGGGGCGCAAGGCGGCGTCGGGCTGCTGCTCACAGCGCGAGATCATGATTTCAAGCGGAGCTTCAAGGTGGACTATGCAGGTTTCCGGGCTCCGGAACAGAGCTTCGCGGATGGCGGCGGTTTCGATTGCGCCGCCGCCCATGGCCAGAACTAAATGGGATTCGTGGAGCAGCTCGCGAACAACTTCAGCTTCCAGCTTGCGAAATGCAGCTTCGCCGTCCTCGGCAAAGATATCGGCGATGGGCTTTTGCACGCGGTTTTCAAGCACGCGGTCGGCGTCAAGAAAGCGCCAGTGCAGGCGCCTCGCCAGAAGGTCGCCTACGGTGGACTTGCCTGCGCCCATGAATCCCACAAGCACTATGCGCGAGATACATGCGGGTAGTTGAGGCTTTATCTCCATGCGTTCTCTGCATTATAAGAACGCTTGCCGTTGCAGGCTATGGCTGTTTGCCCGAAGATACCGGATGCTTGGGATCGGCGTCGCTGCGAATGGCTGACTGAATATTGTCCCAGACCGAGGGGCTGGGGTCGTGAATGGGCAGCAGAAGCTTGGCCTGCGCAGCAATGTATTCGAGGTCACGCACCAGAGCAGCACAATTTTCGCAGCCGAGCACATGCTCGTCCCGGCTGACGTTTGCGCCCGACTCAAACAGCTCGGGCAGTTTTTCCTGAAATTCTTCGCAATTCATTGTTTTCCCATCTTGCGTCTTGCGAGTGTCGCTCATGCAATCGACTCCTCTTTCCGTTGTCCGGAGCGCAGGAGGTCGCGAAGCTTCATACGCGCTTTGTGCAGTTGCGATTTACTGTTGCCGATGGAGCAGCTGAGCATATCGGCAATCTCATTGTGTTCGTAGCCTTCCACGTCATGCAACACGAAAACGAGCCGGTAGCCTGGAGGCAGATTTTCAACCGCGCGCTCCAGGGCGACGCGGTCAATGGAGCCGGACAGGACCAGGTCCCGCTCGCCAATATCTTTGCGCGGGCCGTCCTCCTGCGAGGGCTCGAGCGTTTCTTCAAGAGACACCTGCGGCAGGCCTTTTTTCCGCAGGTGCATGAGCACCACGTTGACCGCAAGACGGTGCAGCCACGTAGAGAACGCGGAATCACCGCGAAAGGTGCCGATCTTGCGATAGAGCTGGAGGAATGCTTCCTGCGTCAGGTCCTCGGCCTCGGCGACATTGCCGAGCATCCGCAGACACAGAGAATAGACTCGGCGCTTGTGCAGCGAGTAGAGGATTTCGAAAGCTTCCGCGTCGCCGCCCTGCGCTTTGGCGATCGCCTCGGCTTCTCCGGCAATCGGGGGATTTCTTCGCATATGCTGCATCGGTTTTGGTTGCGTCGGTCCTGCGGTCATCGGCGCTTCACCTGTCTTGAAAATTCCACGCTTTGCGTCTCCCGTCAATCCGCTGCCCGCTTTGGTCTCTAATGCCAGATTCATGGAATCCATCTGTGCGATGTATTTGCAAGTTGCTAATGAGAGGACAATTCGACGCAAATGGTTGCCATACCGGAGGTTGTCAGGAGCCTATGAACCGGGCATAGAGGCTGCGAGCCTGCGTAATATCGGTTGTTCCCTGAATGAGCGCCCGGCCGTCGGCAAAAAGTGTCATGACATAGTCCCCGCGCTCAAAGCGGAGCAGAAGGTTGTTGGAGCGGACTTTGCCGTGAGGCTTGAGCTTTGCCTCCATCTCGGCGAAGTCGATTGGCCGGTGGTGCTCGTGGATCTGCACGGAATTACGGCCACAAAGTGTTATGTGAGGGCGGCCTTCGCCGCGCAGGTGAACGAAGTTATGCTGCCGGCAGACCTCGCAATCAGGACGCGGACGGGCGGTAGAGACCTCGGATCGTTCGTTTGTCCATAGGTCGAAAGAAAGAAGGCTGCGGCGCAGGCTTCTCTTTGCGCCGGTGAGCAGCTTGAATGCTTCTGTTACCTCGATCGAGGCAGCGAGATTCACGGCGGAATTCAGAATTCCTGCGGTGTCGCAGGTTTCCACTGTGCCACCCGGCGGCTTGGGAAAGATGCAGGCGAGACAGGCCGTTTCGCCGGGCAGGATGTTCATGGTGACGGCATAGGCGCCGATGGCGGCAGCGTAAATCCACGGCTTATTCTGCTCTACCGCATAATCATTGAGCAGATAGCGGGTTTCAAAGTTGTCGGTTGCGTCGAGAACCAGGTCTGCGCTGCGAAGCAGGCCATGAATATTTGCCGGGACCAGATCGGCGATGTGGGAGTGAACGCGGGTTTCGCTGTTGAAAAGAGCGATTTTCCTGCGGGCAGCCTCAGCCTTGGGCAAGGCGAGGCTTGCGTCTGTCTCGTCGAAGAGCATCTGGCGCTGCAGGTTGCTCTCTTCGACAAAATCGCGATCGATAAGAGTCAGCGTGCCAATTCCTGCTCGCGCGAGGAGGCCGGCTGCGGCTGCTCCCGTGGCTCCGCAACCGACAATGGCGACATGGGCCGCTGCGAGTCTTTGCTGTCCCTCGGCGCCGATTCCGGGATACAAAATCTGACGGGAGTATCTCTCTATCAACTGCGCGCTTTGCATTCTGCTTATCTACCGTTCCTGATTAGTATAGAGAATTGATAGAGCCTTCACCGCTTAGATAGATATGGAGGGTTCTTCGGGTGTGCGGGGCTGCATCTCATTCTTTCGAAGAATTCGAGGGGCTGATTGGATTTTCGTTGCAAATCCTGGAGAAGCATCTGCACGAAAGCGATGCGCTGGTTCAGCTTCGCGGCTTTCATCTTTCCGCTCTGTGCTTTTGCGAGCCCTTACAAGGCGAGCTATGACACTCCGGCCCAGCAGCCGGTGACGGAGAAGGAAGAAGCGCAGCAGGACATCACGCTGCGCAGCTGGACGGGACTGCAAGTGGAATCGATAGAGTTCAAAGGCATCTCCGCTGCCAGGCTTGCGCCTTTGCCGGACCGATTGGCGCTGCAGCCGCACCAGGCGCTTGATCCCTTCAAAGTTCGCCAGAGCCTGCGACGTCTTTATGAAACCGGTTTGTATAAGACGATTCTGGTTGAGGGCATTCGGCATGGGAACGCAGTGACCATCATCTTCAGCGGAGCGCCAAACCTGTATATCGGGCGGGTGACGGTGAACGGCGTCAACAATGAGCGGCTTTCCGGCGTGCTGGAGCGCTCCACGCGCATGAATGCCGGAACTGTTTTCAATGACGGCAAGTTTCTGCGGGCGCAGACACTGCTGCAGCAGACGCTTGAAGAGAACGGCTATTACCAGTCGAGGGTTTTCGCCAGTACCACCATCGATACCGCAAATTCGCAGGTCAACATCGCATTCCAGATCGAGCAGGGCAAGCAGGCGCGCGTGGGCGACGTGGCAGTAAGCGGCGACAGCGGCATGACGGTCCAAAGCTTTCGCAAGAAAGGCAAGCTGAAAGAGGACTCGAAGGTGACGCGTGATACGGTGAGTCGCGCTCTGACTCGTCTGCGCCAGAATTATCAGAAGCAGGACCGGCTGGAAGCAAGCCTCAAGCTCGATGCGCGGAACTATCAACCGCCATCGAACCACCTGAATTATGGATTTACGGCAGATCGCGGGCCGGTTGTCGTGATCAATGTTGATGGCGCTTCATTGAGCAAGGGGAAGATCAGGAACCTTGTGCCTGTCTATGAAGAGGGAACGGTGGATGAAGACCTGCTGAACGAAGGCGACCGCCGGATCCGGGATTATTTTCAGCGCGCCGGCTATTTCAACGTAAAGGTAACGCATAACGAACAGTTGAGGGACCCGAAGCACTCCACCATTACATTCATGGTCAATCTCGGGATCAAACATGAAGTGGCTTCGGTGACGGTCAGCGGAAACAAGTATTTCGACACCGATCTTCTCCTGCAGCGGTTGAGCGTGGTGAAGTCCAGCATCGTAAACCACCACGGTATGTACAGCCAGGCTCTGGCGCAGGCGGACGTGAACTCGATCACGGCTTTGTATCAGAGCAACGGCTTCAGCAGTGTGAAGGTGACGCCGGAAGTAAAAGACATCGATACCAACAGGGCTGGAAAGAAGACAAAGGATGCGCAGCTCAGCGTGAATTATGCGATTGATGAAGGCGTGCAGCAGCGCATTGGCGCCTACGTGATCAACGGAACGAAGCAGGTGCCGCTTTCCGACTTGACGCCGCTGCTTAACACCCAGTCCGGGCAGCCTTACTCGTCGCTCAACGTATCGCAGGACCGCGACTCGATTCTTACGTATTACCTGAGCCACGGTTTTGACAATGCGCAAGTGGATTTGTTGCAGCAGCCGTCGCCAGAGAACCCAAACCTGATCGATGTGACCATGACAGTCACAGAGGGCGAGCAGATTTTCGTCAATCGCGTGTTGATCTCCGGACTGCATTACACCCGCCCCGGCACGGTAGAAGACCGCGTGCTCATTCATCCCGGCGACCCGCTGAATCAGACGGCGCTGCTCGATACCCAGCGAAAACTTTATGACCTGACGCTGTTCAACCAGGTCACCATCGCAGTGCAGAATCCAAGCGGCGATGAATTACGGAAGAATGTCCTGCTGCAATTTACCGAGGCGCGGCGGTGGGACCTCAGCTATGGATTCGGCTTCCAGGCGCAGACCGGCAATCCGCAGAGCAACTGCGGGAATCTCACGCCTGAACAGCTGATTCAGCTCGGCATCAATCCCTCAACCTACGTGTGCAGCCCGAACGGCAAGACGGGCATCAGCCCTGCGGTGCTGTTTAACATTTCGCGCATCAACCTTCGCGGCACGGATAGATCGATCTCGCTGAATACCACCTACGGCACGCTTGAGCAGCGCGCCCAGCTGAGTTTTTCCAACCCGCATTTTCTGGATAATCCAAAGTTCAATCTGCTTCTCACGGGCGGATATGCAAATGCGCAAGATGTGACGACCTACGCTTCCTCGCGGCTTGAAGGAACGGTGCGCATGACGAATCTTGTGAACAAGCCGAACACGCTCATCTATCTCTTCAGCTTTCGGCGCGTCAAGGTCGATCCGAACAGCGTACAGGTTGCGCCGAATGAGATTCCGCTGGTTTCTCAACCGGTACGCGTAGGTGGTCCCGGAGTCACGTGGATTCGCGATACGCGCGTTCCGACGCCTCTCGATGCGACCAGCGGCACTTATAACACCATTCAGGAGAGCTGGGCCGATTCGCATTTTGCTTCTCAGGCGGACTTCAATCGAATTGACGGCACCAATTCGAGCTACTACAGATTCGGAAAGTTGAATACCTGGGTGGTAGCGCGCAGCACCCGGATCGCCGTGGAGCGCTCGTATGGCGGACCCGAGTATGACCAGATCCCGCTGCCTGAGCGTCTGTACGCAGGCGGAGCGCAGTCGCATCGCGGCTTCGGCATCAACGCAGCGGGACCGCGCGATTCGCTGACCGGGTTTCCGATAGGCGGCGCGGCCGCATTTATCAACAGCACCGAGTTGCGCATGCCGAACCCGCAGCTCCCGTATTTAGGCAAGAGCCTGGGCTTTGTGCTGTTTCACGATATGGGCAACGTCTTTGAAAATGGCTCGGACATCTGGCCGAGCTTCATTCGATTCCGGCAGCCGGACAGGGCCGGATGCAGGAATTTGAATGAAGAGGAACAATCGGTGCCGCACCCGAACTCCAGCACTGGCGGAGCGGGGCTTTGCAGCTTCAATTATTTCTCGCATGCTGTGGGGATAGGCCTGCGCTACCACACGCCCGTTGGTCCGATCCGGTTGGATTTCAGCTACAACCTGAACCCGCCGATCTATCCTGTGATCATCGATTACTCCAGCACGCCGACGAACCCGATTCCGCCATACGTGGGCCAGGCAGGGCACTTCAACTTCTTCTTCAGCATTGGGCAGGCATTCTGATGCAGAGACACAGGCACGACCGGGGATTCGCAGCGTTTGCGGCGCTGCTGGTTTGCCTGTGTGGCAGGAGCGTGGCTCAGGAGCCGCAAGCCGCGCCATCCAAGCCAGTCCAGCAGCAGACGCAGACGACGGCCGAGACTCCGGTGGTGCTGGATCGAGTGATTGCCATCGTGAATGGAGATGTTCTGCTTTCCAGCGATGTGCGCGAGGAGTTGCTCCTTGCCGTGCTTCAGCCCATCTCGGTTCCTGCCAACCGGAATACCGAGGCGAGGGCCGTGCAGCGGCTGATACGGCGCGCGCTGATCCTGCAACAGATGAGGGATCAGCAACAGATCAATTATTCCGTGAGCGATGCGGATGTGCAGGCTGCCATTCACGAGTTGCGCACGCAGATTCCGATTTGCCGGCAGATGCATTGCTCGACAGAAGAGGGATGGCAGGCATTTCTAAAAGCGAATGGCCTGACAGAAGACGAGGTTGAGGAGCATTGGCGGCAGCGGCTGGAGATCCTCAAGTTCATCAACCTGCGCTTTGGAGCGGGGATTCGCATCTCCCGCCAGGATATTGAGAAATACTACGAAGCGAGCGTGGCGCCGGTTTTTGCAAAGGCAGATCAGAAGCCGCCGACGCTGGACAGCGCAAGCGAGCGCATTCGCGAAATCCTGCTTCAACAGCAGGTGAACTCCATGCTGCGCGACTGGCTGCAAAGCCTGCGTGAACAGGGCAGCGTGCAAATCCTCGATCCGGCGTACGGACAGAGCAGCGGCTCGGATGAGGATGATGGAGGCGGAAGGTGAGCACGCAGCCGTCGAATCCGCCAGCCGCGTCTCCGCCAAGAAAGAGAATATGGCTGCGCATCCTGGCGGGGACTGTCGCTCTCATCCTGCTCGGCATCGGCGCGATTGCGTGGTATGCTTCCACGCCGCAGTTTCAAAACCTGGTTCGGGAGAAGCTGATCTCCACGCTGGAAAAAGCGACCGGCGGCCGCGTGGAACTGAAAGCGTTTCGCTGGTCGCTGCGGCAGCTTGCGTTTGAGGCCGATGGCCTTGCGATTCATGGGCTGGAGGCGGCGAATGAAGTTCCGTACGCGCATGTGGATCGGATTTACGTACGGGTTAAGATTCTTTCCTTCATCCGGCCTAAGATTGATCTGAGCTATCTTGAGGCCGATCACCCGGTTTTTCACCTCATTATTTATTCTGACGGTTCGACGAACCAGCCTAAGCCTAAAACCGAGCCCAGCGGCAAATCGATCCAGGACACGATTTTCGATCTGAAGGTGGGAAGGACGGAAATCAACAATGGCGTCGCACTGATCAATCAGCGGGCGATTCCGTTTAACCTCGAGGCGAATGATGTGGGTGTCGTTGTCACTTATGCTCCGCTGCAAGACCACTACCTAACGACTTTGCATGCCGCGGACGTCACCGCGCAGCGGGGCAAGTATCCTGCGGTTCAATCGAAGCTGGACCTCTCGGCGGACGTCGGGCGCAACACTTTGAATGTGTCGCAGTTACGGTTGCAAACTGGGCCGTCGTTACTGAATGCAACCGCCAGCCTCAGGAATTTTGCCAATCCACAATGGAATCTCACAGCCCAGGGCAAGGTGGACGTTCGAGAAGTGATGGCGCTTGCTCCGGTCGATGGCGTGGATCGTGGTGTAGTCGATGTTGACCTGAAAGGGCAGGGAACGCGGACGCAACTTGTTCTCGACGGTAAGGCCAAGGTCGCTGGGGCTGCTTATCACGTTGGCACGGTGCACATTGCTGGCGTGGACGTCGATACGGCGCTTCATGCGACGCAAGACGACCTGGTGCTCAGCGGGATTCGCGCGCGCATTGACCGCGGAGGCAGCGTCGATGCGGAGATGCGCATTGCCCACTGGCTCGGAACGATGTTTTTGCCGCCAGGGCAACCGGCTACAGTACGGCGAGCTACGATCCGAGCGAAACTGCGAGGGATTACGCTGCGGACGGTGATGGCGTTCGTTGCTCCTCCGCAGTACAAGGAGTTGGGTTTCGATACCGTGGCTTCGGGAGACGGAAGCGTTGACTGGACCGGCGATGCTTCCGACCTGACGGCTAAGGCAAATGTCACTCTCACGCCTTCTGCGCAGACACCCGCCGGAGAAGTTCCGTTGTCGGGGATCGTCAATGCGACATACTTCGAGCGAAACGGGAGCGTGCAGATCCGGCAATTGCAGGCACAGACTCCTGGTACCCAGATCGAAGTTTCAGGCGGACTTGGCGTATATCCGGTCAACCGCGCTTCCTCGTTGCAGGTAAGCCTGGAGACCAAGAACCTGGCTGAATTCAACCAGACGCTCGCGGTTCTCGGCGTCTCTGAGCAAGGCAGAGAAGGCGTGCAGGCTTTGCCGATCCGCCTGCAGGGACAGGCGCAGTTTCAGGGGACAATTTCCGGGAGCATTCCGAATCCTGACGTGAAAGGGCATCTCACGGCAACGAACTTTGACCTGCTGCTGCCGGCTGAGACACCGCAGCCAACCGGCGCGGTAGAATCGGCGAGCGCGCCTGCATCAGCTCCATCCCCATCTTTGTTTCCAGCTCTGTCTCCATCGCCTGCGCCTGCCGGTGAACGCGCGATTCACTGGGACTCGCTGCAGGCGGACGCGGAGTATTCCTCGCAGTTGATTGCCGTGCAGCAGGCAACACTGACGCGCGGCAAGACGACGATCCATGCTTCCGGGCAGTTGCATGCCCACCGCATCTCTGCCCGCCGCAGCGCGTTCGATGAGCAGTCTGCCATCAATGTGAACGTCCGGATGCAGGATGCGGAGCTTGACGAGCTGCTGGTGCTTGCCGGTGAAAACCTTCCTGTGACCGGCACGTTGAATTTGAATGTGCACGCCGGTGGAGAGGTAGGCGACCTGAACGGCGGCGGCCATGTTTCCATCGAAGGCGGAGAGGCGTACGGCGAGCATTACCACAGCCTTCATACCGATATTGCATTTGCCGGTGAAGAGATTGGCGTTTCGAAACTGGTACTGTTACAAAATGGCGGCCAGCTTACCGGCAGCGGCGGTTATGGCATCCGGACGAAACAGTTCCACTTCCAGGCGGAAGGCAAAGGATTCGACCTGAGCCATACGGAACACTTCAAAGACGCGAAGTATCCGATCGGCGGCGAGCTTGTTTTTTCTGCGAATGGCTCGGGAACGCTGTCATCGCCGATGATCCATGCGAATGCGCACCTGACGAAGATCAATGTAGGAACAAAATCGAATGGGACAGTCGATATCGAGGCTCATACCGACCACGGGAGTGTCTTTGTTACCGCCAGCGGAAGTCTCGGATCGGCTTCCTTGCAGGTGAATGGCAAGACGGCGCTTTCCGGCGACTACGTGACGCAGGCGCACGCCACGCTGTCGAACCTCGATGTCGATCCGTTTATGGAGATGTTCCGTGTGGAAGGCGTCGAGTGGCATTCGTCGATTGCGGGCAACGTGACGGTGTCGGGTCCATTGCGCCAGCCGCTGCGGTTGCAGGGCGACGCGCAGATCAGCCAGCTTTCGCTGGCCGTGGGCGGCGTGCCGCTGAAGAGTGAAGGGCCGCTGCATGCGCAGCTCAATAACGGCGTCCTCAGTCTCGATCCGCTGCACATCACTGGAGAAAATATCGACCTGCGCGCTCAGGGGCGGATCGGTGTTTTGCGGACCAGTCACCTGTTGAATCTGCATGCGCAGGGGGGCGTCAACATGAAGCTCCTGCAAATGCTCTATCCGGACGTGACTTCGTCGGGACAAATCACGTTCAGTATGGATGCCGGCGGCACCTTCCAGCGCCCCGACCTGACCGGCCAGGTGAAGCTGGCAAATGTCGCCATGAATGTCGGGGACATGCCGAACGGGTTAAGCCAGCTGAACGGGACGCTGGAGTTCGATCAGGACCGGCTGCAGGTCAAGAATCTCACAGGAACAACTGGCGGCGGCCAGGTGAGTATCACGGGATACGTCACTTATCTGCAGGGCATCTACAGCGACCTCACGGCGACGGGCACGGGCATTCGCATCCGCTATCCCGCGGGCATCAGTTCGATAGTGAATACCAAGTTGCGGTTACAGGGCACGCAGAATAGCCTGCTGTTGAGCGGAAGCGTGCTGCTCACACGGTTCACGATCAGCCCGAACCTGGATTTTGCCAGCTTTGCAGGACCTTCGAACAGCATCACGCCGCCTCCGGACCCAAAAGCATTTTCCAACCGCATCCGGCTCGACATTCATATGACTTCTTCGCCGGAACTTGATTTTCAGAACTCATACGCAAAGCTTGCCGGCGATGTAGACCTGCGGGTGCGGGGCACAATCGCGCAACCCACGGTGCTGGGACACATCACGATCACAGAGGGGAGCGCAACCTTTGCAGGCACAAAATACCAGCTGCAGCATGGCGATATCTTCTTCAGCAATCCGGTGCGTATCGAGCCGGTGATCGATCTCGATGCCACGGCCCATGTCGAAGACTACGACATTACCATCGGACTGCACGGAACACCCAGTCATCTGTCCCCTACCTTCCGCTCGGAGCCGCCTTTGACGCAGCAGGACATCTTCTCGCTGCTCGCGATGGGCCGCACGCAGGAGGAGCAGCAGATTTACTCGCTGCAGGCGCAGCAGGCGGGCGTAAACACGGCTGCCGACGCGCTGCTGGGCGGGGCTTTGAATGCAACGATCAGCAGCCGTATTCAAAAGCTGTTTGGCGGTGGGAGTGTAAAGATCGATCCCTCATGGGTCGGCTCGGTCGGCAACTCGACGGCGCGCATTACCGTCTCCCAGCAGGTTTCAAAGAACGCAACCCTGACTTATGCGACCAACATTAACTCAACTGCGCAGCAACTTATTCAGGCTGAGGTCAATGTGACGTCTACGATCTCGGTCCTTGCCGTACGCGATGAGTCTGGAGTATTCAGCCTCTTATTCAAAGTGCATAGGCGCTATCGTTAGTTACGAAAGAATTTTAAGTAACCGCGCATCCAAATACGGGTAGAATGTGTCCGAAGTAATAAACGCTGAGTGAAGTCTGACGGTTTCCAGAAGTTATTTTGATCGTCAGACAGCAGCAAGCCAGGAGAGCACGACATGAGAAAGGTATTACGTAGTCTTGTTCCCGCTGTGGCAGCGGTTTTACTTACTATTTCGCCTTCTGCCGTAGCACCGCATTCTACAACAGCCGTAGCGCAGAGCACGGATGCGGGCAAAGACAATCAGATTCTGGCCGATGTCCAGAATAATGTCCTGAACCGATCGCAGTTTAAGAACGTGAAAGCGAGCGTTCAGAATGGGGTCGTCACGTTGACCGGAACGGTTGATGTATACAGCCAGAAAGAGAACCTCGACAGGCGCGTCCATCGGATTAAGAACATAAAGGGCGTGGAGAACGAAGTCGAAGTAGCCGGGCCGGAAGTTACCGACGCAGCATTGCAGAACAAACTGGTCCGGGCGATCCAATATGACCGTGTAGGGTATTCGAGCGGCAGTCTGAGGATTCGCGACGTCACCCCTTTTAACGCGATCAGCGTCGGCGTCCGCAATGGCGTCGTGACGCTGGGCGGCCATGCCTATGGACCCGTGGATGCTGATTCCGCGGTTGCTGTGGCGGCGAATACTCCCGGCGTAAAGGACGTGATCAACAACATTCAGGTGGATCCCGTTTCGCCGATGGACGACCGCATCCGAATCGACGTCTTCCGCTCGGTGTATGGTTTTCCTACGCTGAATAAGTACGCCATCGATCCGGGCAAGCCGATCCGCATCTCGGTGCAGAACGGCCACGTCACGCTCTACGGCGTCGTCGACTCACAGGCGGATAAAGACGCCGCGGGCATCCGCGCGAATTCCGTTGCCGGAGTCTTCAGTGTGACGAACGATCTCCAGGTAGTGGGACAGCCGGCGAAGAAATAGTTGGATGTCACGATGACAAGATGGCCTCGCGCTGCTCGCGAGGCCGTTTTGTTTGTGCGCAGAATCCCATCGACAACCTGAAATACACTATTGAGAGGGAGAGTCGCTCGAAGAATGGCACTATTGCGCAGCATCGGCACCACACTGGAAATGATCAAGTGGGAGCATTCGATCTTTGCGCTTCCGTTTGCGCTGACGGGAGCGATGCTTGCGGCCCATGGATGCCCGCGCCCGCTTCAGGTCTTGTGGATCATTGTGTGCATGGTGACGGCGCGCTCGGCGGCCATGGCCTTCAATCGCTGGGCGGATGCCGATCTGGATGCGGCGAACCCGCGCACGTCTGCCCGCGCCATCCCGGCCGGGCTGCTCGCGCGCGGCTTTGTGGCTGCGTTTACGGTGTTCATGGCCGCGCTGTTTGTTCTGGCCGCGGCGCAGCTGAATCGTCTTACCCTGTGGCTTTCGCCGGTGGCGCTGGCCATTCTGCTGCTTTATTCCTACACCAAGCGGTTTACGCGCTGGTCGCATCTTTTTCTCGGGTTGTCTTTAGGGATCGCGCCTACTGCCGCCTGGATCGCTATTCGCGGCACGCTCGATCTGCGCATCCTTGTGCTTACGGCGGCGGTGCTTTTCTGGGTAGCCGGATTTGACGTGCTGTATGCCTGCCAGGACGCTGAGCATGATCGCACGCATGGCCTCAACAGCATCCCCGCGGCCATCGGCATTGCCGGAGCCTTCTGGATCGCGCGCGCCATGCATGCGATCATGCTCGCGCTGCTTCTCTGGCTCGTGCATCTGTTTGCTCTAGGAGCGGTGGGACTTGCGGGAATCGCCGTCGTGGCAGCGCTTCTGCTTTATGAGCATCTGATCGTATCGCCCGGAGACATGCGGCGCCTGAATGCAGCGTTCTTTACGATGAATGGCGTGATCTCGGTCGTTTTCTTTGCCTTCATTGCGGCTGCACTTCTTTTGAAGCGCTAAAAAAAGCCCCGCACGGGAGCGGGGCTGAGCTACTGCTGGTTCGCGATCAGGCGGGTTTGCGGTGCTGGTCTGTTCTCTCGTTTACCCGCTCTTTCATGTCCTGGATCTTGTTTGAAATACGCTCGCGTGTGTCGTTGGCGTTTCGCTCGGCTTTCCGGCGGTCAGCTTCGTCATTGGCATGCACAACGTCCTTTGCGTTACCCCAGGTTTCCTTGGCGGCACTCTTTACCTGATTGGCCAGACCTTCGTTTGCCAGGCGCTGGTTTCCAACGGTCTCGCTTACTTTTTCCTTCACTTTACCGGTTACCTGATCCAACTTGCCGCTTACCTGGTCTTTATTGATGATTCACTCCCCTGGAGACAAGCGCCTCGATGAGGCCCTGCTCGTGTATTGAACTACGGTTGCTTCGTTCGTTTGTTTGCGTTAAACGACTGGGCGTCTTCCGCCGATAAGCTGGATCAGCAACACGACCAGCGCTATCACCAGCAGGATATGGATGTACCACCCGATCGCGTGGAAACTCACAAGACCCACCAGCCACAAGACCAACAGAATTACGAAAATTGTCCAGAGCATTTGCGCTTCTCCTCTGCTTTTTGCATGCGGCCCGAAACGGCCTCCGGTGTGATATGGTGCGCATGGTGCGATTTGGGTTGCCGTAGAGCAGAAACCTTTGGAGGGAAGCAGCTGAGATGCAATTAGCAATTCAAGGCGAGCCGGGATCATTCAGCCATGAGGCTGCAGGAAAGCTTTTTCCTGAGGCAACCATTTTGCCGTGCACCCTCTCGCAGGATGTCTTTCGCGCTCTGCGCGAGAAAGAAGTCGATGCGGCGGTCATTCCGATTGAGAACAGCCTCGCTGGTTCTGTAGTCGAGCATTATGATCTTTTGCTCGAACATGACGTCGCCATCGAAAGCGAAAGCCTGTTGCGCATCCGGCATAACCTGATTGCCGTCCCGGGTTCGGGCATCGATCGGATCCGGCGGGTATACTCGCATCCGGTGGCGCTCGCGCAATGCCGCAGGTTCCTTGAGCCGCACCCTGCTATCGAGGCCATTCCGTTTTATGACACTGCGGGGAGCGTCAAGCAGCTCATGGAACTGCGCGACCGCAATGCCGCGGCGATTGCCAGCGCCCGGGCAGCCGAGTATTACGGTGGAGAGATTCTGGCTGCGGGAATTGAGGACAATGCGGAGAATTACACCCGGTTTTTTCTGATCCGGCGCCGGAAGGATGTGCTGCGCAATGCCGATGCGGACAAGGTCAGCCTAGCCTTCACCGTCGAGAACCGGCCGGGAACGCTGGTTGCGGCACTGGAGGTCTTTGCCAGTCAGGGAACGAACCTGACCAAGATCGAGTCGCGCCCTGTGCAGGGGAAGCCCTGGCAATATGTTTTTTACGTCGATTACCAGCTTTCCACCCAGGTTAGGGCCGATATTGCGCTGGATTTGTTGCGACAGCACTGCTCCATGGTGAAGGAACTGGGACGCTACCGGGCAGCGCAGCGTCCACAATAGCGGTTAAGCTCTTCAGTTTGCACGGGATCGCGCCGATGAAACTTTCGTGAAAGGCTATGCACGTCCTGATTGCTGTACGAGCATCCAAACAGGAACACGGGAAAACCGGGAAATGAGCTAGATGGATCAGTTTTAAGCCGATATTTATCAGCAAATTGGTGCGGCCGAGGCAGGTCTGCGACTTTTTGACGACAGGGGAATCAAATATAAGAAATTGAATTGTGATCAGATCATATAATCTGATAAGAAGGCACTCATGGCTAGCGACTTCCTTAGTATTATCCATCCGAGCAACCCTGAAGAGCGTGAACATCGGCCTGAGGGACGGGTCTTGCCCGTTCTTCCTGTGCGCGATACTGTTCTCTTCCCGCATGCTGTTCTTCCGCTCACTGTCGGGCGCGAAAGCTCGATCCAACTGATTCAGTCCCTTGGCGAGGAAAAGACCATTGTCGTTGTCGCGCAGCGCGACGCGCACCTTGATACTCCCAAACCGAGTGATCTGCATGCTTACGGCACACTCGCGACTGTCCACAAGGTCGTAAAGATGCCGAATCAGAGCCTCTTTGTCTTTACCGAAGGCACGGAGCGCGTCAAACTCGGCGAATTTGCGCAGACCGAGCCATTCATGATGGCCAACGTGGAGCCGGTTCCCGATCTTGGCGCACAGAAGAGTCCGGAACTGGAAGCGCTGCAGCGGAATATTCTGTCGCAGTTCCAGCAGATCGTATCGTCATCGCCCACGCTTTCCGATGAGTTGTCAACCATTGCCGCGCAGCTGGACGATCCGGCGCGGCTCAGTGATTTCGTGGCTTCGAATCTGCCGTTTCTTGCCACGCCTGACCGCCAGGAACTGCTGGAGACGCCGGATGTTGCGAGCCGCCTGGAGCGGCTGAACAAGCACCTGGTCAAGGAAATCGAAGTCCAGCAGCTGCGCAACAAGATCCAGTCCGAGGTACAGGACCAGGTCCAGCAGTCGCAGCGCGACTACTACCTGCGTGAGCAGCTCAAGGCCATCCAGAAGGAACTCGGCGAACAGGACGAGAGCCAGAAGGACATCGAAGAGCTGCGCCAGAAGATTGAAGACGCCGGCATGCCGGAAGAGACCAAGAAAGAGGCTTTGAAAGAGCTGAGCCGCCTCTCGCGCATGTCTCCCATGGCCGCCGATTACTCGCTCACGCGCAACTACATCGAGTGGCTGGCTGTGCTGCCGTGGTCCAAGTCTTCCGGTACTGAGGTCGATATTTCCAAGGCCAAGGAAATCCTCGATGAGGATCATTACGACCTCAAGAAGGTCAAGGAGCGCATTCTCGATTACCTCGCAGTGCGCCGCCTGAAACCCGATATGAAGGGGCCGATCCTCTGCTTTGTCGGGCCTCCAGGCGTGGGAAAAACCTCTCTGGGACGCAGTGTGGCGCGCGCCCTGGGACGCAAGTTCCAGCGCATCTCCCTTGGCGGCATGCACGATGAGGCTGAGCTGCGTGGACATCGCCGGACATACATCGGCGCGCTGCCGGGGCAGATTATTC
>Ga0335072_10003416_pt1 | contig 23947 bp, 20 predicted proteins | sample Lox_Sample_21_FD_206725 | JGI IMG/M metagenome (GOLD analysis project Ga0335072, IMG submission 206725) | Soil microbial communities from Loxahatchee National Wildlife Refuge, Florida, United States - Lox_Sample_2.1 | ecosystem: Environmental > Terrestrial > Soil > Wetlands | place: USA... | reverse complement strand
CTGGCGCGCCGATGAGCACCTGCTCGACCGGCTCGGGATCGAGTAGCTGGCCCGCGCATCGGTGCTGGACGGGCGCCGTGGGTAGCGGAGAGGGGCCGTGAGTAGCGGAGACGCGACGAGAGGCGCCCGCGACCTGTATATGGAGTGTCTGACCCTGTACCGGCAGGGGCGCTACGCCGAGGCCGTTGCCGTGACGGACAGGCTGCTCGAGCGACACTCGGCGGACGGACCGGCAGGCGCGCTGGCCGAGGCGCTCTGGATCAAAAGCCGGTCGCTCGGTGAAGGGCTCGGCGATCGCGAGCAGGAGCTGTCGGCGCTCAGCGACCTGGTCGCGCGCTACGGAGAGTCGCGGGACCCGATAGCGGCGCTGATCGCGGCCCGCGGCGCATACAACCAGGGCGTCCTGCTGCGCGCCATGGGCCGGCCGCGAGAAGCCGCCGAGGTCCTCGACCGGGTGTTCCGGCGCTACCGATCGGATCCTCCCGCCGAGGAGCCGCTGCTGGCGATGCGCGCGCTCTACGCCGCGGTCGGAGCGTTTGTGGCCGCCGGAGATGTCGCGAACGCGCAAAGCCGTGCCGACGAGCTAACAGGTCTGCTCGCGAGCGCGGGCGACGCGACGGCGTGGCTCGAGACGGCTCGTCGCGTGACAAGGGCCGGCGAGCTCCTCCACCACGCCTGCGCGTACGAATCCGCCCTTCGGAGCTTCGAGGCCGTGGCGGGCGAGCTGCCCGAGTCGGCCGAGGCGGAAGCCCGCGCCTGGGCGGTGCGGGCGCTGGTTGGCGCCGGGATGGCACTGAGCCGGCTCGGTCGGATCGACGACGCGCTGGCAGTGAACCGGAGCATCTTTGCCGTCGGCGAGCCCGCGCTTAAGTCTCTGGAGTTCATGGCCGAGGAGGCGCAGGCGGGAGGCTCGCGCGAGCGACTCGCGTGGCTGCTTCTGATGAAGGCGGGCGTGCTGGAGCAGCTAGGCCGCGAGGAGGATCGCGACGCGCTGCTGACGAGCATCGTCGAGCGCTTCGCCGACGCCCCGTCCCCGTTCGTGGCGGAGGTCGTGAGCGCGGCTCGTAGCGGGTAGGTGGGCTGCCTTTACGTCGTCGGCGAGATGGTCGAGCGCAATTTCGTCTGCTGCCAGATAATCTGCGCGGCGGACTATCCTTGTGCTTATGGCCATGCAGACGCACGCAGGAGAACCAGCGGAAGCCCCCGCGCCACTGGCATCCGACCTTTGTTGGCTGCTCTCGCGAGCAAGCCACGGACTGACGACGGAGTTCACCGCAGCGCTCGAAGAACTCGGGATCTCGCCCCGGGCCCATTCGGTGTTGTTCACAGCGATGACGGGTGAGTTCACGCAGACCGAGATCGCCCGCATGGTTGGGCTCGACAAGACCACGATGGTCGTCACCGTCGACGAGCTCGAGGCCGCCGGACTCGCCGAGCGGCGCCCGTCGAGCACCGACCGGCGCGCTCGCGTGATCATCGTGACGGACGACGGCGTAAGGCTCGTGCTCGCAGCGGAGGAGGTGCTCGATCGGGTTCGCGACGACGTCCTGAGCGTGCTCGCACCCGATGAGCGGCACGTCTTCCTGAAGGCGCTTGGCACGCTCGCGTGTGGCCGCCTGGCCGAGCCCGCGCAGTGCTCGCAGCCGCCGCGCCGGCGCGCCTGACCCGCTCCGCCCCCGCGGTCCTGACCCGCCCGACACGCGTCCCGCCAGCTAAGGCCCCGTCGCCCGAACGGTAAGGGGTCGTGGCCGCACATCCGGCGCGAACGCCCGATGTGCGAACGGGGCGCGCAGCTCAAACTGGAACGGTCCGGTGCAGATCGTCTACTACAAGATGATCTGCTACGGTTCTATTTTGAACGGTCCGATCCGAGGAGCATGGAGGAAATGAAACCGATGAATGAAACGTCACACCCGCCGTTGGTCGACCCGCCCGCCGTCGCGAACCGCTGGATCGCGCTGGTGGTGCTGTGCGCGGGGTTCCTGATGATCATCCTTGACCAGACGATCGTGAACGTCGCGCTGCCGACGATCCAGACGGACCTGCACTTCTCCCAGTCCGCGCTGGCGTGGGTTATCAACGCCTACCTGATCGCGTTCGGCGGACTGCTGCTGCTGGTCGGCCGTCTGGGTGACCTGATCGGCCGCCGCCGCATCTTCCTCGCGGGGCTGACGGTGTTCACCACCGCGTCGCTCGTCTGCGGCCTCGCCGACAGCCAGGCGCTGCTGATCGGCGCGCGGTTCATCCAGGGCATCGGCGGCGCGATGACTTCCGCCGTGATCCTGGGCATGATCGTCACGATGTTCCCGCGGCCGTCCGAGCAGGCTACGGCGATCGGCGTCTACAGCTTCGTGGCCGCGGCCGGCGGGGCAATCGGCCTGCTCGCGGGCGGCGTCATCACGCAGGCGATCAACTGGCACTGGATCTTCTTCGTGAACGTGCCGATCGGCGTAGCCACGGGCATCCTGGCCACGCGGCTGCTGCCGAACGACGTCGGAATCGGTCTGAGCCGCGGCGCGGATGCACCGGGTGCGGTGTTGCTCGTGTCGTCGCTGATGCTGGCCGTGTACACGATCGTCGAGGCGAGCACCTATGGCTGGGGGAGCGCGCACACGCTGGGCTTCGGCGCTCTTGCGGTCGTGCTGCTGGTGGGCTTCATCGTCCGTCAGGCCACTGCCGCCAGTCCGCTGATCCCGCTGCGGGTGTTCCGCTCACGGACGGTGACAGTCGCGAACCTGATGCAGATGCTGATGGTCGCCGGCATCTTCGGGATGTTCTTCCTGGGTGCGCTGTACCTCCAGCGAGTCCTGCACTACGACGCGATCGAGGTTGGCCTGGCGTTCCTGCCGGTGGCGCTCGGAATCGCCGCCCTCTCGCTCCGCGTGGCGGCGCAGTCGATGGGCCGATTCGGCGCCAAGCCGACGCTTATCGGCGGCCTGGTCCTGGTGGCCGGGGGCCTGCTCGTGTTCCGCGGGGCGCCGGCGGATGCGACCTACGTCACCCAACTGCTGCCGGCCATGCTGCTGCTCGGCGTCGGCGCCGGGCTGGTGTTCCCGGCGCTGATGACGCTGGCGATGTCCGGAGCCACGCCCGAGGACTCGGGTCTCGCGTCCGGCCTCGTAAACACGACGCAGCAGGTCGGTGGCGCGCTCGGGCTGGCGGTCCTGGCGACGCTGGCGACCACGCGCACGAGCTCGCTGGTCGCCCACGGAACGTCGAGCGCCGCCGCGCTGACCGATGGCTATCACCTGGCGTTCACGATCGCCGCCGGAATGGTGATCGTGGCGATCGCGATCGGCGTGGCCTTCCTGCGGCCGAACTCCGCGCTCGAGGCGATGTCCGACCCCGACACGATCGTCGAGGCCGAGATCGAGCCCGAGTACCTGGAGCAGGCCGCCTAGCGACGCAGGGCAGCCCTGGGCGCGCCGCGCGACCCAGGGCTGCCCACCCCGTGGCGGGCAAACACGTTCCCGCTGGGCGCCCGCGGCGGTGGCGGGCAGCCCCCGCGCCGGCGCTCGCTCCTCGAGCAGGTCGTGGGACAGTAGCTCGCGTGCCGCTCCGGCGACGATGTCCACGAGCGACGCCGCCTCCAGTCGTCTGCGAGTCGCTACGCGGTCGACGAGCTCGTGCAGCGTCCGAGTCCCGTCGCCGGCGAACAGTGCGTCGAGCGCGTCGGGCTCGATCGCGACGCGCGCGCCGAGGCCACGCTCCAGCGACACCCTCGCCGGGTGCGCGACGAATCCGGTGGCGCGTTGCCGGAAGCGCTGCGAGACTCGGATCCCGACCGTTCGGCCTGCATTCCGTCCAAACGGACCCTTGCGCGAGCAATAAGGCCGTCTGCGCGATCGGTACGACAACTGGCTCCCCGCGGGCGGCTCCTAAACACGCCCCGAATAGCGTTGCCGCCCGGTGTAAAATGAGGGGCCCGAAGCGGTGGCGCGTTCGAGGGGTGGTAGATGAGGCGTTTGGGGACAGCCCGTCGGTCCGGAGCAATTAGGCGCTCGATGATGGCGGCGCTCGCACTTGCGGCGTTCGTCATGGTCCTGGTCGGCGGACGGCCTCCGTCGGCGCCGGCTCAAACGTCGGATTCAAACGCGAACGCCGCGGCGACAAACGGCCGCATTGCATTCGTTCTTGGCAAGGCGACGGGGACATGCAAAGGCAAATCTGGCGACCTGGCCACGGCGAACCCGGACGGAAGCCACTGCAATGTGTTGACGACGACCGGGGACGCCGAGTTCCCCGCGCTTAACCCTGCCGGCACAACGATCGGGTTCACCCGACTCCAGCATTCTGCCTCCGCGATTTACGTCATCGGCGTCAACGGAAAGGGCGAGCGGAAGCTAGTTTCTGGTCCCGCCTCCGAGCCGACCTGGTCACCGGATGGCAGCGAAATGGCGTTCGCGGGTGCGCAGTCCGGCAGCTTGCAGATCTACCTCGCGGACGTCGACACGGGTGCGATCGTCGCGCAACTAACCAGCGGACCCGGTAACAACAGCCAGCCTGCCTGGTCGCCGGACGGTACCCAGATCGCATTCATTAGCGACCGCGGTGGGTCGAACCGTCTTTATGTCATGCAGGCAGACGGCGCCGATCCGCGGCCGCTCACCGATGACGGTGGCGATGACTCCGATCCGACGTGGAGCCCGGACAGCGACCGAATCGCGTTCGCGAACGATCAGATCGCCCCGCCGGCCTTCCAGATCTACGAGGTGAACGCCGACGGAACCGGTGAGACCCGAGTGACCAACGATACGATGAACGACCAGAGCCCGAACTGGTCTCCCGACGGTAGGTTGATCGCGTTCACCAGTTATTCGGGCAAGGCCGCCGACACGATTCGGCTCGCACCGGCGCCCGGCGTCGGGGTGGCGAGCCCGCTTCCGCATTTTGCGGGTCAGCAGCCTGTCTGGGCGTCGCTGTCCGGGCCGAGCACACCCATATTCGGCCTCACGCTCAACGCGACCCCGCACGGCGAGGTCGAGGTGCAGCCGGGAGGATCGTCATTTGCCGAACCGCTGAACGGGTCCGTAAGTGTCTCCGTGACGACTTCGGCACCGACCATCTTCCTGCCTGGCACGGACGCTAGCGTGACGCTCGATACGCGCTTGAGCGATGGCACATCGTACGTCATCACAATCAGCAAGGGCGCTGTCTCGGTGTCTCAGCCCGCCGGTCAATCAACGCAGATCGCGCTCGTCAACAGTGCGTCGAACCCATGCCCAGTGTCGACGGCCACGAAGCAAACCCCTAGTTGGCGCATAACCGACAGTTCAAGTGCGACGGGTGTCGAGCCCGGGATGCGGATGGGCGCGATCCGCGATAACAAAAAATCTAAGGTCAAATCGAAGGTCAAGGCGGTTAAGGGCTACGCGACAATGTATTTCCAGGGCACCGATGCCCTGATCCAGGATATGTGCCGTTACGCGGACGGGCAGCAGGACCTCAAGGTGATCGTCTTCAGTGGCACTGTGACAGAGACCGGGCTCTCGGTATCGCGAACCGTCGGCCCGAGCTGTGGCGGTGGCAGCACGGGAGACTTGAGCCACGTCGCGCATAGCGTGAGCAGGAAGACGTTGCAGCTTTTGCACGTCTCAGCGAAGGGCTGTTTCCATACCACTGGACGATACGCGGCCGCTACGGTGCGCGGTTAGCGCCACGTACAACCGATTCCGGGACGAGAGCTCAGCGCGCCGCTTGTCGCGCTGTGACCCCACGAAAGACCGCCTGGCTCACGAATACTCCGATCGTGCTCAGGATCAGCGCGAGCAGGGGATACACCACCGACACGATCAGATTCCCGTCGAACGCCAGCTGGACGGCAAGCAGGAACAGGCCGCCGGCTATGACGCAGGCAAGCAGCGCGACAATCGGGCGCAGGAAGAGCGCACATAGCGGCACCAAACCGAGCAAGATGATTGCCGCGATGTCGACCCCGCGCGCTCCCTGCAGCGGCAGGCCATGGGCCGCGGTCCACGCGGCGTTCGCCAGAATCTCGACACCGAACATCTTGCCCCCGCCCTCGGGCGTCGAATAGGCATCGGCACCAGGAATCGTGGCCCCGACAAGGACGATCTTACCGCGAAAGCGCGAAGGCGCAATCTTGCCCCGGACCACGTCGAGAAACGAGACGCGCGAAATCGTCCCCGGGCTTCCGCGGTAGTCGATCCAGCTGCTACCAAACTCGGGCACGCGCGACCCGCTCAGACGTGCTGCCACTACGGGCAGCGTCGACATCGTCCCGTTGCCAGCCCCGCTCAACCCGACGCGGGATTGGAAGTGACGGAACTCGCCGTCGCTGTCCGGTGCGATACCGACGTATCCGGGCTCCGCGCCAAGGCTGCGCAGGAACGCCGTTCCGCCTTCCCCGACAGCGGGATCGTGTCCGAACAGCTTGGTGTCACCCGCGCTGTTGAGATCGGTGGCGGCGAGGACGATGTGTCCCCGTGCACCGCGGATCGCGCCGAACAGGCGCGCATCTCCGGGAAGTACATCGTCGTAGAGGATGTCTTCCGCGATGACGCGCGGCCTTCCTCTCCAGATCTGGTTGATAGCTTGAGCCTCGTAGACACGCGGGATGGTTCGGATCGACGGGTCAAAGAGCGACTGGAGCGTGTTCTTGTCGATTGCCACGATCACCACGTCTGAAGGCTGCGTGTTGCCCCGTACGCCAAACCGGGTGTCGATCGTCGAGAGATCCAGCCGCTGCAGCGCGCCGGGCGCGGCGACATAGACGATCAACGCCACTGCGATTGCGATCACGCTCACCAGGCCGGACAGCAACCGCCCCGAACGAATCTCGAGGCGATGACGGTCGCGCTCCACATCCTCCGACTTCTGCCTGGCGCGCCAGTCGAGGATCGGGTCGGCCAAGACGTCATGGAAGACCTCGTAGCGGGGGCCGCTTTCGCGGCCGGGCGGCGGCGGGACGGGGCGGACGATTCGGGCGTCCCCGCGCGACAGGGTCTCTAGTAGCGCGGCGACATTCGCCTCGCTGTGCCCGGTGTACTCCGCGAGCGATGGGACGTCGTGAGCGATCTTGGCCCGTGAAGGGGTGATCAGGTGGTGGAACACGTCGACGGCGACGGCGCGCATCCGCTCGGGCAACGCGTTCAGGGCGCCGTCTAGGTGGGTCTTCACGATCGCCTCGGCGCCGCCGAGTTCCTTGAGTGTGCTCAGGCGAAGCGTGCGCGACTCCTCGCTTGTTTCGACGTCCCATAGCCGCTGCATCACCAGTTGCAGGTATGGCGCCTCGACCTCGTCCGCATTGTGGGACCACGCGCGCTGGCCACCGAGCCCGGCCGTGTCCACCGCGACTTGACCGGCTCTGACCTGGTCCAGGACGGCGTCGACAAGCTCTGGCTCGATCTCAACGCCAGGGCCATCGGCGTGCACTTCGTTGTAGCGAGCGAGTGGTTTCCTGATCGCTTCACGCGCCGCGTCACGTCCGAGGTTCCCTAGGCGGAGGTAATTGCCGTAGACGTTGGGTATGCGACCGTTGAAAAGGTCGCCCAACATCGCGTACGCGTCGTCCCGAGTAGCGATGAGGAAGCGGACCCGCAGGTCGGGCCTGTTGATGCAGTCGGCGAGTTGATCCGCGAACACAGCGTCGGATCCGTGGTAAAGGAAGTACTCTTCGAACTGGTCGAGGATCACGAGCAGGGTCGCGTCGATCTCGTTGCTGGCGTGCTCGAGCGCATGTTCCAGTGAGTCGGATGCCACGCCCGTCGACAGATCCGACGAGACCCGTTTCAGCGCGGCTTCGACCTCGTCCAGCAGCGTCGGCACGGGGTCGTCCTTCCACGAGCTGAAGACCACCGGCACGTATCGGGTGGTGTCGGCGGCGGCACCTTCGCTGGCCACGCGCGTCGGGGCTCGCTCAGCGGCGAGCTGCCACAGTCGTGCTGCAACACCAGCCCGAAGCAGCGAGCTCTTGCCCGCTCCGCTGCCTGCATACAGCAACGTGAGGCGGGAGGTGCGGAGGTTGCCGACGATCTTCCGGCGTTCGGTATCTCGGCCAAAGAAGATGTGGGCATCAGCTTCGGTGTAGTAATTCAGCCCGAGGTATGGCTCGGTCAACGGCCTACCGCGATCGGGCTCACCTCTGCTCATGGTAACCCACGGGCGCCGAGGTGGTTCATCATGTGGCCCTCGAGCCTGGTCACGTAGGCGTCGAGCGGCGCGGCGAACAGCTCGACGCGGCTCTGGCTCCAGGATTCGCGGTCGATTACCCCCGGGGCCCCTTGAATCGCCCAGGACTTCGCGGCGAGCGGCTGTCCGTTCCAGATTCTCTTCAAGAAGACGCGCAGGCTCCAGTCACGGATCGTGTACCCGACGAACAAACAATGACTGTCTCTGAGCTTTGTGAGGATCTGCGTCGGCACCAAGCTCTCGACCCGACTCGCGCTCAGGTAATCGATATAATGATCCTCGGTTATGACGAAGTTTTCACGCCACCGGTAACCGCCCATGCTGCCGTCGATCGCTCCGTGAATCTTGACGATCAGCGTTCGCTCCAGCTCGTACGTCTCTACGTCGATCGGCAGTCCGCTGTAGTCGTTGGGAACCCTGATCGCCTCTGGGTCACGCTCGTAAGGGAAGTGAACAAACTTCCCGCTGTCCGGTCCGGTTGACATGTAGACCGCGAGGTCGTAGGGCTCGTTCTCGTTGTCAAACGCGCGCTCCAGCTCCGTGTCGTAATTAGTGGTGACGATCAGCTGGTAGCGCTTCGGTAGACCGAGCTCCTCCAGGATCGCCGGGAACCGCGCCAGGAACCGATGGGTCATGCTCGGCACTCGCTCCGCCGTCAACATCTCCTTGAGGCTCCGGTACAGGTCCGGGCGCCCGGAAACGACGTACACGTACTGTGCCGCCTCCGCAAGGTCGAGTGCTTCGCTAGTAGGCCTGAGCAGTCCCGACAGCGCTGCCGACACGTTGCCTGCATTCGGACCCAGGACCGGCACGACGGCGCCCTTCTCGGCCATGTACGCGATGACCTCCGCGAAATGATGCTCGTCCGGTTCTGGGATATGGATATTCGATCCCGGGCTTGTGAGAGGATGGGGGCTGGGAGCCTCGGACGCGTGTGTAGGCTCGGGCGATGGGGGCACGTTCGCTTCTGCCAGGGGGCGTCGCCGAACTTCCTCCAACGTTTCGATCAGCCGCTCGACGTCCTGATCAAAATGTGTGAACCGCAGTCGCTCGGCTTGCCGCAACGCCAGACCGCGCATCGACCTCGGTAACGAATCGGGCGGCGGAACCGACGTGTTATCGACCAACACTGGGATCACTTCAACCTCTGAGCCGCGGGTCAGAGCCATCTCGATTTCGCGGCGCGCTTCGTCCACCACGGCATCGCTGAGGCTCGACTGCTGCCGCTCGCGCAGACTCGCCATCCAGTGCGGTCCGATCAGCGAGATGAACACGCGACACGAGGCGCCGCGCGATTTCACCTCGTCCAGCCAGTTGACCCCGGGCTGAAGGTTGCGAACGTCCAGGAACACGTTCTCCGCGCCGAAGCGCCGCGCGAGCCTGTCATATAACGCGAGCGCGATCCCGGCGGTGTCTTCGCGCCGGTAGTTGATGAACACGCCGAGCGAGCTGACAGTGTGCTCACCGGCGGGCTGCCAGCTCGCCGGACCGGGCTCGCTACCCCCGGTCATCGACACGCGAGTACATCGCCTCGTCGGAGGTATGGCCTTGCTCGGATCGCGCGTCCCTGGCGTACGATGCGGAAGCGGTCAAGCTCATCGGTCTGCCCCGTGGTCCCGGTTGATGGCGACCAACCCGGCAAGCCTACGCCGACGATGCCTCGTTGTCCACGGCCTAGAATCTTTCCGTCCGTGGACGACTCAGAGATCTCATTCGACGAGAACGGCCTGGTGCCGTGCATCGTCCAGGACTGGCGGACCGGCGAGGTGCTCACGCTAGCGTATATGAACGCTGAGTCGCTACGCCTCACGCGTGAGACCGGACAGGTTCACTTCTTCAGCCGCTCCCGGCAGGAGCTGTGGCACAAGGGCGCGACGTCGGGCAACACGCTCGCGGTGAACTCGATCCGATACGACTGCGACGCCGACGCGCTGCTGGCGCTCGTCGAGCCGGCCGGGCCGGCGTGCCACACGGGCGAGCGGTCCTGCTTCCACCGCGGCGAGCTGAGCCCCGGGGCGCCGTTCGAGACGCTCCCGATCCTCGAGCGGACGATCGCCGAACGCGCGGCGACGCGCCCGCACGCCTCATACACCGCGAAGCTCCTCGATGACCCCGAGCTGGCCGGCGCGAAGGTACAGGAGGAGGCCGAGGAGGTGGTCAGAGCGGCACGCGAGGAGTCCGACGAGCGCCTCGCCGAGGAAGCCGCCGACGTCATCTACCACGTCGCGGTCCTGCTCCGCGGGCGCGGACTGACGCTTGCGGATGCCGAGCGGGTGCTGGATGGCCGTCGCAAGCCCTGAGGCGATCCCGGCCGGCGTAACGCCGACGCTTGCGGAGGCGCGGGCGCTGGCCGGCGACTACAACCTGATCCCGCTCCGCGAGACATTCATCGACGACTGTCAGACGCCGGTGTCGGCGTTTCTCAAGCTCCGGGACGCCGATCCCGCGAACCCCCACTCGTTCCTGCTGGAGTCGGCCGACCAGGGGCGCGTCGGGCGCTACTCGTTCATCGGCTTTCGCCCGCGCAAGGTGCTGCGGTGGTCACTCGGCGACGAGGGGGACCCGTACGCGCTTGCGGCCGCCGAGCTCGAGCGGCTCCGCGTGGCGCCGCTGCCCGACCTGCCGCCGTTCGCGGGCGGGGCAGTCGGGCTGTTCGCGTACGACCTCGTGCGCACGGTCGAGCCGCTCGGCCCGCCCAACCCAGATCCGCTGGGGCTGCCCGACCTGGCGCTGATGCTGACGGACGCGCTGGTCGCGTTCGATCACCTAAAGCACACGGTCACGGTGATCGCGAACGTCTACAGCGACGACGATCTCGACGCCTCGTACGCCCGGGCCGAGCAGACGATCGCCGAGGTGCGGTGGCGGCTGGCCGGGCCGGTGCCGCGACCGCCGAGGCCCCCGGCCAGCCACCGGACGGTGGCGCCGCTGCGGGCGAACATGACCCGCGAGCAGTTCGAGGCGAACGTCGCGCGGATCATCGAGTACATCTACGCCGGCGACGCCTTCCAGGTGGTCCCGTCGCAGCGGTGGTCGGGACCCGTGCCCGTCGAGGCGTTCTCGATCTACCGCGGTCTGCGCGCGGTCAACCCGAGCCCGTACATGTACTTCCTGGACTTCGGCGACTTCGAGATCGCCGGCGCGAGCCCCGAGCCGCTGATCACGGTCGCCGGCCGGCGCGTGTCGACCCGCCCGATCGCCGGCACGCGTCCCCGCGGCGCCAGCGCGGACGAGGACCGCCGGATCGCCGAGGAGCTGCTGGCCGATGCCAAGGAGCGCGCCGAGCACGTGATGCTCGTCGACCTCGGTCGCAACGACCTCGGCCGCGTATGCGAGTACGGATCGGTCGAAGTCGAGAGCTTCATGGCGGTCGAGAACTACAGCCACGTGATGCACATCGTCTCGAGCGTGGTGGGTGAGCTCCGCGAGGGGGTGGGCGCGCTCGAGGCGCTCCGCTCGGTGCTGCCCGCGGGGACGCTGTCGGGGGCGCCCAAGGTGCGGGCGATGCAGATCATCGACGAGCTCGAGCCGGTCAAGCGCGGGGGCTACGGGGGTGCGATCGGCTACGCGAGCTACACCGGCGACCTCGACACGTGCATCCACATTCGCACGGTCGTGGTCAAGGACGGCGTCGCCCATGTCCAGGCCGGCGGCGGGACCGTCGCCGACGCCAAGCCCGACTTCGAGTTCCGCGAGTCCGAGGCCAAGGCCCGCGGCGTGCTGCAGGCGATTGAGCTTGCCGCCAGTCAGCCCGAATGGCCCTAGCGGTTGTGCCCACAGAGAGGAGCGGCGCGGATGGATTTCGAGCAGATCACGACTGAGCTGGCCGACGGCGTGTTCACGATCACCCTGAACCGGCCGGACCGCCTGAACGCCTACACCGCCCAGATGTCAAACGAGCTCCACGCGGCGTTCGACCGGGCTGACGCCGACGACGACGTGCGAGCGGTCATCGTCACCGGGGCGGGCCGCGCGTTCTGTGCCGGCGCCGACCTTGAGCGCGGCAGCGAGACGTTCACCAAGCGCGGCGAGTTCGACGAGCGGCCCGACGACGACCCCGATTCGGTCCCGCGCGACAACGGGGGTCGGCTCACGCTCCGGATCTTCGAGTGCCGCAAGCCCGTGATCGCCGCGATCAACGGACCCGCGGTCGGGATCGGCGCCACGATGACCCTTCCGATGGACGTCCGGCTCGCGTCCGAGACCGCCCGGATCGGGTTCGTGTTCGTCCGCCGCGGGATCGTCCCGGAAGCGTGCTCGAGCTGGTTTCTGCCGCGTGTCGTCGGCATCAGCCGCGCGATGGAGTGGGTGGCAACGGGCCGCGTGTTCGACGCCGACGAGGCGCTGGAAGGCGGCCTGGTGCGGAGCGTGCACCCGCCGGACAAGTTGCTCGACGCGGCGCGCGCGCTCGGGCGCGAGATCGCCGAGAACACCGCCCCGGTGTCGGTGGCGCTGGCTCGAATGATGATGTGGCGGATGCTCGGGGCCGAGCACCCGATGCTCGCCCACCGCGCCGACTCGCGTGGCATGTACTTCCGCGGCCGGTCCGCCGACGCCGCCGAGGGCATCACGTCGTTCCTCGAGAAGCGCCCCGCGGAGTTCTCAGACCGGGTCAGCGACGGGCTCCCCGACGTGATGCCGGGCTGGAGCGCGCCCGAATTCAGCTGATCGCGGCGAGCGTCATCAGGACGCGCCCGCCGTGATCATGACCCGCCAGCCGTCATCACGACCCCGACCATGTCACCGGCGAGTTCATGTAGTCGTCGGTACCGGTCCAGGCCACCTTCGTGATTCCGCCGGACACGAGATAGGTCAGGCAGGTGTGGAAGCTCGCGCCGGCGGCGACCGGCGTGGTCGACGAGTTCTGGTTACACGGCGGGAAGTCGCCGATGATCGAGACCGGGTCCTGCTGGTTGCCGCTGTGGTCGATCCCCTGGATCGCGTCAGAGGTGCCGTCCACGTCGATCGACAGCGGGCCGAGATTGGTCACGGTCACGGTCGTGTACTGCGGAAGCGCGCCCTTGGGGGCGCCCGAGACATCGAGAGTCTTGAGGTCGGCGGCCGTTCCTGGGCGTATCGAGCTGACAGTGATCTTCACCGTCCTCGCCTTGCCGTTGCCGGACGACGTCAGTGGGGTGTAGGTGACGGTCGCGGTCTGGCCGAAGGAAAGCCCGGTTCCGGGCTTGGCGACGCCCGAGGGCGCCGAGGCGCTCGATGCCGACGACGTGCTGGCAGCACTTGACGATGTCGACGCGGCGGCCGCGTTCGACGAGCCGGCCGCGGTCGACGAGGTGCCGGCGGCGCTCGACGATCCACTGCTGCCCCCGCATGCCCCGACCAACACGCTCAGCGCGACTGCTGCCCCCGCGAGCGAGCCCAGATGCGCGATCCTCATGATCAGCCCCCTTGTAATGACTTCTCTTAACCGGCGGGCATCGTAAGGGGCGTGGCCCGACGGGTGAAGGCTTCGCGCCATAGTGTTTGCCAGCCGTTAATGAATTCGACCGCGCCCATGCGGGTTCTAGTTCTCGACAACTACGACAGCTTCACCTACAACCTCGTCCAGTACCTCGGCGAGCTAGGCGCCGACGTCGAGGTCGTGCGCAACGACCACGCCTCGGTCGATGATCTGCTCATCCGCGGCTACGACCGCGTGATCGTCTCGCCGGGTCCGTGCACACCGAACGAGGCGGGCATCTCGCTCGAGGCTGTAAGGCGGTTCCCCGTCGCCAACGTCCCGACGCTCGGCGTGTGCCTCGGCCACCAGGCGCTCGTCCAGGCGTGGGGGGGACGCGTGATCCAGCACGAGCCGGTGCACGGCAAGACGACGACGATCGAGCACGACGGCCGGACAATCTTCCGCGGCCTACGGCGGCCGCTGGAGGTCGGGCGCTATCACTCGCTGGTCGCCGATCCCCTGTTGCCGGAATGCCTGGAGAACAGCGCCAGCGGCGGCGAGGTCGTGATGGCGGTCCGCCACCGCGAGCTTCCCGCCGAGGGCGTCCAGTTCCACCCCGAGTCCGTCCTGACCGAGCAGGGCCGCGAGTTGCTCGCCAACTTCCTGGCCCGGACGCAATGACCGCCGGCCCGGATCTCCTCACCCGCGCGATCGACACGCTCGCCGGCGGGCACGACCTCGGGATCGACGACACCGCCGCGGTGCTGTCGGAGATCATGGCCGGGAACGCGTCCGAGGTTCAGATCGCCGGGTTCCTGGTGGCGCTGCGGACCAAGGGCGAGACGGTCGAGGAACTGGCCGGGTTGGCGCGGACGATGCGCGCGATGGCGACCCACGTGCGCGTCGCGAGCGACGACCTGGTCGACACCGCGGGAACGGGCGGCGGACGGCGGACGTTCAACGTCTCGACGACCGCGGCGCTGATCGCCGCGGGCGCCGGGTGCACCGTGGCCAAGCACGGCAACCGCTCGGCGACCGGACTGTCGGGCTCGGCCGACGTGCTCGAGGCGCTCGGTGCCCGGATTGACCTCGGGCCCGACGCCGTGGCGCGGTGCATAGACGAAGTCGGATTCGGATTCATGTTCGCGCCCGCGCATCACCAGGCCACGCGGTACGTCATCCCGGTTCGCCGGCAACTGGCGGTGCGGACGATCTTCAACTTCCTCGGGCCGCTCACGAACCCGGCCGGGGCGACGCGTCAATTGATCGGCGTGTCCGACGCGGCGTACCTGGACACGATGGCGGGCGCGCTGGCGCTGCTCGGGACCAAGCACGCGCTGCTCGTCGCGAGCGAGGACGGCCTGGACGAGCTCAGCATCTCGGCGCCAACGCTCGTCGTCGAGGTGATCGGTCCCGAGCTCCGGAGGTACACGGTCTCGCCCGGGGAAGTCAGCCTGCGCGTTGCGGCTCCCGAGGAGATTCCCGGCGGTACGCCCGAGGAGAACGCGCAGACGGCCCGGGCGATCTTCGCCGGCGAGACCGGGGGGCCCCGTGATCTCGCCGTGTTGAACGCCGGCGCCGCGATCTACGCCGGTGGACGTGCGGCGACGCTCGAGGAGGGGGTGCGGGCGGCAGAGCGCTCGGTCGACGACGGCGCCGCGCTCGCGGCGCTCGAGCGGTTCGTCAGGCGAACGCGCGAGCTCGCGCCGTGAACCGCCTCGATCCGATCGTAGCGGCCACGCGCGAGGAGGTCGGGCGCCGGCGCGAGGCCGTGCCGCCGGTCGCGGTGGAAGCGGCGGTGGCACAGCGGGTTGCGGACGATGATGTGCGGGACTTCGCCGGCGCACTGGCGCGCCCGGGCCTGTCCGTGATTGCCGAGCACAAGCGGCGCTCCCCGTCGGCGGGGCTGATCCGGGAGGACCTCGTGCTCGAAGACGTGGTCGGGGCGTACGAGCGCGGTGGCGCCGCCGCGCTTTCGATCCTCACCGAAGGCCCGAGCTTCGGCGGCTCGCTCGACGACCTGCGCGCCGCCCGCGCCGCGGCCGGCCTGCCGCTGCTCCGCAAGGACTTCATCGTTGATCCTTACCAGGTGAACGAGTCGTTCGCGGCCGGGGCGGACGCGATCCTGCTGATCGTCGCGACGCTTCCGGCGCAGGAGTTGGCGGACCTGCACGCGCAGGCGCTCGCGCTGGGCCTGACCGCGCTCGTCGAGGTTCATGACGCCGCCGAGCTCGAAGTCGCCCTCCGGTTGGGAGCACGGGTGATCGGGATCAATAATCGTGACCTGAAGACGCTCGAGGTCGACACCGCGCGGACGTTCGAGCTCCTGCCGCGGGTGGCAGGCGCTGCGCTCGTCGTGTCGGAGTCGGGGTTCAGTCGCCCTGAGCAGCTCGACGAGCTCGCGCACGCAGGAGTCGACGCCGTGCTGATCGGGGAGGCGCTGATGCGCTCGCGGGACGTCGAGACGGCGTGCCGTGCGCTCGCCCTGCGCTGAGGCGCCGCCGGCAGGCGCCGCCGACCATCCCAAACGGTCGGACCGCCCTACGATTGTCTGGGTGACCAAGATCAAGTTCTGTGGGATCACCACGCTCGACGACGCCGAGCGCGCCGTCAGCGCCGGCGCGTGGGCGATTGGGTTGATCTTCTGGCCCCGCTCGCCGAGGCGCTGCCGGCTAGAGCGTGCGGTCGAGATCGGCGCGGCGGTCAAGCGCCGCGTCGAGGTCGCCGGCGTGTTCGTCAACGCGACGCTCGATCACGTGGCCCAGACCGCCGACGGCGTCGGCCTGACCATGCTCCAGTTCCACGGCGACGAGGGGCCCGCGTACTGCGCCGAGGCGGCCCGGCGGACCGGCTGCCGGGTGATCAAGGCGGTGCGCGTGCGTGGGCGGGCCGACGTGCAGGCGCTGATCCCGTTCCACACCGACTTCCACCTGCTCGACAGCTACACCGCGGGGGTTCCGGGCGGGACCGGCGAGACCTTCTCGTGGGACATCGCTCGGGCGCACCGCGGCCCGGTGCCGGTGATCCTGTCGGGCGGGCTGACCGCCGACAACGTCGCGGACGCGATCGCCGCGGTCGGTCCGTATGCGGTCGACGTCGCGAGCGGGGTCGAGCGGTCGCCCGGGCATAAGGACCCGTCCAAGCTGGTGGCGTTCGCGGACGCCGTCCGTGGCGCCGTACCGGTGGGGTCGGAGCCGGCGGGGTCGGAGCCGGCGGGGTCGGAGCCGGCGGGGTCAGAGCCGGCGGGGTCAGAGCGGGTGGTGGGTTCCGAGTCGCGATGACGGCGGTCGAGCATCGGTTCGGCCCGTACGGCGGCCAGTACGTCCCCGAGACGCTGATGCCGGCGCTGGCGGAGCTCGAGGACGCCTGGGTCGCAGCCCGGGACGACCCATCCTTCCGGGCCGAGCTCGACGCGCTGCTGGCCGACTTCGTCGGCCGGCCCTCGCCGCTGTACCTAGCCACGCGCCTGAGCGAGGCCGCCGGCCATCCGATCTATCTGAAGCGCGAGGACCTCAACCACACCGGCGCGCACAAGATCAACAACGCCCTCGGCCAGGCCCTGCTCGCCAGGCGGATGGGCAAGCGCAGGATCATCGCCGAGACCGGCGCCGGCATGCACGGCGTCGCCGCGGCGACCGTGTGCGCGCTGCTCGACCTCGAGTGCATCGTCTATATGGGGACCGAAGACATGCGCCGCCAGAAGCCGAACGTCGAGCGGATGGGGTTGCTCGGCGCGACCGTCGAGCCCGTCGAGGCCGGCGCCCGGACCTTGAAGGAGGCGGTGTCGGCGGCGATTCGAGACTGGGTCACGAACGTCGAGACGACCCACTACATCATCGGCTCGTGCGTCGGGCCGGCGCCGTACCCGGCGCTGGTGCGGGACCTCCAGCGCGTGATCGGCGACGAGGCCCGCGCCCAGGTGCTCGAGCGCGCCGGCCGCCTGCCCCAGCGGGTGATCGCCTGCGTTGGCGGCGGCTCGAACTCGATCGGCGTGTTCATCCCGTTCGTCGACGACCCTTCGGTGGAGTTGATCGGGGTCGAGGCCGCGGGGGAAGGGATCGAGACCGGCCGTCACGGCGCTCCGTTGACGGTGGGCGGGCTGCCCGGCGTTCTGCACGGCGCGTTCTCGGCGATCATGCAGGACGAGGACGGCCAGATCCTCGAGGCGCACTCGATCTCGGCAGGCCTGGATTACCCGGGAACCGGGCCCGAGCACGCGTGGTTGCGGGACACCGGGCGGGCAAGTTATTTCGCGATCACCGACCGGGAGGCGCTCGAGGCGTTCGCGCTGACCGCGCGGCTCGAGGGGATCATTCCGGCGCTCGAGAGCTCCCACGCGGTCGCCTGGGCGCTCGCACACGGGCCGAGCGAGCTCGACCTGGTGTGCCTGTCGGGTCGGGGAGACAAGGACCTGGCCGAAGCGATCGACCACCTGGGTCGACTGTGAGCGGCACCGTGCGCGGCGCCACCGGGGTCGAGCGGATCGCCGAGGCATTCGAGTCCGCGCGCGCGAGCGGCCGCCGAGCGGCGCTCATGCCCTACATGATGGGCGGGTTCCCCGACCTCGAGACCTCGCGGCGGATCGGGCTCGCCTACGCGGATGCGGGCGCCGATCTGATCGAGCTCGGCGTTCCGTTCTCGGACCCGCTCGCGGACGGGCCCGTGATCCACGCTGCGGGCACGACCGCATTACGCGCCGGGATAAGGGTTCACGACGTGCTCGAGGTCGGGCGAGCGGTCGCCGCGCGCGTGCCGGTCGTGGTCATGTGTTACGCGAACCTGATCCTCGCGCGGGGCCTTGACCGGTTCGCCGATGCGCTGTTAGACGCCGGCGCGAGCGGGCTGATCGTCCCCGACCTGCCGTTCGAAGAGTCGCCGGAGGCGTTGCGGGTGTGCGACGAGCGCGGCCTCGCGCTCGTGCCGCTGGTCGCGCCGACGACGCCCGAGCAGCGACTGGCGCGGATCGGGGCCCAGGCGCGGGGTTTCGTCTACACGGTGTCGCTCACCGGGACAACCGGCGAGCGCTCGGGCGTCGCAGACGGCTTGGCCGGTGTGGTGGCGCGCGCGGCGGCTTGCACCGCGGTCCCGGTGGCGGTCGGGTTCGGCATCTCCACGCCCGACCAGGCCGCGGCCGCGGCGGCCGCCGGCGCGGACGGCGTGATCGTCGGGAGCCGCCTCGTTCGGGCCGCCGGTGAGGCGGAGGACCCCGTCGCGGCGGTGGGCGCGCTCGTGCGCGAGCTGTCGTCGGGCCTGGCGACTCGCCACTGAGTTAGCATCCCTGCGGAGATGGGCTTGATCCTGACTGCCACCGCGGGCCTGTGCCTGTGGATTGTCCTCTGGTCGCTGAACATCAGCGGCCTCGACAGCATCCTGATCGGCATCGTGATGGTGCTGATCGCACTCGGCGTCCGACAACTGCTGCCGTTCCTGCCCGGCCGGCGGGAATAGCCGGGCCCGACCGTGCAAAGCCGGGTGCTCGCACGCGGACGGGCCGTCTGCGCCTGGGTTCTGCTCGTCGTCGGAGTCGCCGGGTGCACCTCGTCGGGATCGGCGAACTCGAGCGTGACTGCCAAGGGCAACGTGCTGCGGATCTATGTCAGCGCGGCGCCCACCGATCAGCCGCAGGTAGCCCAGGACGTGCTCGACGCCGAGCGACTCGCTTTCAACCAGGGTCCCCACACCGTCGGCAGATTCTTGATCCGGATGCTGACGGTGCGCGGCTCGACGATCTCCGAGCAGGCGCGGACCGTCATCCAGGACCAGAGCGCGGTCGCGTACCTGGGAGAGGTCGTTCCCGGCTCCTCGTACGCGTCGCTCGGAATCACGAACGCGCTCGACATCCTCCAGGTCAGCCCGACCGACACCGCACTCGAGCTGACGCAGACCACGCCCGCGGTGGCGAACGCTCCCGACGAGTACTACGAATCACTGAGCACTTACGGGCGGACCTTCGCCCGGGTCGTGCCGACGAGCGGCGCCGAGGCCGAGGCTCAGGTCCACGAGATGCGGGCCCTCGGGGTCAGCAAGCTGTTCGTGTCCTCGGACGGAAGTGCGTACGGGCGGACCATCGCGAGCGCGGTCTCACACGACGCCGGTAACGGGATCACGTTGGTCAACACTCAGGACGCCGCGGACGGCGTCTTCTACGGTTCGGCCTCGCCGCGCGTCGCCGCGCGGTTCTTCAACGGGGTTGCCGGTTCGAACCCCTCCGCGAAACTGTTCGGTCCCTCGGCGCTCGACGCCCCGGCGTTCGAGTCGACGCTGTCTTCCTCGGTGCGGAACCTGTACATCTCGATCCCCGGTTTCCTGAAGGCCGACCTGAATCCGGCGGGCACCGCGTTCGTGACGCAATTCGAGTCCACCTTCGGCCACGCGCCGGCGGTGCAGGCGATCTTCGGCTACGAGGCGATGTCGGCGGTGATGTCCGTGCTCAAGGAGGCCGGCACATCGGCTAATAACCGCACGACGGTCGTCCACGACTTCTTCTCGATCAAGAACCGCCCGTCGGTGCTCGGCACGTACTCGATCAACGCGAACGGGGATACGAGCATCGCCCCGTTCGTGTTCGGCCGCGTGCAGAGCGGCCAGCCCGTGGAATCCAAGTTGGTGCCCGCGCAGGGGTGAAGCTCGCAACGGCGTCGCAGCGGGGGGTGAGGTGGGCGATCGTCGGGCTCGCCGCCATCGTTGCGCTCATCGCCGTCGAAGGATGCGGCTCGAGCTCTGAGCAGACCCTGGCGGCCAACCGGATCCGTGGCCGAACGCTCACGATCTACGCGAGCGCGCCGCTGCGCGGCCCCTCGACGGTCAGCGGCGAGGCGGTGATCAACGGCGCCGAGCTGGCGCTCGACCAGCAGCACAGCCGGATCGGCGAGTACCGGGTCACGCTCAAGGTCCTCGACGACGCCACCGTCGCCAAGGGCGGGTGGGACCCCGGGCAGACGACGATCAACGTGCGCGTGGCCGTGCTCGACCCGACCACGATCGGCTACGTCGGCGACTTCAACTCGGGCGCGAGCGCGATCTCGATCCCGCCGCTGAACCGCGCGGGGATTCCGCAGATCAGCCCGACGAGCAGCGCGGTGGGACTCACGTCGGCCATGCCGCCGGCGACGTTTCCGGGCGAGCCGCAGAAGTATTACCCCACCGATGTCCGGACGTTCGCGCGGGTGGTCCCGAACGACAGGATCCAGGCGATCGCGCAGGTCCGCGTCCAGCAGGAGATGGGCTGTACGTCGACGTACGTGCTCAACGACGGCGAGGTGGACGGCTCTGACGCCGCCCGGAGCTTCGTGGTGGCCGCCCAGGCGGCGCATCTGCGACTCGCCGGACTCGCCACGTTCGTCCGCGACGCCACCAGCTACACGTCGCTCGCATCGGGGATCGCGAAGGTGGCGCCCGACTGCGTGCTGATCGCCGCGGACACCGAGTCGGGGGCGGTGCTGCTCACCACCGACCTCGCGAAGGCGATGCCGACGGTCAAGATCTTCGGCTCGGCGGGTCTCGCCGAGAGCACGTACGCCGATCCGGCGCAGGGTGGGATTCCGGTGTCGGTGGATCCGCGCGTCGTGGTCACCTCGCCGACGCTCGGTCTGAACGAATATCCGCCGTCCGCGCGCGCGTTCAACACCGCGTACGAGCGCCGATTCGGCCCGCCCGAGCCCGACGCGATCCTCGGCTACGAGGCGATGAGCCTGATGCTGAGCGCGATCGACCAAGCCACCGACAAGGGCACCAAGACCGCGATGCGTTCAGCCGTACGGCGCGCGATTTTCGATACCCGCGATCGCCACAGCGTGATCGGCACCTACAGCATCGACGCCAATGGCGACACGTCGCTCCGGCGCTACGGCGTGTGGGGAATCGAGCAGGGCCAGCTGACGTTTTGGGAAGCCATCGACGCCTGATTGGCGTTGCGTTAGGTCGGGAAGCGATCGCTTGGCGGGGTCCCGAGGCCGCGATTACATTCGCGGGCGCACCGGGCCACGGGACGCCCGGGTACCGACATCGAGGAAGTGCAATGACGCTCGCCCGCAGCAAGGCGCCTGTCGCATGCCTTGCGGTTCTGGCCGTGGCCGCGTTGAGCGCGTGCGGCGGCAGCAGCGACAACAGCAGCGGCGAGGCGGCCGGCACGTCCGCCACCCCGCGGAAGGTCGACATCTACTCGAGCCTCCCGCTCCGCGGCCCCTCGTCCGCCGAGGCGATCGCCATCGAGAACGGGATCAAGCTCGCGCTGGCGCAGGCCGAGGAGAAGGCGGGCCCATTCACCGTGACGTACACCGCGCTCGATGACTCGACCGGGGTTGGCGGCTGGGACGCCACCCAGACCGCCGCGAACGCGCACGAGGCCGCGGCCGACCCGCGCGCCGTCTATTACATCGGGGAGTTCGACGACGACGCCAGCGAGGTGTCGATGCCGATCCTGAACCAGGCCGGGATCGCGCAGGTCAGCCCCACGAACACGTACGTCGGGCTCACCACGAATGAGCCCGGAAGCGCCGCCAGCGAGCCGAATCGCTATTACCCGACCGACACTCGCACGTATCTCCGGATCGTGCCGATCGACTCGGTCCAGACCGCTGCGGACCTCGTGGCGATGCGCCAGGCGGGGTGCGCCCGGGTCGCGCTCGTCAGCGACGACGAGGCCTACGGCATGGGCATGGCGAAGCTGATCGACCTGCAGAAGACCTACTACGGCATCGACATTGTCAGCGACACCGGATTCGACCCGTCGGCGCCGAGCTTCGGGACGTACGCGGCGATGCTGAAACGCCTGCACGTCGACTGTTTCGTGCTGGCCGGCGTCGCCTCAAAGGGCGCGGTCCTGATGACCAAGACCGTCCACGCCGCGCTGCCGATGGCCAAGATCTTCGGCACGGAGGACATGTGCACGAGCGCCTGGACGAACCCCCGGGACGGCGGGGTGCCCGCCGCGATCGACCGGCTGATCGAGTGCACCGAGGTGACCCAGAGCCTGACCGCGTATCCCGGCGGGAAGGCGTTCCTGGCCGCCTACCGCGCTCGCTATCCCGGGTCGAATCCGAGCCCGTACGCGATCCTCGGGTACGAGGCGATGAGGCTCGGGCTGAGCACGATCGCCGGCCTCGGTAACAACGGGGACAGTAAATCGGCGGTGCTCAGCGCGCTGTTCGCCACGTCCAACCGGCACTCGGTGATCGGGACCTACAGCTTCGAGAAGGACGGCGACACGACGCTCAAGGCGATCGGGCTGTACAAGGTCGGCGCGAGCGGGAACCCGACGTTCCTGCGGACGATCACGCCGGCGCGGGTGTCGTAGGGGGTGGCGTGGTGGCGGCTTTGGCACGTGCGTGCGGCGCGATGGCGGGGACGCGCGCTAAGCGGCGCGACGGCGGGGACGCGCGCTAAGCGGCGCGACGGCGGGGACGCGCGCTAAGCGGCGCGACGACGCGGGCGGGTTGGGCGCGTGTCGCGCTTGACGCCGAGGAGGCGCTGGTCGGCGGCCTCGAACAGCGCGGCCGCGGTCGTGCCGTCGTGTGGGAACACCGCCGCGCCGGCGCTCGCCCCGAGCGCGTCCAGCCCGGCGGCGACGCGCGCCACCGCCGACTCGACTCGTCCCGTGAGCCGCTCGGCGCCGGGGCCGTCGGTCTCCGGCGCGAGAACGCAGAACTCGTCCCCGCCCACGCGCGCGAGCGTGTCCTGGTCGCGAATCACGTGGCCGAGCGCCGCGGCCACGTCGCGCAGCAGGTCGTCGCCGGCGGGGTGGCCGAAGCGGTCGTTGAGCAACTTGAAACCGTCGAGGTCGAGCATCACGAGCGCGAAGCTGTGCCGGGTGCGCGCGTGGCGCGCGATCTCGTAGTCGATCCGCTCGAGCAGCGACCGACGGTTCGCCACCCCGGTCAGCGGATCGCTCAAGGCCGAGGCGCGGAGCGCGTCCCGCTCGGCCTCGAGGCGGTTGCGGACGCCGAGCAGCACCGCCACGCTCCCCGCCGGCACAAGCACGATCAGCGTGGTCGACGGGAGGGAGTGCAGGCCGGCGCGGGCCAGCGCCGCGCCGGCAGCGGCGGCCACGACCAGGCCGGCGCCGATCGCGCCACCACGAGCGCTCCGGCATGTGGCGCCGGCAAGAAGCGCGGCCGGCACGCACAACCAGACCGCCTGACCGCCGCCGGCGATCGCCACCAGGGCCGCCGTCGCCGCCGCGATCGCCAGCACGCGGAGCGGCGCCCGGCGAGCGGCGCGTTCGGCCAGCGTGGCGGGGTGGGCGGCGCGCTTGGGCAGGGACGCGCGGCGGGCCGCCTCACCAGCCAGGGACTCGCGCCGAGGACGTTCGGGCAGGGGTCGACGCTCGTGCCTGGATGCCACGCCGCGCAGTGTCGCGGGCGGGTCGGACGGTTTGGTCGCCGGGTCGAGCACGCCGGG
>Ga0335072_10003415_pt1 | contig 23954 bp, 19 predicted proteins | sample Lox_Sample_21_FD_206725 | JGI IMG/M metagenome (GOLD analysis project Ga0335072, IMG submission 206725) | Soil microbial communities from Loxahatchee National Wildlife Refuge, Florida, United States - Lox_Sample_2.1 | ecosystem: Environmental > Terrestrial > Soil > Wetlands | place: USA... | reverse complement strand
GTCACGTGTCGCGCACACAGATGGTGTTGCATTCCAAAGCGCCTCCCAAGAATCCGGGTGCGGTTATCGCTCGGCAAAGTCCCGCCGCGTCCGATACGGACGACGCTCTCTACCGGTGCGGTGACCCTGATTTCATGACTTCGCTGGCGCGCGGGCTTCACGTCATTCGCGCATTCTCCGGCGTCGACCGGCGCCTCACGATCGCCGACGTCAGCCGCGCCACCGGGCTCACACGCGCGGTCGTGCGCCGATGCCTCTACACCCTGCGTGAACTAGGCTACGCGGCGACCGACGGCCGCACGTACGCGCTGCAACCGCGAATCCTGAACCTCGGCTACGCATACCTCTCCACCGCCCCGATTCCCATCGCCGCCCAGCCTGTCCTGGAGGAGCTGAGCGCCCAGCTCGCCGAGGCGACCTCGGTTGCGGTGCTGGATGACGGCGCGGTGGTGTACGTCGCGCGCGCTGCCACACGCCGCATCATGGCCGTCACGCTCGGGGTCGGCAGCCGCTTGCCGGCCTACTGTACCGCTCTCGGGCGGGTGCTCCTCGCCGGAATGCCGCCGGAGCAGGCGGCGCAGGAGCTGTCGAAATTCGAGCTGGTCGCGCACACGCGTTTCACGGTGACCTCGCGCCGGCGCATCGAGGAGATCCTGGCCGAAGTGCGCGCCGAAGGTTTCGCCGTCAACGACCAGGAGCTCGAGGTCGGCCTGCGCGCGATCGCCGTGCCGGTCCGCAACGTCGTCGGCGCCACCGTGGCGGCGATGAACGTGAGCGCCCAGGCTTCCCGGGTCACGCGGCGCGAGCTCCTCGAGAAGAGCCTGCCGCTGCTCAGGACGGCGGCCGAGCGTCTCGGCAACCAACTCGCTCCCCCGCGTTAGTGCCGCACCGAGTCAACATGGAGCTGCGCGACGCCGCGGAAGACGACCTGTCCAGCCTGGTCGCCATATACAACGATGTCATCGCGACCTCCACCGCGGTCTACTCCTCGACGCCGGTCACGCTGGAAGAGCGCCGGCAATGGTGGCGCACGCGCGTCGCGGCCGGCTACCCGGTGCTGATCGGCGCGGATGACTCGGGGGTGATCGGATTTGCGACCTTCGGGGATTTCCGGGCCTGGCCCGGCTATCGCTTCACCGTGGAGCACACGGTGCACGTGCGGGCCGACCGGCGCGGCGGCGGCGTGGGCACGAAGCTCCTCGAGGCCCTCTTCCCCCGCGCCGCCGCCCTCGGCAAGCACATGATGGTCGCGGGAGTCGATGCCGCGAACACGGCCTCCATCCGCTTTCACGAGCGGCTCGGGTTCGAGCAGGCCGGCTGTCTGCGCGAGGTCGGGCACAAGTTCGATCGCTGGCTCGATCTTGTTTTCCTGCAGCGGCGGATCGGCGCGTAGACTGCGCGGATGTTCCCCAAGCTCACACCCGTCACGCGGGCCATCATCGTCGTCAATGTCCTCGTCTACATCGCGGAGAGGCTGGCGGCCGTGCCCATGGAGGTGCATTTCGCGCTCTGGCCGCTCGCGACAGCGGAGGCGCTGTTCCGGCCCTGGCAGCTGGTCACGTATGCCTTTCTGCACGACCCTGCGGGCATCACGCACATCCTCTTCAACATGTTCGCCCTCTACATGTTCGGGCCGTCGCTCGAGCAGTTCTGGGGCGGGCGGCGCTTCCTCGGGTACTACTTCGTGTGTGTCATCGCCGCCGGTGCGACGCAGCTTGCGGTGGAGTACGCGCTGCACGGCGGCGAGCCTACCATCGGCGCCTCCGGAGCGATCTTCGGCGTTCTGCTTGCATTCGGGGTGCTCTTCCCGCGCGCCCGGCTGCTCCTCTACTTCGTCATTCCGATGCCCGCATGGCTCTTCGTGGCCGGCTACGCGGTCCTCGAGCTCTTCTTCGGCGTCACCGGCAGACAGGCCGGCGTCGCTCACTTCGCTCACCTGGGCGGCATGCTCGGCGGCGCGCTCATGATGCTCTATTGGCGTCTGCGCCCGGACCGCGGCGGCTGGCGGCCGGCGTGAACGGAACTTTTTGCGATTCATTGCATCTACCGCATCCGCGGAGGTAGCCGATCCCATGATCAAGACCGAGCATTTGTGCAAGCGCTACGAAGCGGTGACGGCCGTGGAGGACGTCACTTTCGAGGTCCGTCCGGGCGAAGTGCTCGGGTTTCTCGGGCCCAACGGCGCGGGCAAGACGACGACCATGCGCATGCTCGCCGGCTTCGTCACGCCGACCGCCGGCAGGGCGAGCATCTGCGGCCACGACGTGGAGGCGGAGCCGCTCGCCGCCAAGGAGCAGGTCGGCTATCTGCCGGAAGGCGCGCCGAGCTACGGCGAGATGCGCGTGCGCAGCTTCCTCGAGTTCATCGCCGACCTGCGCCGCCTCGAGGGCGCCCGCCGGCAGGCTCGTCTCGACTACGTCACGGAGCGGCTGCAGCTCGCCCCGGTGCTCGAGCAGTCGATCGAGACCTTGTCGAAGGGCTTCCGCCGCCGCGTCGGCCTGGCACAGGCGATCATCCACGACCCGCCGGTGCTCATCCTGGACGAGCCTACCGACGGCCTCGACCCCAACCAGAAGTTCGAGGTCCGCACGCTGATCAACGAGATGGCGCGCGACAAGATCATCGTCATCTCCACGCACATCCTGGAGGAGGTCGATGCCGTCTGCAATCGCGCGATCATCATCGCGCGCGGGCGCATCGTAGCCGACGACACGCCGCTGAAGCTTGCGGCCCGGTCGCGCTACTACAACGCCGTATCCCTGCAGCTGGAGCGGCCGGAGCAGCTTGCAGCCGCCCGCGCCGCCGTAGCCGCCTTGCCGTCGGTAGCCGATGTCGAAGTCAGCGAGCGTGACGTGCGCCTGACCGCATTGCCGCGCTCCGGCGCCACGATACTGGCCGCAGTCTCGGAGCTGGCGAGCAGCCAGGGGCTCGCGCTCAAGGAGCTGCATCTCGAATCCGGACGGCTCGACGAAGTCTTCCGCACCATCACCGCCTAACGACTATCCGGGGACGCCATGCGCAACGTGGGCATCATCCTGCGCCGCGAGCTCGCGAGTTATTTCGCGACGCCACTCGCGTACATCTTCATCCTCATCTTTCTCGTGCTGGCCAACTGGTTCACGTTCTATCTCGGCGGCTTCTACGAGCGCGGCCAGGCGGACCTGCAGCCGTTCTTCGCCTTCCATCCCTGGCTCTACCTGTTCCTCATCCCGGCGATCTCCATGAAGCTCTGGGCCGAGGAGCGCAACTCCGGCAGCATCGAGCTGCTGATGACCCAGCCGGTGAAGGTCTGGGAGGCCGTGGTCGGCAAGTACCTGGCGGCGTGGCTGTTCACCGCGCTCGCCCTGGCGCTCACCTTCCCCATCTGGATCACCGTCAACTATCTCGGCAAGCCGGATAACGGCGCGATCGTGGCGGCTTATCTCGGCAGCCTGCTGCTCGCCGGCGGCTTCCTTGCCGTCGGCTCCTGCATGTCGGCGCTGACGCGCAACCAGGTAGTGGCCTTCATATTGGGAGTCGTCACCTGCTTCGTGTTCCTGGTCGCAGGCTATGCGATGGTGATCAACTGGTTCCAGGGTTGGGCGCCGACGGCGCTGGTCGATGCGATCGCATCGCTTTCCTTCCTGACCCATTTCGAGTCCATCACCAAGGGAGTGATCGATGCCCGCGACCTGCTCTACTTCGCGATGCTGATCGGCTTCTTCCTCTTCACCACCACGGTCGCTCTCGACCTGCGCAAAGCGGACTAGGAGCGCCACATGACCAAACGCTCGTCACTCGGCTGGGGCGCGGTCGCGGCGCTGGCGCTCGCCTTCATAGGCCTCACCGTTCTCTGCAACTACTCGCTCGCGGGCTGGCAGCTCGATCTCACCCAGAACCGCCTGTACACCATCTCCCCGGGCACCGACCGGATCATCGCGGGCATCCGCGAGCCGATCGATCTCTACTTCTTCTACTCGGCGAAGACCGCCGAGCGCTTCCCGGAGCTGCGCCCCTACGCCCAGCGTGTCCACGACCTCCTGGAGGAGCTGACGCAGCGGTCCGACGGCATGATCCGCCTGCACGTCATAGACCCGAAGCCGTTCTCGGTCGAGGAGGACCGCGCCTCCCAGCTCGGCATCACCGCCACGGACGTGGATGAGGCGGGCACCAAGTTCTACTTCGGGCTCGCCGGCACCAACTCCACCAACGGCCAACAGGCCATCCCGCTCTTCAACCCGGACCAGCAGCGCTTCCTGGAGTACGACGTGGCGAAGCTCATCTACCAGCTCGCCCACCCCGCGAAGCCGGTGGTCGCCTGGCTCTCCACCCTGCCCATGACGGGCGGCTACGACCCGCAGAGCGGACAGCCGACGCAGCCCTGGATGGTGTACTCGCAGGCGCAGGACCTCTTCGACATCCACACGCTGCAGCCGAACGCGGCCTCCATCGGCCCGGACGTGCGCGTGCTGGTGCTCGTCGACCCGAAGAACCTCTCTCCCGCCACGCAATTCGCGATCGATCAGTACGCGCTGCGGGGCGGGCACATCCTCGCCTTCGTCGATCCGCTGGCGGAAAGCGATCAGTCGGCGGGCAACCCCATGCAGGCCTCCGCGGCCGATCGCGCCTCGCACATGGAGAAGCTCCTCACCGCCTGGGGCGTGGATTTCAACCCGGACGAAGTGGTCGCCGACCGCGGACACGCGCTCACCGTCGCCATGCGCGAGGGCGAGCCTCCGGTCGAGCACCTCGGATACCAGGGCCTCGACGGATCCTCCCTGTCGCAGAGCGACATCATCACCTCCGGCCTCTCGCAGGTAAATGTCGCGACCCCCGGCTACCTGACTCCGGAGAAAGGCGCGCAGGTCAGATTCGAGCCCCTCATCCGCTCGAGCGCCGACGCGGAGCTGATGCCCGCGCAGCGTTTCGCGCTGCTACCGGACCCGGCGAGCCTGTTGGACGGCTTCAAGCCGACCGGCCGGCGCTACACCATCGCGGCGCGGGTCACCGGCATGGTGAAGACCGCCTTCCCCGACGGACCGCCCCAGGGCGTGACGCTGCCGCCGGGACAGCGTGATCTCAAAGCCTCGGTGAAGCCGCTCAATCTCGTGATCTTCGCCGATTCGGACATGCTGTCGGATCTCATGTGGGTGCGCGAGCAGAACCTCTTCGGCCAACGCATCGAGCAGGCGATCGCCGGCAACGGCGCCTTGGTGGCCAATGCCCTCGACAACCTCGCCGGCAGCTCCGACCTCATCAGCATCCGCGGTCACGCCGGCTTCACGCGCCCCTTCCTGCGTGTCGAGGCTCTGCAACATACGGCCGATGCCCGCTTCCATGCCCAGGAGGAGCAGCTGCAGCAGGAGCTGCAGCAGACCGAGCAGCAGCTGACGCTGCTGCAATCCAGGCGCAATGACAAGTCGGCGCTGATCCTGACACCCGCCCAGCAGGCGGAGCTCGAGCACTTCGAGGCGGAGAAGCTGCAGATCCGCAAGCGCCTGCGCGCCGTGCAGGCCGGGCTCGTCAGCGACATCGACCGGCTGGGCACGGAGCTCAAGGTCATCAACATCATCGTGATGCCCGGCATCTTCGCGCTCGGAGCGCTGCTGCTCGCCGGGCTGCGCCGCCGCAGAGGACATTAAATGAGTGCACGCCGCGTCACGCTGCTCTTCGCGATCGGCATCGTCATCATTGCGCTCGCCGTCTGGGTGTCGGGCCGCAGCCAGACCGGGGACTCGATCGCCGGCACGAAAGTGCTGCCCGGCCTGGAGAGCGCCGTCAACGATGTCACGGAGATCCGCATCACCAAGGCCGACAGGACGCAGACGACCCTGGACCGCAAGGCCACCGACTGGCTCGTCGCCGAGCGCGGCTATCCCGCCGATTCCGGCAAGCTGCGCAAGCTCCTGCTCGATCTCGGCTCTCTGCAGGCCGTGGAGCGCAAGACGAGCATCGCACGCAACTATCCGGTGCTCGGCGTCGAAGACGTGAGCCAGCCCAAAGCCACGGGCGCGCGCATCGACGTCGTGTCTCCCGGCAGGACCTGGTCTCTGATCGTCGGCAGCTCCGCGGATGCCGACGACTGCTACGTCCGGGTCGTCGATACCGCGCAGAGCCTGCTTGCGAGCCCGCTCGTCATGGTGGATGCGGACCCGAAGCTCTGGCTCGACCCCAACATCCTCGATGTCGCGCAGGAGCGGATAAGCGAGGTCGATGAGCAGCCGGCCACGGGCCCCGGCTTCAGCGTCTCACGCGACGGCAAGAGCCAGGCGGACTTCACCGTTCACGGTGTCCCTCACGGCCGCGAGCTGTCCGGCCCCGACGCCGCGGACTCCATGGGCGGCGCCCTTTCCGCTCTCACTCTCACCGATGCCCGCAAGGCGGCCGCACCGCCGGACGGCACCAGCCCGTCCCACGCCGTCTTCAAAACCTTCGACGGGCTGGAGATCGACGTCAGCGGCTATAAGCAGGCCAACGACGACTACATCGATGTCACGGCGCACGCAGCGGCAAAGCCGGCCGAGGCCGAGGCACAGGCGATCGACGCGCGCGTGCAGGGTTGGGATTACGCGGTCCCCGACTACCGCTACCAGCAGATCTTCCAATCGATGGACGGCCTGCTGAAGGCCCTGCCGGTGAAGAAGGCGCCTGCCGGCGCGCACGCCCGCAAGCACGGATAGCAGGCCCTAGCGGGCCTGCGCCAGCACCAAAAGGGTCACGGTGGCGAGCAGCGCGGTAGGCAGCCACGCGAGCATCACCGGGTCCAGGTTGAAGACGATGGTGCCGCTCTCGATCAGCCGCTGCAGCAGGAAGAAGGCGATCCCGATCACCAGCGCGAGCGTCGTCCGCGCCCCGGCCCCCGCCGACCGCATCGATCCCAACACGAACGGTATGGCGAGCAGCACGGAGAAGGCGATCGCGACCGTGCGCGCGATCTTCGACCAGAAGGCGAAAAGGTACTGGCGCGCGTCCAGCGAGTTGGCGTGATAGTAGCCGATGACCTCCCACAGCGCCTGCAGCGTCAACTGCTCCGGATCCTGGACCGCCAACCCGAGAAATCCCGCCGTGACGTTGGACCGCAGCACCCTCTGGCCCGGCGGGCTGGCCATCACTTTGTCGTCGGTGAAGCGCGACTCGGTGTAGCCTCCGAGGAGCCACGTGCGGTGCCCGCCGGCGGTCGCGCTCGCCGCATGTCCGATGGACACGAGCGTGTGCTGCGGCGAGAGCTGAAACACCTGCATGCCTACGAACTGCCGCGACCCCGACTGCCGCGCAACGTTGAGGATGAGATCGCCGTCCCGCACCCACGCTCCCGTGCCGCCGCCGAACCCGACGCTGTTGAACTGACTGAATGCCTTCTGTTGATTCGCGGCCTCCTGCAGCTGCGGCGCCACGAACTCCCCGACTGCAGCCTCGAACGCGATGAGCAGAGCCGCGGCAATGAGCGCACTGCCCGCGAGACGCGCCACCGAGACGCCGGTGGCGCGGATCACCGTGATCTCGCTGCCGCGGGCGAGCTGACCGAAGCCGATGACGGAGCCGATGAGCGCGGTGATGGGCAGCAGCTGATAGACCTGCTGCGGCAGATTGAGCAGGGTGTACCAGAGCGCATCCGCCACGGTGTAGTGGCCGACCCCGATGTCTCCCTGCTGGCTGATGAAGACGAACAGGCCGCCGAGGACGAGCAGGACGATCAGCACCATCCCCACTGCACCGAGCACCGTGCGCAGGATGTAGCGGTCGAGGATGCTCATGCCGGCCCCGCCAGGCGATACCGCAGGCGTTGCGCGGCCCGCGGCGCCCGGATCACCAGCAGCGCGAGCAACACGACCGCGACGTGGGTCCACCACAGACCCACGAAGGCTGGGATCGCGCCGTGGGCGATCCACGCCTGACCGGCGGAGATGAGATTCCAATAGACGAGATAGATGATCAGCGCCAGCCACACCCGGGCGTAGCGGCCCTGGCGGGGCCGCAGGCGCGACAGCGGAATGGCCAGCACCGTCAGGACGATGCACATGAGCGGCATGGAAATGCGCCACTGCAGCTTCGCCTGGCTCCTGGGATCGGAAGACGCGAGCAGCGCCGCGGTCGGCCGGGCATCGAGATCGGTCACGACGCCCGTCACGGGCGGCAGCCGCACGGGGATGGTCAGCTCCCGGAACGACGGCATGGAGCGAAACTGCGTGCTGCCGGGAACGCCCTCGTACCGCTGTCCATTGAAGAGCTCGATCGTCTGAGTGCCGGCGTCCGGCGTCACCGTTTGGACCGCACGCTGGGCTAGCGTCACCTCCACCACAGGACCCTGGTTCCGCTCCACGAAGACGTCCTCCAGCGTCCCGTCACGATCGACCCGCTCGGCATAGACGACCGCCGTACCGCCCGCGAACGAGCGGAACGTCCCCGCCTGCAAAGGTGCGAACTGCCCGGAGCGCACCGCGGCGTCGCGGAGGGTCAGCGCCTGCGCGGTCGCCCCGGGTGCCACGAGCAGGGTGAGTGCGGCGAGACCGGCCGCCAGAACGATGCCGAGCGCGATCACGCCCCCGTAGAGCGTAGCCGGTCTGACGCCACAGGCGAACGCGGCAGCCAGCTCGCTGTCGTGATAGAGCCGGCCGAGAGCGAGAACGATGCCGAGCAGGAGCCCGAACGGAACGAGGATGCTCAGGTACTGCAGCATCCCCAGATAGATGAGCTCGAGCACCACACCCTGGGGAAACTGGCTCGCCGCGGCGCGCTCCAGCACGGCAGCCACCTGATTGGCCAGCAGAATGATGAGCAGCACGGCCATCACCACGAACCAGGCGGTGACGACTTCCCGCAGAATGTAGCGTCCGAGGATCTTCCCCAACCGATGGCCTGCCGTGACTTTTCCCGCCGGACCGCCGGTGGGTTAGACTAAAATATTACGGTAAAGCAGGCGGTTGCGCGCCCTCAATGGGGGCGCGGCCGCAAACCTAAAAATACTCCGGCGCCCGGCGCCGGCACTCCGGCAGGGCCGGCACGGGGAAACGCGATGCGATTCGAGATCTGGAGCAAGGGGATAGCCGCGCTCGGCGTGGACTGCCTCGTCATCGGAGTTTTCGAGGAAGGCGAGCTGAGCGAGGAGGCGCGCGCCGTCGACTCGGCGAGCGGCGGCCAGCTCAAGAAGCTGCTCGGCCGCGGCGATTTTCCGGGCAAGCCCGGGGAGACCCTGCTGCTCGCGGACCTGCCCGGCCTCGAGGCCACCCGAGTGCTGCTCACCGGCCTCGGCGCCCGCAAGAGCCTGAGCCGCAAGACCTGGCGCAAGGCGTGGGCCGGCGCCGTCGCGGCGCTGTCCAAGACGGGCATCGCGAGCGCGGCGCTCGCCCTCGAGAGGCCCGGCGCCAAAGCGCTCGACGACTATTACTTCGGCCGCGCGGTCGCCGAGATCGCCGCGATGGGCCTCTACCGGATCAACGATCTGAAGACCGGCAAGAAGCCCAAGCCCGCCGCCCTCGAGCGGGTGCTCGCGGGTCCCGTCTCCAAGGGTGCCGCCGCGAAGGTGGAGCGCGGCCTCGCGCATGGCGCCGCGATCGCCGCGGCCAGCCGCATCCAGCGCGACCTCGCGAACCTGCCGAGTAACGTCTGCACGCCCATTTTCCTGGCGGAGGAGGCGCGTGCGCTCGCGAAGCGCTACCGCTCCCTGCGCGTGCGCGTGCTCGATGAGCCGGCGATCCGCAAGGAAAAAATGGGCTGCCTGCTCGCGGTCTCGCAGGGCAGCGCGCAGCCCCCGCGGTTCATCGTGATGGAGTACGCCGGGTCCGGCAAGGCGGGCGCTCCCGCGCCGCCTGTCGTCCTCGTCGGCAAGGGTGTGACCTTCGACACCGGCGGCATCTCCCTCAAGGATCCGCCGGCCATGGACGAGATGAAATTCGATATGAGCGGTGCGGCGGCGGTCATCGCCTCGCTGACCCTCGCCGCGGCGCTCGAACTGCCGCTGCGGGTCGTGGGGCTGGTCGCCGCGGTCGAGAACATGCCCGGCGGCAAGGCGGTCAAGCCCGGCGACATCGCCACCAGCGCCTCGGGGCAGACCGTGGAGATCCTCAACACGGATGCCGAAGGCCGGTTGATTCTCTGCGATGCGCTGCACTACGCTCGCCGCTTCAAGCCTGCGGCCGTCGTCGACATTGCGACGCTGACCGGGGCTTGTGTCGTGGCGCTCGGGCATCATCACTCCGGCGCGATGGGCAATGACGAAGCGCTGGTCACGGAGCTGGTCGAGGCGGGAGTACGCGCCGACGACCGTGCGTGGCCCCTGCCGGTCACGGAGGAGTACGCGGAGCAGCTCAAGAGCAATTTCGCGGACTTCGCCAATATCGGCGGCCGGGACGGCGGGGCCATCACCGCCGGGGCGTTCCTCGGTAAGTTCACAGAAGGGTTGAAATGGGCGCACCTCGACGTCGCGGGCACCGCCTACCAGAACGGTGCGCAGAAGGGCAGTACCGGGCGTCCGACTCCTCTTCTCGCGGATTTCCTCATTCGTCGCGCCCGGCTCTGAGGCGTCATGGCGTAAGTCATGGGCGACGACGACGGCATTTCAGCGTTTGCGGCCTCGAGCGGCGCCGAATGCTCCACGCGCGCCTCATCCGCCGCTGAGGGTCTTCGCGTCGACTTCTACGTCATCGAGGAGTCGGCGCCGGATGCGCGGCTGAGGGTCGCCTGCCGACTCGCGGAGAAGGCGTATCTCGCCTCTCAGCGCGCGCTCATCTGGCACACCGACCGCGTCGAGCTCGAGGCGCTCGATGGGCTGCTCTGGACCTTCGCAGACGGCAGTTTCGTGCCGCACGACTGGCTGACATCCAACGCCACGGAGGCGCCGGTGCTGCTCGCTGTCGGCTCCCCGCCGGCCGAGGCGTTCGATTTCGTCGTCAACCTCGCGGCCGATCCGCCGCCATTCCTGCACCTGACGCGGCGGATCGCCGAGATCATCGACGGCGACGAGGGGCGCCGGCGGGCCGGACGGGCGCGCTTCAAAGCCTACCGCGAGCTGGGCATACAGCCGACTTCTCATGCGCTGCGCGCAGGACTAACGGGGTTCGCCGGAAGCGAACCCCGCCCGTAAAGCGGCGCTGCGCGCCGAAAGAAAGCACGCGCCGCTATAATCCAAGGAACTCTACGAGGTTCTCGTCTCACCATGGACAAAGCGTACGCGCCGCACGAGATCGAGCGGCGGATCTACGAGCAATGGGAATCCCGCGGCTGGTTCGCGCCGAGCGGCCGCGGATCGCCCTTCTGCATCATGATCCCGCCCCCCAACGTGACCGGTACGCTGCACATGGGCCACGCCTTTCAGCACACGCTGATGGATGCGCTCACCCGCTATCGCCGCATGCGGGGCGACGACGCGCTGTGGCAACCCGGCACCGATCATGCCGGCATCGCAACCCAGATGGTGGTCGAACGGCAGCTCGAAGCGCAGGGCCGCAAGCGCAGCGACCTCACCCGTGAGGCCTTCGTCGAGCGTGTTTGGGAGTGGAAGGCGCAGTCGGGCGGCACCATCGCCTCGCAGATGCGCCGGCTGGGAGACTCGGTCGACTGGTCGCGCGACCGCTTCACGATGGATCCAGGCCTGTCGCGCGCGGTGGTGGAGGTGTTCGTGCGCCTGCACGACGAGGGCCTCATCTATCGCGGCAAGCGGCTGGTCAATTGGGACCCGGTGCTGCTCACGGCGCTGTCCGACCTCGAAGTCCAGAGCGAGGAGGAAGAGGGTCACCTCTGGCATCTGCGATACCCCCTGGAGGACGGCTCCGGCCACATGATCGTGGCAACGACGCGGCCGGAGACGATGCTCGGCGACACCGCCGTTGCCGTGCACCCGGACGACGAGCGCTACAAACATCTCATCGGCAGGAGGCTGCTGCTGCCGCTCGCCGAGCGCCCGATCCCGGTCATCGCCGACACGTACGTCGACGCCACTTTCGGCTCGGGATGCGTCAAGATCACGCCGGCACACGATTTCAACGACTACGAGGTCGGACTGCGGCACGGATTGCAGCAGATCAACATCTTCACGCCCCGCGCCGCGCTCAACGACAACGTCCCGGAGCGCTTCCGCGGCCTCGACCGGCTCGAGGCCCGCAAGCGCGTCGTGGCGGAGCTCGAGGCCGACGGCCTGGTCGGGAAGGTGGAGAAGCACAGGCTCGTGGTGCCCCGGGGCGATCGCAGCGGCGCGGTGCTGGAGCCGTTACTCACCGATCAGTGGTACGTCAAGATCGCTCCGCTCGCCGCGCCCGCCATCGCGGCGGTGGAGAGCGGGCGGACGCGCTTCGTGCCCGAGAACTGGGCGAAGACCTACTTCGAGTGGATGCGCAACATCAAGGACTGGTGCGTCAGCCGTCAGCTCTGGTGGGGACATCGCATCCCTGCCTGGTACGACGAGCGCGGCAACATCTACGTTGCGCGCAACGAGGAGGAGGTCCGCAGCAAACATCATCTCGGCTCCGATGTCCGGCTCACTCAGGAGACCGACGTCCTCGATACCTGGTTCTCCTCGGCGCTTTGGCCGTTCTCGACCCTCGGCTGGCCGGAGCAGACGCCCGAGCTGGCGAAGTTCTATCCGAGCAGCGTGCTCGTGACGGGCTTCGACATCATCTTCTTCTGGGTCGCGCGGATGATGATGATGGGCCTGAAATTCAGGGGCGACGTTCCGTTCCGGGACGTCTACATCACCGGCCTCATTCGCGATGAGCACGGCGACAAGATGTCGAAGTCGAAGGGCAACGTCATCGATCCCCTGGACATCGTCGACGGTATCGACCTCGAGTCGCTGGTCGCCAAGCGCACGAGCGGCCTCATGCAGCCGCAGATGAAGTCGAAGATCGAGAAGGCGACCCGCAAGGAGTATCCGGAAGGCATCGCGCAGCACGGCACGGACGCACTGCGCTTCACCTTCGCCGCCCTGGCTTCCCCCAGCCGCGACATCCGCTTCGATCTGGCGCGCGTGGCCGGTTACCGCAACTTCTGCAACAAGCTGTGGAATGCGGCGCGCTTCGTCATGCTGAGTGTCGGCGCCGACTCCGCCCCTGCGCAGACGGCGGATCGTACCGCCGAGGTCGAGGAGCTCTCGGTCGCCGACCGTTGGATCCGCTCCCGCTTCGGCCACATGTTGGAAAGCGTCGCGGGCGCGCTCGCCGAATACCGCTTCGACTTTGCCGCCGCGGCCCTCTACCAGTTCACCTGGTACGAGTTCTGCGACTGGTATCTCGAGCTGACCAAGCCCGTGCTGCAGTCGGAGTCCTCCTCCCCCGCGGCTCGCGCCGGCACCCGCCGCACTCTGTTGGAAATGCTCGAAGCCCTGCAGCGCGCCCTGCATCCGATCATGCCCTTCATCACGGAGGAAGTCTGGCAGCGGATCGCCCCCCTCGCCGGCCGCTCCGGGCCCACGGTGATGCTGGCGCCCTATCCGCGGCGCTCCGACTTCCCCCGCGACGAGGCGAGCGAGCAGGAAGTCGGCTGGCTGCAGGCCTTCATCCTCGCCGTCCGCCAGATCCGCGGCGAGATGAACATCAGCCCCTCACGCCGCATCCCGCTTCTGCATCGCAACGCGTCCGCGCACGACCTCGAGCTCATCCAGCGACACCAGGCGTGGCTCGAGCGGCTCGCGGGCATCGAGCCGCCGCGCGCGATCGCTTCGAACGAGCCGGTGCCGCCCGCGGCGACGGCCCTCGTCGGCGATCTCACCCTCCTCGTCCCCATGGCCGGCCTGATCGACGCCGCGGCCGAAGCGGAGCGCCTGAGCAAGCTGATCGGCCGCGCCCGATCCGACCTCGAGAAGACACGGGCGCGCCTCGCCAACGACAACTTCGTCCGCAATGCCCCCGGGGACGTCGTGAATACCGAGCGCCGGCGCCTCGCCGACCTCGAGCAGACCGTTGCCCGCCTGTCGAGCCAGCTCGAGCGCGTGCGGGATCTGCCCGGCGCGGGCGCCGCATGAACGCGGCGGCTGCGCAGGACCGCGACGCCGGGGCCCTGCAGCGTGCGCTCGCAGCCCTGGAAACGGTCGTTCTCGGCAAGCCGCAGCAAATGCGCCTCTGCCTCACCTGCCTGCTGGCGCGCGGCCACCTGCTGATCGAGGACGTGCCGGGGGTCGGCAAGACCACGCTCGCGCACGCACTCGCGCAGGTGCTGGGACTGGCCTGGCAGCGGGTGCAATTCACCAGCGATCTGCTGCCGGCCGACATCATCGGCGTGTCGATCTTCGATCGCGCCAGCCAGCAGTTCAAGTTCCGTCAGGGGCCGATCTTCACCCAGCTGCTGCTGGCGGACGAGGTGAACCGCGCGAGCCCGCGCACCCAGAGCGCCCTGCTCGAGGCCATGGAGGAGCGTCAGGTGAGCGTGGACCTGACCACTTACCGGCTCGCCGAGCCGTTCTTCGTGGTGGCCACGCAAAACCCTCATGAGCAGCTCGGCACCTTCCCCCTGCCGGAATCGCAGCTCGACCGGTTCCTCATGCGGGTGACACTGGGCTACCCGGACGCCGCCCACGAGCGGGAGCTGCTGAAGACCGGCGACCGCCGCGATCTCATCCCCGGCCTCGAGCCGGTGCTCGGGCCGGAAGCGGTCATCCGCGCCCAGCAGGCGGTGCGCGCGATTCACGTGTCGGAGCCTCTGCTCGACTACGCTCAGGCGCTCATCGCCAGAACGCGCGGACGCCCCGACCTGAAACTGGGGCTGTCGCCGCGCGCAGGGCAGGGTCTGATCCGCTGCGCGCAGGCGTGGGCGTCTCTCGCCGGACGCCCAGCGGTGCTTCCCGAGGACGTGCAGGCCGTCTTCCCGGCCGTCGTCACCCACCGGCTCGAGCGCCGCGACAGTGGACGGGTAGATCCGTCCGGCTCACCGGCAACAGGCATTGCGGACGAGCTCATCAAGACAGTGCCCGTACCGCTTTAAAATGCGCCGGATCCAGGCATCGTGCCCGGCCCGGCGTTTCGAGCAAAAAGCGTGGTTTTTGCTCGAAACTCCCCACCTGCGGCGGCGGGGCACATCCTTGTGCCTGCGGAGACGACTGATGATCCGTGCCAAAACGATGCCAGCGAGATCGGCTCCAGCGCGGCTCCGGGAACGCTTCCGGCAGGCTGCCGCCGACTGGGCGCGGCGCCGGCAGGGACCTGACAAACTGCCGCTGACGCTCGCGCGCCGGCGTCTCTATATCCTGCCAACACGCGCCGGAATGGCCTTCGGGGCGCTGGTGCTGACCATGCTCATCGCCGGACTGAACTACGCCAACAGCCTGGCGCTGCTGTTGGGATTCCTGCTCACCGGCTTCGCGCTGGTGGCCATGCACGAGTGTCACCGTACCCTCCTCGGCCTCTCACTGCTGGAGGCCGCGGCGCTGCCGCTCTTCGCGGGCGCCACCGGCGGCCTGCGCCTGACCATCGGGAATACCTCCCGCCTCGCGCGCTATCGCATACAGGCCGCGGTGCCGGATGAAGCCGCGGTGTCCGTGGACGTGCCTGCCGGCGGCCGCGCGCAGATCGAGCTGCCGATCCGCGCACCGAAGCGGGGGCTGCATCGAATCGATCGGCTGCGGCTCAGCAGCTCGCATCCCTTCGGCCTCTTCGGCGTGTGGACCTGGGTTCACGCACCCATCACGGTGATCGTCTATCCGCGAGCCGTCGGCACCCTGCCGTTGCCCGCGGACAGCGGCGCCCGATCCGGCACGCGCCCGCAAGGCGCCGCCGGCACCGACGAGTGGCTCGGGCTGCGTCCGTTCCGCTACGGCGATTCTCCGCGCCAGGTGGCCTGGAAGGCCTACGCGCGCGAAGCGCCGCTGCTCGTCAAGGAATACAGCTCCGCCGGCTCGCAGCGGCGCATCCTCTCATTGGAGGCCGCCACGCAACCCGGCATCGAGCCGCGTCTGGAGCAACTCGCGCGTTGGGTCGTGGACGCCGAGGCAGCCTCGGATCTCTACGGACTCGAGCTGCCCGGGAAGCGCATCCCGCCGCATCGCGGCCCCGATCATCGCCACCGCTGCCTCACGGCGCTGGCGCTCTACGGCTCTTCGAGTTCGGCCTCGCCGGAGCCGGCCTCGCCGAGTGAGGCGTCGCCCGGATCGGCCTCTCCAAGCGAGAGCTTTTCGAGTGCGGGCTCTTCCAGCCCGGACGCTTCGGCACCGGGGATCCGATGAGCGGCGCGCGGGCCGTTTCGATGACATCGCGACCACCCTTGTTGTGGGCCTGCGCGGCAAGCGCAGCCGCGCTGCTCTTGCACGTGGCTGAAGTCCCCGCGTGGGTCACTATCACTTCTCTGGGCCTCGTCGTTTGGCGCCTCGCGGCCCTGCTCGGCGCCGCGCGCCTGCCCGGGGGCATCGTGCGCATCGCACTGGGATTGGCGCTGGTGGCAGCGGTGTTCCTGCAGTTCCACACACTCAACGGCCTCGTCCCCGGCACGGCGATGTTGATGTTGATGGTGTCGATCAAGCTGCTCGAAACACGCAGCCGGCGCGATCAGTACGTCGTGATCGGCGGCGCGCTCTTCCTTCTCCTTGCCGCATGTCTCTACGAGCAGTCGCTCCCGTGGGCACCGCTCTACGGGGCGCAGGCGCTGCTCTGCTGTTCGGCGCTTGCCGTTGTGGCCTATGCGCCCGAAAGGGACGACCCGCGCTTCCCGATGCCTGCCGGTCTGCGTACACGAGACGCCGTCACGCTGGCGGGACGCACCCTGCTCTTCGCCATACCGCTCGCCATCCCGCTCTTTCTCTTCTTCCCGCGCCTGCCCGGCCACTTCTGGGCCCTATCGTCAGGCGATGAGGCCGTGAGCGGGCTCGGCGATACGCTGACGCCAGGGGGCATTTCGCGCCTCACCTCTTCCTACGCCATCGCATTCACGGCGCGCTTCGACGGCCGCCCGCCTCCTCCCGCCGAGCGCTACTGGCGCGGCCCCGTGATGCACGATTTCGACGGCGCCACCTGGAAAGCAGGCCGCTACGCGCCCGAGGCCGAGCAGCGTATCGATTGCCTCGCCCCGCCCTATCGCTATCGTATCTTCCTCGAGCCGACCTTCAGACACTGGTGGCTCGCGCTCGACACCCCCATGGGCTCACCGAGCCCCGGCGTCCGTTACACCGACGACTTCCAGCTCATCGCCACCCAGCCGGTATCACAATCGCTGAGCTACGCCGGCATCTCCTGCGCGCACACCCTGTCGTTGATGCCGCTCCCGTTCGCCGCCCGGCTCGACGACACACGGCTGCCCCGCGCCGCCAATCCCCGCACCCTGGCCTTTGCATCGCAACTGCGCCGCAGCACCGGCTCCGACATCGCGTTCGTGCAGGCCGCGCTCACGTTCCTGCACACCGGCGGATTCTCCTACTCCCTCACCCCGCCCCCTCTCGGCCCCGATCCCGTCGACGACTTCCTCTTCCACACCCGCACCGGCTTCTGCGGCCACTACGCTTCCGCATTCGTCGACATGATGAGAGCCGGAGGCGTCCCCGCGCGCGTCGTCACCGGCTATCTGGGCGGCCAGTGGAACCCCTACGACGGCACAGTGATCGTCCGCCAGTCCGATGCCCACGCCTGGGCCGAAGTCTGGCTCGACGGCCGCGGCTGGACACGAGTGGACCCCACCGCCGTCGTCGCCCCCGAGCGCCTCACCCGCAACATCCTCGACCTGCTCCCCGACTCCCTCTCCACCCCCGAGCGCCTGATACACGCGTGGCCCTGGCTCAACACCGCGCTCGAGCGCTGGGCCGCCGTCAACGGCTGGTGGAACGAGCGCTTCGTAGGCTTCAACAGCCGCTCCCAACTCAACCTCCTGCGCGCGCTGGGCTTCCACTCCCCCGAGCTCCGCGACGCCGGCCTCCTATTCGCCGCCGCCCTCCTCCTCTGGCTGACCTGGATCTCCTGGCAGCTAGGCAAAGCCTCCCTGACCGCCCCCCGCCCCGACCGCCTGGCCCGCGCGTACGATCGCCTCTGCCGCAAACTGGCCCGCTCCGGCCTCCCCCGCGCCCCCCACCAAGGCCCCCTGGCCTACGCAGAGCTGGTCACCCGGTACCGCCCCGACCTCTCCACCCGCATAGCCCCTCTCTTGGAGCAATACGCCACCCTACGCTTCGGCCCCACATTCGATTCGCACGATCGCCATATCGGGGAATTCGAACGCGCGGTGGCCCGGATCTCCGTTCCCAGCCGGAAATAAATCCAAACAGCACGCCTCATACGGCGGAGCATCGGTTGAAAAAAGATTTTCCGGGACGCTCAAAAACAGGATGTTTTTGCGCGAGCCTACAGGGAGGTATTCACGGCGTTCCCGGAAAATCTGTTTTTCAAGCGATGCTCCGGGACCTGCATCTCAAACCGCGTGCTCTCTCGTCTCTCTGAACGTAATGTCAGGCCACCGCTCCAACGTGAGCTGCAAGTTCACCCGCGAGGGCGCCAGGTACACCAACGCCCCCGCATGATCCACCGCCAGATGATCATGCGCTCTCGCCCGAAACTCCTCCAGCTTCCTCCCCTCCGCCGCATCCACCCACCGGGCCGTATGCACATTGACCGGCTCGAACACACACTGCACTCCGTACTCGTCCTGCAGCCGAAACGCCACCACCTCGAACTGCAGCTGCCCCACCGCCCCCAGGATCAGCTCATTGTTGCGCACCGGCTTGAAGAGCTGCGTCGCCCCCTCCTCGCACAGCTGCGACAACCCCTTCTGCAGCGCCTTCATTTTCAAAGGATCCTTCAGCACCGCCCGCCGGAAGATCTCCGGCGCGAAGTTGGGAACCCCCGTGAACGCCAGTTTCTCCCCTTCCGTGAAGGTATCCCCGATGTTGATGGTCCCGTGGTTGTGCAGCCCGATGATGTCCCCCGCGTAAGCCTCCTCCGCATGCTCCCGCTCCGCCGCCATGAACGTCAGCGCGTCCGCCACCCGCACCTCCTTGCCGAGGCGCGTGTGATAGAGCCGCATGCCGCGCGTGTACTTGCCCGAGCAGAGCCGCAGGAACGCGATGCGGTCGCGGTGCCCCGGGTCCATGTTGGCCTGGATCTTGAACACGAACCCCGACAGCGCCTCCTCGAGGGGCTCGACTTCCCTTTCCCGGGCCTCGCGCGCCTGCGGACCCGGCGCGTGCGCGGTGAACGTCGCGAGCAGCTCCTCCACACCGAAGTTGCTGATGGCGGAGCCGAAGAACACCGGCGTCTGCCGGCCGGCCAGGTAGGCGTCCGGATGGAACACCGCGGTCGCGCCCCGGACGAGCTCGATTTCCTCCACGACGGCATCCAGCCGGTCCCCGAGAAACCCGCGCGCCGCATCGCTGCGCAACCCCTGGATGACCTGATTCTCGCCGACCCGGCCGCGCTCCCCGGCCAGGTACACGTAGATGCGATCCTCCAGCAGGTGGTAGATGCCGTGCAGGTCCCGCCCCATCCCGATCGGCCAGGTGACCGGCGCCGTGGCCACACCCAACACCTTCTCGATCTCGTCGAGCAGCTCGATCGGCGCCCGCCCTTCGCGGTCGAGCTTGTTGATGAAAGTCATGATGGGCGTATCGCGCAGGCGGCACACCTCCATCAGCTTGATGGTCCGCTCCTCCACGCCCTTGGCGCAGTCGATCACCATCAACGCGGAGTCGACCGCGGTCAGGGTCCGGTAGGTGTCCTCGGAGAAGTCCTCGTGACCCGGCGTGTCCAGCAGGTTCACGATGCAGTTCCGGTAGGGAAACTGCATCACCGACGAAGTCACGGAGATCCCGCGCTGTTGCTCCAGGCGCATCCAGTCGGACGTGGCATGGCGGGTCGCCTTGCGCCCCTTGACGGTGCCCGCCATCTGGATGGCACCGCCGAAGAGCAGCAGCTTCTCGGTCAGCGTGGTCTTGCCGGCGTCCGGGTGCGAGATGATCGCAAACGTCCGCCGCCGAAGAATCTCGGCAGTCAGTTCAGTCATGGATCGAATCGTCTAGAAAGTACTACGGTGGGCGCGGCGTCCGCGCAGGGTGAGTCTGAGCACGGCGGCATCCTCCCTGCCGCCCACGGCCTGGTAGTAGCCCCGGCGCATGCCCACCTGCTCGAATCCCATGGCCTGATAGAGCCGGATCGCGGCCGTGTTGGACGGCCGCACCTCGAGGAACGCCTCGCTCATGCCGGCGGTCGCGCCGCGCTCCAGAAGATAAACCAGCATGCGCCGCCCGAGCCCACGGCAACGATGGGCCTCCGCGACGCAAAGATTCAGCACGTGCGCCTCACCGGCGCCGACGCTCATGACTCCATATCCGATGACCTGGTTGCGCAGCGCGAGCACCCGGCACACGTAGCCGACGCGCAGGCAGTCGCGGAATATGCCCTCGCTCCAGGGGAACTGGTACGAGGCCCGCTCGACGGCGAAGACGCCGCCGACGTCCGCCTCGGTCATCGGACGGATGCCGATCTCCGGGGTGACATCGAGCAGCTCAGGAGCGATGGCCATCTTGGGGGGTGCCTGCCGTCAATTGCCGGAATACGCTGCGTGCGAACTTGAGGTCCTCCCACGCCTTGCGCTTGTCGGCGGGATTGCGCAGGAGATAGGCGGGATGATACGTCACCACGAGGGGCGTGTTCAGCTCACCGAACTGATGCACCCGGCCGCGCAGGCGGCTCAGGGACTCCTCCGTCGCCAGCAGGTTCTGGGCCGCTATCCGGCCCACCGCGAGCAGCAGGCGCGGGCGCACCAGCTCGATCTGGCGGCGCAGGTAAGGCAGGCAGGCCGCGACCTCGTCGGGCTGCGGATCGCGGTTGTTCGGCGGACGGCTCTTGAGCACGTTGGCGATGTAGACGTTATGCGTCCGGCTGAGGCCGATGGCCCGCAGCATCGCATCGAGCAGCTGCCCCGCGCGGCCGACGAACGGCTCCCCGCGGCGGTCCTCCTCCGCGCCCGGCGCCTCCCCGATGACCATCCATTCGGCCCGGGGATTCCCCACCCCGAGGACACCCTGGGTGCGCCCGGCATGCAGGCTGCATCGCGTGCAGCGCATCACCTCGGCCCGCAGCGATTCCCACGCGCCCGCGGCGGCCGCCGGCGGGGGTTGCGCGACGGGTCCTCCGCCGATGGCGGTCCGGGGCACCCAGACGTCGATGCCAATGGCCTCCAGGTACTCGGCGCGAAGTGCGGGATCCATCAGGGAGGGACGCGCCGCAGCCGGCGGAGGCGGCGGAACAGCCAGATGATGGGAGCCGAGACCGCGTAAGTGCCGAAGATCACCAGCAGCAGCGTCGGCGGGTTGGTGGCGTTCAGCACGACCGCGATCAGAACGATGAGGAGCACCACCAGCAGCAGGCGTACGAAGCGGACGCGCCGGTCGATGTCGAACTGCTTGAAGCTGGGATAGCCGAACCGGCTGACCATGAGGGCTCCGGCGATGGCGGTCACCGCGAAGGCCGCAATGAGGCCGGCAAGGCCGGGCTCGTGCCAGTGAATGGACGCCCACACGAAGCCGGCCACGATGGCGGCCGCTGACGGGCTCGGCAATCCCTCGAAATAGCGCTTGTCGGCGGTCGGGGCGCGCGCGTTGAAGCGCGCCAGGCGAAGCGCGGCCGCCACGGCGTAGAAGAAACAGGCCAGCCAGCCGAAGCGCCCCCATTCGTGGCCGAACTCCGCGATCCGCACGACGCCCCACTGGTAAGCGACGATGGCCGGGGCCAGGCCGAAGGACACCATGTCCGCCAGGCTGTCGTACTCCTTGCCGAAGGCGCTCTCCGTGCGGGTCAGCCGCGCGATCCGGCCGTCCAGCGTATCGAAGATCATCGCGATGAAAACGGCCATGCCCGCGGCCGCGAAATGCTTGTCGATCGCGGCGACGATGGCGTAGAAGCCCGAGAAGAGGCATCCGGTGGTCAGCAGGTTCGGCAGGAGATAGATCCCCTTGCGCCGCGGCTTCACCTCATTGTCTGTATCCGGCTCCACGGCGGGAATTTTATCAGGTGGGCTCCTGTTAAGATGCGGGACTCTTCACCCCCGGCAGAAGACCCGCGCACGATGAGGCTCTCGCAGTATCCGATCAACACCGCCAAGGAGACCCCGGCGGAGGCCGAAGTGCTGAGCCATCAGCTGATGCTGCGCGCGGGGCTCATCCGGCGTGAAGCGGCGGGTCTTTACAGCTGGCTGCCGATGGGGCTCAGGACCCTGCGCAAGGCGGAGGCCATCATTCGCGAGGAGATGAACCGGGCGGGGGCGCTCGAGCTCATCATGCCGGTATTCCAGCCCGGGGAGCTCTGGCAGGAGTCCGGCCGCTGGACGGCGTATGGCCCGGAGCTGCTGCGCTTCAAGGACCGCCACGAACGCGATTTCGTGGCCGGACCGACCCATGAGGAAGTCATCACGGACATCGTCCGCCGCGACGTCAAGAGCTATCGCCAGCTGCCGGTGAATTTCTACCAGGTGCAGACGAAGTTCCGCGACGAGATCCGCCCCCGTTTCGGCGTCATGCGCGCGCGCGAGTTCATCATGAAGGACGCCTACTCCTTCCACGTCGATGCCGCCTCGCTGCAGCAGGGTTATCGCGCCATGTACGACGCGTACACCCGCATCTTCACCCGCATGGGGCTCGACTTCCGCGCCGTGAAGGCGGACTCCGGGCCGATCGGCGGCGATGTCTCGCAGGAGTTCCACGTGCTCGCCTCCTCCGGCGAGGATGCGATCGTCTTTTCAGACGGCGATGATTACGCCGCCAACCTGGAGGCGGCCGCCGCCCTGCCGCCGAAGGAGCCGCGCCCCGCCGCTCGCGAGACCATGACCCGCGTCTCGACACCCGGCGCCAAGACCATCGATGAGCTCACACGCATGCTCGACGTGGATGCGTCACAGTGCGTCAAGACGCTGCTCGTCGAGGGTGTGGACGATGACATCGTGGCGTTCGTCGTGCGCGGTGATCACGAGCTCAACGCCACCAAGGCGCAACGCCTCCCGGGGGTCGCGAGCCCCTTCCGCATGGCGAGGGCGGAGCGCATCGCCCGGGCCACCGGTGCCGAAGTCGGGTACATCGGCCCGGTGGGGCTGCGCTGCCGGATTTACGTCGATCACAGCGCCTTCGCCCTGGCGGACTTCGTCTGCGGCGCCAACGAGAAGGACGCGCACCTCACCGGAGTCAACTGGGATCGGGACGTCGGCGAGGTCACGGAGGCCGACATCCGCAACGTGCGCGAGGGAGACCCGAGCCCGAGCGGCCGCGGACACCTCAAGATCGCCCGCGGCATCGAGGTGGGCCACATCTTCCAGCTCGGCAGCAAGTACAGCGAGCCGCTCAAGGCAACGGTGCTGGACGAGTCCGGCAAGGAAGTGACCCTGCTCATGGGCTGCTATGGCATCGGTGTGACGCGCGTCGTGGCCGCCGCCATCGAGCAGAATCACGATGAGCGCGGCATCATCTGGCCGGAGCCGCTGGCCCCCTTCCAGGTGGTGCTGGTGCCCCTCAATCTGCAGAAATCCGCCCGGGTACGCGAAGTTGCCGAACGTCTCTATACCGAGCTCACGGCTCGAGGCATCGAGGTCCTCCATGACGACCGCGATGCCCGGCCCGGAGTCAAGTTCGCCGACGCGGAGCTGCTCGGCATCCCCCATCGGCTGGTCGTCGGAGAGCGGGGCCTGGAGGGCGGCCGGCTGGAATACCGCTACCGCCGGGACAGCGAGAGCACGGATTTTCCGGCCGATGAGGCAGCCGGGTTCATCGAGTCCCGGCTGCGCTGAGCGCCGGCTCCGGACCCTCGGCCCGGCCCTCGCGGCCGTGCTGCTCGCCGTGCTCGCAGCTGTCGCGCGCGCCGACCAACAGCGCGATCCGGCGCTCGGGCCCGTCGTCCGGCACGCGATCTCGCAGGCCCAGTGCTTCGTCGACCGCTACGACGCCGCCGTCTGGTACACGCTCATGGAGCCGCGGCTGAAGCGGTTCGTGCCGACGCCCGCCGAGCGGCTTTCCATCCTGCAGCAGGTCTACTGCGAGACGCACCGCCCGGGCGAGTCCAAACTGCCGCCCGGCCTGGTGATGGCCGTGATGCAGG
>Ga0335072_10003414_pt1 | contig 23955 bp, 21 predicted proteins | sample Lox_Sample_21_FD_206725 | JGI IMG/M metagenome (GOLD analysis project Ga0335072, IMG submission 206725) | Soil microbial communities from Loxahatchee National Wildlife Refuge, Florida, United States - Lox_Sample_2.1 | ecosystem: Environmental > Terrestrial > Soil > Wetlands | place: USA... | reverse complement strand
CCAGCGGCCAAACATAACCGTGGGGCGTGTGCGGGCTGCCGATTCCGCTCGCATAGGTTCCGCTGAAGTAGTACGGATTGCGATCCGAAAGGATGAACCGGCGCGTATTTTGATAGATCGGATCCGTTACCGAAAGGTAACCGATATACGGGATCGAGAGCAGCGAGGGGATATTTGCATCGTCCATGAGGCTGCGATGTCCCAGACCGTCGACTTCGTATGCGTACATCACGCCGATTCCGTCGACGAAGGTGCGTCCATACTGCTCGATGCCGCATTGAATCTCGCGCGCAAGCTGCTCTGCATCCTGGGCGCGCGTCTCATCTGCGTAAGCTTCGCGCTCGATGCGCGCAAGATCGCGTAATACGACGACCGCGAGCATGTTGTCCGGAATATTATATTGATAGCGCGCCGAATCGTCGGACGGGCGGAAACCGGTCCACACCATGCCGGTGTATGCGACCTTGCTTCCACGACCGCCATCGGTGAGCGCCGGATGCCGATAGCGCGAGCGCGTGTTATGGCGCTGTTCGGTATGTAAGACGGTCAGGATGCGATCGAACGCGTCGGCTTCGGCCGGCGTGAATATCTTTGCGTCGCCGGTTGCGGCCCAATAGTCGTACGCGAACCAGATCGGATAGAGCAGCGAGTCGAGCTCAAACTTGCGCTCGAACACGCCGTAGTTCGGTGAGAATGCATTGGCGTACGCATCGATCAGGACATATTTTGCCTCGCGCCGGATGACGCCGCGCAGCTCGCGAGCGATCTCTTCGTCGTCCCGGGCTCGCGTTATGTACGGATGGGCCACGGCACTGGCATCGCGCAGCCACTCGGCCGGTATGTCGCCGGTTGATACGTATGTCGTACCGTCGTTTTGAGGCTGCGCATGTGCGCTGAGCGCTTCCATCGCAATTGCGTTCGAAGTGATCGCGCTCACCGGTGCGACCGTCGTCGCAAGCATCGCGATCGCAATGAGGCTTATCGTTATCCGCTGTCGGCTCGCTGCGAGTCGGCCCTTGTAACCCTGCTTCCAAGTCGGGAAGATGGTGCTGGCCATAGTCGGTGCCTTTGCGGCGTGTTATCTAGCGCGATTCTACGCCTTACACCGGAGGAGACGCGTGAGCGCTGTTACACGACGTGTAACGTTTCGATATCGGTGTACGACTAAAGGCGCAACGCCGACAAAACGCGCTCCGCGCTGAGCGGAAGCGTCGTAACGCGCGCACCGCATGCAGCGGCGATCGCATTCGCAATCGCGGGCGCGACGGCTGCAGTGTTGATTTCGCCGGCCATCTTTGCCCCGAACGGACCGGGGCCGGCGATATCTTGGATATTGACGAAACGCAGCGGCGGAATATCCACCTGCGTGGGAAGCTTGTAATCCGCTAGCGACGGATTTTCGACGCGCCCTTCCGTAACGCGCAGCTCCTCGGTCAACGCGTGACCCAAGCCCATGACGAATCCGCCGGCAAGCTGTCCGCGATGCGCGACCGGACTGAGGATCGTTCCGACGTCCGCAACGCATACCACGTCGAGGACTTCGACGACACCCGTTTCCGAATCGACGCTCACCTCGGCGACGAATCCGCAGAATCCGTGCGGCGCAGCTTCATGTCCGTGAGCGGCCTCGAAGACGCCGCGAACCTCGAGCGCTCCGTTCTTCGGCCAGCCGTTTGCATCGATCTGTTCTTTCAGGCGGCGCACCGCGTCGAGCGCGGCGTTGCCGCTGACATGTGTCTGACGGCTCCCGCCCGCACCGGGATCGAAGGGGGTTTGCGTCATCGCGGCTTCACGGATCACGTTCACGCGTTCGAGATCGAGCTCCATACCCGCTGCAACGACTCGCTGCAAGAGCGTGAGGATACCCATTCCTTGCTCGGCTGCACCCGTAATGACGTCGATCTTACCCGACGGATGCGCGCGCAACGTCACTTCGGCTTTGCCGCCTCCGATATGGCGGACGCCGAATCCGATTCCGCGGCCGCGTCCCGAAGGCAGCGGTGAACCCCAGTGCGATGCTTCCCGCATCTTCTCCAGCATCTCGCGCGCCGAGGGCTCCAGATACGGAACGTCCTCGAAATCGGAGCGCTCGCCGCTCACGGCGTTGCGCAGACGCATCTCGAGCGGATCGATGCGCAATTCGTGCGCGATCATATCGATGTGCGATTCAACCGCAAAAATGAACTGCACGTCGCCCGGCGCCCGCATGTGCCCTCCGGGAACGGTGTTCGTATAAACGGAGGTGCGCTCTAAGCGTCCGGCCGGAATGTCGTAGGGTAACTTTGGATCGAGTCCGGGCAGCAACGTCGGCGCGGGTTTGCCGGCTGCATAAGCACCGCCGTTGAAGACGATCTTCGCGTCCATCGCCGTGATGTAGCCGTCGCGCGTGACCCCCGTTCGAATCGTCGTCCGCGAGGGATGCCGCACGGTGCTCGAGCGCATGTCCTCGAGATAGGTGCGCACGTATTTGACCGGGCGCCCGGTCGCGCGGGCCAAGAAATAGCAAGGATATTCGTCGACCGAAAGTCCCTTGCCGCCGAAATCGCCGCCGATGTACGCCGGTTCTATGCGAACGGAACCGACCGGAACCCCGACGCAAATCGCAAATTGCTCGCGCAACGCAAAGGGCGCTTTGTTGGTGGCGACGACGTGCACGATACCTTGCGCGTCGATCCAGACGACCGTCGCGCGCGGTTCGAGATACCCGCCGTGATAGCGCGGCGTCGTGAAGCTATGCTCGAAAACGTGCTCCGCGCGCGCAAAGCCTTCTTCCACGTTCCCTTTGAGCACGATCCGCCGGCCCTGAACGTTCGGATGCGGAACCGCCGCGCGCTTTCCAGCGTGAAAATAATACGTATCGACGTGCTCGTGTAATACCGGAGCCCCCGGCGCAAGCGCCTCGTCAGGCTCGAAGACCGCCGGCAGCTCGTCGTACTCGACGTCGACGAGCGCCGCTGCGGCTTCCGCGATCTCACGCGTTTCGGCAGCCACGGCCGCAATCGCGTCGCCGATGAAGAGCGCGCGGTCGACGCAAAGGGCGGGCCGATCGAAAAAGCGGCGGCCGAAACGGCGCTCCCCGATGTCACGCCCGGTAAGGACGGCATGGACCCCGGGGACTTCGCGCGCACGCTCGGTGTCGATCGAAACGATGCGCGCGTGCGCGTAGGGGCTCGTCGTGAAGGCCGCTTGCAGCATGCCCGGCAACTCGAAGTCGGCTGCGTAGGCGGCCTCGCCCGTAACTTTCTCGCGTCCGTCGAGGCGCAGCTCATTCGAATCAAAGATCGCCGGATGAATGCGCGAGTCAGTGGTCGATGCGCTCATGCCGATATCAGCTGCGTGATGGCTCGCCGCGTCCAGACGCGCGCCATTTCACGCTTGTAGCCTGCCGAGCCGCGCCCATCATCGAGCGGCTCGACGTCTCCGACCACGATCGCCGCCGCGGCATCGATCGCCTCGGGCGTCACGTGCTTTCCGCGCAAAGCCTCTTCGGCGCGACGGGCACGCAGGGGCGTCGTGGCGACAGCGCCGAGCGCCACCCGCACATCCTCGCATACGCCGCTCGCAGCAAGCCGGATCGTCACCGCGACGGAGACGGTTGCGAAATCGTCTTTCGATGCCGGCAAAAACTTGACGTACGCGCCGCGCGTTCCGTCAACCGGCGGAGGAATCCGAATTGCCGTCACGACCTCGCCCGGTTCGAGCGCCGTCTCGAAGACGTCGCGAAAGAATTCGGCCGCCGGAATCGTCCGGACGCCTCCACGGCGCGCGACGACGATCTCGGCGTCGAGTGCGATCAGCATCGGCGGCGGGTCGCTGGCGGGATCGGCATGAACCAGGTTGCCGCCGATCGTCGCCTGGTTGCGGATTCGCACCGACGCAACGCGACCAAACGTCTCTGCAAGCGGTGCAAAGAAGCGCCGTACGAGCGCGGACCGTTCGATCTCGGCATGCGTGACCAGCGCACCGATGTCGAGGCCGCCTTCCTTTGATATGCCGATTTCGCGGAGTCCCTCGATCCGGCGCAAGCCCACGACGTAAGCGGGTTGCACGAGTCCCATGCGCATCAAAAGGACCAGCGCCGTCCCGCCTGCCAGCACGTGCGCGTCCGTTCCGCCCCGCTCGAGCGCGTCGAACGCTCCCGCGAGCGTCGCGGGCTCGACGTATTCGAACGCCACGTCAGCCTTCTTCCGCGGCCGCAACGACCGCTTCGACGATTTGATAATAGCCGGTGCAGCGGCACAGATTTCCCATCATCCACTCACGGACGTCGCGCTCGGACGGATGAGGATTGCGCTCGAGCAGCGCTTTCGCGGCTACGATCTGACCCGGAGTGCATATCCCGCACTGAAAACCGCCGTGACGAAGGAACGCGTCTTGCAGCGAGACCAACGCCTCGCCGTTCGCGATGCCTTCGACGGTTCGAATGGCGCAACCGTCGAGCGTTGCCGCCAAAACCAAACACGCCGACATGAGCCTATCGTCGATCAGGACGCTGCAGCTCCCGCAGACACCGATTCCGCAGCCTTCTTTCGTTCCGGTCAATTTGCAATCGTCACGCAACACGTCAAGGAGCACGCGATTTGCCTCGACCGAGACCGTCCGCTTTGCACCGTTGAGCTTGAACGTTATGGAATGGCGGCTCACCTAGAAGACGACGCTCTCCCCTGGCAATTGTTGGTTTGCGAATCGCTCGAGCATCAGAGGACGAGCGTCCCACGTGCGGGGCTCGCCTTCCGTTATCCATTCGGCGAGGAGAATCCCCACCGCGGGTGAGTGCATGATGCCGTATCCCGAAAATCCCGTCGCGAGAAACAGCCCGGGATGCGAGGGAACCGGCCCGAGGATGGCATGGTTGTCCGGTGTCATCGTCCGGGCACCGGCGTACGCGCGCGCGATCTTCGCACCGGCAAGAATCGGCATGCGATGCGCAGTCGCGCGCTGAACCGCGTCAAGACCGCTCCAATCCGCATCGCTCGGCGGCGTCCCGTCGGGAATCAGCGCGTTCCGATCGGTTCCCCCGAGCAATACTTCCGTGGCGCGCGCGTGTGCGTACCACCCGCTGTCGACGTCGACGACGAGAGGCATCTCCTGCGGCAACCCGTCGACGCGCTCGGCGACGAATACTTGACGCGCATACGCATGAACCGGAACGTCCAATCCGGCGAGAGCGGCAACGGCGCGCGCGGGTTCCGCACGCAAGCACGATCACCGGAGTTTCATATTCGACGCGCGGTGTCCTCAGCGTCCACAAGTCTCCCTTGCGTTCGATCGAGAGCAGCCGCGCTTCGGTCGCCATTGCGCCGCCCTGGCGGCGAAACGATTCGAGAAACGCATGCAGCAACGTCGCCGGTTCGATCGAACCGTCGCCGGCGCTGAAATTTCCGCCCAGCAAATCACCGGTCGCGAGCGGCGGACAACGTGCGCGGATCGCTTGCGGCTCGAGACGCTGTGTATCGACGCCCAGCGTGCGTTGCAGCTCGAGCTCGGCATCCATCCGCGCGAGCCGCGACGGGTCCGCGGTTACGAAAAGATATCCGTGTCGTCTAAAGTGCGGATCGACGCCGTAGGTACGTTCGAAGTTCTCAAAGACGTGCATGCTGATCAGACTGAGCCTGATATTCGGCTCCGTTCCGAACTGCGCGCGCACGCCTCCCGTGGCCCAACGCGATTCACCCGTTCCGGGCAAACCCTCGGCCTCGAGCAAAACGATGCGCCATCCGGGAGCACGTTCGACGAGGCGCTCGGCAATCGAGGTGCCGATAATTCCGGCGCCGACGATCGCTGCATCGACGGACGCCCTCACGCAGCGGCTACGCCGGCTCGGGGAGCGCTTTCGTCAGCGTGTCGTCCATGCGCCGCAATCGGTTCGCAAGCACCTCCATTACTTGCAACGCGAAAAACGGATGATTTTGAACCAGGAATAGAAACCGCTTGCGATCGACCGCGCTGACCTTGCTGTCCTTCGACGCGACCGCCGTTGCCGAACGCGGCAACTGCTCGATCAACGCCATCTCACCGATCATTCCGCCGGGTTCAACCGTTTCGAGAAGCGTCTCGCCGATGCGAATCTCGACCGCGCCTTCGACGACGACGTACATGAAATCAGCCGAGTCGCCTTGTTTGAAAAGCGTAGTCCCGGCTGCGTACGCCTCGGCGTGTGCGTCGTCGTGCCGGAAGATATCCAGTGGGTGCACGACCGTTTCTTCGATGAGAACCCGCCGTTCGGCCTCTCCCTTGCTATTTTTCGGCTGTGGGCGAAAGTTGGGGAGAATGGGTCATGCACCATATTACGATCCCCGACCTGACGAAGGCACCGCCAAGGCCGGGCCGCTTTATGCTAGGCGGGCGCTATGCATGGCTGGCACGGCTGGCCGACAAGGTGCGCGCGCAACACGCCGGCACGAATGGCGACTACGTCGGCTATTGTTCGCTTTCAACGGCGTACTTGGACGCCGTCGGCATCACGGAGCAGACGTTCGACGGACTCATCGATCAAGGGGCTGAGGACGACGACCTGGTCGCGTTCTTCGACGAGCACGTGTCTGACGAGCGGCGCCGCAAAGCCAATCGCCTCGTCTTGGAAGATCACGCAGAGTCACTCGACCGGCAGGACGCCGAGGAAGGCTACGTCTAGGGCCCGCGGGGGTTGGCGAGTCTGAGCCGTTGAGGTAGCATCGTGCGGTCTCGCAGATGAATCGCAGCGTTCGCTTTCCCAACTCGCGGGCGTACGTCGGAGTCGCACGGCGAACCGCACTCGAATTTGCACGGGCCCTCGGCCTTCCCGAAGGGAAACTCGAGGATCTCGGCTACGCGGTCGGCGAGGCGTTGGCAAATGCCGTCGAACATGGATTCCGCGAGCGCACATACTTTCAGATCCGCGTTTGGCGCTCCGAGCATGAGGACGCGATCGTCGTCGAAGTGCAGGACGACGGCGAGGGATTCGATCCCGGAACGCTTTCCGATCCGGAAGAAAATGCGGCGCGCGGCTACGGCGTAACGATCATGCGCGCCATGGCCGATCGCGTTTCGTTCGAGCGCAATGGTCGCCTCGTGCGGCTCTGGAAAGCGCTGGGCGACGGCACCGCTCCGTAAAGGTCGGGTGTGATCCCTTTCACGCCCAAGGTGTGTTCCGGCAACAACAAGTAATCCGTGGTATCCCGTGAAAACGGTGGGTTGTCGGAGGGTTCGCTAGTGATCCGTAGGCTTTCTATTGCCGCAGTTACTCTAGCTTCGTTCCTAGCGCTGACGTCGTGCGGCGGCGGAGGAACGTCGTTCTTAGGGGGCTCGGGCCTGACCTCACCCGGCGGCGGGGGGTCGACTAATCCGGTCACGCCGAGCGGAACCGCAAATGTCAAGTTCTCCTTGACAATTCCGGGCCCAAGCTCTTCAGCGACCAGCTCGACCGCAACCCGCATCGTCAGCGCATCCGTCCGCAAGCCGGCGACGATTTCATCCGGGACCCAATCGATCACGGTGAGCGTCAACGGCGGAACGCCGCAGGTGTTCAATACGTCGTCCTGCAGCGGCAGCCCCAACCTGACGTGCCAGCTCTCGGTCGGAGCAGCCTACGGACTCGACAGTTTTCTGATCCTCACGTACAGCGGCGTAAACGGCACGGGGACCGCGCTCAATGCAGCGGCGGTAACGCTGAACGTTACGACCGGCGGCCCCAATACTGCAAGCGCGACGGCCGGAAACCTGCTCACCGTCACCAGCAACGGCGACTCGAGCGGCGGCTCCAACAGCTGCGCCGCAGGCTCCACCACGTGCACGCTGCGCGAAGCAGTCGCTGAAGCGAGCACGACCGCCGGGGTTTACACCGCTTTGTTGTTTTCAGGCGTGACGTCGATTACGGTCGCCAGCCCCATTACGCTCAACGGTCAAAACATGATCGTTCTCGGCCCGGGCGCGGGCGCTTCGAATTCGGCCGGCACGGGCGCACCAAGTGCCTCGAGCGGCCTGACGATCAGCGGCGGAAGCGCGACGCAGATCTTTTACGTAGGCTCGGGCAGCTCGCTCATGGTTGACGGCGTGACCCTTTCGGGTGGAAACAATTCTACCGACAACTCCGGCGGAGCGATCGAGAATTACGGATCGCTGGCAATCGTCAACACGATCTTCAGCGGGAACGGCGGGAGCAGCACGGAGTACGGCGGCGCCGTCTACGACGAAGGAGCGTCGCCGACGAGCGTCTCGCTCTCGACATTCACGAACAACACGGCGACATATGAGGGCGGCGCCTACTACGAGGATTCGGGAGCGTCGTTCAGTCGCGTGATTTTCAACGGCAACTCGGCCTTCGATGGTGAAGACTATGGCGCGGGCGGCGCGATTTACGCCGAATGGAATCTGACCGTGGGCAACTCGACGTTCACGGCCAACGTGGCGGGCAGCACGAGCGTAGCGAACGTCGAGGGCGACGGTGGTGCGATTTTCATCGATGGCAACGGCGTGAGCCCGACGATCACGGCTTCGACGTTCGGCGGCAGCAGCTCGTCCGCCGGGAACTTCGCCGGTGGTCCGGGCGCGAGCGCCCGCGGCGAAGGCGGCGCCATTTATAACGACGGCGGTAATCCGCTCATCAGCAGCGGGAACACGTTCGGCTACAACACCACCAAGGGCGGCGAGAGCGCGTACGGCGGCGCAATCTCGGACTATGACGGCGTGACGAGCACGGGGGACACGTTCACGAATAACACCTCCGATGCAACGGCCGCAATGAGCGGTTGCTCGATGTACGCCTACGGCGGCGCGGTGTATACGGAAAACGATGATGGCAGCGACAGCTACTCAGGCTCGACGTGGAGCAACGACACCTTCACCGGCAACCAAGCTCTCGGAACGGTCAACGGAACGCCGTACGTGTACGGCGGTGCCATCTTCGACTATTACGGCGGCGGCATTACCGTCACGGGAAGCACCTTCAAGAACAACACCACAAACGGCGGCGTCGGATACGCGGACGGCGGCGGCCTTGCGGTCGAAGATGGTTACGGATCCACGACGCTCACGAACGACACCTTCACGAGCAACACCGCGACGACGCAATCAGGTAGCGCCTCCGGCGGCGGCCTTGAGGTCGACTATGCGTTCATCACGGTCAGCGGCCTGACGGTCAGCAATAACTCAGCCACGATCACCGGAACGTCAACCGACAACTCGGCATACGGCGGCGGCTTCGAGTTCTACGAAGGCGACGAAGAAGACGAGTCCGTGGCCAGAAAGCCCTCACCCCTCGCGGCGAAACGACGCACCGTAGCGGCCAAGCTCGCGGAGCACGCCGCGCGCATCTTCACGTACAAGCAGACAAAGTTCACAGCGTACGTCTCTAAAAAGTCGAAGCACGCCATGGCACGGCTTTCGAAACGAGCTGCGCCGAACACGTCGCGGCAAGTCCAGGGCGAAGGAGATTCTCCCAGCAGCACCATTGCCAATACAAGCTTTACAAACAACACCGTCAACGGCGGGGCGAGCGGCTACGCCTACGGCGGCGGCGCCGATCTTTCGGGCGCTCCGACGATCACCGGCACGACGTTCAGCGGCAACACCGCAACCGCGTCCGGCACCGGAGGTTACGCTGCCGGCGGCGGATTCTCAAACGGCAGCGACGAGTGCGGCGAGGAGCCCGGCATCAGCTTCACGGGAACAATCAGCGGCAACAGCGCCGTCAACGCGGGCGGCGGAATCTGGAACGATTGCAGCGAGTTCACGGTTCTGCAGGCCACGATTTCCGGAAACCAAGTCACCGCAACGCAGTATGGAAGCAGCGGGTACTACGACGGCGACGGTGGCGGCGGGATTTGGAGTGACTGCGGCAGCGTCGCGATCACGCAATCGACGATCAGCGGAAATTCCGTTGCCGGCTCGGTGGCGGACACCGGCGGCGGCGGCGTGATGAACAACGACGGAAGCCTGACCATCACCAACTCGACGATTGCCTCGAACACGTCGGCGATCGACGGAGGGGGCGCGGAAAACACCAACTACGCGAGCACGACGTTTACGAACGTGACCGTTTACCAAAACAAGGCCACCGGCAAGGGCGGCAGCATTGAAAACGGGCCCTGCGACGGCTGCGACTACGTCTCTATCGAGAACACGATCCTGGCAGGCGGCAGTGCAGGCACGGGCAATGAGGTCGACAACGAGGACACGTTCTACTCGTACGGCGGTAATCTGATCCAAGGCGCGGTGTCGGGCGACTCGATTCCGGCTGCGTCCGAGGGCATTGCCGATCTCACCGGCGTCAGTCCAGCTCTCGGCACCCTCGGCAGCAACGGCGGGCCGACCCAAACGATACCCGATACGTCGTCGAGCCCCGGGAAGGGACACATCCCGTTCAGCGGCACCTACTGCGGATACAACGGACCGTCGGTCGATCAACGCAATTACACGCGGGGCACCGGAAGCGTCTGCGACATCGGCGCATACGAGTTCGCCGGAACGGCGAGCACGCAAAGCGCAGCTCGAAGACGCTAAACACGGTGGCTAGAGGTCTTCGGGGTTGATGCCCTTCTTGACGTACTGCGTCTTCGTCGGCGGAATGCTGACGGAGACATCGGGCTCGTAGTCGCCCTCGTACGTCACGGTGTTCTCTTGCAGGCGTTGCCGCTCGTACGGACCCATCAGCTTGGAGCTGAGCTCTTCGCCGCTCGGACCGATCACCGCGCTCGGAGTCTCTTCCGGCGCTGCGAATCCGTCGTTGTATATCGCGTACTTCGGACGCCCCTCGTCGTCGAGCTCTTGTCCCTCGGGTTGAATCGCGACGTTGCGATAGCGCGACATTCCGGTGCCCGCCGGGATGAGCTTGCCGATGATGACGTTTTCCTTGAGGCCGAGTAGCGGATCGTACTTGCCTTTGATCGCCGCGTCCGTGAGAACGCGCGTCGTCTCTTGGAAGCTCGCCGCCGAAAGGAACGATTCCGTCGCAAGCGAGGCTTTGGTGACGCCCAGCAGTACGGGACGGCCTTCCGCAACTTCCTTGCCTTCGCCCTTCATCTGCTCGTTTTGCTCGTTGAAGGCCGCGGCTTCGATCAGCTGGCCCGGAAGCATGCGCGTATCGCCGCCGGTAACGACCTTCACCTTACGCAGCATCGAGCGCACGATCGTTTCGATGTGCTTATCGTTGATGTCGACGCCTTGCGAGCGATAGACCTTCTGCACTTCCTGTACCAGGTAGTTCTGCAGCGCGGTCTCACCCTTGTACTCGAGAATCTCGTGCGGATCGAGCGAGCCTTCCGTCAGCGGATCGGCCGGATCGACTTTGTCGCCGTCGTGCACGATCACGTGCGAGCCGAGCGGCGCATCGAACTCGTGGTCGTCGCCGTGCTTGTCGGCGACGATCACCGTGCGGCGATTGCGCGTCGTGTCTTCGACGACGCGAACCGTCCCGGCAACCGTCGAGATCATCGCTTTGCCCTTCGGTTTGCGTGCCTCGAAGATTTCCTCGACGCGCGGCAGACCCGTGATGATGTCCTCAGTTGCGACGCCTCCCGTGTGGAAGGTGCGCAGCGTGAGCTGCGTGCCGGGTTCGCCGATCGATTGCGCGGCAATGATGCCGACCGCCTCACCGATGTCGACTTTCTTTCCGGTCGCAAGATTGCGGCCGTAGCACATCGAGCAGACGCCGTACTTTGCCTGACAGGTGAGGACGGAGCGAATCTTTACCTCGCCGATCCCTGCTGCGATGATTGCGGCGGCCTTGTCTTCGTCGATCTCCTCGTCGCGCAGAACGATTTTCTTACGCGGCGAGGACGGATCTTTGACGTCTTCCGCGGCACGCCGGCCGATCATGCGATCGAACAGCGGCTCGATCGTTTCCTTGCCGACGCGGATGTCGGAGACGATGATACCGTCCTGCGTTCCGCAATCTTCTTCGCGGATGATCACGTCCTGTGCAACGTCCACCAGACGCCGGGTCAGATAACCGGAGTCCGCCGTGCGCAGTGCGGTGTCGGCGAGACCCTTGCGCGCGCCGTGCGTCGAGATGAAGTATTCCAGAACGGTAAGGCCTTCTTTGAGCGACGCCTTGACCGGAATCTCGAGAATGCGTCCCGAGGGATCCGACATAAGCCCGCGCATGCCGCCCAGCTGTTTGACCTGCGCGATCGAACCACGCGCGCCTGACGTCGCCATCATGAAGACGGGGTTGAGCGGGTTTTGCGCGGCCTGCATCGCGGCCGTGACGTGATCCGACGTTTGCTGCCAAATGTCGATCGTCTTGTTGTACTGCTCTTCTTGCGAGATGAAGCCTTGCTCGAAGAGACGGTGCAGCTCGTCGACCTTGTGCTGCGCGTCGTCGAGCAGCTTGTGCTTCTCGTCGGGCACGATGATGTCGTCGATCGCAACCGTCGTGCCGGACTGCGTCGCATAGTGGAAGCCCAGCGTCTTTATCTCGTCGAGGAACTTGGCAGTCTCGGCGTTGCCGTACTTGCGATAGCAGTCCGTGATCAGCTTTTTGAGCGCCGATTTGTCGACGATGTGGTTGACGTACGGGTGATGCCACTCGGGCGGGAACCCGCCGTTGAAGATCACGCGTCCGACTGTCGTGCGCACGAGCTGATCGCCCATGCGAACGTTGATCCACTGCTGCAGGCCGATCTGTCCGTGCTCGTAGGCGATGACGGCTTCTTTGCCGTCGCGGAACGTCGGCAGCGTCTCACCGTTCTCGCTCTTTTTGCCGTTCTTCGATTGCGCTTTACCGTTTGGCGGGACCGAGACTCCGTGCGCGGCCAGCGAATCCTCATCCGAAATCAAGCCGCGAGCCGGGCCACTGTACTCCTCACGCTGGAAGGTGAGGTAATAGAGTCCCAGCACCATGTCCTGGGTCGGAATCGACACCGGGTTTCCGAAGCTCGGCTGCAAGATGTTGTTTGCCGAGAGCATCAGGATGCGCGCTTCGGCCTGCGCGCCGGCGCTCAGCGGCAAATGCACCGCCATCTGGTCGCCGTCGAAGTCGGCGTTGTACGGCGTGCACACCAGCGGGTGCAGGTGAATCGCCTTGCCTTCCACCAGGACCGGTTCGAAGGCTTGAATGCCCAGGCGGTGCAGCGTCGGTGCGCGGTTCAGTAGCACGGGATGCTCGCGGATGACTTCATCCAGAACGTCCCACACTTCCGGACGCACGCGTTCGACCATGCGCTTGGCGCTCTTGATGTTGTGCGCTTGTCCGCGATCGACCAGCTTCTTCATCACGAACGGCTTGAAGAGCTCGAGCGCCATCTCTTTGGGCAGACCGCATTGATGCAGCTTGAGCGTAGGACCGACGACGATGACGGAACGGCCCGAGTAATCGACGCGCTTGCCGAGCAGATTCTGACGGAAGCGCCCTTGCTTACCTTTGAGAATATCGGAAAGCGATTTGAGCGGACGGTTGTTGGGGCCCGTCACCGGTCGTCCGCGGCGCCCATTGTCGATCAGCGCGTCGACTGCTTCTTGCAGCATGCGCTTCTCGTTCTTGATGATGATCTCGGGCGCTGAAAGCTCGAGCAGCCGCTTGAGTCGATTGTTGCGGTTGATGACGCGGCGATAGAGATCGTTGAGATCGCTCGTTGCAAAGCGGCCGCCGTCGAGCTGCACCATCGGACGCAGCTCGGGCGCGATGACCGGCACCGCGGAGAGGATCATCCACTCGGGCTTGTTGCCGCTGGCGAGAAACGCTTCGACGACTTCGAGACGCTTGATCGCCTTGATGCGCTTCTGTCCGCTGGTCTCGTGATATTCTTTGCGGAGCTCTTCCTGAAGTCTGCGTAGGTTGAGATCCTTGAGGAGGTCGCGGATGGCTTCCGCGCCCATGCCCGCCTTGAAGCGGTTGCCGTATTTCTCGCGCGCTTCGCGATACTTTTGCTCGGTGAGAATCTCACGCTTGCCGAGCGACGTGTCGCCCGGATCGGTTACGACGTACGCGGCAAAGTAGATCACCTTCTCGAGCTGTCGCGGCGACATGTCGAGCAGGATGCCGATGCGGCTCGGTACGCCTTTGAAATACCAGATGTGCGAAACGGGCGTCGCCAGCTCGATATGGCCCATGCGTTCCCGGCGCACTTTAGCTCGCGTGATCTCGACGCCGCAGCGATCGCAGATCATGCCTTTGAAGCGAATCCGCTTGTATTTACCGCAGTGGCATTCCCAATCTTTAGTGGGTCCGAAGATCTTTTCGCAGAACAGGCCGTCGCGCTCGGGCTTGAGCGTCCGGTAATTGATCGTCTCGGGTTTTTTTACCTCACCGAACGACCAGGCACGGATTTGCTCAGGGCTAGCCAGCCCGATCCGCATTGCGTCGAAATTGTTGACGTCGAGAAGATTCAATTTTACTCCCGCGGGATGCAGCCCGCACCGATAGTCGCGCTTCGGAGCTCAGAGACGCACGGAATCAGGCGCAAAACGCACTCGGAAGAAATAAAAAGAACCCGAGCTCGTCTTCGCCTGTTCGTCGTGCGCGTTCAGCGGCCGAGGGGCATAGACGGACATTATACTAGGCACCCTACAACCCGTCAACGAGCGTGCCGGTGCCAGCCACAGAGGCGGCCCCTCGGCTTCGGGGCGCCCGCGCCCCTACGCTCGGGGTGACAAACTAGCCGGGAAGTGCTCCTACGCCACCCAGCTCAAGCGAAGTATTTCCTGATAAACGCTTCATAAGGGGTCCCCACAATCTGGAAGCCTGCGTCGGATACGAGTTTTGTCGCAGCTTCGGCCCCTTGTCCTTTATTTTCTGCCTCTATTATGCCAATCGCGACCGCGATTCGTGTTCCACCTGCTCAATGGGTGAGGGTTTTGGTCCCGGGCGGAGCACTCTCGATCGCGTCACGGACCTTGCGCACGTCCGCCCGCGTGATCGTCTGGACGGTGTACGGAATCGAGACATACCGCATGCCGAGCGCCTCGACTTTGGGGCCCTCGGGCTGATCCTGCTCTTCCGGCATCCGCACGTTGATGACGGTCCCGTAGCCTTGGGCAGGAAGCGCCGCCAGCTCCTCATCGGTCGGCTGACCGGCGACGGTAAGCCCGGCGAGCGTCACTTCGTTTCTCACGGCGTCTTCTCCAATTCTTCGCCCGGTTTGAGGTTGCCGGCTTCCATGAAGCGGCGAACCGAGAGCGTATAACCGCGCTGGCTGTCCTCGGCTTTGGGGGCCGTCTGCGCCCAGTTCAGATACGCCCGCCCGGAGAGGCGCAGCAGCCGTTTCGCGAGATCGTCGTGATTGAGCGCTTCGGCCGCGTCGGCGGCGATCTTGTACGCCGCGCCGGCGCGGTCGTGCGCGCGTTGCTCCTCGAAACGCTCGGCCTCGCCGATGGCGCGCTCGAGCGCGGCTTCGGGCTCGCCCGAACGCACGAGCTTCATGAGCTGATCGAGCATGGCTCCGCGCGGTTCACGCGCGCTCGGAGGCTGAGCCGCGAAGATCGAAGCCGCACCACCGTGCGAGAGCAGTCGGCGCCAGCGCAGCTGCGTGTCGATCGTTTGCACGAGACTGCGAAAATCGAACGGCTTGGAAACGAAATCCTGAACGCCGGCGTGCAAGGCCTCGACCTTGTCCTGCGGACGGGAGCGATGCGTCAGCATCACGATCGGGATGTGTCCGGTGGTGTGCTCCTTGCGCAGCGTCTCCGTTGCTTCTTCACCGTCCATGACGGGCATGATCCAATCCATCAGGATCAGGTCGGGCTGCTCGCGACCGGCGAGCTCGAGGCCTTCCTGTCCGTTCGCGGCCTCGATGATCTCGAATCGCTCGCGCTCCAGAAGCTTTCGCAGCAACGTCCGCAGCGCGGCGTCGTCATCGACGACCAGGACGCGGCCTCGGCCGGCCGACTCGGCTTGAGCGAGCGTGCTCGCCGTCGACATCGCAGCAGCCGCCGCCCGGACGCGCTTTTCGATCAATTTGCGCGCATCCGCCGAAAGATCGTCGACGCTCGGAATCTCGACGTAGCCGTAACGCAAGTCGCTGACCCCGAGCGGGAATCCGGAATCGAACCGTAAGGGAGAGACGCTGAAAATCAACTCGCGCGCCTCTTCGCTCGAAAGTCCTTTCCCGTCGAACCAGCCTTCGGGGCTCTCGGCGGCGGCGATGACGAACTGCTCCTCGGAGAGCCAAACGCGAACCGCCTCGACTTTGCGCGTAGCGATCAACTCGCTGGCGAGACGATGCGCGAGCTCGACGCTGGACACGACGCTCATGGTCCTGCCCGTTCGGCCCGGCCGCGGGACCCTCCCTCGGCGCCCGAGGCGAGCACCCGATACCGCGTCGAAGCCCCCATGACGAGCGAGGTACAACGTGGACAACGACAGCGTCGCCAAACAGATAAACCGCGGACTCTATCTTGCGCCCGATCTCGATCTCGACGAAGACGACGATCCGCTCTTGGAGCAAGCGCGCGAAAACGTCGATGCGGAGGTCGAGGAAATCGAAGACGAGCGCGAACGCAAGCCCGACAACGACAAAGGCCGCCCGTAGCGGGCGGCCTTCGTTTTTAGGGGAGCTCGATCTCGGAGAGGTTTTTCTCGATCTTACGCTTGACGCGCTGCAACGCGTTGTCGATCGACTTCACGTGCCGATTCAGGTCGCGCGCCATTTCCTGATAACTCTTGCCTTCAAGATAGCTCAGCAAGACCTGTGATTCGAGATCCGAGAGATTCTCTTGAATCCGTTCCTTGATATCCTCGGAGACTTCTTGATTGATGACGAGCTCTTCGGGATCGCTGGTTTTCTGCGAAGCCATGACGTCGAGCAGCGTCCGTTCGCTGTCCTCGTCGTAGATGGGCTTGTTCAGCGAGATATATTGATTGAGCGGGATGTGCTTCTGTCGCGTGGCCGTCTTGATCGCGGTGATGATCTGCCGCGTGATGCATAGCTCGGCAAATGCCCGAAAGCTCGAAAGCTTGTCGGCCTTGAAATCGCGAACCGCTTTGTATAACCCGATCATCCCTTCTTGGATAATGTCTTCGCGGTCGGCGCCGATGAGAAAATAACTCTTCGCTTTGATGCGTACGAAGTTCTTATATTTGTTGAGCAAGAACTCCATCGCGAGGTTGTCGCCGGATTTCGCGATAGCGACAAGGTCCTCGTCCGGCCGCTCGTGATAGTCGAGCGCGGCTTCGGACGGCTGCGTGAGCGCCATTATTCTTCTTTTACCTCAGGAAAGAACGACGTGCCGAAATCGCAAGCCGGGGCTTGTCGAACCGGGCACATCCTGATGAGTATAGGGAGGTCCTCCCTAAGCAGTCAACAAGCTGCCCGTTGACGGCGTACCTCGAAGAGTAGCACAGCAGCGGCCACCGATGCATTCAATGAGGCAATCCGGCCGGCCATCGGGATGCCCAGGACCCAGTCGCACTCTTTGCGGACGACCGGGGAGATGCCGTCACCCTCGGCACCGATGACGAGCGCAAGGTTGCCTTTGAGGTCGGCCCGGTCGTACGGGAGCGCCTCCGGCGCGAGATCGGCGCCGGCAACCCATAGTCCGGCGTCTTTGAGCGTCCGCAGAGACTGCGCAACGTTCGCGACGCGGACGATCGGAACGTAGGCCGTTGCGCCCGCAGCGGCTTTGCGCACGGTCGCATTGACGCCCGCGGCCCGGCGCTCGGGGATTACGATTGCGTCCGCCGCGACGGCCTCGGCCGTCCGGATGATCGCACCGAGGTTGTGCGGGTCCGTGATGTGATCGAGCACGACGACGAGCGCCGGGGACGCACTCGAGCGCTGCGCGAGCACTTCGTCCAGCGAGGCGTACGCGAAAGGAGCTGCAAACGCGACGACGCTCTGGTGCGCTTTGTACGGAAACTGCGCGAAAAAGCCGCGGCCCTCGAAGCGCACCGGGACGCCCGCATCCCCTGCCGCCGCAAGCAGCTCGCGCAAGGCCGGATCGCGGCGCCGGACGTCGCCGACGTGGATGCGCAGGAGCTTCTCACCGCCGGCAAGTGCTTCCGAGGCGGCATGCACGCCGTACACGATGCCGTCGAGGTCGAGGACCGTGCGGCGATTTAGTCGCCTGCGAGAGTCCAGGTTGTCGCCCCTTCGCGCGAGTCGCGCAGCTCGATGCGTTCTTCGGTCAGCGCCTGGCGGATCCGATCGGCGAGCGCAAAATCTTTGTTGCGGCGCGCCTCGTCGCGCGCTTGCACGATTTGCGCGATCGTCCGTTCGCCGCTTTCACCGACCGGACCCAGCAGCGGCTCCAACTTCGCACGCAAAAGATCGGCGACCGCCTCGATGTCGACCACGGCGAGCGGCTCCGCCGACCAGCGCTCGTCGGGCGCAAGCCCGAGCATCGTGAGCGCGTAACCAAGCGCGCGCGCCACGTCGAGCGACTCGCCGCGCTGTGCGTACTCCTCGGCGCGATTGATCGTCTCGAAGACGACCGCCAGTGCCGCAGCGGTGTTCATGTCGTCCGCGAGCGCATCTTCGATGCGCGCCACGATGCCGTCGTGTTCGCCGTAGGTTTCCGGGTCGAGGCTCGAGCCGTTCGTCAGCATGCGCCAGGTTTTGCGCAGCTTGTTGATCGCGACGGTTGCCGCCGCGAACGAATCCTCGGTGAAGTTCATTCGTTTGCGATAACCGGTCTGCAGGAACAGCAACCGAATTGCTTGCGTGTCGGCGCGGTCGAGCAGCTCGTAAAGCGGCTCGTAATTGCCGAGCGATTTCGACATTTTGCGCTGCTCGAAGGTCAACAGCCCCCCGTGCACCCAGAAGTTCACCATCGGCTCCGGAAAGACCGATTCACTCTGCGCGACTTCGTTTTCGTGATGCGGAAAGATCAGATCCGCGCCGCCGCCGTGAATGTCCAGGGGCTCGCCGAGCAGATCGTGCGCCATCGCAGAGCACTCGATGTGCCAGCCCGGACGGCCCGCGCCGAAGCTCGAGGGCCACGACGGCTCGCCCGGTTTTTCGAATTTCCAGAGCGCGAAATCCAGTGGATTCTGCTTTTTCTCGTTTTCGCGAATGCGCGCGCCGATCATCAGTTCGTCCAGATTCTCTCCGGAGAGTTTTCCGTACCGCGCAAAGGAAGCCACGCGGAAGTAAACGCCGTCCTCGCTTGCGTATGCATGCCCCGAAGCGACCAGCTTCTCGATCATTGCGAGAATCTTTGGAATGTATTCCGTCGCGCGCGGCTCGATGTCGGGCTCGGCTACGCCGAGACGTCGCATCGAACGTTTGAAGCTCGAGTAATAGCGCTCGATGATCTCATGCCACGGTCTGCCTTCTTGCAGCGAGGCCTCGATCGATCGGTCGTCGATGTCGGTTACGTTTTGGACGTACGTAACCTTATAGCCGAGGTGCCGCAAATAGCGCCGAAGTACGTCGAAAAACAAAAACGAGCGCGCGTGTCCGAGATGCGGCTCGCCGGAAGGCGTGAGCCCGCAAACGTACATCCGGACCTCGCGCTCGCGCAGCGGAGAAAACTCCTCTACGTTGCGCGTCCGCGTATTATAGAGCCGCAGCATCCAGGCTGTCGGGAGCTGCTTTGGTTTCGTCCGCGTCGTTCTCGGTAGAGGCTTGCGCGATGCGCAGCCGCTCTTCGAGCGTGCGAATCCGCGCTTCGAGCCGCGCGATCATCGTTGCGGTCGGATCGGGCATCTGCACTTGCGCGCGCGTGGTCGTTTCTTGCGTTTCCGGCGCCGGCTTTCCGTCTTTGGAGACGATACGTCCCGGAATTCCGACGACGGTTGCATTCGGCGGAACGTCTTTGACGACGACCGAACCGGCGCCCACCTGCGCGTTCTCGCCCACGAGAATATCACCGAGAATCGCGGCTCCGACGCCGACGACGACGTTGTCGAGCAGCGTTGGATGCCGTTTTCCGGGTTTGAGCGACGTGCCGCCCAGCGTGACACCCTGATACAATGTCACGTTGCGGCCGATGATCGTCGTCGCGCCGATCACGACGCCCATGCCGTGATCGATGAAGAATCCCTCACCGATCGTGGCACCCGGATGGATCTCGATGCCCGTTGCAAACCGCACGACGTGCGAAAGAAAACGCGGCACGATCGGAACGCCCGCCTCGTACATGGCGTGCAAGGCACGATGCGCGGTGATGGCGTGAAAGCCCGGATAGGAGAGCACGACGTCCAGCACGCCGTCGGCGGCGGGGTCGCGCTCGAGCGGCGCCCGAAGGTCGGAGAGGAACGTCTGCCAGGCTCTCGTCATCGAATACCTATTAACGCGCGCTGGCTGCGCCGCGGTTGCCTGCCGCCTCGATGCGGGCTCGAATTCGTTCCTTCCCGAGGAGCTGGAAGATGAGGGCCAGCGGCGCACCCTTCTCGTGACCGGTCAAGGCGATGCGCACGGCGTGATACGCGCGCTTTTTCTCGACGCCGGCTTGCTGCGCGAGCTCGGGTATCGCGCGCGGTTCCGGCGATGCTCCAAGGGTTGCCAGCAGACGCTGCACGTCCGCATCGGCAAGCAGACCCTCTTCCGCAGCGGGAATGTCGACGTGATCCGCGCACAGCTCGGCCACCAGCGGCCGCGCTTGCGCGATCGTCTGGAGCTCCTCACCGTACGCGTCCAGGAACAGCTCGATCCAGGCAGGCGTCTCTCGGAATCCCCATCGCTGCATGGCCTCGGACAAAAGTGCGGCGAAACGGTCGCGCGGCAACTTGCGCAGCGCGCGATGATTGAAAGCCAACAAACGTCCTTCGTTGAAAATCGCACCGGCGCGCTGCACGCGCTCGAGTGAAAACATTTTCGAGAGATCCTCGAGCGTGAAGTCCTCCCGGCCGTCGGGAGCCGACCAGCCTAAGAGGGCAAGATGGTCGACCATCGCAGCCGGTTGAATTCCGATTGCACGAAACTCTTCGATGCTCACGGTGTCGTGACGCTTCGAGAGCTTCTGATGGTGCTCGTTCAGGATCAAGGGAATGTGCGCGTAGCGCGGAGCGCGCAGCTCGAGGGCTTCGAGGATACGCAACTGCACGGGAGTATTCGGAAGATGTTCGTCGCCACGCATCACGACGTCGATCTCCATCAGCGCATCGTCGACGGACGCCGCAAAATTGTACGTAGGGCCGCCCGACGATTTGACGATGACGGGGTCCGGTAAGGTCGCGTTGTCGAAAACGACCGTCCCTTTCACCAGGTCGTCGACGGTCGTCTTGCCCGCCGGCATGCGGAAGCGCAGCGCGCCTTCATCTTCGTAGGCGAGTTCGGCTTGACGCAAGCGCTGCGCAAAATTCCGGTAGATCTCGGCACGCTCCGACTGACGGTAGGGGCCGTACCTTCCACCGACGTCGGGGCCCTCGTCCCAATCGAGGCCGAGCCAATGCAGCGCTTCGAGATGCGGCGCTTCGGTTTCGGCACGATTGCGGCTGGCGTCCGTATCTTCTATCCGCACGATGAATGCGCCGCCCGTGCGGCGTGCAAGGAGATAGTTGAAGAGCGCGGTGCGCGCATTGCCGACGTGCAAGCCGCCGGTCGGCGAGGGGGCGTAGCGCACGCGCTGTGGTACGCTGTAATCGAGCTTGCTCATCGCTTTTCGATCAATGCGACTGCATGCGCGGCAATCCCGCTCCCGTCGCCCGTGAATCCCAAACCGTCGGTCGTCTTGGCCTTTATGCTGACCTGCGCGAGTTCGACGCCGAGCACGCGCGCAATGCCGGCCCGAATTGCCGCAATGTGCGGCGCGAGCGGCGGACGCTGCACGATGACGGTCGCATCCAGGTTGCCGACCTGATACCCGGCGTCGCCGGCCATCTGCACGCACGCTGCGAGCAGATACATCGAGTCCGCATCGCGCCAGCGCTCGTCGCTCGATGGAAAGTGCGTCCCCAAATCGCCAAGCGCGCACGCACCCAAGATCGCGTCCGCAATCGCGTGCGCGAGCGCATCTCCGTCCGAGTGACCGGCCGGACCACGATCGTGCGGGATCTCGACGCCGCCCACGATGAACTTGCGCCCGGCGGTCAAGCGATGGGTATCGAAGCCGTGACCTATGCGCATCACACCACCGTCCGCGCGCGCAAGATCAGCTCGGCGCGCACGAGATCGGCAGGTACGGTGACCTTGAAATTCTCGGCGCGCCCCTCGACCACCGTTACGTCCAAACCCGCTTCTTCGAGCAATGCCGCGTCGTCGGTAACGCGGGTTCCCCGCTGCGCTGCAATCTGATGCGCGCGCAGAAGATCGTCGAGCGTTCCGAACTGCGGCGTCTGCGCGGCCCACAGCTTGGCGCGATCGAGCGTTGCGGTAACCCTGCGCGAACCGTTCACTTGCTTGATCGTGTCGACGACCGGGATTGCCAGCAGCGCGCCGCTCCCCGGCCTCACTTCCGCCATTCCACGCCGGACGTCATCGGCGCGGATCATCGGGCGCGCACCATCGTGCACGAACGCGAATTTCGTTTGGGTGCCCTCCCGCTCCGAAAGCGCGATCAGCCCGAGCCGCACGCTGTCTTGGCGTTCGGCGCCTCCGACGATGACGCGCGAGCCGAGCACAGGCGCGACGCGCTTGACGAGCGCTTCGACCGACGGCACGAACTCGGCCTCGGTCGTGACGACGAGCGCCGTGACCTCGGGCATCGACGCAAAGGCTTCCAGCGACCAAGCCAGCATCGGTTTTCCGGCAATCTCGATCAACTGTTTCGGCCGTCCGAAGCGTTGGCCGCGACCCGCAGCAACGATCACGGCTCCCCAGCTCATCGCTTCGTCTTCGCAAAGATCATGCGTCCGGCGACCGTCTGCAGCACGCTTGTGACGACGACGTCCGCGCTCTCGCCGATCAAGCGCCGTCCATTTTCGACGACGATCATCGTTCCGTCGTCGAGATAGCCGACGCCCTGTTGCGACTCCTTACCCTCGCGCAAGATCGCGACGTGCATCTCCTCACCGGGAAGAACGATCGGTTTGACGGCGTTCGCCAGCTCGTTGATGTTCAGAACGGTGACGCCTTCGACGTGCGCGACGCGATTCAAGTTGTAGTCGTTCGTTACGAGCCGGCCGCCGATCTCCCGGGCCATCCGAACCAGCTTGGCGTCGACGCCGATAACTTCCGGATAGTCGATCTCGCTGATTTCGATCCGCACCATCTCCTGCAATTTCGCCAGGACGTCGAGTGCGCGCCGCCCGCGCGAGCGTTTCATCGCATCGGTCGAATCGGCAATCAACTGGATCTCGTGGAGCACGAATCGTGGGACGATGTAGGGCGGATCCAGAAAACCGCTTTCGACGATCTCCGTGATGCGCCCATCGACGATCACCGACGTGTCGATGATCTTTCCGGGAACGTTCGGCGAATTCGGTGCGCCGGCCATCTCGACCAAGCCGACACGCTGTTTGGCCCCGACACGCGCCCCCAGATATGCAGCAAAAATGCTCACGATCAGATACAAGACCGCCGCAACGTAGACGCCCGCCTGACCCACGAAGCGGATGTAGTCGAAGAGAATGCTCTTGACCAGAAAGGCGATGATCAAGCCGGCGATGAGCCCCACGACACCGCCGGCGATTTCGCTGGGCGCGCGGCGCTCGATGCTGCGTTCGGTCGCCGAAAGCGCGCTCTCGAAGAACACTTGAGCGTAAGGGGTCAAGAAGACGCCCGCGAGCGCTCCGACGACCGGCGAGACGATCAAGAAAATCAGCTGCAAACGGCCGTTTGCGATGTGCAGCGACAGCGTGCGCTCGTACAGCTCGCGGCCGAGCAAAAACCCCGCGGTCGCAAACGCGATCGCGAACAATACGCGCAGCAGGGCTCCGGCTACGTCGGTTTCCGGCTTACGCGATGAACTCTGCGCAGACATCGTTGGCGACGAATCGGCCGGCGTCCGTCAATCGAACGTGCGTCGGCGTTACTTCCAGCATTCCGGCCCTTTCGAGATCCCGGATCGAACGTTGGTATGAAGACAGAAAATCAATCCCGTAGCGTTCGCGGAAATGGGACAGATCGACTCCTTCGCAGGTGCGCAGCGCAAGCATAGCCGCCTCGCCGACCCGTGCAGCCCCGGCCAGACGTTCGGCGCTCCCAGGGATCGGACCAC
>Ga0335072_10003413_pt1 | contig 23957 bp, 20 predicted proteins | sample Lox_Sample_21_FD_206725 | JGI IMG/M metagenome (GOLD analysis project Ga0335072, IMG submission 206725) | Soil microbial communities from Loxahatchee National Wildlife Refuge, Florida, United States - Lox_Sample_2.1 | ecosystem: Environmental > Terrestrial > Soil > Wetlands | place: USA... | reverse complement strand
ACGTCCATGTGCGCCTGGAGAAGATTAACCAGCATCTGGCGAAGGAGCTCGAAGTTCAGCAGCTGCGGAACAAGATTCAAAGCGAAGTACAGGACCGTGTGCAGCAGACGCAGCGCGAGTACTACCTCCGCGAGCAGATGAAAGCTATCCAGAAAGAACTGGGTGAGCAGGACGAAGGCCAGCGCGATGTCGAAGATCTGAAGAAGAAGATCGAAGAAGCCAACATGCCGGACGAGGTGAAGAAGGAAGCTCTGAAGGAGTTGGGCCGCCTCTCGCGCATGTCGCCCATGGCTGCAGATTATTCGCTCACGCGAAATTACATCGAGTGGTTGGCCGTGCTGCCGTGGTCAAAGACTTCGGGCCAGGAGATTGAGATTCCGAAGGCGAAGGAAATTCTCGATCATGACCATTACGATCTCGAAAAGGTGAAGGATCGCATCCTCGACTATCTCTCGGTGCGTCGCTTGAAACCGAGTATGAAGGGCCCGATTCTATGCTTTGTCGGCCCTCCGGGAGTTGGCAAGACTTCGTTGGGCAAGTCGATCGCCCGAGCGTTAGGCCGTAAGTTCGTAAGACTGTCGCTGGGCGGCGTTCACGATGAAGCGGAAATTCGCGGTCATCGCCGAACATACATTGGAGCCCTGCCGGGACAAATCATTCAAGGAATTCGCCGCGCGGAGACGAAAGATCCCGTGTTCATGCTCGATGAAATCGATAAGGTCGGGCGCGATTTCCGCGGTGATCCTGCCTCGGCGCTGCTCGAAGCGCTCGATCCGGAGCAGAACTCGACGTTCCGCGATAACTATCTCGACGTCACCTTTGATCTGTCGAAGGTGCTCTTCATCACGACGGCGAACATGCTCGACCCGATTGCCGAGCCGTTACGCGACCGCATGGAGATCATCGAATTGCAAGGTTATACGGAAGAGGAAAAAGTTCACATCGCATTCCAATACTTGATTCCTCGCCAGATTGAGGAAAACGGCATCACCGCCGAACAGATTGAATTTCCAGAACAGGCGGTACGTTATGTGATTCGCCACTATACGCGCGAAGCCGGCGTCCGCAGCCTGGAACGCACGATCGGTACCATCTGCCGCAAACAGGCGCGGCGACTTGCGGAAGGGAAGACCGAGAAGCTGGTAGTCACGCAAGAAGTGGTTCAGGAGTTCCTCGGCGGGATCAAAATCCGGAGCGAAGGCGAGATCGCTGAGCGCACGGAGCGTCCCGGCGTCGCGGTGGGTCTTGCCTGGACCCCTTCCGGCGGCGATGTGCTCTTCGTGGAAGCCAATGCCATGAAGGGCAAGGGCGGCTTCACCATGACGGGTCAGATTGGGCAGGTCATGCAGGAATCGATGCAGGCCGCGCTGACGTGGGTGCGCTCGAATGCCGAGCGGCTTGGGTTGGATGCCGATTTCTTCGCGAGTCACGATATTCACATCCACGTGCCGGCGGGGGCGATTCCGAAAGACGGACCATCGGCGGGCGTGACCATGGCGACGACCCTGGTATCGCTGCTGACGGGCAAGCGCATTCAGCCGCTGATCGCGATGACGGGTGAGATTACGCTGAGCGGAAACGTGCTGCCAGTGGGCGGGATCAAAGAGAAAGTGCTGGCGGCGAAGCGCGCCGGAGTGCACGATGTGATTCTTCCGGCCGAAAACAAAATGAACGTCGAGGAAGATTTGACGCCAGAGCAGCTTGAGAACCTGCAAGTGCACTACGTCAAAACCATCGACGAGGCGTTAAGTGTTTCGCTTCCTGTGGTGGAAGAGACCATGGCTGCGAAGATTCTGCCAAGCACTCCAGCTGCATCAAAAAAGGATTACGAGCCAGCCCGCCCGGCGGTTGCACAGGACAAGGTGCTGACTAACCAAGCGTAATGGCGCTTTTTATCTGATTACCCACTTTCGACAGGGTTCTGCTGGAAGTGGGCTTTTCTTTTGCGGCCAGTTTCTGCCGGAGCATCCTCGCTCTCTGCCCCCATGTCGATAAGTTGTTTCCTCTGAGAGAGCGTCCAGTTCGCGCTACACTCAACGTGTGCGCGTGCGAGTCTTATTCTTTGGAATACTCAAAGATTTGGCAGGGACGTCATCGGCGACCGTCGAGATGCCACAAGGAGCTCTCCTGCGAGACCTCATGGCGGTATGTGAGGCACGGTTTCCGAAGATAGAAGGATCTGTCCCGTCGCTGGCGTGTGCGATTAATCAGGAATATTCCGAGCCTGACTCGTCCCTGAAGGACGATGATGAAGTCGCGCTGCTGCCTCCGGTGAGCGGAGGATCGGAAGACGCACCGACTGATGCTGCTGACCGTCCGAGTGCCACGTTCCTGGTGAAACTCGTGCGCGAGCGCATTGTGCCCCACGAGATCATTCCCGCGATGGAGCGCCCGGAGGATGGCGCTGTCGTTGTCTTTGACGGCATTGTTCGCAACCATAGCCGGAATCGCAAAACTCTTTATCTCGAATACGAAGCCTATGAGGCCATGGCACTCGCCAAGCTGCGTGAGCTCGCGGGCGAGGCGACGAACCACTTTGCCATCCGCAACGTCGCGCTTGTGCATCGGCTGGGTCATCTCGAGATTGGGGAAAGCAGCGTACTGATTGCCGTGTTCTCTGCGCACCGCGCTCCTGCTTTCGAAGCGTGCCGCTGGCTCATCGACACGCTCAAGCGCACCGTTCCCATCTGGAAAAAGGAGCATTTCGAAGATGGGGCGGTCTGGGCGGACGGCGAGCCGTTTTCTTCCGAGATCCCTCGGGCGAATTCTTCTCTTCCAGGCAGCCCGTCTCCCGGACCCGCATCTAAGTGAACGGCGCAGGCTGACTCAAGTGTTAGCAGCGAGAATTCGCAGGTATAATTTCGTCTTTCTAATGAGAAAAGTCGCCGCGAGTCTGCTCACTGTGGGCCTTTTGATCACTGCTCGCGGCCTTTGGTCGCAGCAGACAGCGCCGCCATCGAAACCGGCGCCGAGTGCGGCTCCACCCGCCTCTCAAAGCCAGCCGCAGCCTACAACCAGACTCAAAGTTGATGTCAAACTGGTTAATGTTTTCGTGACGGTCACCGATGATCACGGGTCGCCAGTGGGGGGCTTGACGAAAGATAATTTTGTGCTCGAAGAGGATGGGCAGGAGCAGAAGATAGCAGTTTTCGATCGCGAATCCGAACTCCCACTTTCGATTGCGCTGGCGATCGATACCAGCCTGAGCACCCGCCATGACCTGCCTTTGGAGCAGGCCTCGGCGAAACGCTTTGCCAATGACATCCTGCGTCCGGTGGATGGGCTTTGCGTTTTCGCCTTCAGCGAAGTTGTTAACCAAGTCACTCCGGGGTACACGTCTGAACTCAAACGCGTCGACGAGGCAATCGATCACATTCATGTGGGCGCTGCGACCGCGCTCTACGACGCGATTTACCTCAGTTCCCGTTCACTGGACAATCGCAAGGGCCGCAAAGTGATCGTATTGATCACCGACGGCGGGGATACAGTCAGCAAGATCGATTACAAGGAAGCGGTTCGCGCCGCGCAAGAGGCCGAGGCACTTGTTTACTCGATCATTATTGTTCCCATCGAAAACAGCGCAGGACGTGAAACCGGAGGGGAGCATGCCCTGATTCAGCTCTCTGAGGACACCGGTGGAAAATACTACTACGCGAATTCGATCGCACAGCTTGACGAGGCATTTCGAAAGATCAGCGATGAACTGCGGACGCAATACCTGCTGGCGTACTATCCCTCGCAGCGGACGTCGTTTTCCGATTTTCGCCGGATTCACGTTAAGGTTGTGGGAACATCGGAAGCGTCGAGCTATCAAGTGCGGCACCGCGCGGGCTATTACACCGTGAAGTCAGATTTTTAGCCGAAAAAACAGAACATGTTTGATTGATGTCGAGATGGGGCGCTGGATGATTCTTTGACTTGCCGCGAGAGACCGCGGGTGTGTACTCTGAATGACTCCAGTTTTCGCTTCTTTTAGTGTTTGGCAGGCGTGAACGGCTTCTGACGAAGAAGCTCAAGCCCGGCGTGCGTATCGGAACTTGCGAATTCTGACGCAGCCTGACCGGCTTTGTGTTGATGCTCCAGCAGCTTTGTTTGATGGGCGGGTTTGTCAGCGACGACAGCTTCGCATGCAGCAGAGTCGTATAAGGAAAGGTGAATAATGTTCCCCTGGAACTGTCCTAGATTGGATATGCAGCTCCGGTTCAGAGCCATACTCGGTGTTCTTTTTCTATTGGTTTCATCTCTGTTGTCGGCACAGACGGTCGCAACCGGTAGTGTTATTGGTTTCGTGGCCGATCCCAACGGCAACGCGTTGTCTGGCGCGAAAATTTCTATCAAGCGCATCGAGACCAATCAAGGAGCGGAAGTCAAAACCAACGAATCCGGCTTCTACAACTCAGGGCCTCTCCTTCCCGGCAAGTACGAACTGCAAATCTCATCCAAGGGATTCAACACATTCAGGCAGCACGTAACGGTTGAGGTTGGCAACGGCGTTATGTCGAATGCCAAGATGCAGGCCGGGGAGGAGAGCAAGACTGTTGATCTTCCGGCTATTGATGAGCACGTTCATACCGAGCAACCAACGGTCCAGGGCGTGATGAACAAGAATGAGATCGAAACTCTGCTGACCAATGGCCGTGAGTTCGCAGATCTCGGGCAGCTTATACCGGGGGTTCAATTGCAAACTGGGGAAGATGTTGCTCCGCCGAAAGCCGGTTCCACATGGATTTCGATCGGTGACCGCCTTGGTCAAACGACGCGCATGGAGGTGGACGGTACAGATGTTTCAGACGAAGTTTTTGGTGCGACCACGAGCGACGTTCCATTGAGCGGAATCCAGGAATTTCAAATCGGCCAGTCGATGTTGGACCTGCCGACGGAGTTAGGTTCCTCCGGGGCCATCAATCTCATTACACGCACGGGAAGCAACAGCATTCACGGGGAAGCATTCGGGCAGTTTCGCGACAGCAGCGTTCTGGCGGCTGCGCTGCCCGTTCCAAAGGGATTTTCGGCGCCGTTTCAACGGACCCAGTACGGCGGCAATGTAGGCGGCCCGCTTATCAAGGACAAAGCGTTTTTCTTCCTCGATGGAGAACGCACCCTGCAATATACCCATGCGGCGATCCCGATTTCTGTGCCCTTCGAGCCGTACTCCGGAGCCTTTGAGGAACCGTTTCGTGAGGATAACGTGCTCGGGCGTATCGATTACACCTTGCCGCACGACGCGCGCGCGTTCTACCGTTTTTCCTACTTCAAAAACAATCTGGATACAAGCGACGATAATGGCTATTCCGTCTACGGCAATAAAGACATCACCCGCACGCATGCGATCGGCGTCGATTTTAACCGCGGCAAGTACATGCACTCGCTACGGTTTTCTTATCTGAAGTTTGGAAATCAGATCACTGACGCGACTCTCGGAAGTAGTCTCCCGTTTGCCAACCTCGGAGCACAGATTTTCATGGGGACCACCGGGTTGGTCGCCGGCCCAAATCCATTCGCGCCGCAAACCTCGTCGCAGAGCAATTTCGAAATCAAATACGACGGTGGACGCGTTATAGGGAGCCACACCATTCGTTACGGAATCGCTTATGATCGGATTTCGGCTGGTGGTTACGATCCCTACTACCTGAACGGTCCCTCAGTCGCGTCGCAGGTTTCTCTTGCTGAAATGAGCGCAGCCGCCGCCGGTCCTTTCCCCAATGGCACCGCAAATCCACTGAACTATCCAGCCGATAACGTGATGGTCGCCAATGAGCAGGGCTACAGCACCGGGGTTTCCGCGGCCGGTTTTCCAGCTGGCGGCTTCGGTCCGGACAACCGCATCCTGCTATATCTTGGCGACACATGGAAGGCCAGCACAACTCTCACGGTAACCTACGGGCTCAGGTACAACCGCGACACTTCGCGCACTGACAGCCAATTTCCCGCTATTTCTCAACTAAACAACCTGTTTCCGGGGCTGGGCAATCAGGTACGCCAGCCGAATCTGAATTTTGGCCCGCAGTTCGGTTTCAACTGGGATCCGAGCGGCCGAGGTACCACTTCGGTTCGTGGCGGGATAGGTCTCTTCTACGACGACGCCCTCTGGAATGACCTGCGCTACGACGCAGCTCTGCGCAGCCCTACCGGCACATTTCTGCAGTCGGTCTCGCCGTGTAGTGCGCCAGGCGTGCCCAACACCATTCAAACCTCGAACGGGCCGATCAACCTTCCGGGAAGTGCGACAGCGGTTGGGGTTTGTGGCAGTGGAGGCGGCTATCCCCTCATCGGAAATGCGCTGCCCGCAGTCATCGCTCTTCAGCAACAATGGGCGAGCAACACTTCTTTCAATCTGCACGCAGCCAATCCCAATTACGTGGGAACCAATCTCGCGGGTTGCACCACTCCACCCTCCTCTCCCAATTTCACGGGATGTTATCTTCAACCCGGCGAAAATCTGTTGAATCCGAACTATCAATCACCGCGTACGATTGACATGAATCTTGGCTTCCAGCACGAATTACGGCCCGGTACCGTTTTCACCGTGGACGTTGTTCGCGAGGTGCAAACCCATTATTTGCTGGGACTTGACCTGAATCACTCGGGTGACGTGCGTTATTTCAATCCCGTGGGAGCACAGGACGCAGTCACTGCGACTTTGCTCAACTGCGGGGCGAGTTCAATTACGGCAGGATGGTCAACGCCCTGCCCAAGCGGACGCTATCTGAATAACAGTGGCAATCCCCGGCCGTTAAACATCGGCGATTTCGCAGCATTTGGCCTCGGTTCTGCTACTGACATGGGTGGGAACAACTGTCCCGCGGGGCTCGCGTCCACATTCAAAGCCATCAATACAACCTATGGCGATCCGACACTCATTAACATGTTTCCGAACGGGTATCCCTGCGCGTTTGGAGGAATCAATTCAAATGCTCCTCCTATGAATCTTCTGTCTTCTGTGGGGCGCTCGGTATACACGGGCGTGCAGGGGAAATTAGTGCAGAGCATCCAACATCCGTTTCATCCCGCCAAATCTCTGGATCTGGAAGTGACCTACACGTTTTCACGATTCAATGACGCTGGGGGCGCTGTCCCCAATGATTTCCCGGTGACGTCCGCAAACAGCAATCAGGGTTTCATCCATGCTGCTCTCGATAATGTCAACCCGAATCGTTATTTTGGTCCGTCGGCCCTCGACCGCACGCACCAAGTGTCGTTTGCTGGTGTCATGGAGGTTCCTGGCAACGTCCACTTCGAGGTGATGTCTCACTTCTATAGTCCGCTTTCCGCGACGCCGACTGTCCCTTACACGGGTTTGGGGGCAGGCGAGATTTTCCGCACGGACTTTACCGGCGATGGCAACACGCAAAGTCCTGTTCCCGGCACGCACGTCGGCAGCTTTATGCACGGAATCGATAACAGCAGCATCCATAGCACGATTTCCACCTTCAATACGAACGCGGTGGGACAGCCCACGCCGGCGGGGCACGTATTGCTGCAAACGACGCTCTTCCCGGAGGGAGTCGGAGATCTTGTCGGTCTCGGCGCAGTGGGTAACGGGGGAGTACCGCTGCCGGCGGAGCCTTCTGGTCAGGTAAATATGAGTTGGCTCAAGACGCTCGACGCAAGCGTGGGATGGACTCACACTTTCTTTGATCGTGTGACCATTAAGCCCTCCATCGCGTTTTTTAATGCGATTAATTTCGCGAACTTCGACCTGCCTAACAACATGATGTCGGGGCTGCTCACCGGAATGCCCGGCAGCATCAACGGCACAACCTACGGAAGCCACGTTGTGAATCGTGCTGGAGCCGGAAGTGGTCTGTTTACCCTCGGCTCGCCTCGACAGACGGAGTTCCGGCTAAAAGTGGAGTTCTGAAGAAGCCTGTCGGCGTATTCGGGAACCGCTCGGGGAGTCACGAAAGCAAAGGGCCGCCATAGCGTTTAGCTGGATGTGAAAAGATGGCCCATCTTTTCTTTTTTCGTTCGTAGATACTCTTCCGCGTGCGGACTCGGCGTAACCTCACAAGGAACCCGCTCTACCACTTGCACGCCGGCTCTCTCCAGAGCTTCCACTTTCTCAGGATTATTCGAGAGCAGCCGGACTTCATTCACCCGCAGCGCCTTCAGGATTTCCGCAGGAAGCGTGAATTCGCGGTAATCGTTCTTAAACCCGAGGCGCTCATTCGCTTCCACGGTATCAAGGCCGGCGTCCTGCAACTCGTAGGCCTGCAGCTTTGCCATTAGGCCGATACCGCGACCCTCCTGCTGTTCGTAGATCAGGATACCTCTGCCTTCGCCCGCAATCAGTGAAAGGGAGAGCTCAAGCTGTTGCCGGCAATCGCAGCGCAGCGAATGAAATACATCCCCGGTTAAGCATTGCGAATGTACGCGCACGAGCGGTGCTCCCGAATGAACATCGCCCATCACCAAGGCAACGGCATCCTCGACCCGACGGTCGCCATCGCTGCCAAACTCTCCACGGAATCCATAAATGCGGAACTTTCCCCAGCGTGTGGGAAAGTCGGCTGAAGCCATTTGACGAACTTTCGACATACCACTTTGATTATACCGACCGGTAAGACGGTGCAGCGCGAACGATCACAAGCAGATTTGGGTCGACAGGGCCATTGGTAATTACCGACTATCCCCGCGCTCGAAAGGGGAAGATCGCATCTTGCTTGGAAGGGATGGGCGATCCGTTTCGCGTGGCGGGTTGAAAGTGCCAATTGTCGAGGGCAGCAAGACATTTGGAATCGATGTCTGAGCCCAGACTATTGAGAACAGTCTTATTGATGATCACTCCCCGTTCGTCGATGGTGATCTCAATGACTTCGTTCCCAGCAGCATCGGGCAACTGCCAGGGATATACCACTGGATCCGAGGTCTCGATCGGGAGAGCCGGGCGAATCTCGTCCCCGTCAAACCGGCCGCGGGCCAAGGTGCCGTACGTTAATCCGGCTTGAGCCCCATGCCCGAGAGCTGAAAGAGTCTGAGTTTTCGAATTATCGTCGACGTCGGCCCGCAGAATGGTCGAGCGCTGCAACGAATTCTTCGCTTGCACCTGCGCCTTCCACGTTAACTTATTCTGGCTGAGCCGTTCGTGGCTGTATTTTGCGGTTGCGCTGTCTGGAGAACTGTGAGTGCTCAGATCGGGAGATTTCGTTGTCCAATACAGGCGCGTAATCGAAGTGCCGTTCCGTCCGATGGCTACTGAAGCCGGACTCAAAAGCAGTGCCTCGGGTTCACGCAGTAACCATCCGAGTACCAATCCGTGTAAAGCAACACAGACTGCCAGCGTGATCTGCTGCTGTCGTACGGGCCTGGAACTCAGTTGGGAGAACATAGAAATGGCCTGCGGACAATTCAGAATCGAGACGCGAAACTTATTCTTGGTTAGGTTAGACGTCCAACCGTAGATTTCGTCAAGCGATTTCTTGAGGGACACTGATCCGAGGCGGATGTCTGGAGCAGAAAGCGGATCGCTGCTAAAATGAAACAGCAACTTCCCTGTATACCCGCGCAGTGGGGCTATAGCTCAGCTGGGAGAGCGCATCGTTCGCAACGATGAGGTCGTCGGTTCGAGCCCGACTAGCTCCACCAATCCTCTCAATGACTTGCAGGCTTTTTGCAGGCGAATTTGATCCCAAAAATTCATGCTTTATTGGACCGAAATGGACCGTGAATTGGACCGTACTCCATTCAGGTTTACAGTGGCGAATTCCGAGAGCTGTTGCAGTGCTCGCCGCTGTGCTTCTGGCACGATCTGCGCGTATATGTCCATCGTGGTGGAGATGCGCGAATGCCGCATCTGGCCCTGCACCGACTTCGGGTCGGCTCCGGCTTGCACCAGCCAAGTTGCGTGCGAGGTTCGCAAGCAACGCCAGTTAACGAAGGGCAGCCCTAGCTTTCTTGCCGCGGGTTGAATGTGTCTTTTCAAAATATTCTGATCGTTCATCGGCTTGCCCGACTTCACGCTTTGAAAAATCAGAGCGTCAGGTTTGTCCGACTTCACGACGTTGTAGTGACGTGTCGCACGTCCTGCACGAACCGGCACGGTCAAAGTCTTGAGCCGGTTAATGCGTTCGATCACCGATGGAGCGACGCCGATAGTTGCGGCTGACGCGTTAGTCTTTGGAATCGACCAATCGCCGCGGCAATACCGCGCCTCAATCGTGATGCTGTCAGCATGGACTGCGCGCCACTTCAAACCGATTAGTTCGCTGACTCGCAATCCAGTCCACACGGAGACGTAAAGCATCGTCGCGTATGGTTCGGAAACGAGGGCAACGAGATTCTGAAACTGCTCTGGTGTGATCGTTGGCTTCGGCTGCTTCGGTCGCTTATCGCGAGGCAGTCGTAATCCTTCCGTCGGGTTTTTGTTGAGATAGTCCACATCGACCGCGGCGCGGAGGACGGAGGACAAGGTGTCTCGGATTTTCGAGATGGTTGGAAATGAAACCGTTGCTGCCATTCCCGAAAAATACTGCTGAAGCGTGAGCCGCGAGAGTTCGCGTAAGGAACGACACGAGAATTGCGGCTCCAGATACTTCGACAGCATCCCTCGATAGCAATCTTGGGTGCTGCTCGCGAGCAGCGGGAAATAAGTTGGTAGGTAGGTTTCAGTCACGAAGTCACCGAAACTCATCGCCGAACCTGTCAACGCCAACCCCTGATTCATAGGGCGGAGTTTTTCGTCGGCGATCTTTTGCACTTCCCGCACTGGCATGTCTGCCGGAGCGAGCTTCAAACGTTGACGTTTTCGGTTGCCCGTGGGGCTTGTATCCCAAACGCGCAGCCACCAGAACTGACCCTCCTTGAATGGTTTTGGAGCCTGAAATCTCCGCTTGGCCATGGCTTCGTAATCTCCATGGCTCGCGAGAGAAGTTGCCTCGCCGTGCACGATAGCACAGGTTTCGGCAGCGGCGGATTGTGAATCTTTTTCCAGAGGTTAATTCTTTGTGCGCTAGGCAATGGGTTTTACTGTGTGGTTGTCCCGTCATCATCCGGCTCAAGCCCGTAGATTTCCTGCTGCTTGCGGTTCTTGCCGAGCACGACCAACGCGCCCGACCGGCGAAGCGCTGACAAAGCGGTGCTAAAGACTTGGTGACTGCCATCGCGATCCACGTTCGCAGCCCGCCGTAAGTCATTCGCAGACGCGCTCCCTTTGCGGAGTCGTTTGAGGAGAACTTGCGTGATGGCCTCCGACCGGGAAGCGGCATCATTAGGCCAAAGTGCCAAACGCAGCGCGAGTTGGTGGTGTCCCCAAAGAACACTGCGCTCCATCATTTCAGCCGTGATCGTGGATGATGCGGAGAAAACCGCACGAATGAGCGCATCCGACTTGACCATTTCGAGCAACCGCCGCGTCTGCTCGGGATGCGGAAAGTCACGCGCCAAAATCTTCGTACCGAGAGCCCGCAGTTGCTCTAGCGCGCCCGCATCCAGCGTCACAAGTGTGAACTTCCTGGGAATCAGTTCTGCAATCTGCTGTACGATCCGCCGCTCTTCGGTGAAGTTCCGCTCTGCCCAGATTGGTACCGCGGGCCACTGATCCGAATAGCAAAGCGTCACACGGGACAGAAAGCCATCACCGACCGCGTTTCTAGTAGCAAGTCCATCGCGGAACGTTTTGCGCGTCGAATGCAACAAGATCGAAAGATGTGCATCGTCGGTTCCGTGTTTGCGGTTTGTGAAGCTCCCCGTCCAAAGGCTAGTGCTTTCATAAAGGGTTTTGAGTGAACTAAGCAATGTTGATGCCTGTTGACTGCTGACTTGGAACAGGTGTGAAACTTCATCCCAAACGCAAATTGCTCGGGGATTTTCTTCCAAAGTCGCGGCCAAGAATTGGCCGGAGCCGATGCCAGACCCGCTCAAAACCTTTACTCCACTAGCTTCAATCAACTGTCGAAGTACTGCACCTTCCGGGGACGCTCCGCCGATGCGCTGCCAGCTTGCGCCCTTGCCCGATTGTGGAAGCTCGCTGACGAGGCACAAATAACGGCGAGTGCTCAAATCGCGATGTTCCTTGATGCCTGCTTTGCCTTCGATCAGGCTGCCAAGCACCATGACTGCTGACTCGCGAAGATACGCAGGCGGAAGGGGAGTCCCCTTAAAAAGTTCATACGTCAGATCGCTAAGAAGATCACCCTCCAAACAATCGACCGGCCACTCAGGAATTCTTTCGTCTTCCACTTTTGCGGCTTCGACAATAGGCAGCACTTCAAATCGGCTACGGGTGAATCCAAGCCATTCGCAAACTTTCTCGAATGCCGCACCCCCGATAATTTCGCTGAGGCGCGTACCGCCCCATGCCGCCTGACCGCTTTCGAGACGTTCCAACGTGGTTTCGATTGCCTTCTGTCGGTCCTCAAGTTCTTCGTCGCCTGCCGCTGTTGCAATCGCGACCACGAAATGTCGCACGCGATCTGCACTCCATCCTTGACGTAGAAGGAAACCAGAGAGCGCTAGGGCGAACCCGTGACGTGACCCAACTCGGGGGTAATGGCGAGTGAGCAGCGTTGCCGCTGCGAGTTTCCGCGCTGCGCTGCCCAGTTCATCGGCTGAAACCGTCGGCAGCTCCCCCATGGCTTCGTGCCAGATAACTTGCTCGCCCGATGGATGCAGCGACGGCGGGCACATGGTCTGCCCCCTGCTTCGCAGTTCTAGGAGGCAAGCGCCTTCAAACTCAAATTTCTTGTGATCGGGTACCGACTCACCCCGATACCATTGATGTGAGCGGGGCTTGCTCGCCCTTCCACTGACAAAGCCAGTAGCGGGTAAGAATGCGGGTGCGAGCGCAATCGCTTCTGCGGAATCAAGATCGAAATCAACAAGGTTCGCGCTCGCTTCCCCGAGCAGTAGCCCGATGTTGTCTTGTTCGCAGAAGGTTTGCGGAACGTCATCCGCGGTCAGTCGCGTATTCTGCCATCCTTCGCCGATGGGCTGCTTAGTCAGAGGGCGCAACGGCAACGGCTTCCATCCGGCAGCAATGTAGTCGTTGGCGGCTTGTGCAATGGGATTTGGATTGTTACTCATCGGAACCGCCTTCCTCGCCATCACCGCAACGATGTTCGGCAATCAAATTAACGATCAGTTGATCTCCGAAAGGCCGCTCAACTTCAGCGTCAAACTTGAGGCTTCCAATTTGTACGGGTGCGACTTGTGTTCCGCAGTTTTTGCAGAGGCGAGCGCTCGATTCGGGTACCAGCGCGAGAACCTGACCCAGAGAGGTCCGACCCAGAGCGCGGGTGACGATTACGACTCTATCGAGAGTGAGTTCGCCGTAGCGTTCTTCCGCACAGTCGGGATTCGGTTCGCGATTGATCGTGAGATCGGCTGCGATCAGGCGCAGAAGATTGTTAGATTGTGGTCCATCATTTTTCGTGTTATCCGTGCTCATGTTCGTTCTTTAAAAAATAGTGGGCTGGGAGTGCGACCTGTCCAGCCCACGTCCTTTCCTTGGGAGAACCTTCAGCCCGAGCCTTTGACTAGTTCCGATAGAAACTCTCGCGGAATCAGTCGACGGCGGCCTAGAACACGGGAGGGCATCTCGCCTCGCGCAATCAGCTTCTCTATCGTGCGAAGGCTGACTCCGAGCAGACGTGCAGCTTCCTGCCTGCTTATGAGAAGTGGTTCCCGTTGTTCGTTTGTAGCCATATTTGCGGGCATGAGCGCATGGTAGGACGGAAACGCCGAAAACCAATGGACACAAACAACAAAAGTTATCGGAGTTTTGTGTCGGTGTGCGATTTTCAGCCGATGCCCCCGAATCGAAGATCGGCGATTCTCATCTAACTGAGTAACTCAAGGAAGGAAGGTTCTTCGCGATGAGTTTACGCGACAGTTTTCTCCCGCACGAGCACGGCTAACGCCGTGCGACTCATGGCAGGCAGCCGTGAGTTATTTCATGGGAGGAGTAAAACAATGGACAAAGCTGTAAACCGTTTCGTTCTCGGCTCTATCAGGACCGATGTTTTGATCAAGGGCTTGGTAAATAGGAATATCCATACTGGCCACATCGACGCAATCGGAAAAGGTCCTGTCAAATCTTTCTCCGTCGTTGCGGAACTTGAAGAGGAAGCTGGGGGGAGCGAAAAGTTGCTCAAGATCATCTTAGAGCCGGAAACATAAAAGAAGGTGGCTAGGATTCGCGTTACCGAATCTCTCGGAGGCCGTTCCCATTGAGGGAACGGCCTCATTTCTTTTGTTTCGGGACGCAGGGGAGGTCGCTAGCGCGGGGGTGCTTCTCCAAGAACAAGCGTTCGAGGATAGGTTTCAGCAGGGCAAACCTGTGCTCGTTAAGACGTTGCAGACAGCGTCCAAGGGCTTCCGCCTTTAGTTCTTTCCTTCCTGTTTCTCCGGCATCATCCGCCGCATTCAGCAAGTCGGCCAGAACGGGGTAGGTAAGCGGTCGGTGCAGTTCCTCTTCGATTTTTTGTTTAGCGTACCGAACTAACGACCAATCACGATCACGGCCAAGGCGTTTCTGAGTGAGAGCAGGTGCAGCCTTTTTAAAGTTCTCCAATTTGAACGTTAAATCGCCCCGCACGATACCAAGGAACTCTGCGAAGTGGGGTTTGTGGTCGACATTCTGATAGATGCGCTCCATCGCCTTGCAGCCCGCGATGCCAGCCGTCAGGTCGCTTTTCAGATTTTCTTTCTGTTGTTGACTCATCTCGGCAAGGCGGTCTTCCGTGTCGTTCACGGTGTGCCACAGGACCCATGCGGCCTGCTCCAGTACAGCAGGACTCTTGAGAATCAGCGCGATAGTATCGTCTCCGGCATAGTAGCTCCTCAGTACGTTTAGGAAACGCGTGCGGAACACGTCGCGCGTCAGATTTTTCTTTTTCATTGCCACTTGAAGTAGTGGATGCGCCGTTGTGCAATTCGATGCGCCCGATTGCCGGTAATTCCGACACCCCGATGAAGTCGGGTGCTAGTACCTGTACCGCGTTGAAGAGGGCAAAAACGAATCGTCTTCAAAATCAGGGTGCCTAACGCACCCCCTCCGATTGGCGGAGATTTTCATACTTTCCGAAGACAAGCAATCGTATTCAACGGGTGAAGATGATTTGAATCAGAACGGAAGACGATTCGTCAGTGTTGTTTCTGTGAGTGTTTGTTAGATTAGAAATATATTCTTTATATTCATATATTTATACATACATTTATATACATACGTTAATATCACACATCCATCGAGCAAGGCTTTCCGTAGGGGGTTGGGTCTACCCCTCGACTACTGACAACGATTCGCAGAATAAATGTCCAACCGCGGCGAAAGGCCGCGAATCGTTTTCAAAAAACGTCAACCGTATGTCACCCCTCGAATACGATTCGCAGATAATCCTGCACTAGCACCTTGGTCCCCCGCAACGTTTCGTTTTCCCAAGCGAAATTTCCCGCAAGGATCATTATCGACTCGCATTTCCGCATGAAGCCGGTTATATCCGGAGAATGCGAAAGGATCTACATCACGCCGTGCTCGAAGCGAGCCGCAACCCCCTTGTGCGTCTGGGTCGGGCGATTGAAGTTACCGGCCTTTCGGAAACAGTAATCGAGAAATGCGTTGCGACGCGTCGCCTGAAGGAATATCGCATCGGCTGCCGAGGCCATCGCCGCTACGCGCTGCTAGACTTGCTCAAATTGGTGCGCGAGTCGGAGGTGAAACCATGCGAATGACTTGCTCAATTTGCAATCACGATGCCCGCGGTCAGATGGACGCATGCCTGCAAAGCGGCATGAAAGTTTCAGTAGTGGCAGAGCAGTTCTCTGTGAGCAAGGATGCGCTCGCCCGCCATCGTCGCAAATGTCTTGCGCTGTCGCTCCGTGCCAAAGACGATTCCGTCGCCGCACAGGTCCGTATGTGGCTTGCGCGGGCGAATGATCTATTCATCGTTGCGAGCGCCAGCCGTGACGTGCGCGGACAGGCGAACGCGATTGCATCGGCGCAACGCGCGCTCGAATTTCTTTGCTTGCACAAAGATGAATTGAACGAAGCGAGCCGCGAACTGTCCCATGACACGAATGAATGGACGGAGCGCGAAGCACAGAAGTTTCAGGCTTATCTTGACTGGTGCATCTCGCTGGCAGCGCAAATGCCTCACGCCAGTCCCGAACTGCGAGCATTGGCAGGCGCAGCAAACGAGGCAAAAGGGGTAACACAGTGAAAAATGAATTGCTGGAACGAGTCGAAAAGGCGCAGATCGCATACGACAAGGCCGCGGCTTTACTTGCTGCGTATGAGTCGCAATTCGAACATGCCCGCCTTGTGTGCGCACCCGCGGAATTCAGTCTTGCGGTAGCTCGCTTGTCGCAACAAAAGGAGATTGTCTCCGCGTGTTCTTCCAAGCGTGATGTCGCGCTTGCTGAATTGAATGCAGCGCAGACGGCGGAAGCCGAACGCGAACAGCGAACACGCGATGAGCAAGAGCTAGCGGACCTGAACGTCCGTGCACGCGCGCTCAGTGCAAAAATCGACAAACTGAACGCGGAAGCAAGAGCCATTCCCGCACGGCTGCAAACAACGCACGGGCAGCACACTCAAACAGTGAAGCGGATTGCCGAGTTGCAGGCGAAGCTGGCACCTGCACCAGTCCCACAAATGGCGACGTGGTATTCGACAGAAGGCTCGCTCGCAAATCGTCTCACGGAGGTCTTGCAGTGAGCTATTTCACGGAAATCTTTGGGTGTGATGCCCCGATTGCCAAGAATGCCAGCGTGCCGGATACAAAGCTAGACGATCCATTATTCGATTACTCATTGCCGACTGGTGCAGGTGACGCACTGGCGAAGGCGCTCATCGGCGATGAATTCGCTAACCGCGTCCTTGGTGACTTTCTTTCCGATGCGATTGTCGGAGAGAACGGTGCTTGTATCAAGTTGCAAGTAGCGGCAGCGGTAGAAACAGTAAAGGTTGCTCCGTCCACTCGCAAGGCACTGAGAAAGCGGCATGTCGAGGGGATGATTGCCGACTTCCGAAAACTTCCGCTTTTCGTCAGCCATCAACATTTGACGTTGGATGACGGAAAAACGGTTTTCTGGGACAAGTTGGCGGGTGATTGCGTTGCATGTCTTGAGGGCGGAATCGCGGATGAACTTACGAAACGACTTCGCTGAACTTGAGTTGTCCCTGCGGGCCTTCGGCGTGCCCTCCGCAGAAAAGCGCCGGTCTGCTGTTGCGTTTCATTGCCGTTTCCAGACGGAGAGAGCGACGCACAGCAAGAAAATCAGCGCTCTCGCACTCCCCGGGGGGTTCAGGCTGGAACACCCGAACCCCATTTTCTGACTAGGCTTGCTGCAACACCCGCGCTACCTGTGTGGCAGACCACTCGCCCCCGCGGGCGGTTGGAATCCCGCGCATATTCAATCCGGCTGCAATATTCCGCAGACTCACCGTGCCCTGTGCCTTGATTGATTCGATGACTGGCAACAGATCGCTTGCTCTGCTCTTGGCTGCTTCACGTCTCACCTTTACGGAAGCGACAGCACCTTTGTGATAGATCAAACGCGCGTTGCCTCTGTCCCCGCCAAGTACCACGCCTTTGCGTTTAGCGGCTGCTAGAGCAGCTTTTGTGCGCTGACTAATCATTTCCGCCTCATGTTCTGCCACAGCCGCTAAAACGTGGATTGTGAGCCGATTCGCTTGCGGGAAATCGCACGCCGTGAATTCTACGTTCGACTCCATGAGATTCGAGATGAACGCGACATTGCGTGCCAGCCGGTCTAGCTTCGCAATAATGAGCGTCGCATTGTGTAAGCGGCAGCGTACCAGAGCCGCGGCGAACTGTGGCCGACCATTGCCCTTGCGCGTGCCATGCTCAACTTCGGTTAACTCTGCGACTAACTCACCGTTCACGCTTGCCAGATACGCAGCGACCGCTTCACGCTGGGCATCCAACCCCAACCCTGAAATGCCTTGCCGCTTTGTCGAAACTCGGAAATACGCGACAAACCTGCGTTTCTTTTTGCCCATTCGCCCTCCTGTAACGTATGCTGCGACGTTCGTTGCAGCATTTGTAACGCTCCTGACGTAAAGAACCAGCTAGCAATTGCCAATAAGAAAAGCGGGCGATCCACTGCCACACGCTCACGGTGCGCTGTCTAACACGTCACAGCGGTTCCGTTACCATCGTGGCTTGCTCACCAGTTCGTTGACGTGACCGCCATTGCCCACACTGCTATCCGTGCAGCCCTGTCGCTGCCGGTTTGCGTGATGCGACGGCTCTGCCCGAATGTTCCGGCTTCGCGCCCGCTTGGTTGTGATCCTCCCCAAGCACACGCTAGCCGGTCACCGGCCATTCAGTCGGAAGATTTTTTCTGTGCAAAAGTACAGCTTCGATGAAGTCTCAGAAGTGCTTGAACAATCAATACTTGGAAAACCGAAATTGACCTTCGACTCACCGCGTTACCTTCCCGACAATTTTTTTGTTTTTGAAAAGTGGAGCGGCTCGAACAGGAAAAATGTAGGCCGTTCCCATCCTGGAAACGCCCTGTAGAACAAGAGTCAATTCTCGCCCTCAGCTCCCTCCGATTACTTCCGCCCTCTCGGCAAATGCGACGCATTCCCAGTCCTGCGATGCGTTCGGCATTTGAATCTCCCATTTGTTGTGATATTGCGTTGACCGTTGCAGTCGAAAAAGTACGCTAGATCCTTTCTTGTCGTCGGTAGAGATGAATATGTGGATCGGCAAGGTGTCGAGTGCGATCTGATGCTGGCCCGGGATTCTCATATGAGGCGAAATCAACATCGGCTCTGCTTGAATGTGACCGCTATCCCTCTGCGTCCAACGTGACACGTAAACGCGGAAAGTCGCTTGTTGGTTTGGCTGGATATCAGGTTCGGCAACCACGACAATTGTGCCTAAATACCCTGCAATTGTTGCCTGCTCGACGATCTGATACATCACTGATTGGGTAAAAATCGAATTCCACTGTTCCTGAGCTATTTGTGTTGCTGGGTCAGGCTGTGCTGTGGTCATGCTGCACGCTCCATCTGTTTCGTTGGGTGCGAATACGTTAGTCGCCGATTCCCCCTGAAGTTACTTTTCACGGCTTTGCGTGTTGTTTCGATTGAGAAGCTTCGAGACGGACTGCTTCAGTTCTGTGTCGTCCTTCAATGCTTGTGATATACGTTCTGCGAGTTCGGTCAGAATCAGCCGGATGCTAGTTGCCAGCATCAGACATTCCTCGTCAGAACGATCATGCAATCCCTCGCTCAACGCAGTATGCAGGAGCGTGAGCGGATTATGTGCCTCAATAAGCAGACTCTTCGGAATTCCTGCCTTGACCAAATCAATAGCTGTACTGAATTGGCTTTCTTTCGCAGCTCGCGAGAATGAATCAATCACACTCTCTTCAGCACCAAGTCGCGCAGCGACTCGTCCCATCTCGGCGATAATGCGTCCTTTCTGATTTTCCACAACCCGCCTGTAGTAAGCATAAGCGCCGATTCCTAGACCGTGATTCTCGGCACGCCTGCCACGAAGAAACATCTCACTATCAGGACCGATGAGCGTTATCACGCGTGCGGGCGTGGGCGGTCCGAAAGTTGGTATCTCTCCGAACTTTTGAGCTAGGCCAGAACGACCGTTTTTGGCCATTTGAACTGCAAGGGAATAGATTTTCTGACTATCTTGGCAGTTCCGACAGGTATAGGTGACGTAGTGGAACGTCCATTTGTCAAAAACTAGGTATGCAAAGTCATTTGAAGTGTGAAATACCCGAATGCCATTGCATCTTTTGGAAGTGCAATGGATTTGCAACTCAGGGGACGCCAACACGTAGTTAGCTCCAGCTTGACGGGCTAAGTCCGCGATGGCTTCTAGCGCATACGGGGGGCTACCTTCGAGAAACTGAGCTAGACTCTTCGCCTGCAATTGCGGGGATTGTTGAGGAGTACCGGCCATCGGTTTGTCAATCTTCAGGCCAATTGTACGCCCGGCTTTTAAGATGGTTGGCGTCGAAGAAGTGATTTTTCGGCTAGGGTCGCCGCCCGCTTGACTTCAGAACGCGGAAATATTAAGCAGGTTTGCCACTTTTATCGTAGTTGGTATTGCGTTGCTGGCCCCGCCGGTTCTACCCTACCGGCAAGATGGATTGGACTAAGTATCCGCTCGAAAAGTTATTTTCCTTGGTGGCCGGGATAATACCTGGTTTTGTCGTGCTCCTAATTTTCCCTGGTTGGCTGCCATGGTTCTTTGCCCTGGGATTCCTAGGTTACCGAACAAAGCTGAGCCTCCTAGCTCTCCTAGCGTTCGTCGTTGGTTTTACCGTGACTAGTTTCCTTAATGCATTCCTCGGTGCGGTAGGCGGAGTCGTCGGTCTGTCAACCTACAAGCCGCCGTATTCATACTCTCTTGCCCCGTGGCGTGACCCAACATGGAGGGAACTCATAAGGAAGCGACTTGGTGCAGGTTGCCCGAACGATACGCACCCCATGTCCCCCTTGCTCCTCGATCTGCGTTCCAAGATCGTGGCAAACTTGCCCCAAGACCAACAGGCCGCCGCGGGAATAGAGTTACACACTGAAAGACTCGCTGCAGAGTCAGACGACCTAAACTGGGCGTCATGGTACGACCATTATCACAAGATTATCCTTGAACCCAGTAAAGATGTTGTCTGGCACGTACACACAGGGCTCACCTTTAATTTGGAGGCGGCAGCGCTGATTATCCTGCTTAGCGCGACTGTTCTTCCTAGTGTTCGCCACTGGTGGTGCATCTTGCCTGCATTTATCTGGCTCCTGCTCCTTATCACTGAGTGTGTGGTTTCGTTGCAACAGGCTGCCGACAAGTGGGCAACGCTAAGAGACCAAATAAAGTATCTGTCCACGGATCAGAGCTCGCAGAAATAAATGGCGAGGCTGCATGAGTCTTGAGGCAACTCCATCGCGAGCCGGTTAAAACGTAAATTGGACCGTGCCGCGTTCGAGCCTACCGAAACCAATGCTGAAAGCTGTGCCAGTGCTCGACGCTGTGCTTTTGGCACGATCTGTGCGTAAATGCCCAAGTGAGATTCATGAAAAAATAGCCCGGCACGATTCCCTCACATGTTGGAGGCAAAAGGATGCCGGAGTCTTGGAAACAGCAGTTCGTGACCTATCTGCAAGAAAGCACTACTGCGACATCGTTGATCTGGCAGGCGCTCGCGGTGAAAGACCAGAATCTCCCATCCCGCATATACAAGTATCGCTGCGACAACCCTTACACGCGAGCAAATCTGGATGCCGACTCCATTTGGACGTGTTCACCTGCACTATACAACGACCCCTATGATTCGTGGCTGAGTATGCCGACCAATGTGCTGGCACAACTACTAGAACACTCCCTCAAGAAGAACACCGCAAACGCCGAGAAATACTTAGACGGTATCTCTCAAATCGCGATAAGCACTGTTCAGAATCTAAAGATCTTTCGTGACTTGGCTAAAGTTTGCTCGTTCAGCGAAGTTCATGATTCCATTTTGATGTGGAGCCACTATTCCGACCACCATCGCGGGTTGTGTATTGAGTATGACTTAACAATTTTGCCGTATCATCACTCTTTTCGCCGAAATCTCTATCCGGTGTTCTATTCCGCCGATCTCTATGATCTCTCCAAGTTTGCGGAGGCTTTGGCAGGTCCGAGTCAAGGTTTCAGGCCGTATATGCCCCTTTTAGCGATGTTATATAAGTTCGATGGTTGGCAATACGAGCGCGAGTGGCGATTCGTACGAGAAGTGCCCCAGGTTCAGGCCGATGCGCCGGCGAGCGCTCCTGTTCCATCCCGTATCTTTCTCGGAGCGCGATTCGATGATTCCGCGAGCAAGGAACTGCTCGCCATCTGTCAAAAAAAGCATATTCCACTTTTCAAAATGAAAATGGCCGACGACAAGTACAAGCTTCAAGTTACCGATTTCAGCTAATATGCGAGAGGAGAAAGCATGAAGGAAGAAGAGTTGCGCCAAGCGATCATCGAAAGGATGAAGAAGGAAATCGCAGTTGATCTAGCGAAGCTGGAGCGTGACGGAGTGATCTCAAAAATAGGAGACGGTCCTTGGTACAGAGTTCCCAACTTTAAGGCTCTGCCTCGCGATTGTGGTCTGTTGGCAGACGGAATTGCTACGGATTCGAAGGGAGGCAAAATCAGAATCCCGAAAAATGCTCAGCAAAGGGCGGCCAAGCTTCTTAAGCAGCTCATCCGTGAGAAGTAGACGCTTGCATCGTAGGGGACACAAGAAGTTCCGCCGCAACTTCGCCGCAAAACGCCGCAAAATAGCATGTTATCAGAGGCAAAACGAGCGGTTGGCACGGCGTAAGTGCTTTGGAATCAGCGGGCCATTTTGTAGTCTGACGGGTTCAAATCCCGTACGAATCGGTCAGCCTCGTTTCTTATTCTCGCGCGCCCGAAACCCCGGCCCGAGGGGGTTCTTGTACCACATCTGACTTGCTTCGAAAGGACTGGCATCCGCACCTCCACGCTAGGAATTCTGAGGCAACTCCATCGCGAGCCGGTTTTAAACGTCAATTGGACCGTAATGGACCGTAATTGGCCTTTCAGACCCGCATAAACATTGAGGAAAAATGGCGGACGCCATCGTTCGCAACGATGAGGTCGTCGGTTCGAGCCCGACTAGCTCCACCAATCCTGGTTGATGTACCGTTCAGCAAAATCAGTACAGGAAATACCGTAGAGCCAGCCGCTTTCCACCCATGTTATCAATTGTCGGTACGCCGAATGCCCTAAGTGTGCGCGAAGCTCTTTGTCGAAAACATTTGGAGTGGGTGCTCGGCCATTCTCTTGTACGTTCATCCCCCATCGGCTCGTATGCTCAGTTCGCAAGGAGTGAGGCTTTGCCCAGATGAGCAGGTTGGATCACTTGCCAGGAGACGAACTTGAAAAAAAATACCAACAGCACAGTGACGATCGATCCCAAGCTCGAAGCGAGTCATAAAAGAAACGGCCACTCGGCCGTGGCGGTTGATTCGGGCGCGGCGGATTTGGGAACGATCCTGGCAAGTCTCCACGCAGTACGCGACGGAAATTTCTCGGTTCGCTTACCGGGCTCCTGGACCGGCCTTCCGGGAAAAATCGCTGATGCGTTCAACGAAATCGTTTCCGCCAATGAGCAGATGGCGCATGAGTTGAAGCGCATCGGACAGGCGGTGGGAAAAGAAGGACGAACGCGGGAGCGCGCCCGAGTGCATGAAACGCGAGGCGCGTGGGGCGAGATGGAGACTTCCATCAATACGCTGGTCGAAGATCTGCTGCGTCCGACGGCCGAGGTAACGCACGCGATTGCCGCCGTGGCGCAAGGAAATTTAACGCAGACCGTTCGATTGGAAGTGGACGGCCGTCCGCTCGAAGGCGAGTTCTTGCGATCAGCAAAGCTCGTCAACACCATGATCGAGCAACTCGGAATCTTCACCGCCGAGGTAACGCGGGTGGCGCGCGAAGTTGGTACTGACGGCAAGCTCGGCGGCCAGGCGCAGGTGCCGGGCGTCGCCGGAACCTGGAAGGATCTGACGGATTCAGTGAACTCGATGGCGTCGAACCTCACTGGGCAAGTGCGAAACATCGCAGAAGTTGCCACTGCGGTAGCCAGCGGCGACCTGTCTCGAAAGATTACGGTTGATGTGCGTGGCGAAATCCTGCAGCTGAAAGAAGCCATCAACTCGATGGTCGATCAATTGCGCTCGTTCGCATCCGAAGTCACACGCGTAGCCCGCGAAGTCGGCACGGAAGGAAAGCTCGGCGGTCAGGCGATCGTGCCGGGCGTCGCTGGAACGTGGAAAGATCTCACCGATTCGGTCAACGCCATGGCTGGAAACCTTACGGCCCAGGTGCGAAATATCGCGGAAGTGACAACGGCTGTGGCCCGCGGTGACTTGTCGAGAAAAATCACAGTCGACGTAAAGGGCGAAATCCTCGAACTCAAAGACACCATCAACACGATGGTGGACCAGCTCAACGCCTTCGCATCGGAAGTCACGC